>OMCH01000718.1_pt1 | contig 15474 bp, 14 predicted proteins | sample 1674341 | NCBI WGS metagenome assembly OMCH01 (sample SAMEA103958164, study PRJEB25191) | human gut metagenome | biome: human-associated habitat [ENVO:00009003]; feature: intestine environment [ENVO:2100002]; material: feces | place: Germany | collected 2013/2015
ATCATGGAAATAGCAAAACAAAACTCGAACGCGAATGGGGAATGACCGCCGAGCTTAAGCGGTTTGAAAACCGAAAAGTGTGAATTAATTGTAAAATAAAGCATTGACAAGCCCGCAGCATTTGCCGTGAATACGGAAGTGCGGCGGGCATTTATTCATTTCATTATTCAATGCCGAAAAAGCTATTGGCAGTTTTATAAGCTGCGGAGCAGACTTCCTCTGCTGAAATGCCGCGAACTTCCGCAATTTTTTCTGCCGTAAGGTGCATAAACCCGGGGTGGTTGCGTTCGCCGCGATGCGGCACGGGGGTCATGTAGGGGCAGTCCGTTTCCAGCATGATGCTGTCGAGCGGCAGCTTTTGAACAACTTCAACGGGTTTTTTTGCGTTTTTAAAAGTTACGGCTCCGCCGAAACTGAATTTCAGTCCTAAGTCAAGGCATTCAAATGCCGTTTCAACGCTTCCGGAATAGCAATGCATAACTCCGCGCAGTCCGTCACGGTGTGCGTGAAGAATGTCCATGCAGTCCCCGAATGCTTCGCGAATATGGAGCACAACGGGATAACCGAGCTGCTTTGCAAGTTCAAGCTGTTCCGCAAACCATTTTCTCTGGCAATCGCGCGGGGAAAGGTCATAGTGATAATCCAACCCGATTTCACCGAGAGCAAGCATTTTTTTGTACTGCAAAATATCTGAAATTCTGTCCATCATCGCATTATCCATTGCGGAAACATCGTGCGGATGCATTCCGACGGTTCCGTAAATGAAGGGATAGCGATCGATGAGTTCAATCGTTCGGTCAGCGGTGCGAACATCGCAGGCAACATCGATAATGCGTGTGACGCCGCTTTCGAAAAGTTTCGGAATCAGCGAATGCCTGTCCTCGTCAAAGGCTTCATCCGAAAGGTGGGCATGTGTGTCGAAAAGTTCCATAAAATAAACACTCCGTTGGACAATAAAGTAAAAACAGGCAATAATACAATGCCGCACGGACCAAGTGACAAACACGGGCTGCATTTTTATGCGGCGGGTGAAGGCAATCACTTTGCCCGGCGGCAGATCGTACTTGTTATTTCATTACCGGAAATTTGTGAGCAGGACACTCAGTTCGCCGTCTGTTCACAGCCCATGCTGCGCACAAAGCCGTTGATAGGTCCGACGCCGGACAGCTTTTCGGCGTTGCCGGAGCCGTTTTCGCCGAAACTGACAACAACCAATGCGGGAACCTGCATCACGCCGTAGCGCAGAGCAAGCTCGGGCTCGTCTTCCGCATCAACAACATCATATTTGATTCCGGCTCGGTCGAGAATCGCCTTTGCCGCTTTGCAGTTCGGGCAGGTTTTTGTTGTGAAAAGCGTATATGCAGCCGCGACATCGGGGGATGCGTTTTTTTCAGCGGCGGCGGCAGCTTCGGCTTTGCGCTGCTTATGCTCGCGGTAGTCCAGCATGCTGTACACCTTCCTGTCCTTAAACTCCTGAACTTTGCCGTCGTTCCAATTCTGCACCGGGCGGTAGTAACCGGTGATTCGGCTGTAAACCTCGGTTTTGCTTCCGCAATGCGGGCATGTGTGCTGCTCGCCTGCAAGATAACCGTGCGTGCGGCAAACCGAGTAGGTGGGGGAGATGGTATAGTAGGGCAGCTTATAATTCTCCGCAATTTTGCGAACAAGGGTCGCCGCACTCTGCCAATCGGGCAGTTTTTCACCGAGGAAGGTGTGGAACACCGTGCCGGAGGTATAGAGCGTTTGCAGCTCGTCCTGAATATCCAGCGCAGCGAAAATATCTTCCGTATAGCTGACGGGAAGATGTGAGCTGTTGGTGTAATAAGGCGTTTCACCCTCTTTTCCGGCGGTGATTATGCCGGGGAAGTTCTTTGCGTCGTATTTTGCAAACCGATACACGGTGGACTCCGCCGGAGTTGCCTCAAGGTTGAACAATTCCCCGTCGTACTGTTCCTGATAGTCGGAAAGCCTGCCGCGCATATGGTTCAAAACCGCCTTTGTGAATTCCTGCGCTTCTCTGTGCGACAGGTCCTCGCGCAGCCAGCTTGCGTTAAGGCAAGCCTCGTTCATGCCGACAAGTCCGATGGTGGAAAAATGGTTGTTGAACGAACCGAGATAGCGTTTTGTATAGGGATAGAGTCCTTCGTCAAGCAGTCTGCCGATGACGGTACGCTTTACATGCAGCGAACGTGCGGCAATGTCCATAAGCTTGTCAAGCCTCTGATAGAACTCCTGCTCGTTTGCGGAAAGGTAGGCGAGACGCGGCATGTTCAGCGTAACAACGCCGACGCTGCCGGTGCTTTCACCGCTTCCGAAAAATCCGCCGCTCTTTTTGCGCAGCTCGCGAAGATCAAGGCGCAGACGGCAGCACATGGAACGGATATCGCTGGGCTTCATGTCGCTGTTGACATAGTTGGAGAAATACGGTGTGCCGTATTTTGCCGTCATTTCGAACAGAAGCCGGTTGTTTTCGGTGGGGGACCAATCGAAATCCTTAGTGATGGAATAAGTCGGAATCGGGTATTGGAAGCCCCTGCCGTGCGCATCGCCGTCTATCATGATTTCGATGAAGGCCTTGTTGACCATGTCCATTTCTTTTTTGCAGTCACCGTAGGTAAAATCCATGGGTTTGCCGCCGACGATTGCAGGACGGTCGCGCAGATCCTCCGGAACGGTCCAATCAAGGGTGATATTGGAGAACGGTGCCTGAGTGCCCCAGCGGGAAGGGGTGTTCACACCGTAAATAAAGCTTTCGATGCACTTTTTGACCTGTTCATAGGTCAGATTATCCGTGCGGACAAACGGTGCAAGGTATGTGTCGAATGAACTGAACGCCTGTGCGCCCGCCCATTCGTTCTGCATGATACCGAGAAAATTGACCATTTGGTTGCAGAGCGTTGAAAGATGCTTTGCAGGGGAGGACGTTATTTTGCCCGCGACACCGGAAAGACCCTCTTCGATAAGCTGGCGCAGCGACCAACCCGCGCAATAACCCGTCAGCATTGAAAGATCATGCAGATGGAATTCGCAGGTGCGGTGAGCGTTCGCAATTTCGTCGTCGTAAACTTCACTGAGCCAATAGTTGGCAGTTATTGCGCCGCTGTTGGAAAGAATAAGCCCGCCCACGGAATAGGTGACGGTTGAATTCTCCTTGACACGCCAATCGGTGACGTTCAGGTATTTGTTAACCGTGTCACGATAGTCGAGAAAAGTGTTTTTCATGTTGCGCAGCTTTTCGCGTTGGCGTCGATAGAGAATATATGCCTTTGCGACATCTGCATAGCCGGCTTGAATGAGAACGGACTCAACACTGTCCTGAATGTCTTCGACATTCACAAGTTCATCCTTAACTTTGGATGAAAAATCGGCTGTAACCTTCAGCGCGAGCAGATCCAAAACATCGGGATGACAGGGTTTTTGCCGGGATTGGAATGCGAGGCTCATTGCATCCTTGATTTTTGTAAGGTTGAAATCAACGATGCTGTTGTCCCTCTTGATGACTCTATACATAGTGTTTTACCTCCGAAAACAGAATAAATTCGAGAATGATTCTATCGTCTGTTTTTATTATAGCATAGCGCAGCGGAAGCTGCAAGGGTTTTGGACGACGTTTGAACACTATATTTTGGCACTCGGCATCGAGGCAAGCCCAAGATGTTGTGTTGCGCTTTGGACAATACATATTTTCGTACCGAAAGAGTAGGATATAATCAAATAATAAAAATCGTTTTCAATTAACAAAAACATAAACGCTGCGGGAACGAAGCCATTCCCATATAAATATATTGAGCACATTTTATGCACGGAAACAACGTTGATGGTATATGATAAAAGACGCAGAGGTATAAAAACAAAGGTTGTACAATGAATCGGTTTTATACTGAATGCCGAGAAAAAGTTGAAAACAGCGGACAACCCGATATTTGAGAGCAAACCCTCGGACTGTCCGCTTTTATCTTTTGTATCGTAAAAAATACTGTGTTCAGCTTTCGAAGCTTATCCTGCTTGAGAGCAGGGAAACTTCGGGCGATTTGCCGCCCGGTGCAACGCAGAGCAAGCCGCCGCCGCAGCTGAAGCTGCGTTCCGTGCCGTCCGCTTCAATGAGCCGACAGCGGCAGGGGACAACGGCCGTCACGAACGGGGCGTGGCCTGCAAGTATGCCAAGCTCGCCTTCGGTGCCGCGCACGGAAAGGCTCAGGGCGGAACCCGAGAAAGCATCACCGTCGGGGGTTGAAATTTTAAGGGTATAATCTTTCATACTGCACCTGCTGCAATAAACGCTGTGTGCGGGAGACATTAATTATGTTCCCGAAACATTATAAGTTCTGATTTTTTGCTTTTTCAACCGCTTCATCAATCGAGCCGACAAAGAGGAAGGCGGATTCGGGCAGATCATCATGCTTGCCTTCGATAATTTCGCGGAAACCGCGAATCGTTTCGCTGAGCGGAACATATTTGCCCTTAAAACCGGTGAACTGCTCCGCAACCGTAAGCGGCTGAGAGAAGAAACGCTGAACCTTGCGTGCGCGCGAAACGGTCAGTTTGTCTTCATCGGAAAGCTCGTCCATGCCCATTATAGCAATGATGTCCATAAGTTCGTTGTAACGCTGCAATATGCGCTGAACTTCGCGGGCAATTGCATAGTGTTCAGCGCCGACAACTTCGCGGGAGAGGATTCGGCTCGTTGACTCAAGCGGGTCAACTGCGGGATAGATGCCTTGGGAAGCAATGCTTCTGCTCAAAACCGTTGTTGCATCAAGATGCGCAAAAGTGGTTGCGGGTGCGGGATCGGTCAAGTCATCCGCGGGCACATAAACCGCTTGAACGGAGGTTATTGAACCCTTTTTTGTTGACGTTATGCGTTCCTGCAATGCGCCCATTTCATTTGCAAGCGTGGGCTGATAGCCGACAGCGGAGGGCATTCGCCCCAAGAGTGCGGAAACTTCGCTGCCCGCCTGCGTAAAACGGAAGATGTTATCAATGAAAAGCAGAACATCCTGATGCTCCTCGTCGCGGAAGTATTCCGCCATTGTCAAGCCGGAAAGGCCGACGCGCATTCTCGCTCCCGGCGGTTCGTTCATCTGTCCGTAAACAAGCGCGGTTTTTTCAAGAACGCCGGATTGCTTCATTTCGTTATAAAGATCGTTGCCCTCGCGCGTACGTTCGCCGACGCCGGTAAATACGGAGATGCCGCCGTGCTGGGTGGCAATGTTGTTGATAAGCTCCATGATGATAACCGTTTTTCCGACGCCCGCGCCGCCGAACAAACCGATTTTTCCGCCTTTGGCATACGGGCAGATCAGGTCAATGACTTTGATGCCCGTTTCAAGAATTTCGGTGGAAGAGGAAAGCTCCGCATATGCGGGAGGCGTGCGGTGAATAGCCCAATGTGCACAGTCCTTCGGGGCTGGTTTTTCGTCCACGGGGTCGCCGAGAACATTAAAAATCCTTCCGAGTGTTTTCCTGCCGACGGGAACGCTGATTGCAGCTCCGGTGTCGGTAACGGTTTCACCGCGCTTGAGGCCGTCGGTGGATTCCATCGCAATGCAGCGAACGGTGTTGCCGCCGATATGCTGAGCAACTTCAACCGTCAGCGTTTTATTGCCGATCGGAACAGTGAGTGCATTGTTTATTGCGGGCAGCCGCCCGTCGGGAAAGTGAACGTCAATGACCGGGCCGATAACCTGGGAGACAGTTCCTGTAAGTTTTTTTGCCATTTTATAAACTCCTTTCGGAAACGGAGTGGTAGAGTGTTGTGAAGCGTTTACGCATCGGCACCGGCGATGATCTCCGTCAGCTCCTGCGTGATCGCGCTTTGCCGTGCACGGTTGTATTCAAGCTGCAAATCGTCCATCATGATGCCTGCATTTTTTGTTGCGCTGTCCATTGCAACACGCCGCGCCGCAACTTCGCACGCAAAGCTTTCGCGAACGGCACCGAACAGCATTGAACATATATATTCCGGAACAACGGCGTTCAGGACGGTTTCACTGTCCGGCTCGAATTCGGCGGGGCGTGCGGAGCCGCCGGACGGCCTTTCAAAAGGAAGCAGACAGGAGAGGTGCGCCTCGCATTGCATAACCGAAATGTATTCGGTTGACACAAGAAGCAGCCTGTCAAATTCATCATTAAGGTAGCGTTTGCAAAGGTCGTCGCAAAGCTCTGCACATTCCTGCACGGTGAAAGCTTCCGCACCGTAACTGCGTTTCGTCAGAGTGTTCCAACGTTCAAAGCCGCGTCTGCCGATGGGAATAACCTCGATTATGTCGTAACCACCGGCGTTTTCATCGTCGTCAGCTGAAGAAAACGCTTCCGCCGCCTTGCGAAATGCGCCTGCGTTATAGCCGCCGGCGAGTCCTCTGTCGCCCGCAATAACGATGAGGATTGCTCTTTTGCCGCTTCGCGGTTTGAGAAAGGGCGAGGAAGCGCATTCGCTTGATGATGCGAGCTGCGCCATTACGGTTCCGAACGCATCAAGATAGCTTCGCGATGCGGCAAGTTTTTCGGTTGCCTTTCGGATTTTGCTTGCGGCAACAAGCTGCATTGCGCGGGTCAGGTGCAGTGTTGAATCAACGCTCTTTATTCTTGTTTTGAGCAGCTTGATGTTTGCGCTCATTGTAAATAACCTCTGTTATCTGTTTATCTGTTGAACCCGCGGAATGTTCACGGGCGGAACTTTTCGGCAAGTTTCGCAAGCGCGGAATTCAGCTCGTCAATATCCGCCTGTTCGTATTGCCCTGCATCAAACCTGTTCAAAAGGTCGGAGTATTCGCTTCGGAGCAGTTCGTACAGTGCCGCTTCGTAATCGGAAACGCTTTCAACGGGAATATCGTTGAGCTTTCCGTGCGTAACAGCGTAAATAATTGCCGTTTGGCAGCCCACGGTGACGGGGGAATTGCGCTTTTGCTTCAGCACCTCAACAATGCGTTCGCCCAATGCAAGCCTTGCCTTTGTGTCTGCATCCAAATCGCTTCCGAACTGAGCAAAAGCCTGAAGTTCGCGATACTGGGAATAGAGCAGTTTCAGCTCGCCGGAAACCTTTTTCATGGGTTTGAGCTGAGCCGCGCCGCCGACACGGCTGACCGAAATGCCGGGGTTGATTGCGGGGCGAATACCTGAATGGAAGAGTTCTGTTTCAAGGAAAATCTGTCCGTCCGTGATGGAAATAACGTTTGTCGGGATGTATGCGGACACGTCACCCGCCTGTGTCTCGATGATGGGCAGAGCCGTGATCGAACCGCCGCCGTACTCGGGCGCAACGCAGGCTGCACGTTCAAGCAGGCGCGAATGCAGATAGAATACATCGCCGGGATATGCTTCACGTCCCGGCGGGCGGCGAATCAGCAGCGAAAGTGCGCGGTAAGCAACGGCGTGTTTGCTCAAATCATCGTAAACAATGAGAACATCCTTGCCCTTTTCGCGGAAATACTCGGCCATTGCGCAGCCGGAATAGGGAACAATGTATTGCACGGGTGCGCTTTCGGAAGCGGAAGCGCAAACGATGACAGTGTAGTCCATTGCGCCTGCTTTTTGCAGCGTTTCGGTTATCTGTGCAACGAGGGAGTTTTTCTGTCCGATCGCAACATAGATGCATATGACGTCCTTGCCGCGCTGGTTAATAATTGTGTCAATCGCAATGGAAGTTTTGCCCGTTTGCCGGTCGCCGATGATAAGCTCACGCTGGCCTCTGCCGATCGGAATCATGCTGTCGATAGCTTTGATGCCGGTTTGCAGCGGAACGGAAACACTTTTGCGGCGGATGATGCCCGGAGCTTCAGCTTCGATCGGGCGGGTTTCGGTGCAGTTGATGGGTCCCTTGCCGTCTATCGGGCCGCCGAGAGCATGGACAACTCTGCCCAAAAGCGCTTCACCGACGGGAACGGAAACTATCCTTCCCGTGCGGCGGACTTCGGTACCCTCGTGAATGTCGGGTTCATCGGAAAGCACGGCGATTGAAACAACTTCTTCTTCAAGGTTCTGTGCAATACCGATGCTGCCGTCGTCAAACTCCAGCAATTCGTTGGAAACACAGCTGCGCAGCCCGTGTGCTTTTGCAATGCCGTCTCCGAACAGAATTACCGTGCCTGTTTCGGCAGGTTCTATTTTTGTTCTGTAATTTTTAATTTGGTCTTTAATTAATGTGCTGATCTCTTCGGGTCGCAGGTTCATTATCTTGACCATCCTTTCATTGTGAAAACAACTCCGAGCAGTGCCGCTTAAAAAGCGGAGGCCGAATCCTTTTTTGAAGGAAAGCTTTAATCAGAGCCGATTAATGTGCTGTTTTGCCCATAAGCTCACGCAGATTGTCCAAATCCTTCCTGACGCTTGCGTCAATCACGCACCCGTCAACGCGGACAATAAGTCCTCCGATAACGGAAGGGTCGATTTCAAACAACAGCTCAATGCGCTTGCCTGTGAGTTTTTCGAGTTTTGTGCGGAGTGCATTCACTTCGCCGTCCGTAAGCGGCACGGCGGAAACGACTTCCGCCTCGGCAATGCCGTTTTCGGCATAGTAGAGGAGCTTAAACTCATCCGCACATTCGGAAAAACGGTCAATATAGCCGCGTTCCGTAAGCAGCTCGATAAAATTATCCACGTATTCCGGAACCCTGCCGTTCAGAGCATCGTGAACGGCAGCCAGTCTGTCTTTGAGCGGAATATCGGGCGTTTTCAAAAAGCTGATATACAGCGGATTTTCCTTAAAAAGCCGACTGCACAGCATAACAGCATCGAAAACTCGTTTTAAATATCCGTCGGACGCATTGTCCTCTTCCTTTGCCGCAAGGAAGAGTGCGCCGCCGTATTCCTTACTGATTGTTGACATCTTCGTTACCAATCTCGTCTATCGCCGAATCAATGAGCCGCCTGTGCTCACTGCCGCCAACGCTGCGTGCAAGCAGCTTTTCGGCAACATCGACGGAAATGTCCGCAATTCTGCGCCGCATTCCGTCGGCGGCCTTTTGCTTTTCAAGCTCGATTTCCGCATTTGCGCGCCGCATGATATCCGCCGCCTGCGATTGAGCATCGGAGATTATCTCGCTGCCGCGCCTGTCGGCATTCTCCTTTGCCGATTTCAAAAGCGCATCGCATTCGGAGTCGGCATGCTCAAGCTTTTGCGAATAGGTCAGGCGATCCTGCTCTGCGGAGCGCAGAGCTTCATCGGCCTCGCTGTAAACCTTGTCCACTGCGGCCTGCCTTTCGGCAAGCATTTTGCGCACGGGCTTGTAAAGAAATTTTTTGATAATGAAAAACAATATCAAAAGGTTGCAGAGCGAAATCAGAATCGACCAGATGTTAACGGAAATAACATCCAAAGTTGGCATTTTTGTTCACTCCGAAAACTTTATTGACCGATTGCGGCCTTAAGCACATCAACAAAGCGCGCAGGCGCAACGAAAATCAGCAGAATCGCGATAACGAGTGCGTAAATACCGGTGGTTTCGGCGATTGCGCAGCCCATGATCATTGTTGACGTAACGGCACCTTTTGCCTCGGGCTGACGACCGATGGCTTCGCAAGCCTTTGCAACGGCGTTGCCCTCACCGATACCGGGGCCGATACCCGCGATCATTGCGATACCCGCACCGAGTGCGCAGCAGCCGAGCATGATTGCAACAGCAAGTTCCATTTGTTCTTTCCTCCTGTTTGCCGCAGCGTTCTGTATGCTGCGGTTCTTTTGTTATTTTTAATCCTTGAAACCGACGGGAAACGCTGTTTTGAAAGAACGTTCGCCGCGGACGGTTTAACAATTCGTTTTTGCGGGACTAAGCTTTTTGAGTTCCCGCCGTTCGCTGTTTTCTCTTTGCTTTGCGCTCCCGACGCTCAAGCCATTTGTCTTCGGGGAAGCCTCCGGCAATGTTAAGCATTGTGAGCATTGCAAATATGAACGCCTGCAGGCATCCGCTGAACACGTCGAAATAAATGCTCAGCACGGCGGGAAGACCGACCTGAAGGAACGGAATGCTTCCGAGCACGCCGGGGAGTTTCCCGAATACCGCTGCCGAGACTGACGCAAGCCCTGCTGCAATAAGCGCAGAGACGACCGAGCCGGAGAGTACATTACCGTAGTGACGAAACGCCATTGAAATAGGTGTCGCAACTTCACCGAGGATGTTGAGCGGCGTGAACGGCAGGAACGGTTCGGTGAAGCCCTTGAGGTAGTATCCGAGGCCGCCCTTGAGCTTGTAATGAGTGATTATAATGAAAACAAGCAGCGACCAGCCGAAAACAACATTGAAATCGGAAGTCGGCGGGAACAGTCCCAGCAGGGACTGAAGGCTTGAAAACAGCGAAAGCGCCATTATTGCTGCAACAAAAGGCGAGAACGCCCTGAAAAAATCGCCCATGTTCTCGTGAACGAGGGAATCGGTTTTTTCAACTATCCACTCTGCAATGAGGTGGCGGCGGCACATGATGCCGGAATTCAGCCCGTGCGCAAGGAACAGGCAAAGCGCCGATATTGACGCCATAACGAGCCACGAGTTGACCTGCGCCTCGGTCAGCTGAAGTTTTTGCAGCGGAAAATCAAACTCCGCAAGTATCACTGCGCCGGTGATGGAGATTCCGCTTTCGACCGGGTGCGTCAGAACACGGATAACGATTCCGCCCAAAAGGGGCAGAAGAATTCCCGCAATCAAAATGCAATCAACAATTTTGAAGCCTACGGACGGCTTTTTTTCGGGCACGGGGGCGGACGCACCGCACCGCGCGGTTTCATTTGCAGAAACGTTCATATTTTTCCTTCAACAATGCTTTTAAAGCAAAACTATCGGCAATAACCGAAAACCGTTAAAATTATTTGTCCGAACCGCCGTCAGTTTGAAAATCCTCACGGTGAGTCAGTCTGTATGCGGCGATGATGAGCCGCGGGAAAAGGTAGGGAACGAGAGCCGCAATTGTGTTGAAGCAGCTCAGTGCAACACCGAGGATCATAAGCACAAGCAGCATCAGCGTGCGCAGGGAGTGGGAAAAGCGAACCTTGCGCTTTACTTCATCCTGCTGAAGGGTCACGCTGCGGGAAACGGTTTGCGCCATAAGAAAAAAGTTGAGCACCGCACCGGCCGTTCCGAGCAGAGTTCCGAACAGCACGGGGAGATTCCAACAGCGGAGCATCAAAAACACGGCGTTCATAATTGCACCGAGAACGATTGAACCGATAAGGATTCTCATTGTTTCTTTCATCACAACAGGATCGATTTTTTTCATTGCTTGCAGGTTCCCATTTACCTTTCAATCAATTCTTTTCCATACCCTGTATTATACCATTTCTGCTTCTGCAAGGCAACGGGTCAGAACCATTCATATGCAAAAAAATCGTACAGTTGAACCGTTTTGCCCGAAAAAACGGACTGCACCGCAGCACAGGCAGTCCGAAAATTCAAAAATATGATGAAACACAGCCGCAAAGCCACCGCCGATGCAGAAAGGTTATTTCTGTTCGGGTACGGCGGGGGAAATGTAGTTTGACTTGAAACGATCGTAATAATAGGTAACGTTCGCTTCGCTGAACCAAACTTCGAACTGATCATCGTATTCAATGTCGCTTGCAGCAGCAAGTGCACCGTCATAGCTGAGGTTCCATACTTCATCCCCTTCAACGTAGGGCATCGGTCCCTTTGCAAGGCTGCGGTTTTCAACAACGTAGCGAATGCTGCCCTTGGCGGTGATTTTTACGATACGTTTCCCGTCCGTGGTTTCGAAGTATTGTGAGGATGTATTTTTGTTCGAAAGCTCGGGAGGAAGTTGCTCAATGCCGTGCGCATAATAAGCACCGATGAGAAGGGGCTTTTCGTAATCTTCAAACAGAGTGTTATGAATCAGATAACCCCAGCGGAGAAAAACATCGCCCTGCATGTTTTCATCGTTGCCATACCGCGCAATAAGGTCAATGAAGTCATCATAGGAGACTCCGACCGAAAGGATGGAATCGATTTCGGAAGCGGTTACGGAAGCTGTGTCGAAGGTGTAGGCGGGCAGCGTGCCGGAGGCATCCGGTTCGGCAGTGCTTTCGCTTTCGTCGGAACTGTATTGAAGCAGCAGCTGATCGACGGTGAAACAATCCTCCGGAACAAAGAACGGAACATCGCCTTTTTCGTTCACAAAACTGTTATACCGGGTTACGAAGGTTGAAAAGCTGTCGAGACTCTGTTCGCTGACATTAAGTTGAATATAGGCAATAATTTCTTCCTCATCCGGGGCAACATCGGCGGTGATTTCCTCGTAAAGCTTTGAAATAATCTTTTTGTTGCGTAAAAAGCGTGCAAGGAATCCGCGATATTCGGCAAAGGAGTATCCCTTGTCTTCGCGGAATGCAGCTTCAACCGTTTTGGAATCCAAGGCCGGTGCGGCGCTTGCCGTGCTGCTGTCCGCAAGAGTCTTGCTGTATTTTTCAAATGTCAGGTCGCACTGCGTCTGCAATTCGTTTTGAACTTCGTCTTCGTCTTCCGCAGTCAGTTGAATATTAAGCTCCTGAGCTTTGCTCAAAGCAACACCGTAGCGGACGACTTCATCAAGAACTGTTTCAAAATACTCCTGAGCGTCAACTGCACCATGGGTAAGGTAGTAATATTTTTCGTTTGTCGTGTAGAATCTGTCGAAATCAAACAGCGTGATATCAACCCCGTTAACGCTGAGCGCAACCGGATTGATACCGTAATCAGGTGTTTTCTGAGGGTTGCAGCCGCCGGCAGCAAGAACAGCGCACATGGCGGCAACAAGCAGCGCAAGGAGCTTCTTCGGCAATTTCATGTTTATGACCATAACCTTTGCAGCGCAAAAGTTTCCTTTCGATTGAATCAGTAAAAGAGCGTTTCAAAAAAGAACCTGTACCCGCGCAGATAAGTTCGGACAAACCGTTTTGCGCGGGTGAAAAAACCGAATGCTTCACCGATTTATTTTGCGGCTTTTGAATATTTATCAATAAGCAGCAGCACGAGTTCGGTGCATTTTTCCATGCCTTCAACGGTCACATGTTCATACGGTCCGTGGCAGGCAAAATCGCCGGTGCCGAGATTCGGACAGGGCAGCCCCATAAAGCTGAGCCTTGCTCCATCGGTTCCGCCGCGGATGGGTGCAACTTTGGGCACAAGCCCGATGGATTTTGCAGCTTCAACCGCGTTGTCGATAAGGTGCATACAGGGACGGATTTTTTCAACCATGTTGAGATACTGGTCGCGGACGGTGCATTCAACGGTGCCGCTGCCGTATTTTTCGTTAAGAATTTTAACGGCGTGAGCAAGAGTTGCTTTACGCGCAGTCATGATTGCTTCGCTGTGGTCGCGAATGATATAGTCCATTTCCGCACGTTCCACATTGCCGCTCATGTCCGTAAGGTGGAAAAAGCCCTCGTATCCTTCTGTGTTGGCCGGCGTTTCATCCGGCAGCATGGAGTTCAGCTCCATTGCAACCAACAGTGCGTTTATCATTTTGTTTTTTGAATCGCCGGGATGAATATTAAAACCGTTTACAACGATTTTTGCGGCCGCAGCATTAAAGTTTTCGTATTCGATTTCGCCTTCCGCGCCGCCGTCAACGGTGTACGCAAAGTCTGCACCGAATTCGGCAACATTGAAATTGTCCGCACCGGAGCCGACCTCTTCATCGGGGGTAAAGCCGATGCAAAGTTTGCCGTGGGGACGGTTTTCGGAAATGACGCGTTCAATTGCGGTCATGATTTCGGCAATGCCTGCTTTGTCATCGCCGCCGAGAACTGTTGTTCCGTCGGTCACGATGAGCGTTTTGCCCTTTAGGGAAGGCAAATGGGGAAGCTTTTTGGGAGAAAGCACACGGCCGCTTGTGCCGAGAACAACGTCGCCGCCGTCATAGTTTTCAATGATTCGCGGCTGAACATTTTCGCCGGAAAAATCCGGAACGGTGTCCATATGCGCAATGAAGCCGATTGCGGGGCAGCTTTCACAGCCGGGTGTTGCTGCAACGGAGGCATAAACATAGCATTTATCATCAACCCTTGCGTTTTCAACGCCGATTGCGTGAAGCTCTTTTACAAGAAGATTTGCAAGGTCAAATTGTCTTTCAGTCGTGGGGACGGATGAACTGTCCTCGGAGCTTGCGGTGTGGATTCTTACATAATTCAAAAAACGTTCGTAGGTCTTCATGTTGATACTCCTTTTTTATGTAAGCAGTGATTAAAAGGAGAGAACACTCCGTGCCCGTTCTCCGAATTAATCAACGATTACTTAGGAAACTCTTATCAGAAGCTGTTCAGCAAAAGCGTTTTGTTCAGAGTATTCCCAAGTTCATAAGTGTATTATATCACAAAGCTCGGCGGAATAACAGCCGTTTTCGGCACTCATTTGTTAAAAAAATGTGGAATATTTATGAAAGAGGAAGAACGACTCCGCAGAGAAATATATGATTAATACCGCTTGCTTTTTGTTCCGCAATGCATTATAATGTATCCGTTCGAGATTCGAACAATTTGCTCGGGGCATTAGCACAGTTGGTAGCGCGCAACGTTCGCAATGTTGAGGTCAGGGGTTCGACTCCCCTATGCTCCACCAAAGCAAGATAATCCGAACCTTAGACCAATCGGTCAGGGGTTCGGATTTATTGTTTTAATGGAAGAAATTGAAGACTGGTAATGAAAAAGCCGGGAGGACTGCCGATTATTGCAATCCTCCCGGCTTCTTTATGTAGATGCATAGTCCATATTCTCTTTCTTTGCTTTCCATTCAGCAAGTACCTTTTTACTGTCTTCACTTTAGTAGTACTTCTGAATTAGCGGAAGCAGGCTCCGTGCCAGCGATACAAAGACGTATTCCGGAATTTGGGTTGCATCCACGCTGTTTGGGATATTCGTTTTTTCTGCGTTCACATGGTACCTCCTTTATCGCTTCTGTAGCGCGTATAAGCCCATTTTGGCGTTGCTGTAAGGAAAAGATATTCCTCTGTGTTTTCGCGCCGATTGTGGGGCGAAAAATGCCACGTTTTCGACCTTTATCCGGACAATATTGAGCTGCCTTTCTTCGGCTGAATCAGCTTCGCATTAGAGGGATAATTCAGCGTAATCAATGCGGGTTTTCCAAGCCCCTGTTTCTTGCGGCAGATCAAACCGATGAACTCAAGCTCATGAAATATCCGCGTCGCACATTGTCGGCTGCGGTGGAGCTTCGTCTGCGCCTGCTCCAAGGTGAAGTACAGCCGAATCGTGCCGTCCGGCTCGACGTAGCCGTTCTGCCGGGAAATGCTGGCTCTATCCAGCAGCAGCGCATAGAGCACCTTCGCGTCGTTGCTGATGTCGCACAAAGTTTCGTCTTGCAGAAGAAATCTCGGAAGCGGCACATAGGACGCCGCCGGGCTCTGCGTCGTGAGCTTGCAAAAAGTTTTCATCTGACCTCCTATCCCATCCATCAATCCATCCATTTTTGTGTTGATTGATTGATGGATGATTTTTTTGTATCTTGATTTATTTCTTATTAGTTAGAGGATGAATTTCAGCCCCGATGGAGGGCACGA
>OMCH01000722.1_pt1 | contig 15410 bp, 10 predicted proteins | sample 1674341 | NCBI WGS metagenome assembly OMCH01 (sample SAMEA103958164, study PRJEB25191) | human gut metagenome | biome: human-associated habitat [ENVO:00009003]; feature: intestine environment [ENVO:2100002]; material: feces | place: Germany | collected 2013/2015
AGATTTTTTATATCTCGCCGTGGGTAAAACGCTTTGTTGAGCTTGCAGAAGCAAAGGGTCTTTCCGTTGAACGCACGGTCTATGTTGAAGATTTGCCCGCGTGGCTGATTGACGAGCCCCGCAGCATGATTTTGCGTTTTGCGGCGCGTATTACGTCTTAGTCTGCAAAATATATCTTTGTGCGTAATATTTAATTTAAAGTAATTTATAAAATGAGGTTATGATCATGAAATCCGAATTCAAAAAGATTGCAATTATCTGTGCGAGCGAGCGTGAGCTTGCTCCGTTTCTTCCGTTGATTGAAAACCCGACCGTTTCCGAACGGGCAATGCTGCGCATTCACGAGGGCAGGCTGAACGGGTTTGAAGTCGCGGCGGTTTATTGCGGCGTTTGCAAAGTTAATGCCGCCGCGGCCGCACAAATTATGATAGACTGTTACGGTGCGGACACCGTCATCAGTGCGGGAGCCTCCGGCGGAATGGCGGAAGAGCTTCAACTGTTCGACACCGTTGTTGCAGCCGAAGCCTGCTATCATGATGTTCACGAACGTATTTTGACCGATTATCACCCGTTTATGAAAACACAGTTCTTCCCCGCCTCTTCGGAGCTTGTTTCGGCAGCTAAAGCCGCAGCAAAACCCCTTGCCGAACGCGGACAGCGAATATTTTTCGGGCGTACCGCAACAGGTGAAGCGTTCATTGCCGACGAGGGACGTGCGGATATTAATTCCCGCCTTGCACCGCTTGCGGTTGATATGGAATCCGCTGCAATTGCTCATGTCTGCTATTTGAACGGCGTTCGCTTCATCGCGGTGCGCTGCATCACGGACACCGCAAAACACAGCGGAGTCGGCACATTTGAAGAAAACTGTTCCCGTGCTTCCGAAATTGCAAAGGATTTTGTTTGCGCAATGCTTAATGAGCTGTAATCAAAAGCTTTAGACCGCACGGGATTCGGAAAAGAGCCTGCTTTTTCGGCAGGCTCTTTAGTCTATGGTGTAGAAGGCATGAAGAAATATATTTTAAAATCAGTTTTTCTCTCTGACTGAGCCGGTGTTCGTTGTGTTCGGCTCGGAACTCGGCTCATCGCTCACCGTCGGCTCATCGCTCATCGTCGGTGTGTTCGGAGCCGCTGTATTTTTTTGTCCATTCGGATCGTTCGGAATCGCTGCATCCGCACCGCCCGCCTCGGCGCTGCAAATTATCATCGCCTGCGCCTCGTTTTTTTCGTTCAATCGAACTGTCACAATGCTGCCGACTGCAAGTTTGTCCGCCGAAACGAATCCCGTGCCGCTCGCAATATATGCACCCTCTGCAACGGTGAATTCAATCGCCGCTTCACCGTTTTCGGTGAAACTTATTTTGCTGCCGCCCGGGTTCATGCCCGAACCGGGATTCCCTTCCGGAGGATTCCCTTCCGGAGGATTCCCTTCGGTAGGATTGCCTTCACTCTGTTTGCCTGTATCGTTCTTATCGTTTGTATTTGTATCTTTCGCGCTGCTGTCGGCCGGTTCGGCGCCGTCATTATCCGAAATTTTACCGTTGTTGTTCGGTGCGGCCGGAGCCGAACCGTCACGGCGGGATCCGTCATTCGGTCCGCCGGGGAATTGATTTTCGGTGCTTTCGATCGTCCCCGGCTGCAAAGTGTACTTTACGTCGGCAATAACGGTGATAATTCCCGAAACCGTCTTTTCCTCGGTTGATTTTGAGCCGCAGCCCGCAAAGCAAAGCATTGAAACCGCCGCAATCACCGCCGCCGTGAAAATGCACAGCACCCGCCGTCCGTGTTTTTTGTGTTCCTTTACCATTCGGTTCATCCTTTCCGTTTCCGTTATTCCTGCGGAAAAGCCCGTTTCGATGCAAAAGCCGCTCTTCTCCGTCTCTGTTAATATTATATTGGTTATTTACAGCATTCGCAAGGCTTAATTTTGTCTATTTCCGCACGAATTGAATTTATCTTGCGGCATTGCCTCATTCTATATGGAAACAGCCTTGATTTTGCTGTATAATGTTTCAAATAAGGCACAATTCCGCCGCGCAGACGGATGCAGCCGCATTGTGCCGTCGGGATGCACCGCCTCCCGCAAAAGCTGAATGCAAAGGTGGAAGTGAAAATGAAGAAACTTTTGATATACATGAAAAAGTTCCGAAAGGAATGCATTCTGGCTCCGCTTTTCAAACTTTTGGAAGCAACATTTGAGCTTTTTGTGCCGCTCATCGTTGCTGCAATTATTGACAACGGCATTGACGGCAAAAGCAAAAGCTTCATTATTAATATGGGGCTTTTGCTTCTGGCACTTGCGGCGGTCGGCCTGCTCTGTTCCGTAACGGCACAATTTTTCGCGGCAAAGGCTGCAATCGGCTTCTGCACCGACCTTCGCGCCGCTCTGCTGAAAAAAATCCAAAGTTTTTCCTACACCGTGCTTGATACTCTCGGCGTTTCCGGACTGATAACGCGCATGACAAGCGATATCAACCAGATTCAAACGGGCGTCAACCTTTCTCTGCGCCTGCTTCTGCGCTCCCCGTTTGTTGTTTTCGGTGCAATGATAATGGCGCTCACGATCGACACACGCTGCGCACTCATTTTTGCGGGCGTTATAGTGCTGCTTTGCGCCGTTGTTTTTTCGATCATGCTGGCATCCATCCCGAAATACCGAAAAGTTCAGGCGGAGTTGGACAGCGTGACCGGCACCGTGCGCGAAAACCTTGTGGGCGTTCGTGTTCTGCGTGCCTTTTGCCGCGAGGAAGATCAGCTTCGAACATTTGACAGTCGAAGCGGAAAGCTTCTCGGCCTTCAAATCAACGCGGGCAAACTCTCCGCGCTGATGAACCCGCTCACACTGATAATTATTAATGCCGCTGTTATAATTCTTTTGCAAAGCGGTGCAATTCGAGTTAATTCCGGCTCTCTGACTCAGGGGCAGGTCGTTGCGCTGTATAATCTTATGGCGCAAATTCTTGTTGAACTGATAAAAATGGCCAATTTGTTCATAACCATCACAAAATCCCTCGCCTGTGCTGACAGAGTTGCGGCAGTCATGCAGCTTGACAGCGGCGCACACGGCGGCAATAAGCTGCCTGCGAACGGTTCGCCCTGCGGAAGTGTGGAATTTAAAAACGTATCGTTCGAATACAAAAACGCCGGAGCGGAAGCTCTGTTCGACATAAGCTTTTTTGCACAGCCCGGGCAGACCGTGGGCGTTATCGGCGGCACCGGCAGCGGAAAAAGCACGCTTGTGAACCTTGTTCCGAATTTTTACAGCGCAACAAAGGGGCAGGTGCTTATTGACGGCGTGAATGCGGATGAATACGACCGCGCCGCACTGCTCTCCGCAGTTTCCGTTGTTCCTCAAAAAGCAGTGCTTTTCGAGGGCACGATTCGCAGCAACCTTTTAATGGGCAACCCGAATGCCTCCGAAGCGGAGCTTTTTTCGGCACTTGAAACCGCTCAGGCGGCGGAAATCGTCCGCACAAAGCCGAACGGCATTGATGAACCCGTTTTGCGCGGCGGCAGCAATTTTTCCGGCGGGCAAAAACAAAGGCTGTCCATTGCGCGCGCCCTTGTTCACGGCGGACGAATTTTGATTCTTGACGACAGTGCATCCGCTCTGGACTTTGCGACGGATGCAAAACTCCGCGCCGCAATTCGAAAGCTTTCCCCCGCGCCGACGACCTTCATAGTGTCCCAACGCGCGGCCTCGGTCATGTTTGCGGATTTCATAATCGTTCTTGATGAAGGGCGCGCCGTCGGACAGGGCACGCATGAAGAGCTTTTGCGCAATTGCGCTGTTTATCGCGAGATTTATGCCTCTCAGTTCCCGGACGAAGCGGCAAAGCTTAGCATTCCGAACAACACACCCGAAGGAGATGCGGCAAAATGAGCAAAAACGGTTTAAACAAAAAAGGAAAATCTGCGCACTCAGAAGAATTACGTTTTGCACTCGATTCAGCGGGACGCGGCACCGCTGCGGAGCTTTTGCGCCGGCTGAAACCTTATCGTTTCAAATTCGCGCTTTCACTCGGGCTATCGCTCGTGTATGTGTTTTTAACGCTTCTTATCCCCGTTCTCGCCGGAAAAATTATTGACTGCATCATCGGCGCGGGAAGGGTTGACTTTGCCGAGATCTCACCGTTTTTGCTGAAACTCGGTGCAGCTGCGGCGGGAGCTGCACTTTCTCAATGGCTTGTGAGCCTTTGCAACAACAGCATAACCTACGGCTGCGTTCGCAATATCCGTGCAGAAGCATTCCGCCGCATTCAAAAACTGCCCCTCGCCTATTTCGATTCGCACCCGGCGGGCGAAACCGTGAGCCGTATGCTCAGCGATGCCGATCAGCTTGCGGACGGGCTTTTGATGGGCTTTTCCCAATTGTTCACGGGGATTATGACCATTATCGGCACACTCGTGTTCATGCTCACCGTCAACCCGCTGATAACCCTTGTTGTTGTTGCCGTGACGCCGCTTTCGCTTGCGGTCGCAAGCTTTATTTCCAAGCGAACCTACTCCATGTTCCGCAAACAAAGCGAGACCCGTGGGGAGCAAACTGCGCTGATCGATGAATTTATCGGCGAACAAAAGCTCATCCGTGCATTTTCGTACGAAGCCCGCGCCGAAGAACGCTTTAATACAGTTAACGAGAAGCTGCAAAAGTTTTCCCTCCGCGCCGTATTCTTTTCCTCTCTCACAAATCCGTGTACGCGCTTTGTGAATGCCGTTATCTATGCAGGGGTTGCCGTTTCCGGCGCATTCTCCGTGCTTGCGGGCGGCCTGACCGTCGGCGGACTTTCCGCTTTTTTGAGCTATGCCAACCAATACACAAAGCCGTTCAACGAAATTTCCGGAGTTATTACGGAATTGCAGGGCGCGTTTGCCTGTGCGGCGCGGCTGTTTGAGCTTATCGACACCCCTGCGGAAGTCGATGCCGCCGCTGCGCCGAACCCTGCTCAACGCAATGAAAAGGCTGAAAGCACCGGCAATATCAGCTTCCGCAATGTTTGTTTTTCCTACACGCCCGGCACGGAGCTGATCCGCGATTTTTCGCTTGAGGTAAAAAGCGGAATGCGCGTTGCAATCGTCGGCCCGACGGGCTGCGGCAAAACGACGCTTATAAACCTGCTCATGCGTTTCTATGACGTTAACTCAGGTGAAATTCTTATTGACGGAGTGGAAACCCGTTCCATGCCCCGCCATGAGCTGCGCAAAAAATTCGGCATGGTTCTTCAGGAAACATGGCTTCAGGCGGGAACCGTTCGGCAAAACATCGCAATGGGCAGGCCGCAGGCAGCGGAAAACGAAATCATCGCCGCCGCAAAGGCCTGTCACGCGCACGGGTTCATAATGCGTCTTCCGAAAGGTTACGACACCGTACTTGACGAAGCGGGCGGCAGCCTTTCCCAAGGGCAAAAGCAGCTCCTCTGCATTGCGCGCGTTATGCTTTTGAATCCCCCGATGCTGATTCTTGACGAGGCTACCTCTTCCATTGATACGCGCACGGAGCTTCTCGTTCAGGATGCTTTTGCAAAGCTTATGCACGGCCGAACAAGCTTCATCGTTGCGCACAGGCTTTCAACCGTTCGCGAGGCGGATATTATCCTTGTTATGCGCAGCGGGCGCATAGTCGAAAGCGGAACTCATGATGAATTGCTCCGCGCCGACGGTTTTTATAAAAACCTTTACGAGAGTCAGTTTGCCCGCTGAAAATGATTGTTCCGCTTTTTTGCTTTTGATATTTTCGCCGCAGGCAGAATCATGTCTGCGGTGATTTTTATTTTTGGCGTTTTAATATCCGTTGAAATATCTCTGTTGTGCAGTTGATATATTTTATTAATGCCTTGTTTTTTGTTGTCAAATATCGGGTATATGTGTTATACTGGGAAGGAGCAAGGACAGCGCATTTGATTTTCTCCGCGTAATTTCGTGTTTACCGCCGAACAATCTTTCAGTTGTCCGCTCACGGCATTGTTTTTCCCCCGCTCGACGATTTCATGACAGGAGGTTAAATCTTATGAAATCAAAACGCAAATTTCTCATTTCAGCCCTTGCCGTTGTGCTTACGGCGGCATTGGCAGTCGGCGTGTTCTTCTTTTACAAGGCCTTTAAAAAGCGCATAGACCCGGAAGACCAAATGATTCACAACACGCAGGAGCGCATTGAATATGCGCAGTCATGTTACAAAGAATTCAGCAAAAACCCGAACAAGACCTATACCGTTCTTGTCTCGCTCGACAGTGTTACAACGGAGGAGTTTACGCAGCTCTTCACCGGCTGCAGCGGCTTCACTCAGGTATACGACTGTATAACCGAAGGCGTTGACGACCCGATGTACGGCGGTTATCTCGACTGTGAAGGCAAAACGGCGGCGCAGCTTGCCGCCGAGTGTTATGCGGACACTTACGACAGCATCTGTTCCGAGTTGGACAGTTATGATCAGCAGGCTGCGGAAATTCGGGAGTCTTATATGTATGATGAGACTGTCGAGCCTTTTGTTACGCAGCCCCCTGTTGACACATTCGGCAAGGATATAGACACATCCGATATTAAAGTCCCCGGAAGCTCCTACAGCAACGATGACACAGACTTCCAGCTGGCAGAAGACTTGGCTGACTTGCAGGAATCCCATGATAACTTTGTCATGCTGAAGCAAGCAATGGAGCAAGGCAGGTATCGCATATACGGAGTTAAACTGACGCTGACAGGTGCGCAGGCTCAGGCACTGCTTCAATCGAACAAAGTCCGTTTGGTCGAGAAGCTGACGATTTTTCCTGAAAGCAGCCTCTCTCCGTTGGATCCCTCCGAGGAGAATTGGGATTAAGAATATGACTTTTCATGCTTTTGCGGCAATCTATTGTTTATTGTCGTTCGCGCACAATTGCACTTTATCTATAGTGCGGCAGTCTATTTGCGTCTAATGTGAAACCAAAGTGTCCGAATCACCGCAGGCAGAATCATGTCTGCGGCGATTTTTTGAAGCACTTCTTCAATCGGCCTTTGCCGGCAAAACAACGGTTCCTTTGCATTCATAAAGAATCGAAATAATCAAAGCGGCTCATCCCGTTTGCATTTTGCAATGTGTCGGGGCGAGCCGCTTTTTATGTTTTTTTTCGGATTTTGCTGCTAAGGCTTATTTTGCCTGTTTTGCCCTGCGAACCGCAAGAATTCTCTGCATTTCGTTATAAACGATCATATAGCCCTCGTCAACGCCCATGCCGGGTTTTGCAAGGATCTGAACGGGCTGGGTTGCCATTGCGCACTGGGTGCAAACCTGTGCGGAACGGTCGGTTTCGTTGCAGGTGCCGCCCTGGTATGCGCCGATGCCCTTTTCTTTGCAGTAAAGAACAGCCTCGATCGTGTTGTTGATGCCGCCGAGATCGGGAGTTTTTATCTGAACCATGTGACCCGCTTTGTTGTCGGCAAAGTACTTGATGTCCTCAAGAGTGTTGCACCATTCGTCCGCAACGATCTCAACGTTGATTCCGCGATCGTCAAGTTCCTTGGTGATTGCTGCAAGCGCGCGCATCTGCTTTTCGCGGTCTTCAACATCCATGGGGCCTTCAATGCGGAGGTGGAAGGGCTTTGCGGCTTCTTCAAGGCGCGCCATGTAATCGGCCATTGCCTTGTAGTTATCGTTGCCGAATGCGGCACCGATTGTGCCGTATACGTCAATGTGGAAAATCGGGTTGTAATTTTCATCCGTGCGGAGCTGAAGCACGCGGTCACGCAGCCATGCAACATACTGTTCGAGCAGTTCGCCGTGTTCGCCGAGCTTGGTCTTAACGTTGTTGATAAGCGCATGGGGCAGAATCTGTGCGCCCTTGATAATCATTTTATCCGCATTGGTGTAGCGATCGTCACCGGACTGGGTGAAAATATCAATGGGCTTGTCGGAAATGGTGCAGCCGTATTCGTCCGCAACAACTTCGCACATCATTCTGCCGGTGGACCTTGCAACAGCGTCAAGAATCGCCTGAGTCATGCCGTAGCGAATTGCGGTGTGCAGACGTTTGCCGTCAACATGGATGGATTCGACCATTTCGGAAAGTGCGCGGAAATTGTCCGCCTCTTTGCCGATGAGTTCGGGCTTGATATAGTTTTCGATAACGGGAATGAAGTCCTTTGCAAGGAAGAGGGGATCGCGTCCGCCGCAGCCGCTGTACTGAACGGCAGCGCAGTCGCCGTATGCAATCTGGCCGTCCTCAAGAACGAGCATCACGGAGATGGACTCACCGGGCTGACGAACGGAGGTAAAGCCGGGGGTTTTGGGTTCGCCGACGTATGCGGCGCCGTCGCTTTTTGCGCCCGCCTTAATGGCGCGCTGATCGTCAAAATAGAAGCCTGTTCTGCCTGCGGAGCAGATAACATCGATAATTTTCATAAAAGTATCCTTTCAATTCTTCAAAAATTTATTTCAAAAATGAAATTTAAGTATTCGGGCGGCACGAAAGCATTCCGCACCGCCGTGCATTTTCAGCCGAAGCCGATTTGCGTCCGTTTATCTGCGGAGAGCCTGCGGCCTTCCGACAAGACGACCCTTGCTGATCGCGTAAACATCGTCAATGACCATTTGGAAGGTTGCATTGCGCTTTTCGGCCTTTGCGCGCTCTTCGATCTTTGCGCGGTGGAACGCCTTGATATCATCGGTGAAGGGCAGCGCACCCATGTCGAGAATGCGGATCGCGCCGTCGTTATCGCGTGCGGGAAGCATTTTGCCCGCATTGTAGCGGGAAGGCGCAAACGGAATATCAAGAACGCCCGCAAGCACAGCGCGAACGGAACCTATCGCGATGTCGCCTTCGCCCAGTTCGAAGCACTTATCGACAATGCAGCGCGTCTCTCTGCGGATAATATCTTTTTCTTCCTCAAGGTTGGCTGCGGTGCAAACCTGGTCGGAAAGCATGCTGATGACCTGCTTTGTGCAGCGCAGACCCTGTGCGTTTGCTTCCATTGTGGGAACGCCCGCCGCCTCGTGCGGAGTTTTGACGATGACTTTTGTTGCCTTTGAGAGTGCAGCGGTTGCACTGCCCCAGGAAATAACGCCGAATGCCTTCGCTTCGTCCTGCGGGAAACCGCCCATCCACTGATGGAAAACCGTGGTTATGATAACATCATCATAGCCGTATTTATGCATGTATTCGTTTGTCAGCTCTTCAAGGGTGCGGATCGCCGCAACATCCTGAACAAGGTTGCCGCATTGGCCGTAGCCGACGGTGATATTGCGAACTCCCTGCTCTGCCGCAAGCAAAGCTTCAATAATCGCAACCGCATGGGATACGCAGGGCGGAACAAGAGTTCCCGTAAGCGGACCGTAGGGTTCACGGTTGATGGAAACTCCAGCTTCTTCGTAGATGCCCGTAAGCCTGTCAACATACTGCCAATCGCGGATCGTCTCCTCCATCGGGACGCTCTTTGCATAGGGCAGGTTATAGGAAATTCCGCCGCCTTCATAGCTTGTGAAACCGCCCGCATAGGCAATTTCGGTCAAAAGGCGCGCATCGGGTGTGCCGTGGCGCACCTGAATGGGAGTGTTCAATGCTTCAATGAGCATACGGCAGCCCGCGACGCCGTGATTGACGGCGGGAAAGCCGTTAAGCAGGGAACGGCCGAGCCGCTGGGACTCCTTTATGCCGTTTTCGGCTTCTTCATAGCGGTTCTGACGGGTGTAGCTGTCAATGGTTGTCGGAAGCAGATCGGCTTCGCCGTTATCCTGAAGATAAGTCAACAGCTTGATATGTTCCGGAATCAGCGCAACGCCTGCACGCGGCTGAATCAAAGTGATACCCTTTTCCTTTGCTTCAACAAGTTTTTTTGAAAAAACTTTGTGAGCGGGCATGGCCTTGTGGTATTCGATGGCTTCTTTAAGATCAACTTCCCTGCCGGTCGGCCACTGCTTGAGCACGTCGGCACGGATCGCGTTGAATTCGTCATCGGGAATGCGCTTGTTTTTGATATTGGGGTTGTTCATTGTTTAAATGCTCCTCTTTTATTGGGAAATCGCCTGAAGGCAGGTTCGGCACCGAACCTGTTTTCGTCAGGCTCTGCATAGTTCTTGTTTCATTATGCTCAACGCCTGTTCCGGATATTTTTCGGAAAGCAGACCCATTGCGGCTATAATGTATTTTCTGTCGACAAGCACATCCGCCCTGAGCGGCCTCAGCGATGTCGGATCCTTTTGGTCATAGAGCGCAAATGACGCGATCTTTGCCGTGTTTGTTGTGTGGATCAGTGAACCGCCCGTGACAACGAGCTTCTGCACTTTACGCAGATCCTTGCCGGTTTGAACATAGGTCGTGCCCATCATTGAATACGCTTCTTCGATGCGGCCCGCATGTCTTGTCACCGCCGTGCGCACCGCCATGCATGCAAGAGCTTCGTCCAACCGTTCGGTTTCATCGTCCGTCGGCAAAAGGTCCGTGTTTGCGGCAAACATACTGATGATTTCCTCCGCACGCGCCTCGCTCATGCCTGCAAGCTCTGCAATCGTTTTTATTCCCGCCGCATCCACAATTCCGCGAATGCTGTATCTCATGCCGATATCGCCCTCAACCGTGCGCTTGATATACGGCTCGGGCAAACCCTTGAGCATGGTTCGCGGGTCGGTCGGCATTCCGTTTGCAACGGAATAAACATCCGTTGTTGCGCCGCCGACATCAACGGCAACAAGTTCCCCAAGCCCGCGGGAATTATCCGTTCCCTCCGCAAGCAGCTTCATTGCCGCCATAACTGCGGAAGGCGTCGGCATCATAATGCCGGAAATAAGTTCGCTCGCCTTGGTAAGTCCCTTTGCCTGCACGATTCTTTTAAGGAAAACTTCGCGAATCTCTTTCTGGGTCGGTTCAATGTTAAGCGTGCCGAATTTCGGCATAACATTTTCGCAAATATGCACTTCGCGCCCGTCAAGAATGCGCTCGCACTGCCGCACGGCATTTCGGTTGCCTGCAATTATGACGGGAAAATCTCCGCCAATATCCGCAAGCACATGCGCATTATGCAGAATGCAGTCGGTATTGCCGCCGTCCGTGCCGCCGACAAGCAGGAAAATATCCGGATTTATCGCCTTTATCTCGTCCGCATCATCCTCATTGAGCTTGAAGGCGTAGGTCTTCAGCACCTTTGCGCCCGCACCGAGGCTTGCACACTTTGCGGCTTCCGCCGTCAGTTCCGGAACGAGCCCGCTTGCAAGCATACGAAGACCGCCCGCCGCGCTGCTGGCGGCGTAGCGTTCGCAAAAATCAAGTTTTCCGGTCACTTTTTCAAGCTTTGAAAGCGCGTCGGAAAGTCCGTTGTTAATGTCCGACTGAACGGTCGTGTAGGCATTTGCCGTGCCCAACAGCCTGCATTCATCAACATCCGCCGCGGTGACCTTTGTGTATGTGCTCCCGAAATCGATCAAAAGAACAGGTTTCATGTTTTTTCCCCGCTTTGCAATCGTAATCAGTAAACAATCAGAGCCGCAGGTTATTCCTCAACGTGCAGGTCCTGTTTCAATGCCTCGATATCGACTTCCGGCGGGGTTCCCGGCGGGAAGGAGCGATCGAAGCCCATCTCTTTAAAACGCTTTTCAACCTCGTCAAACGGCTGTTTGCCGATAACGATATTGCCGCCCACATAGAGCAGGATGTTTTCCAAACCTGCCTCATCGCATTTTTCACGCATACCGCGGCAATCCAGCTCACCCTGACCATAGAGTGAGGAGATGACGATTGCATCGGCGTTCGTTTCAATTGCGGCGTTGATGAATTCTTCCTGAGAAACCATAACGCCGAGATTGACAACATTGAAACCCGCATCGGTGAATGCATGATACAGGATCTTGTTGCCGACCGCGTGAACATCGGCGCCGATAACGCCGATAACAAGAGTCTTTTTATCCATCACTGTGACCTCTCATTATTATGATAAAGTGTCCTTACATAACCCAAGCACACAAAGAAACATTGTGTGCCGCATTTTACAGTCGTATAATACATTTTTAAGCGCAAATAGTCAAGTGCATATGCACTGCAAACCCCAATATATTTGATTTGACATTAATAAAACGACTCAACGGACGAGTTAACATAAAGCGCGGCGGGAAATTTTATTCCTGCCGCGCCGTTCGCTTTAGTGCAAAATGTTATTCTTCTTCGGATTTATTATGCCTCCGTCTTGCCCTCCGTGTTCTGCGGTTTTATGCACGGCGGCTGTTCACCGTTAAGTGCCGCTCTCAGAGCCAGCAGAGCATCGAAAACGTCAACCGCACCGTCGCCGTTAAGATCCGCACGCGCAGCCTGTTCATCGGTGAGGTCCTCCGTTCCTATTGCATAGCGCATAAGCATAAGCGCGTCGTCAATTCCAATCGTGCCGTCGCCGTTAATATCGCCGATAACGGGGGCTTCGGGTTCGAAAACCGCGTGAATAACCGTGTCCTCCTCAACGGTGATTATCTCATCCGTGACAAGCTCCCCGTTGATGAACCAACCCACAAATACCATGCCCTCATGGGTCGGAACGGGTATTTCGCTGACTTCAAAGCTGAAGCCGACACTGACAGGGGTATCAAGCAGCGTTTCTCCCGTGTAATCGTCAATCACCGTCAAATTGCACGTGCGCGGAGCGTAAACCGCCGCAAAAACCATGGGCCGGGTAATCGTTACGGTTTCTTCGGTTATTATGCGTCCGTTGTAATCCCAGCCTGCGAACGCCATTCCCTCGTGAACGGGCGGCGCGGGAAAATCGCTGACTCTCAGCACCGTGCCGTACTCAACATCCTCCATGGTCACAAAAAAGCTGTCAGCCATGGTATCATAGAATCTCACGGTAAAAGTCTCTTTCCTCAATACCGCCGTAATGACCATATCCTCGTTTACGATAACGGTTCCCGACTCCATCAGCTCGCCGTTTACAAGCCAGCCCACAAACACCATTCCCTCACGATAGGGCGGCATGGGCAGGTCCGCAAGGTCAACTTCCGTTCCGGCTCGAACTTCGTAAGTCTCATATGTTTCGCCGGTATCGCTGTCAACAAGCGTGATCGTATGCGTTTCGAACCCGCTGTAAACCGCTGTAACCGTCATGTCCCCCAACACTCTGAGATAGGAGCCTTCAAACAGGGTCCCTTCAACATACCAGCCGACAAAGTCCGCATTCTCATGAACGGGCGGAACGGGGAATTCGTCCCTGTAAAGGCCGTTGTCATAGAGCACGGTTACGGATTGCAGCGTTTCACCGTTGTAACCGTCAACAAACGTGACCGTATAAGGGTGCTGCTCATAGGTAGCGTAGATTATAACGTTTGACACGACCGTAACTTCGTCAAGGAACTCGCCGTAGCCGTACCATCCCTTAAAATCATAGCCTTCATGTTCAATATGTTCGGGGAAATCTTCCGCCTTGATCACTGTTCCGTAAGGCACAGTATCGGTACGAAGAATGACGTCGGTGTGATTATCCCAGAACTTGACCGTGTACATTTTCGCTTCATAAGCCGCATAGCAGCTTGTATTTTCCGTAACATTGATGCTTCCCGAAACGGCGCTTCCGTCCGCATACTGCCATTCGGCAAAATTGTATCCGACTGCATCGGGAGCTTTCGGAAATTCGGACAAGGGAATTTCCGTTCCGTATTCTGCGGTGCGTGTTCCGATGAGTTCGCCGGTGAGTCCCGAATAAAAGCTTACCGTGTAGACTTCGTTGCTGTATTCTGCGCGGAAAGTCGTATCACCCGTAAGATAGTAACTGCTGCCGAAAAATTCGGAACCGTTAACCGACCAATATTCAAACGTTTTGCCCTCATGCTCCGGCGGCTCGGGAAAAGCCTCTGCCATAACGGTATCTCCGATGGGCATATTCAGAGTTTTCAGCACCTGTTCCGTCGCGCCGTCCACCCATTGCACGGTGCAGGTCGGAACGGTGTACGAAGCAATTATATTTGTGTTGGCTGTTATTGTCAGGCTTCCGGTAACGGTCTCTCCGTTCGGACCCCGCCAATGAGAAAAGTTTTTCCCCGGAATCGTCGGCGGCGTCGGGAAGTCGCTGAGATTCAACACCGTGTTCTTTGCTACCGTAAAGGATTCAAACGCCGCAGTCTGTCCCTCAACAATGAAGTTCACCGTGTAAAGCGGAGGGAAGTACCAGTTCCTGTTGCCCGCAAGTACGGGATGGGTGTATATACCCTCATCCTCATAATAATAAGGATCGTATTCACCGCGGCGGCTCTTCGCATAGTCAAGTGCCTGCCCGATATTGTAGCATTCGGACACGCCCAATCCGCGCATGGAGTTCAAAATATCTTGGAAGATGTAAACATCATATGCAACGGTCACGGTTTCATCATAACCCAAAGCAACGGATGCACCGTGTGAAGTGAAATAGTTCAGCAGATTGCCGTCCTTGCCGCCGCTGCATGTTGCAAGGTGAACATAGCTGCCCGGCATGGTTGCGGTTGCATAGTGATTCAGATAGAGATAGTTCACGGCAATGCCGCCGCCGGCAAGTTCCACAACCCAGCCGTTGCTGTAATCGCTTGCCGTGACACCGTTTTCATTGTGAATCGCAATATAGCTCAACCCGTCATATTCCAAACCGTGCGAGTCAAACATGATCACGCCGTATTTATACATCTCTGTCAAATCGGTAACATCACATTCGTTGCCTCCGTACACGGTCAAAGTTCCGCCCGTGTAACTGCTGATCACGGGAGCGAAGGTTTCCGAATAGTAAGCGCCGACACCCTCATCAATTCCCAAATAGGGCGCATAAACGGCAACATTCCTGTTTGAGGCCGTAACTGCACCGTCATTCAAAATACCGCGAACCTCTTCCGCAGGGGAAAGCTCGATTTTAACAGGTTCGGAACCTTCTCTGATGCCGTGAACGATATTGTAATCATACACAACGGTCATTCCGGATTTCAGAGTGTAGCCGAAAGTTGTTCCGTTCTGCCGGTTGATGCTCTTGATTCGTGAATCTCCGTCAAGATATTCGAACAGGGTGTCAACCGTTTCAACAGCGGACAGGTCGGAGTCAAGTTCGCTTTCGAGTTCAAAGAGCTCGCCGTCAATTTCACGACGAACCTTCTGCATACTGCGAAGTTCAGCTGCTGCCGCATAACTGTCCGCCGCAGCACCGATGGGCAAAAGCCCGATGCAAAGCATCGCTGCAATGAGAATACAGAGTATTCTTCTGAAATTCGTTCCTTTCATAATGCCTCCTGAATGATTTTTTTATATCACGCAGTTCGAATGAACAGCGCTGATATCGGTCACAAGCTCAAGCATCGGATTTCGGAGAACGCGCTGCACCGTTTCCGTCATTCATACCGCGACCGCAGTCGAGTCCGAATCGTCTGTTTGCAAAAACTATTCCTTGGAGTATGATTTAAATAATAATTTAAATTGCGCTCCAATTATTTACATTTTAACACAGTATTCAGA
>OMCH01000731.1_pt1 | contig 15255 bp, 15 predicted proteins | sample 1674341 | NCBI WGS metagenome assembly OMCH01 (sample SAMEA103958164, study PRJEB25191) | human gut metagenome | biome: human-associated habitat [ENVO:00009003]; feature: intestine environment [ENVO:2100002]; material: feces | place: Germany | collected 2013/2015
CCCGGATGCCGGGGTAATCGTCGGTTTCCCGAATGTCAGAGATACCGACAACCTCAAACTGTACGTCGTCGGCAATCTGTTTCGTATGGGCTTAGTTCCCAGCAGTTACATTCCAAGTAAGGATATCCGTATTCTCCGCGAGTTCACCCGCTATCGAAGTAAGCTCGTATCCATGCGTTCCAGTGAAAAGAATCGTTTCCAGAACGCTTTCACTGTGTGCAATCTGACGTTGGATGCCGTAGTCTCCGATATGTTTGGGAAGTCCGCTACGAAGATGAAAAGCTGCAGATGTATGGTAAGATCATGAGCAAGTGGTAAGTGTAATGAAATCCCTGCGCTGGTATTCTCCGGCGCAGGGATCTCTCTTAACGGTCATGCTTTATTGTTCCAAAGGGTAGTCATCACCGTTGGCATCCTTCCAGGCCCGGATGTAATGGGCTGAATCGCAGATCATCTGGATATTGTCCGGAGAAAAGCGCATCAGCTGACGAAATATCTTATCCATCTCCACGCCGGTTTCTGTGCGATCAGCATAGAACAGGATTTTCGGTGAGATTTCAAGCAGATGGATCAGACTGCTCAGTGTGTCAAATGATATGTCTGATTTGCCTGCTTCTATTTTCTTGAGCGTGCGGATATCAATATCCAGCTCGTCAGCCAGATACTGCTGATCCCATTGCTTCTCCTCTCGGGCCTGCTTGACCAGTAAGCCTGCATATTCCGATATGCTATACATGCTACACCTCCTTGTCAAACCATTATAACAGAACCCTCCGAGCATTTTGCTTCAGGTATGGTGAAATATGGTTTCACCTTTCGATGCAACCAACTCCGGCTTCGCGAATAAAATGCTTTTGAAGGGCAATACTATTCTCGTGTTTGCGGTACTATTTCGGCAGTAAACATCCTCTATTGCCGAAATAGTATTGACGAAACGAGGAAAAGCGCTATAATGTAATTGTACCAAAACGGCAATAACGAGTTTTTATTGCCGAAATGGGACGGTTTGCGAGGTGATTATCATGTTCAATCAGGTTCATCTGACGGCATTGGCCGGCATGAAGAGTTTTAGTTTTGGAGATTTCTTTATGACCAATCAGGACAGTGGCTGCCCGCTTGGAGAAGAGGCTATGCGCAAGAGACTGCGTGGCCTGGTAAAAAGCGGAGAGGTCGTTCGCGTCGGTCGGAATGCGTATTGTGTCTCCGGAAATAAGATGAGCAGTTATCGGCATGAATACTCAGAGGAGGCTAACACAGTCGCACAGGCCCTTCGGGAAGCGTTCCCTGCGGTGGAGTTTACCATTTTTGAACTGGTGCAGCTCAACGAATTTGTCAATCATCAGCTGGCCCACAACGTTCTTTTCCTCTCCGTGGAGGATGATATCATTGACTTTGTTTTTGACCTGCTCAAGGAGCAATTCCCCGGCAAGGTGCTGCTCGACCCGACACCCGAGCTGTATCACCAGTATTGGTATGATGGCATGATCGTATTAAACAAGCTGGTTACTGAGGCACCAAGGGGAATTGAGGAGGCCTGGCACACCCGGCTTGAAAAGCTGCTGGTGGATTTGGTTTCTGACTCTCTGCTGCAGGAAGTGATCAGCAAGAGCGAATATCCGGCAATCCTTGAAGGGACTTTTTCCGGTTATGTGATCGACGAGAGCTGCCTGTTCCGCTATGCCAAGCGCCGCGGTGCCGAGAAACAGCTGAAGGCGCTGATCCGGGAAAAGACAAATATTACGCTAAGAACGGAGTAATGACATGATACAGCCAATCAGTTTTGCGGAAGAGCATATCCGTGAACTTCAGAAAACCAGTAAGCGAGATCCTGTCCTGCTGGAGCGTGCGGTCTACGCCTTTGGCCTGCTGGAGGCTCTGGCCCGTGTGGGTATGCCTTTCATTTTCAAGGGCGGTACCTGCCTGATGCTCCTGATGAACCGTCCGCGCCGGTTGTCCACTGACATTGATATCATCGTGGAGCCCAGAACGGATCTGGATGCCTTTATCGAAGAGGCATCCAAGATATTCCCTTTCCAGAGTGCGGAAGAACAAAAACGCATCGGAAAAAATAATATCGAAAAGCGCCATTTCAAGTTTACCTATGATTCCCCGGTAAACCATAAGCCGTTGTATATCCTCTTGGACGTCCTGTTCGAGGAAAACCATTATGCTGAGCTTATCAGCAAGGAAATCCGAAACGAGCTGCTGCAAACGCAGCCGGAATATCTGGCAGTACAGATCCCCAGCGCAGATTGTATCCTGGCGGATAAACTCACCGCATTTGCACCCCACACCACCGGTATTCTCCTCAATGACGGCAAGGATATGGAGGTCATGAAACAGTTTTACGATGTGACCTCTCTGCTTGATATCTTTGAGGACACTGCGAAAGTGCACCATACATACACGGAAATTGCCAAGGCAGAACTTGCATACCGCGGCAGCGATGCCAGTGTGGAAGACTGCCTTCGGGATACATTCGATGCAGCGCTTTGCCTTGCGTCCCGAGGAAAAACCGAGGCTGAGGAATATCCTCTGTATGTGAAGGGCATCCGTGATCTGCGCGGCCATATCTACGCAGAAAACTACAGCCCGGAGATCGCCGCCACCAGAGCAACTAAGGTAATGTATATGGCGGCGTGCCTGCTGACAGGCAATGACTATGAGCGAATTGAGGATGCTGCGGCATTTGCCGGTGAAAAGTTGACGGTGGACAAGCTCATGCCGCTGGCCTACCTGAGAAAAGTCAGCGCAGAAGCATATGCTTACGCCATTAAAACGGATCGTCTGATCGCAGAATAAAGGGTCAACTTCCCGCACGGCAGGTTACACGGCTGCTGTGCGGGATTTTTTGCGTTTCAAGAGAACTGCCCAATAAGCACACACAAAAAGGAGATAAGAATTGCCAAAAACGGCATTACAATGATATAGTTTTCTTCGCGTGGTGGCAGTTGCGTTTTTTGTCGCTAACTCGTATAATGATGATACGCATGATGAAAGGCGAGGAAGTTGAACATGGCCAGAGTATCCACAAAAGAAAACAAGAACATCTACCAGCTGACCAGAGAGAGCCTGAAGCTCACCCGAGAGTCGGCCAGCGAACTACTGGAGACCATCTCCCCGGAGCGTATCGAGAAGATCGAGAACGAACGATCCCTGCCCTATCCGGACGAGGTACTGACCATGGCGGAGAAATACCGGCAGCCCAACCTTTGCAACTACTACTGCGCCAATCAGTGCCCCATCGGGCAGGAGTATGTGCCGGAGGTGAAGATCAAGGACCTCTCCCAGATCGTCCTGGAAATGCTGGCATCCCTCAATTCCATGAACCGGCGCAAGGACCGGCTGATCGAGATCACCGCCGACGGCGTCATCAGCGACGACGAGCTGGAGGACTTCATCCGAATCCGGGAGGAGCTGGAGCGCATCTCCATCGCGGTAGAGACGCTGCAGCTGTGGTCGGAGCGGATGCTGGCCACCGGCGCCATCAACCCAGAGCAGTATGAGGCCTATGAGCGCCGGCGTGCGGAGCGGGATTGAACCGGGTATTTTGCCGCAGCAGTGGAAATAGTGGGCCTTAATTTGCCAAACCGACGCTGGAAGCCGCTGGTGCTGGATGGTAGAATACGGGTAAGCAGAGAGAGCAGACGCTCCTGTGAAGTTTGCGCAGCGAGGTGACGGCGATGGATCCAAAAACGAGACTCCTGGCGATCCGCCTGATGGAGAACCTCCGGAAAAATCCCGCTTACGCCCAGACACTGGGCGTCCAGGTGACCTTGAAGAGATCCGCCTGAAGGGTTGGGTTCCCATCCCGATCCGGCGGCGGCTGAGGGCTTCACAGCTGGGTGAAGCCCTCTTTTGCAGAGAGAATTGATGCCTTGGGAAGGGAAAGGAGCGAAACGAGATGAACGGCTATGACCAGCAGCTGAAGGAGCTGCTCGCCCAGTGCGCCCGCAAGAAGAAACTGGAGGCCTCGGCCGCGGAGCTGCGGCGCCAGCGGGATACCTACGCCGCCAGGGCGGAGGAGCTGAAAGAGGCCATGTGGGAGGAGCAGGCGGATGTGGACCGGCTGGAGGGCCGGAGCCTGGCCGCCTTCTTCTACAACGTGGTAGGGAAGATGGACGAAAAGCTGACGCAGGAGCGGCAGGAGGCCTACGCCGCCCGGGTGCGGTATGACGCGGCGGCCCGGGAGCTGGCCGGCGCGGAGGAGGATCTGGCCCGGTGTCAGGCGGAGCTGGACGTCCTAAGCGGCTGCGAGGAGCGGTACGCCGCGCTGCTCCGAGAGAAGACCCAGGCGGTCAAGGCCGCCGGCGGTGCGGTCGCGGAACAGATCCTCCGCATGGAGGAGCGCGAGGCCTACTTAGAGAGCCAGGAGCGGGAGCTGGGGGAGGCGTCCGCCGCCGGGCAGAGCGCCCTGGCGACGGCCGATGAGATCCTGGAGAGCCTGAGCAGCGCGGAGGGCTGGGGGACCTGGGACCTGGTGGGCGGCGGGCTGATGGCCGACCTGGCCAAGCACAGCAAGCTGGATGAGGCACAGGCGGCGGTGGAGTACCTGCAGTCGCAGCTGCGCGCCTTCCGGACGGAGCTGGCCGACGTGACCATCAGCGCCGATTTCCAGGTCAATATCGACGGCTTCCTCCGCTTTGCTGACTATGTGTTCGACGGTATCTTCGCCGACTGGGCGGTGCTGGACCGGATCAACCAGGCCCAGGCCCAGGTGGAGGACACCCGGGCGCAGATCTGCGCCGTCCTGGACCGCCTGGGGCAGATGACGGACCAGGCGGAGCGGGAGCGGGCCGGACTGCGGCAGGAGATCGAGGGCCTGGTCAGCAGCGTGCCCATGTAGGATAAATCGCTAAGCGGTATGGGAAACAAGAGGGAATAAGGAGAATAACGAGTATGGATGATGACGCGGGCGCCCAGGCGCCCCAGCTGCTCTGGATCAACTGGACGGACCAGGTGGTATCCTTCCACCGGGAAGAGGGGCTTGAGCCGGTGGCGTTCCCCGACCACGACGCCATGCTGGCATATGTGTTCCAGAAGACCTCCAACGGCTTTCGCATCCAGTGAAAGGCCGCTGGGAGAAAATCGACTGCAAGGAGTAACCCATGAAATTTATCATTGAGCACCTGTCCAAGCGCTTTGAGCAGAAAGAGGTGCTGAAGGACATCGACTTTACCTTTGAGGAGGGGAGGATCTACGGCCTCTTGGGCCGAAACGGCGCCGGTAAGACAACGCTTTTCAACTGCCTGAACCGGGACATCAAGGCTGACAGCGGCAGCTTTTACATCGAAGAAAACGGCGTTCGCAGGGAAGTGGCGGCGGAGGACATCGGGTATGTTCTCTCCACGCCCACGGTGCCGGAGTTCCTCACCGGCCGGGAGTTCCTCAAGTTCTTTGTGGACATCAATTCTGACTCCATCCGGGATCCCAAGCCCCTGGACGAGTATTTTGAGGAAATGAGCATCGCCCCGGAGGACCGGGACAAGCTGCTGAAGGACTACTCCCATGGCATGAAGAACAAGATGCAGATGCTGGTCAACATCATCGCCCAGCCCAACATCCTGCTCCTGGATGAGCCGCTGACCAGCCTGGATGTGGTGGTGGCCGAGGAGATGAAGAATCTGCTCCGGTCGCTGAAGGACGGGCGGATCACCATTTTCTCCACCCACATTCTGGATCTGGCCCTGGATCTCTGCGACGAGATCGTGCTGCTCAGCCACGGGGAGCTGGAGGTGGTGGAGAAGTCCAACCTGGACGACCACGCCTTCAAGGAGAAGATCATCGCGGCGCTGAAAGAGGAGAGCTATGCTTAAAACACTGCGCATCTCATTCGCCCTGAAAAATACGTACCGGGTCAACGGCATCCTGCACTCCCTCAAGCAGATCCCCCTTTTGAAACAGGTGCTGCCCGACCGGCTTTATCAAGTGCGGGGGCTGAAGAACTTCGCCAACGTCCTCTCGGTGCTGTGGGAGATCGTGTCCATCTTCCTGGGGAAGTTCCTCTATTTTCTCACTATGGTCTGCGGCGTGGGGCTCCTCTACGAGCGGGCGCCGGCGGGCCTCGGGTTCCTGCACATCCTGCTGTTCCTGACGCTGATCGGCTCGTATATGAATACCAGCCTCTTCAACCCCACCCGGGACAAGTACTACGCCATGATCCTTCTGCGGATGAACGCCCGATCCTACACCCTGTCTAACTACGGCTACGCCCTGGGGAAGGTCGTGGTGGGGTTCCTGCCCTTCACCATCCTCTTTGGCCTGGACCGGGGCGTGCCGCTGTGGCTGTGCCTGCTGATCCCTGTCTGCATCGCCGGCGCGAAGGTGGCGGTGGCCGCCGACTCCCTGCGGGACTATGAGAAGCACGGCTATGTCCGCAATGAGAATAACCTCCAGAAGATAGCCTGGCTGCTGACGGCGCTCCTGCTGGCCCTGGCCTATGTGCCGCCCGCCGCGGGCTTCGTCCTGCCCCTCTGGGCCTCGGCGGCGCTGTTCCTGGTCTGGATCCCCCTGGGGCTCCTGAGCCTTAGGCGGGTGGTGACCTTCCGCTACTACCGGGAGATGAATCAGGAGCTGCTGGCCCAGATCCCGGGCCAGATGGACAAGGCCAGAGCGGCGGTCAAGACGGCCAATGAGAAGAACATCTCCGCCGACACGTCCATCACCAGCCGGAAGAGTGGCTTTGAGTTCCTCAACGACCTGTTCGTCAAGCGGCACCGGAAGATTTTGTGGAAATCCGCCCTGCGCATCGCCTATGTCTGCCTGTTTCTCTGCTGTGGCGCAGTGCTTCTCATGGTGATCCAGCCCGGCACCAAGGCGGACATCAACGAGATGGTCATGACGTGGCTGCCGTACTTTGCCTTCATCATGTATCTCATCAACCGGGGCACCGGCTTTACCCAGGCCCTGTTCATGAACTGCGACCACAGCCTTCTGACCTACTCCTTCTACAAGCGTCCGGGGTTTGTGCTCAGGCTGTTTCGCATCCGGCTGCGGGAGATCATCAAGGTCAATGCCGTGCCGGCGCTGGTAATCGGGTGCGGCCTGGCGCTGATCCTCTATGTCTCCGGCGGGACGGACAACCCCCTCAATTATGTGGTGCTGGTGGTCACGATCCTCGCCATGAGCGCCTTCTTCTCCATCCACTACCTGACCGTCTACTACCTGCTGCAGCCCTACACGGCCGGCACGGAGATGAAGAGCGGGACCTACCGCATCGTGATGGTCCTCACCTATGTGGTGTGCTACGCCATGATCAACGTCCGTATGCCCATCCTGATGTTCGGCGCGATGTGCATCGCCTTCTGCGTGGCGTACTCCATCGTGGCCAGCATCCTGGTCTACAAGTTCGCGCCCCGGACCTTCCGGCTACGGACGTAATATAGAGCGTATCACCGAAGAAAAGAGCGGGGGAGCTGTGCCGAATGGCGCAGCTCCCCTGTTTTTTTGGTTTGCAGGACTGCGATGGGAAGAGTTTGGCGGCTTGGCGGCAGAATCAGAGAAAATACCTCAGCCGGAGGCCGCGGAGAAGAACATGACATAGTAGATCGGGAGATAGGTGATCTTCCCCTTGCTGGATACCTTGCGCTCATTGGACAGTACGAATGCCTTCTTGATATGGTAGTCCTCATTTTGGACAAAGGTGTTGAGCGCGCTGTGTACGGTATAGTCCTTGCCGGACTTGACCTCAAGGGGGACGGCGGAAAGGCTGCTGTAATCGTCGATCAGGTAATCGACCTCGCCCTTGCTGCGGTTGTCATAGTAGTACAGCTTATAGCCATGGGCGGCCAGTTCGCTGGCGACGACAGTCTCATAGACGGATCCCAGATTGATGCTCTTTTCATCATCCAGGACGGCGCGGATATTGTTCCCGTAAAGAAGGCACGTCAGGAGTCCCACATCGTTGAGATAGAGCTTGAGCAGGTTTTTCCCTGCGGACTCGATCAGCGGGAAAACCGGATTGGAGATGGCCTGAACGGGCAGGGCAATCCCGGCGCTGATCAGATACTCAAACTCGTCGCTGTAATCGCGGAAGGTCTTTCCCTTCTTATCCTCAATGCTCTTGGCTACCACGCGCTTTTTCTTGTTCTCCATATTGGAGGGGATGAGGTCGTAGATGCGCCGGATCATCAGCTTCCGCTCTTCGCCGTATTTGGAGGCGTCGGCGGCATAGTAGTCATGGATCTCCCGCTGGATCTCCCGCACAGTCTGGATGTTCTTCTCCGCCAGATAGGTATTGACCGCATCGGGCAGCCCGCCGACCAGCAGATACTTGCGGAACAGATCCATTACCTTGTTGTGCGTCGCCTCGTCCAGCGCCTCCAATGCCTCAAACCTCCGGCGCATAGCGGTGATGGCAAATTCATTCAGCCCATTCGCATACAGGAACTCCTCAAAATCCAGGGGGAACATCTGGACCTTTCGGATGCTGCCCATGGGAATGGAGGGGGTCTGCGCCAGCGTGACGCCCAGCAGCGAGCCGCTTGCGATATAGGTGAACCGGCCGTCCTGAGCCAGAAACTTGAGCATGGTGAGCAGGTGGGGATAGGCCTGGATCTCATCCAGGAAAATCAGCGTATTCTTCTTTTCCTTCATCCTGTCGCCGGCGAGCATACTCACCTGCAGGTAGAAGTCCTCCACCGTCCGGACGTTGGCGAACAGCCCGGCGCCCAGCGCGTCCTCCACCAGGTTGATCTCGATGTAGTTCTCAAACAGCTTCTGCCCCACATAGCGGACGATGTAGGTCTTGCCCACCTGACGGGCGCCGTCAATGAGCAGGATCTTGTTCGAGTCCGATTGCAGATGTGCCTCGATCAGAGAGGCTATTTTTCGGTAAAGCATACAGCACCTCCTGATGAACAGATTTTTCAATAGGATTATACTGCATATAGTATGACTTTTCAATAGAATTTATATGCAAAAATCAGAACTTATCAAATAGAGGGACCGCCGGAGAGAACTCAGTTAGCCGCCGGGGTGATGACTATGCAGGGGGAGGCGGCAGCAGGGAGTAACTTCAGAGTCCGACTGGAGATTTTCCAATCCATCTTGATACTTTCCTTAGAATTGCCTGTTACCATAGCGGCAGAATCTGATAAGGAGACTTCTGCTATGGAAACGACACGCGCATTGACTAAGACCGGCGGCATCACCGAGACGGGGCTCAAGTGGATCGCCCTGGTCACCATGGTGATGGACCACATCCACTACTTCTTCGGCTTCACCGGCATGATCCCGGAGTGGTTCAGCATGGTGGGGCGGCTGGGAGCGCCCCTGTTCCTCTTCTGCCTGGTGGAGGGCTTCACCCACACCCACAGCCGGAAGAAGTACTTCGCCAAGGTCTACATCCTCTCCGCCGCCATGTCCGCCCTGCTGTTCCTCATGGCCTTCGGCGGCATCCTGGTGCGGCCCGACGGGTTCTACCCGGGGAACGGCATGATGACCACCTTCGCGGTGCTCATGGTGATCTGGCAGGGCATCGACTGGCTGGGACAGAAAAAGATCCTGCCAGGCCTGGCGGCGGTGATCCTCCCCCTGGCCTGGCCCATCCTGGCAAGCCAGCTGTCTGTGGCCTTTCCCGCTCTGGCCACGCCGCTGGGCTTTGCCGCCTACTCGGTCCTGCCCGCATGGGGCACCACCGGGGACAGCAGTTGGCCGGTGCTGGTGATGGGGTTGGTGCTCTACCTGTTTAGAAAGCGCCGGGGTGTGCAGGTGGCGGCCTTCTCCGTCTACTACATCCTCTATGGCGTAGTCTATATGGCCGCCATAGCCTCCGCTATGGCCCCGGACTTCGTCTGGTGGCAGCTCTTCACCCAGTACTATGAGATCTACGGCATCTTGGCGGCGCCCCTGATGCTGTGGTATAATGGCCGGCGGGGCGGCGGGCACAAGCTGCTGTTCTACGCCTTCTATCCCGCCCACATCTACATTCTCTACGCCCTCTCCTGGGGGCTCTATCTTCTGCTGAACTGAGGTGACATGATGGCCCATATCCTGGTGGTGGATGATGACAAGGATCTCTGCGCCCTGCTGAGGACCGCCCTGGAGCGGGACGGGCACCAGGTGTCCACCCGCCTGAGCGGCCGTGAGGTGGACGAGTCCGCCTGCCGCTGGGCGGACTGCATCCTGTTGGATGTGATGATGCCAGGGGAGGACGGGTTCGCCCTCTGCCGCCGCATCCGGGCGCTGGCGGACTGCCCCATCCTCTTCCTCACCGCCAAGACCGAGGAGACCGACGTGCTCACCGGCCTGGGGCTGGGCGGGGACGACTACCTCACCAAGCCCTTCCGCGTCGCGGAGCTGCGGGCCCGGGTGGCGGCCCACCTGCGCCGGGAGCAGCGCACGCCCCATGCCCGCCTGCGCCGGGGGGAACTGGACTTCGACCTGGGGGAGCGGGCCGTGTACTGGCAGGACACGCCGTTGAAGCTGACCAGGGGGGAATACGCCATCTGTGAGTACCTGGCCATGCACCCGGGCCAGACCTTCTCCAAGGAGCAGCTCTACGAGGCGGCCTTCGGCTACGACGGCGAGGCGGACGCCTCGGCCGTGACGGAGCACATCAAGAACATCCGGGCCAAGCTGCGCCCGGCGGGGGAGAGCCCCATTGAAACCGTCTGGGGGGTGGGCTACAAGTGGAAAAACGGATAAGGCGGCCCGCCGGCCTCACCGCGCTGTTCTGGCGGTATCTGATCACCACCGGCGTCGTGGTCATCCTGCTGGCGGTCCTCTGGTGGTTTGGCATGACCACCATGATGCGGTATGGCATCGTATATCCGGCCAACACCGCCGCCAGCGGGGTGGAGGCGGTGGCCCAGGCCCTCTCCTCCGGGGAACTGGACACGGAGGAGATCCCCTACTTTTACCGCTGGGCCATCTTTGACGGGGACGGGCAGGTACGGGACCCGGGGAACATGGATGAGAAGCACCTTGCCTACGCCGAGGCCGCCCTGGCCGGGGAGCGGGACCCCCAGGGGATGTTCTACTCCCAGTACCACCGGCTGACCCAGCTGCCGGACGGGACCACCTGCGTGCTCCAGTACGACTACTCCATGCCCTACGGCGCCGAGGTGCTCCAGCGCCGCCTGCCGGAGTTCCAGAAGGAAACGGCTGCACAGGATGCCGAACAGGCAGAGCCTGCTGCAGAGGAAAGTGAGCCTGCCGCTGCAGCCCAGCCGCAGGCAGCGGATGTGCAGGAGCCGGAAGCAGAGCCTGCACAGCCCACACAGGAAGATGCAGAACCTGCTGCCGTTGTTGAAAATGACGACGACGAGGCAGCTGACAGCAGCGAGGATTTCTGGGCAAAGGATGAGAGCCAGCTCAAGCTGGACCCGCCGCCCGCGCCTCCTGCTGATTTTAAGCCGGACGAGCCGGACTACGATGCTTTTCAGGGTGTCAAGTTCAGCGAGTAAGGCAACCCCATAAGGAAATATAGAGGAGAGTGTAAACCATTGGCTAAGAACAAATCGCAGTACGATAGTACTCTGAACCTGCCCAAGACCCTGTTTGAAATGCGTGCCGGCCTGCCCAAGAAGGAGCCGGTCATGCTGAAGGATTGGGACGACAACGACCTGTACAATCAGCTCATGAAGCACAACGAGGGCAAGCCGCAGTTCATCCTGCATGACGGCCCTCCGTATGCAAACGGCAACATCCACATGGGCACCGCCCTGAACAAGATCATCAAGGATATCATCATCCGCGACAAGAACATGGAGGGCTATCAGGCTCCCTATGTGCCCGGCTTTGATACCCACGGCCTGCCCATCGAGCTGAAGGCTCTGTCCTCCGTCGGCGAGAAGAAGAAGGACATCTCCAAGCTGGAGCTGCGCCAGATCTGCGAAAAGTTTGCCACCGAGCACATCGACATCATGAGCGACCAGTTCAAGCGTCTGGGCGTCATCGGTGATTTTGAGCACCCCTACCTGACCCTGAAGCCTGAGTTTGAGGCACGCCAGATCGAGATCTTCGGCGAGATGGCCAAGAAGGGCTACATCTACAAGGGCCTGAAGCCCGTGTACTGGTGCCCGGACTGCCGCACCGCTCTGGCTGAGGCTGAGATCGAGTACGGCGAGGACGATTGCGATTCCATCTTCGTCCGCTTCCACGTCACGCAGGACCCCAACGGCGTGCTGGCAAAGCACGGCATCCCGATGGATAAGACCTACTTCGTCATCTGGACCACCACCACCTGGACCCTGCCCGCCAACGAGGCCATCTGCCTGAACGGTCAGTTCGAGTACTCCTTCGTCAAGATCGGCGAGGAGTACCACATCATGGCCACCGATCTGGTCAAGAGCGTCATGGACGCCTGCCACATCGAGAACTACGAGATCGTGGGCGAGCCTGTTTCCGGCGCTGAGTTCGAGCTGATGCGCTACAACCACGTCTACCTGCCCAAGGAGGGCTGGGTCATTCTGGGCGACCACGTCACGCTGGAAAGCGGTTCCGGCTGCGTTCATACCGCAGGCGGCCACGGCGTGGACGACTTCAACGTCTGCCAGAAGTATCCGCAGGTGCCCATCACCGTCCCCGTGGACGATGGCGGCTATCTGACCGAGCTGGCCGGTAAGTATGCAGGTCAGCGCGTGTGGGCTGCCAACAAGACCATTCTGGCCGATTTGACCGAGTCCGGTGCTGTCATGGGTCAGGTGCACATCAAGCATCAGTACCCGCACTGCTGGCGTTGCCATCACCCCATCATCTTCCGTGCAACGGAACAGTGGTTCTGCTCCATCGCAAAGTTCCGCGAGGATGTCTACAAGGCCATCGACACCGTTACCTGGATGCCGGATTGGGGCCATGACCGCATGAAGGGCATGGTGCGCGACCGCAACGACTGGTGCATCAGCCGCCAGCGCACCTGGGGCGTGCCCATCCCCGCCTTCTACTGCAAGAAGTGCGGCACCTACCACATCACCGATGCCACCATCAAGGCTGTCAGCGACCTGTTCCGCAAGGAAGGCTCCGATGCATGGTATAAGTACGAAGCCGAGCAGATTATCCCCGCAGGCGAAGTGTGCGAAAAGTGCGGTGCTTCCGAGTGGACCAAGGACACCGACATCATGGATGTCTGGTTCGACTCCGGCTCCACCCACGCCGCTGTGCTGGAGGAGCGTCCGGAACTGCGCTTCCCGGCTGATATGTATATGGAAGGCGGCGACCAGTTCCGCGGCTGGTTCCAGTCCAGCCTGCTGACCAGCGTTGCAAGCAAGGGCTGCGCACCCTATAAGTCTGTTCTGTGCCACGGCTGGGTCGTGGATGAGCAGGGCAAGCAGATGCACAAGAGCGCCGGCAACGGCGTGGAGCCCAGCGAGATCATCAAGGACTACGGCGCTGATATCATCCGTCTGTGGGTGGCTTCTTCCGACTACACCGTGGATGTGCGTGCCGGCAAGAACATCTTCAAGCAGCTGAGCGAGGCTTACCGCAAGATCCGCAACACCGCCCGCTTCATTCTGGGCAATCTGGATGGCTTTGATCCCAACACCGACTGTGTGGCTGACGATCAGCTGCAGGAGATCGACCGCTGGGCACTGGCTGCTCTGGATGACCTGATGGTCAACACCAGCGCAGGCTACGCTGTGTACGACTTCAACAAGGTCTATCATGCAGTATACAACTTCTGCGTTGTTGCAATGTCCAACTTCTATCTGGATGTGACCAAGGACCGTCTGTACTGCACCAACGGCGCAGGCCGCAAGGCTGCTCAGACCACCATGTACAAGATCCTTGTGGCTCTGGACAAGATCATTGCGCCCATCCTGTGCTTCACCAGCCAGGAGATCTGGGACTTCATGCCCAAGACCGAGGGCATGAACAAGTACGTTGTCTTTGAGGAGATGCCCAAGGCCGGCCAGTATGCCGCCGATGAAGCCTTCAAGGCAAAGTGGACTCAGCTGATCGCCGTCCGTGACGAGGTGAAGAAGGTTCTGGAGCAGGCCCGTGCCGAAAAGGTCATCGGTGCTTCTCTGGAGGCTGCCGTCACCCTGTACTGCAATGATACTGTGTACAGCCTGCTCAACAGCATCCCCATGGACGAGCTGGCCGACCTGATGATCGTCTCTCAGGTAGAGCTGGTCAAGGGCGAAGGCGGCGCTGCAAGTGCTGTCGAGGGCCTGGGCGTTGCTGCTGCACATGCCACCGGCGAAAAGTGCGAGCGCTGCTGGAAGTATTCTTCTTCCATCGGCAGCCATGCCGCACATCCCACCCTGTGCGCACGCTGCGCCAGCGTTGTGGAAGCCTAAGCGTTCCGCATAAAACAATGTTTTAAAGGGCGGCGCTCCCTTATACCGGGGAGCGCCGTTTTTTATACTGAATGATTTTGGGAGTATCCTATGGCATTTGTTGTTTTTAATCTGCTCGCGGCTGCGGCACTCATTGGCATCGATCAGGCCATCAAGCTGTGGGCCACCAATGTGCTGCAGCCCATTGGTGCAATGCCGCTGATCCCCCATGTGGTGGAGCTGCGGTTCGTGCTCAACCCGGGCATGGCGTTCAGCCTGCTCAGCGGCAAGCAGCTGTTCCTCATCATCGCTACCAGCATAGCGCTGATCTTTGTGGCCTACGGGCTGTTCTTCCGCAGCCGCGGCAGATACCTGCAGCAGGCTGCGCTGCTGCTGATCCTTGCCGGCGGCATCGGCAACCTGATCGACCGTGTGCTCAACGGCGAGGTGGTGGACTACATCAATCTGCTGTTCATGCAGTTTGCGGTGTTCAATTTTGCGGATATCTGCGTGTGTGTGGGCGTGGGCCTCTGGGTGCTGGTAATTTTTCTGGAAGAGCTGCACGCTGAGAACGGGCAGTCCCCGAAGGAGCAGTGAGCCATGGAACAGCGTGAATTTGTGGTGGAGCAGGAGACGGCAGGCCAGCGCATCGACCGCTTTCTGAGCGGCGAGGACACCGGCCTTTCCCGGTCTGCTCTGCAGGCGCTGGTGGCCGACGGTCATGTGTTGTGCAACGGCAGGCTGGTTGCCAAAAGCCTGAAGCTCAAGGCGGGCGACACCATCGTTTTGGAAATTCCGGACGCGAAGCCCATTGAGGCCGTGCCGCAGGACATCCCGCTGGAAATCGTCTATGAGGACGAGCATCTGCTGGTGGTCAACAAGCCCAAGGGCATGGTGGTGCACCCCGCACCCGGCAACCCGGACGGCACGCTGGTCAACGCCCTGCTGTGGCACTGCAAGGGCAGCCTTTCCGGCATTGGCGGCGAGATCCGCCCCGGCATCGTCCACCGCATCGACAAGGACACCAGCGGCC
>OMCH01000733.1_pt1 | contig 15245 bp, 9 predicted proteins | sample 1674341 | NCBI WGS metagenome assembly OMCH01 (sample SAMEA103958164, study PRJEB25191) | human gut metagenome | biome: human-associated habitat [ENVO:00009003]; feature: intestine environment [ENVO:2100002]; material: feces | place: Germany | collected 2013/2015
ATAATACTTTTTTCATTGTAAATAAAAGTTTTAAATAAATATTCTATTTGTTTATCTATCGGTTTTTAATAATTATTCATCAGATTGATTGTCATCAGTCGGCTGAATTACATTCTCTTCGTTAGTCGCTTCCTGAGCCTGTTCTCTCGCCTCTCCGCTCGCTTTATCTGCTGCTGCCTGTTCTTCCGAATCAGTCAATACTTTACAAACAGAAGCGATTTCATCATTTCGTTTTCCTAAATTGATTAGGCGTACTCCTTGCGTTGCACGACCAATAATGCTCAAATCTGATACTTTCGTTCGGATGGTAATACCCGACTTGTTGATGATCATCAAGTCATTTTCATCCGTCACGTTCAAGAAGGCCACTAATTTACCAGTTTTCTCTGTAATATTCAAAGTTTTTACACCTTTTCCTCCTCGATTTGTGATTCGGTAGTCATCAATGTGTGAACGTTTGCCGTATCCTTGTTCGGAAACAACCAATGTCGTCTCTTTTTCTTTGTCTTTGATGCATACCATACCAACTACTTCATCCATACCATCTTCATCGAGCGTCATACCTCGAACACCCGAAGCAGTACGTCCCATCTCACGAACGGCACTTTCATGGAAACGGATCGCACGACCATTTCTGTTGGCAATCAATACTTCCCGATCTCCATTTGTCATACAAACCTGAATCAAGCCGTCATCTTCACGCAAGGTAATGGCATTAACACCATTCTGGCGTGGACGAGAATAGGCTTCCAGACAAGTCTTCTTGATAATACCTTTCTTTGTACAGAATAACAGATAATGCGAATTGACAAACTCTGTATCGGTAGTCAGTTTCTTAACCCGGATAAAGGCTTGTACCTTATCGTCTGCCTCAATATTCAACAGATTCTGGATCGCACGGCCTTTGGCATTCTTTGTTCCTTCCGGAATCTGATAAACTGGCAACCAGAAACAACGGCCCTTAGAGGTGAAGAACATCATCGTTGCATGCATAGATGCCGGATAAATATATTCAATGAAGTCTTCATCGCGTGTTTCCGAACCCTTCACTCCTATTCCTCCTCGTCCCTGAGCCTTGAAATCAGCCAGCGGAGTACGCTTGATATAGCCCATGTGAGAAATAGTAATGATCATCTCATCATCAGCATAGAAATCTTCCGGATTCAGATCTTCCGAAGCATAGATGATATCTGTCTTACGTTCATCTCCATACTTGTCTTTGATTTCCTGCAATTCATCTTTAATAATCTTCATACAAAGATCATCGTTTTCAAGGATCTCTTTCAAGTAGGCAATTTGTTTTTCCAGTTCTTCGTATTCAGCACGCAGTTTGTCTTGTTCCAGTCCTGTCAGCTGACGTAAACGCATTTCAACGATAGCTCTAGCTTGACGATCAGATAAAGAGAAACGTTCCATCAATCGTTCAATAGCTTCTTGAGGACTGGTTGACGATTTGATGATTGCGATTACTTCATCAATATTATCGGAAGCAATGATCAAGCCTTCCAGGATGTGGGCACGTTCTTCTGCTTTCGCCAAATCATACCGTGTACGACGGATTACGACTTCATGACGATGGTCAACAAACGCTTTGATCAGATCCTTCAGATTCAACAAACGCGGACGTCCGTTTACCAAGGCGATGTTATTGACACTAAACGAAGACTGCAAAGCCGTCATCTTATATAATTTGTTCAGAACGACCTGAGCATTCGCATCACGTTTTACATCTACAACGATACGTAAACCGGCGCGGCTTGACTCATCTGTTACATCCGAAATGCCATCAATACGTTTTTCGTTTACCAAATCAGCAATACTCTTTACCAAATCTGATTTGATAACCTGATACGGAATTTCAGTAATGATAATTTGTTCATGGTTGTTTTCGACTTCGATTTCAGCCTTACCGCGTAAAACGATTCGACCACGTCCAGTCATGAAGGCTTCCTTTACTCCGTCGTAACCATAAATAGTAGCTCCCGTTGGGAAATCTGGTGCTTTAATATATTGCATCAGGTCTTCTATCTCTATTTCTCCACGAGAATCGATATACGCCATACAACCGTCTAAAACTTCAGACAAATTGTGTGTCGGCATATTGGTAGCCATACCGACTGCAATACCCGAAGCACCATTCACCAGCAAATTCGGAATGCGGGTTGGCAATACGGTCGGTTCCTTTAAAGAGTCGTCGAAGTTCAGTTGGAAATCGACAGTATCTTTATCTATATCACGAAGCATTTCTTCAGCCAGTTTGCTGAGGCGTGCCTCTGTATAACGCATGGCAGCCGGACTATCATTGTCCATTGAGCCGAAGTTTCCCTGGCCATCTACCAATGTATATCGCATGGACCACCATTGAGCCATACGAACCAACGCACCGTAAACGGATCTATCGCCATGCGGATGGTATTTACCTAAAACTTCACCAACAATTCTTGCAGATTTCAGATGTTTTTTGTCGGATGTGTTTCCAATCATGTTCATACCATATAATATACGGCGATGAACAGGCTTGAAACCATCTCGTACATCAGGAAGAGCACGTGAAACGATCACCGACATAGAATAGTCTATGTAGGCCGACTTCATTTCTTCCTCAATGTTAATCTTTATAATTCTGTCTTGATCAACCATTTAGTTTTATATTAATTACACTAGATTTTAAATCTATTAAAAAGTGCACTAAAGTAAGGCTTTTCTGTCGATTACGAAAGAAAATCGGCTTAAAAATTATATTTTAACCCATTCTAAATCTATTTAAAGAATGGTGGCACAGTATTTGATAAAACTATTAAAAACAAATTGTGGATAAATTTTAAGGCTACAAAAGATAAAGTTTACGCAAGAAAGTTTATCTTTGCATCTTGCAATTATAGATGGAAGGATTCACGAATCCTGATGTGGATTTTAAGGAATAAGATCTGCTGAAAGGAATGAGATTTCTTATTATACACCTATATATATTATAAGGATGAAAAATAAATATTCAGAAAGATTGATTGACGTTATTGAATACAGTCGCGAGGAAGCCGGCCGCTTACAGAATACTTATATCGGCCCGGAGCACTTGATGCTGGGCATTATTCGCGACGGTTCAGGAAAAGCTTATCAATTGCTGGAGGATTTTCATGTTGATCCGTTTACGATCAAACGGCTGATTGAACAGGAAATCAAAAATACCGTCGATTCTGATTACTCAACCCAGGAAATAACCGTTAGCAAAACTACTGAACGGGTATTGCGGATGAGCGATGCAGAAGCGCGTAATTTACATAAAGACCAAACGGATACCGAGCATTTGTTGCTGGCTATTATCCGTGAAGAATATAATGTTGCTGCTCGTATCCTGATGGATGCAGGTATTTCTTATTCTTCTCTCTTTGAAAAGTTGCGGGAAGAATCTGAACCTAATTATAGGCATGCTGACCATGAACCTGAAGATGAAGAATTAATGGAAATTGAAGACGGATATACAGACGATGATGAAGAAGATGAAGATGACAACTTCTCTCGTCGGGACAATCCTCGCTCCTCTTCTTCGGGAAATGCGGGTGCTGCTCCGTCAAAATCGCCCAATGATACACCGGTATTGGATAATTTCGGTACCGATATGACACGGGCTGCTGCCGAAAACCGTTTGGATCCGATTGTAGGCCGGGAAAAAGAAATCGAACGACTGGCACAGATTTTAAGCCGTCGTAAGAAGAATAATCCGGTATTGATTGGAGAACCGGGCGTAGGTAAATCTGCCATCGTAGAAGGTTTGGCCATGCGTATCGTACAACGGAAGGTTTCTCGTATTTTGTTTGATAAACGAGTGATCAGCCTGGATATGGCATCTATTGTGGCAGGCACGAAGTATCGCGGACAATTTGAAGAACGTATCAAGGCAATCTTAAATGAACTTTCCAAGAATCCGAATATCATTTTGTTTATTGATGAGATTCATACGATTGTCGGCGCTGGTTCGGCTGCCGGTTCGATGGATGCGGCCAATATGTTGAAACCAGCCTTGGCTCGCGGTGAAATTCAGTGCATTGGTGCCACTACATTGGACGAGTATCGTAAGAACATCGAGAAAGACGGTGCACTGGAACGTCGTTTTCAGAAAGTGATTGTGGATCCGACAACGGCAGAAGAGACATTACAGATTCTGAACAATATCAAAGACCGGTACGAAGAACATCACAATGTTTATTATACACCGGAAGCTTTGGAGGCGTGTGTCAAATTGACAGAACGTTATATCAGCGACCGGAATTTCCCGGATAAAGCCATTGATGCTTTAGACGAAGCTGGTTCGCGCGTACATATTTCTAATATTATCGTTCCGAAAAGTATTGAAGAGCTGGAAGCCAAGATAGAGGCAACGAAGAATGAAAAGTTGGCAGCGGTGAAATCGCAGAACTTTGAGTTGGCAGCTAGTTTCCGCGACAAAGAAAGACAATACTTAATGGAATTGGAATCGGCCAAGGCTAAATGGGAAAAGGAAATGCAAGAGCATCGGGAAATGGTAGATGAAGATAAAGTAGCAGAAGTGATTGCTATGATGTCGGGTGTGCCGGTTCAACGAATCGCGAAGGCAGAGAATGCCCGGCTGCTGGAAATGAGCGACATCCTAAAAAGCAAGGTTGTCGGACAAGATGATGCCGTGCATAAGATTGTCAAGGCTATCCAGCGTAACCGTGTTGGATTGAAGGATCCGAACAAGCCGATTGGTACGTTTATGTTCCTCGGACCGACTGGCGTAGGTAAAACGCATTTGGCAAAGAAGCTCGCAGAATATCTGTTTGATTCGGCGGATGCATTGATCCGGATTGATATGAGTGAATATCTGGAGAAGTTTGCCGTGTCTCGTCTGATTGGAGCGCCTCCGGGATACGTCGGCTATGAAGAAGGTGGACAATTAACGGAAAAAGTTCGCCGGAAGCCGTATTCGGTTGTCTTGCTCGACGAAATAGAAAAGGCACATCCGGATGTATTCAATCTGTTGTTGCAAGTACTCGACGAAGGACGTCTGACGGATAGTTTGGGCCGTCGGATCGATTTCAAGAATACAATTCTGATTATGACGTCGAATATCGGTACACGTCAGTTGAAAGACTTCGGACGTGGAGTGGGTTTCAATACGCAAATGGCAGGCGAAGTGGATAAAGACTTCTCAAGAGGTGTGATCCAGAAGGCCTTAAACAAAGCCTTTGCGCCTGAATTCCTGAACCGTATTGACGACATCATTATGTTTGATCAATTAGATAAAGAAGCTATTTATAAAATTATTGATATCGAACTGAAAGGTTTGTATAAGCGTGTGAAAGATTTGGGTTATTCCCTCGAGATCACCGATGCAGCCAAAGACTTTGTAGCCTCGAAAGGATACGATGTACAGTTCGGTGCCCGTCCGCTGAAAAGAGCTATCCAAAAGTATTTGGAAGACGAGATGGCGGAACTGATCATCCGGTCGTCTGTTACAGGTGGTGATACAATGGTGGTAGATTTTGATACCAACGAACAGAAAATCATCACTTCAGTAAAGCAGACATCCGGACATAATTCTTGATATCATTTATGTTTTTCATGTAAAACGCCCGTGCAAGGCTAGAGTCTCTCGTGAGAAAGGTTCTATGCCTTGCTTTTTTTTATGCCTCTCCCATTCAATTCTCTCCTATTTTCAGTCTGGTTTGCTGCTCCTGTTTCGTATCTTCTGAATCAGAATTCCGTTACTTTTTAATTTTTTGACAACTGTCGAAAAGCTTTACTACATATATCGAAAAGCTTTTTGACAAATGTGATAAGGCTTTACCACATCTGTCAAAAAATTAATTTCTCATAGATTTTAGATGCCGATCTTACTATCAAGGTTGCTTTTCCGCCTATTCTTGTTGGCTCATGCTCAATTATCTGACACGAAATGACAACGAACCGAAAAAAATAACTACATTTGCAAGTAATCTTTTATAAACTATACCATTCATTTACTAATCTTTTAAGGTAATGAAAAGAGACAACATCATTTTTGACATCATTGAGAAAGAACATCAGCGCCAGCTGAAGGGTATTGAACTGATTGCTTCAGAGAACTTTGTAAGTGATCAAGTTATGCAGGCAATGGGTAGCTGCTTAACAAATAAGTATGCCGAAGGTTATCCCGGAAAACGTTATTATGGCGGTTGCGAAGTCGTTGACCAAAGTGAAACGATTGCTATCGAACGCCTGAAGAAGATATTCCATGCTGAATGGGCCAACGTACAGCCTCACTCAGGAGCTCAGGCTAATGCTGCTGTTTTATTGGCCGTTCTGAATCCGGGTGATACTTTCCTGGGCTTGAATCTGGCTCATGGCGGTCACCTTTCTCACGGATCAGCCGTAAACAGTTCTGGTATCTTGTATCACGCTACAGAATATAATGTAAAAGAAGAAACGGGTCGTGTGGATTATGACCAGATGGAAGAAGTTGCTTTGCGCGAAAAGCCGAAATTGATTATCGGTGGCGGTTCAGCTTATTCACGTGACTGGGATTACAAACGCATGCGCGAGATTGCCGACAAAGTTGGTGCCTTGTTGATGATTGATATGGCGCATCCGGCAGGTTTGATTGCAGCAGGTTTGTTGAATAATCCGTTGGAATATGCTCATATCGTAACTTCTACAACTCACAAGACGTTGCGTGGTCCGCGTGGTGGTATCATCTTGTTGGGTAAAGACTTCGAAAATCCTTGGGGAAAGAAGACTCCGAAGGGCGAAATCAAGAAGATGTCTCAATTATTGGATTCTGCTGTATTCCCGGGTATCCAGGGAGGACCGCTGGAACATGTTATTGCTGCTAAAGCCGTAGCTTTCGGCGAAGCTTTGGAACCGGAATATAAAGAATATCAGATGCAAGTGAAGAAGAATGCGGCTACTATGGCACAAGCATTCATGGATAAAGGATACAAGATCATCTCGGGTGGTACCGACAACCACAGCATGTTGATCGACTTGCGCACGAAGTTCCCTGATCTGACCGGTAAAGTAGCAGAAAGAGCCTTGGTTGCTGCCGATATTACAGTCAATAAGAACATGGTTCCGTTTGACAGCCGTTCAGCATTCCAGACTTCTGGTATCCGTATCGGTACGCCGGCTATTACAACTCGTGGTGCCAAAGAAGAACTGATGGGTGAAATCGTTGAAATGATTGATACCGTTTTAGCTGCTCCTGAAAGCGATAAGACGATTACAGCCGTTCGCGAGAAGGTAAACAGCATCATGAAAGAATATCCTATTTTTGCTTGGTAATATCTAACACAACTTTTAATTATTTCAAAAAACACAGAAACATGAAGAAGCTTCTTGCAACATTTTGTGCCGGTATGGCCTTATGTTTTTTAGCTTCGTGTGCCGAACCGCAAGGTGAAGTGAAGTCGTATAATCAGGGAATCAACATCATTCCTACTCCACAAAGCCTGGTTCAGCATGATGGATTTTTCCGTCTGGGTAGCAATACGGCCATCGCAGCGGCAAGTCCTGAAGCTAAAACTGTTGCCGAATTCTTTGCGGCAAAGATGAGAACAGCTACTGGCTTGAACATCCAGGTAGCAGAAAAGGGAAATATTCAGTTATCCGTAGATCCGTCATTGGATGTCGCTAACGACGAAGGTTATACGCTGGATGTAACGAAAGACGGTGCCGTTGTTGTTGCTAAGACGGCTCAAGGTTTGTTCTATGGTATGCAATCGTTCTTACAATTGCTGCCGGCCGAAATCGAAAGTCCGTCGAAAGTAAACGGAATTGCCTGGCAAGCTCCGGCTGTAAGCATCAAAGATGCTCCTCGTTTTGGCTATCGTGGTATAATGTTGGATCCTTGCCGTCATTTCATGCCGGTTGAGAATGTAAAGAAATACCTGGATGTATTGTCTTTATTCAAGATGAACCGGATGCACTGGCACTTGACAGACGATCAGGGCTGGCGTATTGAAATCAAGAAGTATCCGAAGCTGACTGAAATTGCTTCGAAACGTATTGATGGCGAAGGTACAGAACACAGTGGCTATTATACGCAAGAGGAAATCAAGGAGATTGTAAAATATGCTGCCGACCGTTTCATTACGGTTGTTCCGGAACTGGAATTGCCAGGACATGAAATGGCTGCCATTGCTGCCTATCCGAACCTGTCTTGTAAAGGAGAACAGGGAACTCCGCGTGTTATTTGGGGTGTAGAAGACATTGTGATGTGTCCGGGTAAAGAAGATATGTTTACCTTCTTACAGGATGTTATCGACGAAATGGTGCCTCTTTTCCCAAGTGAATACTTCCATATCGGTGGTGATGAGTGCCCGAAGATCAGTTGGAAGAACTGTCCGCTTTGCCAGAAACGTATTAAAGAAGAAGGCTTGAAAGCAGACAGCAAACACTCAGCTGAAGAAAGATTGCAGAGCTATGTCATCCAACGGATGGAGAAATACCTGGCAACAAAAGGCAAAAAGATTATCGGTTGGGATGAAATCCTGGAAGGTGGTCTGGCTCCTTCGGCTACTGTGATGTCATGGCGTGGTGAAGATGGCGGTATTGCCGCTGCTTTGATGGATCATACCGTTATTATGACTCCGGGCGGTAACGGAATGTATCTGGATGCTTACCAAGGAGATTCTAAGATCGAACCGGTAACTATCGGTGGTTATACGTTGTTGGAGAAGACTTACAGTTACGATCCGATACCGGATACATTGGTAGCTATGGGCAAGAGCAATTATATTTTAGGTGTTCAGGGTAATACCTGGTCAGAATACATGTACGACGAAGCCAAACGTGATTATATGGTTTTCCCGCGTATCCTGGCCGTTGCTGAAATTGGTTGGACGAATCTGGACCGCAAAGACTATAAGGACTTCGAACGCCGCATTGAGAATGCCTACGTTCGTTTGGATGGTCATGCTATCAATTACCATATTCCGCAGCCTGAACAGCCTAATGGTTCATGCAATTTCGTAGCATTCACCGACAAGGCTTCGCTGGAATTCAAGACAACCCGTCCGATCAAGATGGTTTATACCTTGGATGGCAGTGAACCGACTCCCGCATCAACAGCTTACACGGCTCCGATTGAAATTACTGAAACTACCACCTTGAAGATTGCTTCTGTATTACCTTCGGGTAAGATGAGTCCGATCCGTACAATCCAGGTAGAAAAGCAGTCGCTGGCTCCTGCCAAGGAAGTTGCGAAGACAACTCCGGGATTGAATATGGAAGTGACTGACGGCATGTATCTGAACGTTAAGGAACTGGAAGCAGCCCAAAAAGAAACGAAGAAGTCGGTTATCAAAGACCTGAAAGAAATTTGTTCGGTTGTTAAGACATCCGAGTCTATGCGTGGTGTTAACCAATATGCAGCCGTTGCAACAGGTTATGTAAACATTCCGGAAGACGGTGTTTATTTCATTTCTTCTGATCTGGAAGAAGTTTGGATCGATGGTAAATTATTGGTAAACAACGGTGGTGAAGTAAAACGTTTCTCTCGTCATGACAGTTCAGTTGCTTTGGCAAAGGGATTACATGAAATCAAAGCTGTATTCTTAGGTCATATCATTGGCGGTTGGCCTTCTAACTGGAACGACGGAAGCATCAAGCTTCGTAAGTCGGATGCAAAAGAATTTACAGCGATCACACCAGAAATGTTATGTCATTGATTGTGTGTCTGAAATTCAGATAATAGGAAGCCGGCCTTTCGGGGCTGGCTTTTTTTATGTCCAAATTCTGCGTAAAATAAACTTTACCCAAAGTTTTTTATTACATTTGCTCCTATTCAAGTGGCTGATAACATGAAGATATTAATTATAGAAGATGATCCGTCGTTGCAGGAGATAATCAAGAAGTCTCTGGAAAAGGAACGGTATGTTGTCGAAACTGCCGATAATTATCAGGCAGCTTTATTGAAGCTGGACGATTATGATTACGACTGTATCCTGTTGGATATCATGCTTCCCGGTGGAAGTGGCTTACAAATACTGGAATCACTCAAGAGAGAAAAACGGAAAGAGAATGTTATCATTATCTCTGCCAAAGATTCTCTGGAAGATAAAGTGGCGGGATTGGATTTGGGAGCCGACGATTATCTGGCCAAACCCTTTCATCTGGCCGAACTGAATGCGCGGATCAAGAGCGTGATCCGCAGGAATAATCATGGAGGAGAAAAACTGATTACATTGGATAATATAGAAGTCAACCCGGCTACGTTTGAAGTAAAGGTGAATCAACAACCAATTGATCTGAGCCGGAAAGAGTATGATATCCTATTCTATTTTATCAATCGTCCGAACCGATTGATTAATAAGCAAACATTAGCCGAATCAGTGTGGGGCGATCATATTGACCAGGTTGATAACTTCGACTTTATCTATGCACAGATAAAGAACCTTCGGAAAAAACTGAAAGAAGCCGGGGCAAATCCGGAGATCAAAGCCGTATATGGTATCGGGTATAAATTAAATACGAACAATTGATTATGAAACTTTTCTATCGCGTCATAGGACGTTTATCCGTCGCCTTGATTGTAATCTTGGCTATTTGGGCAGGATTATTTTACTTTGCCCTGATGGATGAAGTCAATGACGAGGTAGATGATGCGCTTGAAGATTATTCGGAAGTAATCATTACCCGACATTTGGCCGGAGAGAAATTACCTTCTCATAATAATGGTTCCAACAACCAGTATTTCCTACAGGAGGTTGACGCGGCATATGCGGCTTCACGTCCTCACATTCTCTATGCCGATTCGATGATCTATATAACAGAAAAGAAAGAAACAGAACCGGCCCGGATTCTGACGACAATCTTTCAGGACCGTAACGATCGTTTTTATCAACTGATTGTATCGACACCTTCCATTGAAAAGGCCGACTTGATTTCGGCTATCTGGTTCTGGATCATGTTCCTTTATGGTGTTTTATTGCTGACCATCTTGCTGATTAATATTCTGGTTTATCGGCAGAATATGAAACCTTTATACAAACTCCTGAACTGGTTGGATACTTACACACTGGGGAAAAACAACCGTCCGCTGGATAATCCGACCGATGTAACCGAGTTTCGTAAACTGAATGAGGCTTTGATTCGCAGTACTTCTCATAACGAAGCTATTTATGAGCAGCAGAAACAGTTTATCGGAAATGCTTCGCATGAAATACAAACACCACTGGCAATTTGCCAGAATCGGATTGAAATGCTGATGGACGATAACGCTTTGTCGGAACGTCAGCTGGAAGAATTGAGTAAAGTCTATCAAACACTCGAGCACATTTCGAAACTGAATAAGTCGCTGTTGCTGATTTCGAAGATTGAAAACGGACAATTTCCGGAAAGTTCGAGGATACAAATCAATTCGCTCGTGCATAAATACCTGGAGGATTTCAAGGAAGTATTCGATTATAAGCATATTCATGTATCCATAGAAGAAACGGCTACTTGTGAGGTTTGCATGAATGAATCGTTGGCGTCTATCCTTGTTGCCAATCTGTTGAAGAACGCGTTTGTCCATAATTTGGCAGACGGACAAATTGATATCCAAATATCTGATCATGATTTTGTGATCAGCAACACCGCAGAGAGCGGCGCTTTAGACGAGCAACAAATCTTTACCCGTTTCTATCAAGGGAAGAAGAAAGAGCAGTCCACCGGATTGGGACTGGCCATTGTCGATACGATTTGCCGCCTATATAACTTCTCTATACATTATTATTATCAGGAAGGAAAACATTTTTTCCACTTTTCTATCTGAAAACTGAATAAAAAGCCGAAAATTTCAAATTCTTTTCAGAATTGGCCTCCATCTTTGTCGTAGAAATTAAACAAAAAGTATAAGGAGGATTTTAGTATGAAAAGAATATGTATGACTTTCGTATTGGCCAGTACGCTGTTATTACCCGTTTATGCCGACGACGACAAACCCATCCAATTCTCGGAATTGCCACAGACGGCCCAACAGTTCGTCAAGCAGAACTTTGCCGACAAGAAAGTAGCGCTTGCCAAAATGGAATCCGATTTCTTCGGGAAGAATTATGATGTTATCTTCGTGAATGGTGACAAAGTTGAATTCGGCCGTTCCGGTAATTGGGAAAAAATCAAATGTAAATACAGTCAAGTACCAGCTTCTCTGATTCCGAATCAGATTATGGTTTATGTACGGGATAACTATCCAGACAGCAAGATCATTGAGCTGGAGAAAGAAAGAAACACCTACGAAGCCAAACTTTCCAATGGCTGGGAACTGAAGTTTAATAAGAATTTTGAATTAATTGATTTAGATAAATAAAATGAAGAGAGTTATGAATATCAAGTTGTTTACGATGATTGCCGCAACAGTATGCGGAATGAGTTTTGTAAGTTGTGATGACGATGACAACATCAATGTGTCTAATCTGCCAAGTGCTATTCAGGAAGAGTTTTCAACCAAGTATCCGAATGCCCAGATTGAGGAATGGGAACAGAAGAACGGTTATTCGGTCGTTGATTTCCGCTGGGATGGTTTTGAAGCCGAAGCTTGGTTTGGAACAGATGGTTGGGTAATGACGGAAACAGACATCCCTTATCAGTCGTTGCCGGAAGCTGTAAGAACTTCGTTCGAAGCCAGCCAGTATGCCAACTGGAAGATAGAGGATGTTGACAAAGTAGAACGTCTTAATACAGAAACGGTTTATGTGATTGAAGTGGAAAGCGGAGAAACTGAATATGACCTTTATTATTCGTCGAATGGAATTCTGATTAAAGACCTGCCGGATCAGGGCGGTAACGACAATCCGTATCTGCCGGAACAGACTCCGACCGACATTGAATCGAAGGTAAAAGAAATGTATCCGAATGCGGTTATCATCGAAACGGATCGGGATAACGGGAACATCGAGGTGGATATTATCGACCAGAATACCGGAAAGGAAGTTGTATTCAATTCTGCCAACGAATGGATTTATACCTCTTGGGATGTTCGTCCGAACGCATTGCCCGATGCGGTGAAAACAACGGTTACGACCAACTATCCGGACTATATGATTGATGATGCCGACTTTTATGAGACTCCGACAGGCAATTATTATGACATAGAAATTGAAAAGGGTGACAAAGACGTGCACATCAAGGTTTCTGAAAGCGGAGAGCTGCTGAAATAATCATTTTCTTCTCGTCTTGGGGAAATAAGATATGAAAAACGCCGTAGTTAATACTTCTTCTGGAAAAGGAGTACTGACAACGGCGTTTTTTATGCTCCTTTTGGAAAAGGAGTGCTGTCAACGGTGTTTTTTGTGCTCCTTTTGGAAAAGGAGTGCTGACAACGGCGTTTTTTATGCTCCTTTTGGAAAAGGAGTGCTGTCAATGGTGTTTTTTGTGCTCCTTTTGGAAAAGGAGTGCTGTCAACGGTGTTTTTTATGCTCCTTTTGGAAAAGGAGTACCGTCAACGGTGTTTTTATCTGAATCAGAAACGATTTAATTCAGAATCAATGTTGGAATGCTTTTCCCGGCGTTTTTCCGAACCGCCAAAGGTGTAAGTGAAGTTTAATCGGACCATACGCGATTCTCCATAGCCGTAATTGATGGATTCGAAGCCGCCTAAGTAATTCATACCGTCGCCCCAGCGGTTGGACCAGAAAATATCTGATACCGACAATTTGACAGCCGCTTTTCCCTGACAGAACTTCTTCTGAAAGCCAATATCCACAAAGCCGGTCGGATTCATAACTTCCGTCGAGCCACCCAGCCGTTTGGTCAGATATACACCCAACACTTCCGAGCGTATGCCCCAAAATAAGGGAAATGAGGTCTGCAAAGAGAAATTTCCGGCCCACCGTTTCCGCTGATAATACCGCTGCGCGTCGAATGCCATTTGATTATCCAGATAATAGGCATTTCCCGAAAGTGTCAGATTCCATCCGGGCAATAACCGCAGACCCTGCGAAACCGAGAAGCCCCAATAGGATTGTTCTCCCAGATTACGGGGTTCCATCACGATTTTGTCCGGACCCAAGGTGTCGGTTACTTGTACTTGGTAATCGGTCGTATGGGAATACGAAACTTCTACCGAAGTCCGGTCGTATTGATATTGCAGGCTGATCCGGTTGGTCTTCTGAGGTTTCAGGAACGGATTCCCTTTCCAAGTCGATAAACCATCAAGAGCCTGCTCGATCGGGTTCAAATCCGAATAGACCGGGCGGTCGATGCGCCTCCCGTAACTCAACGACCAGCTTTGCTTCTCGTCCGGCTTGAATGTAACACCTGCCGAAGGGAAAAGATCCACATAATCCCGCCGCACATGACTTTCTTCGTTCGTGCTTCCCGCTACCGGCATCAGATGGGCATCCGAATGGGTATATTCGGCACGAAGTCCCACGTTGGCATTCCATTTCTCCCCAACATGGAAATCATATAAAAGGTAGGCAGCCAGAATAGACTCCAGATAAGAGAAATCGTTGGAAATATCCTTATCCAGCACGTCTTCCTCAGGTAATACCTGGAAATATTGATACGTATTCTGTGAGGAAACATTGGAAAACTTCATGCCGCCCCGAATTTCTCCCGGACCAACGGTTTCTTTATAATGGGCAGACAAGGCATACAGATGGATGTCTCGTCCGCCCAACGAACGATAATTCCCCACAGAATCCAACACGCCAGCCGGCGAATAATAGGTATTGGGCTGATAGATGCGTGAATTTCCATCGAACCAGCCATAATCCGCGTCGAAAGTAAACGTCCGTTCGTCTGGCAACTCATACGTATAATTGAAGTTGAAGTTATATCGGGCCGCTTTCTGGTGTTCATACTGGCTTTCCGATGCCAATGAATACAAGAGGCGGCTGCGGGCATAATCATCATACACATCGGTGTACGTATAGATCGAACCCGGACCAAATACAAAGTTCCCCGTTCCTTGTACGCCGATCGCATGATGTTCTGCCAGTTGATAATCCGCGCCGAGAGTTGTTGCTACCGTATTCCGCTTGTCTGTATCTGTTGACTGGCTGTCGAAGAGTTTCCCGTTCTGCTTCCGCTCACTGCCGTAATACAAATTCGAATGACCGAAGTTATGGCTGTAATTCCCATAGATATTCCATTTCCCCGTAGCATAGTTGAACGCCGTCTCCAGATTCTGCTTCGGATTGAACCAATAAGCCGCCCCGACATTCATCATCATCTGGAAGCCAGCCTCTCTCCTTTTCTTCAGAACAATATTCAGGATGCCACCCGAACCGGCCGCATCGTACTGTGCAGACGCATTCGACATG
>OMCH01000756.1_pt1 | contig 14847 bp, 10 predicted proteins | sample 1674341 | NCBI WGS metagenome assembly OMCH01 (sample SAMEA103958164, study PRJEB25191) | human gut metagenome | biome: human-associated habitat [ENVO:00009003]; feature: intestine environment [ENVO:2100002]; material: feces | place: Germany | collected 2013/2015
AAACAGATTATATATTATCTATTCTATTTTACCACTCACGTGCAGAAAGCACAATGATTTCCTGCCCTGTTTCCATAAAAACTCCACCCCGTTTTTGTAACTGCAGATAAATTTTGCATCTCCTTTACTCTATAGGGATAATTTGCGCTTTTTTGACTATCCGGTAGTATTTGTTTCAGAGTAAGTAAAAAAGCCTCTGCCGGGCAAAAATTTTGCTTCCCGGCAGAGGCTTTGCTGGTCAAACGGATATTCATGCAAGCATGATTCGCGATTTTTCTTCCATTTCGCATGGCTTGGAATCGTTACAAATACTGGCTGAATTCCACTTTTTCTTTATTTGGTCCTTCGATCGTGAAGAAACGGACGCCATTTTCCCAGAACGGAAGGAAATGTACTTCATCCTGCGTCGTATTCAGACCGGCCCCGGTAATCATTTCGTGAACCTTTTCAATATTCTTTACGTCAATCGCCACATGGTCGATTGCTCCGGGTTTCAGTGCTGCAGCTTTGTTTTCGTACGTTTCGATCACAAGTGTTCCAAGCTTTAAGAATGCCACTTTCTCATCCGCCGCCTCATTTACGGTGCGGAATGCAATTTCAAATCCAAGCTTTTCATAAAACGCAATCGTCATCTCAATATCGTTGGTCGGAATACCGACATGCTGGATTCCATTTAACTGCTCTCTTAATTCCATTTCTTATCCCCCAGTCTTTTTTCTACCTGTGCCAGATCCGGCATGGCCGGAATAGAGCGTGTCTGAAAAAGGCTTTTCGTGAGCTGCGAGTCCCAGTTTGTGGGAGATTTTATCCGAATGAGGGCGGCGTAGCGGGCTACGGCAACCGAATGAGGGTAAAATATACCGCAAAGTGGGGCTTGCAGATTGCGGAAATGATTTTTCAGACACGCTCTAGCACCTTTTTTCTCCACACAAAGGCTTGCAACGGCGTTTCCAAAACGGGCAAACGCTGCCAGTTCTTCCTGCGGCTGTAAAGATATGCTCCATTCCACCAAGTGTCACTACAACTATTTTTACACTCTGATGATATAATATTTCCGCTGTTTTTGCAACATTTTGCTCTCTCCTGCCCGTTCGCTGCCGTTTTGCTGTTTCTTTTTTTCACAGATCACAAGGATGAGTGCCAGCATTCCTCCCATCAGGCTGCACCAACTGCCAGCCGTCCGTCCGGGCGCATGGTACACAAGAACAATTTTGTGCTCGCCTGATGGGATTTTTGCGCCGAGAAATGCCGTGTTTGCGCGGAACAGCAGTGTTTCTTTCCCATCCACTTTCAGCACAAAATTTTCATCGTATGGAATGCTGGTGATGAGGTATCCGTCTCTTTCCGCGGAAACCACGCCTGTGATGCCGTCGCCGCCGTATGTTGCTATTGTTCCGCCAATCAGGGTAACCGCCTGACTGTACAGCTGCTCCGTTTTTTCCAACGGCTGTGCCATACCAGTCCATGTCTCAAAATTTTTCAGGATATAATGGCCTTTTCCCATCCGAATGAATACGGTTCCATCTTCTTTCATCGTTACAAGATAGTTAAACTGTGTATTCCCATTGGCATACGTATGGTTGATGCCGGTCAGGCGGTTGGTCTGGCCGTTGATGCGGATAAACATATCATGACTCGCTTTCTGATTCTCCACCTCGAAAGAAACGGCGAGCAGCGTCGCTCCCTCTGCGGCACCCGGCAGCGTTGCTGAGACGGTCACGGATTTTTTCGTCTCAATCTCATATCCGTCCGCTGTCTTCTGAATGCGCAGATCTTCCTGATCGGTCTCTGGAATTTCAAGGTTCACTTTCTGAAAACAACTGTGAAACAGGGGTCCTACAGAACCATTCTTTGTATCTGAATCTGCAGCGGCTCTGAAATTATCCACAGATTCCGCCGATTTTTCCTGATCCGTGATTGCCGCTGTTGTCTTCCGCATTTCCTGATCCGGGATCACGGCTGCCGTCTCCAGTATTTCCTGGTTCTGCGGATAAGGTAACGATTTGTATTCCGTCTCGGAAACCACCTGGTCTGTCACGTAGGCAACCGGCGCTGCGGATATGGCACGATAAACCTGAAAGTCCCCGTAATCCCGGTACAGTTCATACCCTTCCGGCCGTGTTTCTGCCAGAATGTACTTCACGCCCATGAGCTGGCAGAACAGCGGATCATCGGAGACGGTCTGCATCATGCGGTTGCGGAAGGCTTCATTAATCCCATACGTCTCGTCCCGGAATTTCTTATATTCTGCATTGTATGCCGAGGAATAAATCGTCGAAACATTCTGTCCAATATCCCAGATCCGGTTGACGTTCGCAAGGTTCTGTCCGCCGTCTCCATACTGCTCCATACGGTACCAGCCGGGATCCTCCGCGCGGATCTCACGGATTGCCGCTGCAATCTTGCTGTCCGTCAGAGCTTCATACGTTTTGCGCGGGATCATCACATGCTTTTCCTGATTGATTGCTTTTCCGGCAAATGCAAGAATCACAGCACTAAAGACGAGCGGCAGAAACGGAAGCTCTCTGCCCCGCAGCCGTTTTTTTGCCGGAAACCACCGCCATGCCAGATAGCACGCAGTCACACAAATCACATCCAGTATGCCGAGATGCCAGTATGGTTCAAAGTATGTCTCTTGCTTTGCATTCCACATCAGAATCAGAACTATGAGGTACGGAAGCAATTCTCGCAGCTCTGTCATGACTTTGCGCTTAAAATTCCCGGTGCTTCGATTTTTTCCACACTCCCGCTTCCGGACAAGCTGGTTTTCCACATAAAGCCCGACTTCTGCACAGAGGACCGGAAGAAACGGGATGAATACTTTATCTTTGCTGTACAGGCCGCCGTTCAGCAGATAGCCGAACAGGGGAATACAAAAGAATACCAGCAAAAGGAAGGACAACAGTTTCTCACGCAACCGGCTCTTTCCGATCGCTCTGCCCAAAAGCGCCACCCCCGCAAATGCGGAGAGGCCAATGCCGTACGGCGTGTAGCAGAGACGCAGGATCAGAAACTGCGGTTTCCACATCGCCGGATCGGTAAAAAGTCCTGCGATGCCGCCCGCTGCGGTGCCGCGTCCGCCCTCGCCGCTGCCGCCGAACAAGGCGGCAGCCGATGGGATCAGCAGAATACCGGAAAGAAGGATTCCTGCGAGGACCGGAAGCGCAAAGCGGATTGCTGCGCCAAAAAAGCTCCGCAAACCCACCAAGGTTTCACCCGTTCCGGCAGATTTTTCACCTGCCCTCTGCTTTTTCTCTGCCCCGGCCTTTTGATTCCGCGACACTTTTCGATTCTCCTGTTCCGCTTCATACGCAGCATTTTCTGTACCGCATTTCAAATACTCCGTCACCGCATACGCCGTGAGCGCAAGCAGCCCGCCGACCGAAAAATAAAAGCTGGTCAGAATCATCCCAAGAACGGAAAGAATCAGCAGACCGCTCTTTCTCTTCTGAAAATGGCGGTCCACGCCCAGCAGAGCCAGCAGCAGAAACGGCATATAATTGACAAACATAAGCTGATTATAGGAATGATATAAAAGTGCTGTAGAACACGTAAAGAAAAGTGATGTAAAAAGACAGTTGCCGTAATGCAGACCCTTTTTGCTGATCCAGCGATAAAAAAGCACTGCATCCGCCGCATACAGCAGCGCGGAGGAACCCATCACCCACAGGTCCATCGGGATGAACGGGAAAAGGTAGGATAACAGCACGGTCGGACTCAGCAGACCGTAGTAGGCAAAATGGTAAATATTCTGACCTCCTCCCAGATTCCATGCGAAATCCGGGAAGAGGTTTCCGGTCGCGTAAAACCGCTTTCGGAAGTAATCGGCAAGGGTGCTGTGCTGGCTGATCCAGTCAATCGAGGAGCCGAATACGCCGTATTGCAGGACGAACAGCCGGCACAAAAGCAAAGAAAAGAAAAACAGACCAGCCGCCGTAAAATCCTTTCCGGTAAGACCTTCCAAAAAGCCGTTCCGCCGTCCTTTCGGCTGACCTTTCTTTTTCCGTGATTTCCCCGGCTCTCTTATTTCCTTTAAGATTTCCTTTTTCTGCCGTATCGGCATCTTTTCTTCTCTTTGCAGCACTCTCCTGCTTTTTCACCGGCTGCACACTGTGCATTTTGACCGTCTCTTCACTCGTCTCCTTTAAGAGATAGATCGGACGGTGCTTTGTTTCAAGATATGTCTTGGAAAGATAAATGCCTACAATGCCCGTGCAGAAAAGCTGTACACCGCTCACCAGAAAAAGGATGCATGCCATCGACGGCCAGCCCGCAACGGGATCGCCAAACAGCAGCGTTCTTCCGATGATGAACACGATCAGAATCATAGAAATCAGGAAAAAAAGCACGCCCATGACAGATGCAAATGACAGCGGAGCTACGGAAAAACCTGTGATGCCGTCGACCGAGTACGCGAGGAGCTTTCGAAGCGGCCACTTCGACGTTCCGGCGCAGCGGTCCTCGTGTTCAAATTCCAGCCATTCCGTGTGAAAACCGACCCATCCGAAAATCCCTTTGGAAAAGCGGTTGTACTCACTCATTTCCAGCACGGCATCCACCATTTTGCGGCTCATCAGGCGATAGTCCCGTGCACCGCTTACGATCTCTGTTTTGGAAAGGCGGTTGATCACACCGTAGAAGGCATTTGATAAGAAGGATTTGATTTTTCCCTCGCCCTCCCGCGAACTGCGGCGTGCCGCCACACAGTCACAGGTACCGCTCTGCAGCATCTCGTACATTTTCGGAAGAAGGGACGGCGGATCCTGAAGGTCGACATCCATCACTGTTACGTAATCGCCTTTGGCCGCCTGCAGTCCGGCGTACATGGCTGCCTCTTTTCCGAAATTTCTCGAAAACGAGAGGTAACGGCAGCGCATATCCTTCTGCGCAAGCCGGCGCATCTCAAACAGGCTGTGATCCTTCGAGCCGTCGTCAACAAAGATCAGCTCGAACTGAACCTTCTGCTGTTCTTCCATCTCATCCATCTGACGTACCATCGTCTCGTAGTAAACCGGAATTGCTTCCTCTTCGTTGTAGCATGGTATGATAATACTGATTGTCTCCATTTTTTTCCTCCCGGGGATTACATACTCTCTCAGAATCCTTCTGCAGATCCTTCCTGCTGCAATCCCGCTTCTGTCTCATTCTTATGCAAGTCAGGTTTTTGTGGCTGTTTCTCCCGCTGCAGAATCCTCGCCTGCCTCCGGGAAACGCAGGATGACTTTAAACAGATCGCCGTCTGCCGCAAGCTCCATGCGGCCGCCCATGTTGGCCGTGTAGCTTGATGCAATCGCAAGGCCAAGGCCGTGCCCCTCGCTCGTCCGTGATTCGTCGCCGCGCACAAAGCGTTCCATCATTTCCTCCGCTTCAAAATTCATCTCATAGGCGGAAATGTTTTTCATCGTCACGAAAATCTCCCCGTTTTCCTTCCCTGCGTCAATGTAAACTCTCGTTCCGCCCAGGCTATATTTCAGGATATTTTCCACGAGATTCTGTATCACACGGTACATTTTCCCATTATCCCCAAGGAACGGCAGTGGCTCATCTCCGAGTGCCGTGCGGAACGACAGATTGCTCTGTGCAATCGCATCGTCCATATCGGCGAGGGTCTGCTCGATCAACCGTTTCATATCCATTTTTTCCATCTGGAATTTTTCGGTTCCGCTTGTCGATTTGGAGAGCTCGAAGAGACTTTGGATCATCTCCTTTAGCTGTTCCTGTTTCACAGAAATCACCTCGACGTAATCCTGTGCCGCCGGTGTCAGATCCTCTTTTTTCAGAAGATCCGTATAGCCGACCATCGAGGTGAGCGGGGTTTTCAGATCGTGCGATACATTGGTAATCAGGTCAATTTTGAGCCGCTCCGCCTGCATCTGTTTTTCTACGCTCTTCTGCATAGCGCTCTCAATATTTTCCAGCTCTGCAAACGCCGGATACAGCAGGGATTTTTCGGATATTTCATGGATCCGGCTTTCCATGCTGCCTTCCGCCATCGTATGGATCTGTTCCATCAAAAGGCCCATCTCCCGGTTCAGGCGACTGCGGTATGTTTTCCAGGCAAACAGAATTAAAATCAGCGTGGTCAGTCCAAGAAGAATGACAAACAGTACCTCGCCATCCATTCCGTTTATCAGTCCGGTGATCATGGTAATCACGATTAGAAGTTCCGCAATCAGTGCCACACGGAACGGCCATTTACTCTGACCGGCAAGCTGCCGTTCCAGGCTGGTCCGATCTCTGTAACGCTTCCTTTCTCTGCAAAAAAAGGACATTTCTCTCAGTTGTTTCTTTTCATAGCGACAGACAAGAATGCCGGCACTGAGAAGGAAAACGCCACAGATTCCAAAAAACAGAAGACCTGTCTGCACACACTCTATTACAGTACCCCATTCGGCAACAATGCGGTATCTGGCATAGCTGTGCCGGAGCGGCTGAAGCCATCCGAAAAAAGCAAATCCTCCGACAAGAACCAGAAGCTCATTTGGCACCTTTTCGGATTTTTTCAGAAACAGCTGCTCTTTCTCTGCTTCCGCAGCGGCTCTTGCCTCAAACTGCATCTGCCGGGATTTTTCTATTTCATCTGTCTCGGACTTATCTGCGGCTGCTCCTTCGCTGCTTTTTGCTGTTTTTCCCGCTTTTTCCGGTTCGCTGCCGGCAAAAGCAGTCATTTTCGGGTTTCCGGTATTTTCTCGGAATTTCCATACCAGATACAAGGCTGCGGCTATGCCCAAAACGCCGACTGCCGTCACTCCGATGCCGATACCCCATTCGATGTTGCGCCACATTCCCCATTCGAATTCACTGGCCCATTTCCGCAGAAGCTTTCCGCACAAAATCAGTACCATAGAAAGATCGGTAAGCATCCACAGCAGGATGCGTTTTTCAGTTTCCGTCAATTTTTTCAATTTTGTATCCAATTCCCCACACCACCTTTAAATATTTTGGATTTTTCGGCGTAATTTCGATTTTCTCACGAATGCGCCGGATATGAACCATGACGGTATTTTCTACGCTGTAAGCATCCTCCTGCCAGACCTGGCTGTAGATTTCTTCGGCTGAGAATACATAGCCGGGATGCTCCATCAGAAGCTCCATAATTTTGTACTCGGTTGCGGTCAGGCGAACAGGTTCACCGTCCACCAGGAGTTCTTTGGTGTTTCGGTTCAGCAGCAGACCGCCGTTTTTCAGGATATCCTGGCTTTGTGTGGTTCCGTTTGCGGCGCCTAAGGAGAAGTAACGGCGGAGCTGGGATTTAACACGGGCCATGAGTTCGGCGGTATTATACGGCTTTGTCACGTAATCATCGGCGCCCATCGAAAGTCCGATGACTTTATCGCTCTCTTCGGTTTTCGCGGAAAGCATGATAATCGGGATGTTGTTTTTTTCTCTTATTTTCATCAGGGCGGAAAGGCCGTTCATTTTGGGCATCATGACATCGAGCAGGATCAGATGGATCTGTTCGGTCATGAGGATGTCGAGTGCCTCCATGCCGTTGTAGGCTTTTTTTACCCTGTAGCCTTCCAGTTCTAATAGTTTGCCGAGAGATCTTACGATTTCCCGGTCGTCGTCTACGACTAATATGTTGTATTGGCTCATCTCGTTTTTCCCCTCTTGGTTCTATGGTGTTTATCATAGCAGAAAAAACGGAGATTCTTTGGATAAAAAACTGACATTTTTCTTAAAATGTAATCCCCCATTACGTTTTCCTGCTTTTTTTACAAAAAAAACACTGATTGGTAGAATTGTAAGCTGGTGTAAAAAATAAAAACAAACGCATATAAATTAGTAAAAATGCCTGCCATAGCACCTGAAAATGTGGAAAAAGATAAAAAAAGTCAATATAAGTGGACAAAATACACAATATCAAACTGGGATTTTATTTGATATGATGTAAATATCACAAATAAGCAAAGAAAATGCGTAATAAAAACGCACAAAACAACGGAAAGGATGGGGAGCATGGCGAAGGAAAAGGTGAAAAAGAAAAGAGGACAGAAAATCACACCTGCAATTTTGTGGAAACAGCGCTGGCTGCTTGTAATGTCAGTACCATTTGTAATCTGGCTGATTATCTTCAAGTATATTCCACTTTGGGGATGGACGATGGCGTTTCAGGAGGTAAAACCGGCAACGTTCGCACTTCCGATCTGGGAGAGAACCTGGGTTGGATTTAAGAACTTTACAGATGCATTTAAAGACCGTCTGTTCACACAGACATTAATCAACACATTGGGAGTAAGCTTCCTTGACATCGCGGTTGGAACGATCGCAGCAATCGCATTTGCGGTTCTTCTGAACGAGATGTTCTTTATGAAGTTCAAAAAAGTAACGCAGACCATTTCTTATCTGCCGCACTTTGTATCCTGGGTTATCATTGCAAGTATTGCAAAGAATATTTTCAACGACGGCGGTGTTGTTGACAGTATCTTCGGCAAGAACCTGCACCTGATGAGTTCCAACTCACCGCTTATCTGGGTAACCATTATCCTGATTAACTGCTGGAAAGAGGTTGGCTGGAACGCAATTATTTATCTGTCCGCCATGGCAGGTATTGATCCTGGTCTTTACGAGGCCGCTGATATGGACGGTGCAAGCCGTCTGCAGAAGATCTGGCACATCACTCTGCCGGGTATCCGACCGACCATCATCGTACTGCTGATTATGAGCATCGGTGGCGCCCTGAACGTAGGTATGGAGCGTCAGATGCTTCTTAGTAACCCGCTGGTTGAGGATCACACGATGGTACTTTCCTGGTTCTCTTATAAGAGAGGTATCGGAAACAGCAACTACGGTCTTGGTACCGCAATCGGTGTATTCCAGTCTGCAGTCAGCGTTACCCTGCTGCTGATCGCCAATAAGATTGCCGGTCTGGTAGGCGAAGATAAACTTATGTAGGAGGACGCGAATATGAACAAGAAAGCAAAAAAATTTGACTACGTACTGGCGGTAATCTTCGTATTCCTCGTCATCATCACCATTTATCCGTTCCTGAACGTACTGGCGATTTCGTTCAACGATTCTACGGATACCATTAAGAATGTAAACTTCATCATTCCGAGAAAGTTTACATTAAGCAACTATAAATATGTATTTAAAGACGGCGGCATTGCAATGCCGGCTGTGATTTCTGTAACAAGAACCATCATCGGAACAATCGTAGGTATTGTATGTACCTCGATGGTTGCTTACACATTAAGCCGCAGAGACTTCGTACTCCGCAAACCATTCCAGCTTCTGTTCGTTGTTACCATGTATGTCGGTGGCGGAATGATTCCGGAATACCTTCTGATTATCCGTACCTTAAAGCTGGGCAATAACTTCATGGTATACATTCTGCCTGGTCTGATGTGGGTTTATAATATGATTCTGGTTCGCTCTTATATCGACGGACTGCCGATGGCTCTGCAGGAGGCAGCAAAGCTCGACGGAGCAAACGATTTTCAGATCTGGTATAAAGTCGTTATGCCGCTTTGTAAACCGGTTATCGCAACCGTAGGTCTGTACTATGCAGTAGGTCAGTGGAACTCCTTCATGGATACTTACCTGTATGCGAAAAAACTCCCGACTCTGCAGTACAAACTGTATGAGATTATGAACCAGGCGACCATGAAAATGGACGTTCATGCAGGAACCAATGTACAGACGGCCGTAACACCAATGTCCGTACGTATGGCCGTAACGATTGTAGCAACTGTGCCGATCGTTATTGTATATCCGTTCCTTCAGAAATACTTTATCGGCGGTATGACACTTGGTTCTGTTAAAGACTGATAAAAAACAGTATTAAAAAATTTTTAGAAAAAGATGATGTTTATTCCTGCCAGGCGAAAGCAAGAGTGCAGGATGACATAAACCATTTTAAGGAGGGCTTTTATGAAAAGAAAAGTAGTATCACTCATGTTAGTATCTGCTATGGTGGCCGGAATGCTCGCAGGATGCGGTTCCGACAGTGGCAGCAGCAAGGGAGGATCCAGCACAGAGACTGGATCAGCGGCAGAGGCAAGTTCTTCAGGCGAGACAGCAGATGATGCAGATGACAAATCTCCGATTACCTTTGAGTATTTTAACGCTGATGGTAAAAACGGCAACTGGGATAACCCGGTAGCAAAAGCAATCACAGAGGCAACAGGCGTTACACTGGATGTTTCCTATCCGGTAGCATCCCAGGGTGATGCAAAAGAAGATATTGCGCTGATGATCGCAAATGATGAGTATCCGGACATGATTTATGCAAAAGGCTCAGCAACGGATTTGTATCAGGCAGGCGCGCTGATTGATATGACAGACCTGATTGAAAAATATGGTCCAAACATCAAAAAAATGTACGGAGCAGAGATGGAAAAACTGAAATGGAGCCAGGATGATCCTGGAATCTATCAGCTTTCCTACGCAGGTGTAAACCAGAAAACCCTGACAACAGGCGGAAGCTGCCAGATTCAGTGGGCTGCATTAAAAGAGAACGATTATAAATATCCGAAGACACTGGATGAGTATGAAAAAATGATCAAGAGCTATCTTGCAGCACATCCAAAAACAGAAGATGGTCTGGATATGATCGGTATCACCATGAGTGCTTCTGACTGGCACTGGATGATTACCCTTGGAAACCCGGCAGGACTGATCGCTGATGCATCCCCGGATAATGGACAGTGGATCATTGACGACGAGTACAACGTACATTACAAACATGTAACAGATGAAGAGAAAGAATACTTCAAATGGCTGTGCCGTATGTACAACGAAGGTATCCTGGATCCGAACTTTGCAACGCAGACAGATGATGACTATATTGCAAAAGTTGCCAGCGGCCGTGTTGTTGCCATCACCGATGCTGAGTGGCATTACAGCCAGTGCGAAGCTACTCTGGTAGCAGACGGAAAAGTAGATCAGACTTATGTTGGACTTCCTGTAACCTTAAGAGAAGATCAGGTAGAAAAAGCCCTTCTGTATCAGGGAACTACCGTTGGCTGGGGTATTGGAATTACCAAGAGCTGTGAAGATCCGGTTCGTGCCATCAAATTCCTTGACTATCTGTGCTCCGATGAAGGACAGATCCTGTATCACTGGGGTATCGAAGGCGAGAACTACTTCCTTGATGATGATGGACAGCCATATCGTACTGACGAAGAAGTAGCAAAAGCTCAGTCTGATCCGGATTATGCAAAGAACACCGGTATTGACAACTACACTGGATTCCCGATCTACGGAACAGGTTCCTACTCTGAAGACGGATTCCCATACACTCCAACTACCAAAGAGTCTGTTATTGCAAACTACAATACAGCAGAAAAAGAAGGATGCGAAGCGATGGGATTTGAAATGCTGACCGACATGTTTGCACAGCCGGAGGAGTTTGACCTTCTTCCATACTCTGCACTGTGGGCATATCAGCAGCCACAGGAACTGGCTGAGAAACAGACTATTCTGGATGAAATTGCATGGCCAGGACTGGTTAAGTGCGTAACTGGTACAGAAGATGAGTTTGATGCAAACTGGGAGAGCATGGTACAGGAGCTGACAGACAATGGTCTGGCAGATGCAGAAGAAGCTATGACAGAGTTCCTTGCTACCAAACTTGTTGATGTAGAGTAAGTAAAGCAAAAACATAAAAACATAAGGTTTTGCCGTTGAACGGAAGGCGGCACAAAAACATGGTCTGATATTATTAAATGTCAGGCCATGTTTTAAAATACAGCGACAGTAATGGGAAATGTGAAACATTGTAAAAAGATAACAGTATATGGAAAATCTGCAAACAATTTCATGAGACAAAATAATCGGGAGGTTTTTGGAAAATGACAGAAAAGAAGGAGTTTCAGGTAAACAAAAACACACCGTTCTGGGATGCATCACTGACGGATCAGGAAAGAATCGACTGGCTGTTAAAAGAAATGACGGTCGAAGAAAAACTGGGATACCTCGCCAGCTCTTCCCCGGATCTGCCGCGCCTTGGCATTCCGGGTGTCTCTGTGGGCGGTGAGGCGGCACACGGCGTTGAGGGCAGAAACGATCAGAACGGTCTTGGAAAACCGGATGTGACAACATCCTTCCCACAGCCGATCGGTATGAGTGCATCCTGGGATCCGGAGCTGATCAGACAGGCCGGTGAAATAACAGGAACCGAGGCGCGCGTCGTATGGCACCGCCATGAGGGCCATGGACTCAGCAGATGGGCTCCGACCGTTGATCTTGAGCGCGATCCGAGATGGGGAAGAAACGAAGAAGGTTACGGAGAGGATCCTGTGCTGACCGGAAAAATGGCCGGTGCTTATATCCGGGGAATGCAGGGCGATGATCCGAAGTATCTGCGCTGTGCAGCGACCTTAAAGCATTTCTATGGAAACAACACGGAGGTCGGCCGCGGATGGAAAAATTCTTCCATTGACCCGCGGAACAAATATGAGCTGTATCTGGAGCCATTCCGCAGATGTATTGAGGACGGCGGCGCAGAGGGCATTATGACGGCATATAACAAGATCAACGGAACGATCGGTATCCTGAATCCGGAAGTGACCGATATTCTGAAAAAACAGTACGGTCTCCGTCACGTTGTCAGCGACGGCGGTGCGATGGGACTTGTCGTGAATCTGCATCACTATTTCGGACAGCATGCGGAGACGATCGCAACGGCGCTGAAAGCCGGTGTGGATGCCATGTCTGACGATCCGCGTATGGTAGAGCAGGCGGCACGCGAGGCATATGAGCTTGGCATTCTGAAAGAAAAGGATATGGACCGCTCTATTCGCTGTATGATGGAGACGAAGCTTCGTCTCGGCGTTTATGATCGGGAAAACCTGAATCCGTATGACCGCGTGACCGAGGACGATATCGATTCCCCGAAGGCACGTGAAATCTGCAAAGAGCTGAGCCGCGAATCGATCGTACTTCTGAAAAATGAGAACGGGGCGCTGCCGCTTGACAAAGCTCTGAAAGCAGAAGATATTGCCATTGTCGGACCGCTTGGTGATGCATGGTATCAGGACTGGTACGGCGGAACGGCACCATACCGCACAACCTTCCTGCAGGGGATGGAAGTACTGAAGCAGGAGAACATTACATTCGCGGATGGTCTGGATCGCGTTGTTTTCCGCTGTGATGGAAAAGGTCTTGCCGTAGCAGAAGACGGAACACTTCAGATGGCAGATGAGCCGGATGTGTTTATCAAGGAATACTGGGGTGAGGGAAGCTATACGTTCAAGAGTGTCCGTACCGGAAAATACCTCGGCGCAAGACTCTCAGAGTCGCAGGGAGAAAAGCCGAAAATGGGACAGATCGCGGCAGACCGCGAGGAAGCCTTCGACTGGTTTGTGATGGAGATTTTCCACGTGGAGCCGCAGGAGGATGGCAGCGTTGTGCTGACCAACCGTTTCCATTACCCGGTTTATAGAGATGTGGAGGGATTTTTCTCCTTCGAGCAGACGGAGGGAATTCCGATTACGATGGAGGTTGTCGAAAACGGAATTGAAAAAGCAGTTGCTGCAGTCCGGGGCAAAAAGCAGGTTTTACTTGCGCTCGGCTGTAACTCCGTGATCAATGCAAAAGAGGAGATCGACCGCAACACACTGGAGCTGCCAGATGAGCAGGAGATGCTGCTTGACCGGATCGCAGCGGCCAATCCGAATACCGTTCTGGTGCTGTTTACGAATTATCCGTACACACTTCAGAAAGCGATGGAAAAACTGCCGGCGATCATCATGTCTGCAACGGGAAGCCAGGATATGGGAAGCGCAATGGCAGAAGCTGTGCTTGGAACCTATGCACCGGCCGGTCGTCTGAATATGACCTGGTATGAGAGTATCGATCAGCTGCCGGACATTGACAATTACGACATCATCAAAGGAAAAAGAACGTACCGCTATTTCGACGGGAAGGTATTGTATCCATTCGGCTATGGCCTGACGTATACCACATTTGCGTATGAGAACTATAAGGTTTCCTTAAAAGACGACCGTCTGCTGCAGATCTCTCTCGATGTGAGAAATACGGGCGATACCGCAAGCGACGAGGTCGTCCAGATCTACGGTTCCGCTCTGGAATCCTGCGTGAAGAAACCAATCTGCCAGCTGCTTGATTTTGTTCGTGTGAAAAACATTGCCCCGGGCGAGACGCGACACGTTGCACTGGAAATCCCGGTAGAGGAGCTTCGCTTCTACGATGTCATCAACCGCAGACTGATGGTAGAAGAGGGAACGTATGAAATCTATGCAGGCGCGTCCTGCAAGGATAAAGCCGTTTCCACAGAAATCTTTATTCCGGGCGGAAAAAGGGGAGTACGCGATCTGAGTGCATTTACCGCGGCAGACCACTACGATGATTACGAGAACATGTATCTGACGGAAGGCCACTTCAATTTCAAGGCAGTCCGCGTGCAGGATGAGACGAAAGAAGGTGTTCTCGTTTACCGTGACTGTGATCTTTCCGATGCTGCTGTTCTGGCACTTCATGTGAAGAGTGAACGCGGCGGCAGTGTGGAAGCCTTTGTGGACAGTGTTTCAATGGGAAGCTTTACCGGTGACACAAGAACCTGCGAGTTCCGCAGTGCTCCGAAACTGGACCGCTATGCGGAGAAAGAAATAAAAGAGCGCAACCGGTACCGCGAGCCGGTTTATGAGGATATTGAAATTTCCCTCGCAGACAGACCGCAGACGGACGGCGCATCTGAGATCCGTCTCGTCCTGAAGGGAGATATGCGGATCTGCTATCTGCGTGTGCTGAAAAATAAGAGCACAGGAAAAATTCAGATGGGCGTAGCAAACTAACCAGATAATGTATTGTCTAAAAAAAGTATTGACAAATTGTGTGAATATGAATAAAATATTCCTGTAAAAACAAAATACGGAGATCTTC
>OMCH01000766.1_pt1 | contig 14733 bp, 32 predicted proteins | sample 1674341 | NCBI WGS metagenome assembly OMCH01 (sample SAMEA103958164, study PRJEB25191) | human gut metagenome | biome: human-associated habitat [ENVO:00009003]; feature: intestine environment [ENVO:2100002]; material: feces | place: Germany | collected 2013/2015
CCGGAAGAATTTTTACACGGAATTACTTATTCTGCGTCAACAGGTTTAATTGAAGATGCAGATGGTATTTTAAGTAATAAATTAAGGCTTCGTCCCGGAGTATATTCTGTCCAAGGAGTAAAGCCATACTATGCAGTTCCTACTACAGTAAGAATTTGCTGTTTTGATGATAAAGACCAATTGATACGAGCTGATGCTATAACTCTCGATTCTAATGGCATTGGAAAGTATACGGTAAAAGCTAGTGGAGATATTGGAAATAACTCTTATGTAGCATATTGGAGGTTAGTTCTACAATTTAATAAACAGGTTCTTTTTGATGAAAGTTCAGCTCAATTTGAATATAACAGTGAACCTACTGAAATAGAACCTTGTAAATTTTCGCTAATTGAAAAACCTTTAATTACTCCTAGAACTGTTTTAATGACAGGTGCATCCAGTTCAATGCCTGGTAATGGGTATTTTGAAACAGCTTGTGAGATGCTTGGTTTTAAAGCATATAATAGAGCTATTTCAGGTGAAAGTGTTATGCAACATGCTACTAAAATTTGGCGTGGAGAACTTTATACTCCAGAAGAACTTGAAGAAATAGATATTCTTGTAACTTCTCATATTCATAATTACGACGTGTGCTTTGAAGGGAAGAAATTTGAAAGTGAAATTTTCGCTTATGGTTTTTACCACGCATCAGGAGTTTTTACAGAAGATGCATACTGGATATTAGATAAATACATTATTGACTCTAATGACGTAAATTTATTAGTAAGTACAGTAAAAGGATATAGTTCTACTCCTTTCGTACTATTTTTTGATTCTTCGGATTCTTTTTTAGGTTACTCTGCGGTGTTTGATTATGAACGTAATTGGACTCCTGTCATAGATTATCCGATAACAGTTCCCGAAGGAACTTCTTATGTACTTATTAAAAGGCAGAACAACAAAAGCTGGCAAACGAAACTTAGAGGGGCAACTACTGGTATTTTACAAAAAACGGTTGAGGACTATGAGGCAAAAGGTTATAGCTTATCTACTAATGAACCTTTAACAGTCCCTTTAGATAAAAGTAATCCAGACCATATTATTGTTCCTTATGGAGGAGGTGGTGCAGCGGGTCCTTTAATACCATCAGATTTATATGATGAAAGATACTCAGCGGGTTATGATTATCTTTTAAAAAAATACGCTAAAGATTGCTATGATTTGAGACTTAACCCAAATAGCAAGTGGTATGGGACAAAAAGTGGAAAACCCGTTATTATTGTGTGTACAACACAATGGCATGATGGGTATGTAAGATTCAATGAGTCAATAGATAGATTGTGTAAGAAACATGGAGCAATTTTATGTGACGTAGCTGGTAATATTGGATTCAGTTATAGGCAAACAGACCCCGAAAACCCAGATTCCATACGATGGAGTGCTCTATATTGTAACAATACTGCAATAGGGTCTGGAAATGATACCGAAACAATACCTATTAATGGTGTTAACTATACTAATATGGGGTGGCATCCGACCAGAGATTGGGGTTGTTATATTCAAATGAAGAGAGCGAATATTTTAACAGAAACTTTGAAATGTGCTACTTATTAACCACAATTTATTTAAACTTGTAAGAACAAATATTTTATTGTATATTTGCAGTGTATTTCTAATTTAAAACTTTAAAAATTATGGATGAAAAATTGAAGAAAGTCGAAGTACTTATCGCAGAAGCGAAATCTTTTCTTGCTGTGGGTGACGTGGACAATGCCCAACTGAAACTGACTGAGGCGGACGATGAAATCAAACGCCCGATTGGTAGTGGAACCAACGGCCCCGAAAATAAAGAAAAATGAGGATTCTGTTGAAAGTCTTTCTTAGAGCAATTAGAATTTACGCTCCGTTCATTTGTACCATTATGGCGCTCGTGAACGGAGTGTTCTTTTTAAATGGAAACGCTAAAGGTGATTTCGTTTATTTGGCGGCTGCATCAACAGGACATTCCATAGCGGTAGTCCTGTATTTCTTTGCAGCTTCTCGTAAGATGTGTATTTGGTACAAGCTCAACCTAACCTGTTTGCTATTGGTTCAGATTTGCGGTCTGTTATACAAATACACAGACATACCTTTTACTGTTTATCTTTATGTTGTGGTATTGATTTCAGCATTAGGTATCTTCTGTTTCCTTGTCTTTCGCATATTCTACAAGGTTACAGATTTGTTTTTGTGCAATCGCAGAGGTTCATAAAGACAAGAATTGCGCTAACTCCTATCTTCTTTAGAACGGCTAAAGAGAACTCCTTACCTTTCAGATACGCAATGTATAACAAGAGGACTTCGGTGTTCTTGTGTAGGCCGTTCTTCTCCCTCACATTCCTTAGATGGTTGTTGACTGTGTGAATAGAAATGTTCAACGCCTCAGCGATTTCTTTCTCCGACATACCGGAGGCTAATTTCCTAAATAAATAGTATTATGGCTAAAACTGGATGTGATAAAGATTGCAGCACTTGTGACATGGGCAACCGGACGTTCTGCGCTGTACAGTTAGGTTTAAAGAACCAAGAATTGATAGTCCAACAAGGCGCTATTATTTCCCGACAACAGGAAATGATTGACTCTCTTGTTCAGTTACTATCACCGTTGCTTGCACAAGATGCTGCCCCTATACCACCGATACCGGGCGGTGGAGAACCAGAGAAAGTCCCGGAAAATAAAACTAAAAATTAATTGGATAAGGTATGATTCACGTAACTCCTATCGCAATTGCGGCTGATAGCCAACAGTACGCTGTTAGTATCACCGAGAATCTGTGTCAATGCTATTGCTTGAACGCAGAGATTCAGCCCACGGCTGACGTAAAATTTTCTGTTGCCAGTCAACAGGTAGTAAATGGAATGACGTATTTAACTATTCTTGCAAAGGGTAGTATTACGTATTTGCCAAGAGGTGCTGGAAGATGTTGCTGCAAGCCTCTAACAAAATTGTTTGCAGAAACATTCGACATCATCTTTGCAACTGCTGAAACCGCAGCTCCTACTTTAACCGTAGGAACTACTGTGGAATCCGCAGCTAATGTGAAGTGTAACGGGAATGTATTCGCTTACAACCTGTTGACACCTGTAACAATAGCTTTTGCCGCAGCTCCTGCACAAAATGCAGTAGCCGCTAAAGCCGCTGTGAAGTAATGTGGGATTTAATCTACATAATGCTCATAGCCGTTCTGTTTAACCATTTGGGGTTAGCCGAAACGCTTACGTTTCACACCAAGAGAAACTTGGTAGTAAATTGCTCCAAATGTTTAACGTTTTGGACCACTACTGGATATTCCTTGCTCTGTATGGGGCAGGGAATTATCCTTAGTTTGGTTACGGGATTTGTACTGACTTATGTTGCATTGTGGGTTGAATTGCTACTGAATGTTTTAAATCATTATTACGAGAAATGTTATGGGAAAATTTATTCCGAGGCCGGTGAAACAAATGCCGAGCCGACCGATAAGATGCCCTAACTGCGATAAAAATAAGTAAGTTATGGACAAGAAAGAATTAATAGAAAAATTTTGTGACGTATTCAACGAGGCCACTTCCGCCAATGACGCAGAAGATATTAAGGTATCACTGGATATGTTTAAGAAGACATTCATTGTTCTTGCGGATACTAATATTAAAGACGCAAAAGAACTTCTTGAATGTTATGAAGGTACTTTGGAGTTCTACAACTTCTTGACGGAATCAGAGGCGGAGAACATCGTTTCCGAATTTGCCAATCAAGACGGTAGTAAGGGTCCTAAATGGAGAGACACGGATGAGTTCTTCAAAAAAGTGGAAGAAGCGGGTGGTAAGATTGAGTGCAAACCCAGTTACAACAAGTGGGCGTTGTATGTTACCATGAACAAGTTCTTCTCAGACCAGAATGCTGCCATTGTAAAATGGGTCGGTGATAACCGTGAACATTACTTCGAGGCTTGCTACGATTTGGCTGTTTCCCAGTTGAAGGACAAAGACCGTCCGTATTGGATTCGTCCGTACTACGGTTTAGGAAAGTTTTAAGGGTTTATAATTAGTGCTTGCACTTTTTATTCGTTGGTGAGTAGGGTAGTGATTGGGTCACTGCCCTATTTTCGTATGTACCGGAGTGATTTGCAGATTACTTTAATTATGTGTATATTCGTGTATTGAAATTGAAAAAGTATATACTATGGAACTTGGTATAATGGCACTTACTCAGCTCTCTTTAAATTTTAACCCGTTACCCGAAACCGTATTCCTTATATTAAGAAAACGTGATTACGGAGAAATTCCTTTTCTAAGGAGTAAAACTTCAAACGTTCCCTTGTGGGGAGAAATCCAGTGGGTGAATACTTCCCGTGAGTTTACTGATGAAGAAGTAATCGAGGGGGCTAATGAACTGTTAGACCTTATGGTTGAGGAAGACCGCATTGAACGAAATCTGATTTTCTACTCCAAACAGTTCAATGGGTATGAAGTATTGTTCACGAAAAAAATGGAAGCAATTGCACTATCTGATTATGCGTTGGAAGCGGTAAAATCGTGGGAGATTGAAAAGTCTGACGGTGCGAGAGTTATTGAATGTAAACTGAAACTGTTATGAGAATACAAGAGGGAATGGTGGTTCGTACCTCTTACGGTACAGGACCTTATCGTATATTGGATGTGGTGCAGCATTGTGTTTGTCCCAGTTTTTCGGATGCGATTACACTGTTGGATAAAGCTCCCGCTTCCCGTCCACATGCACATTGTACTTGTAGAAAAGTGGGAGAAACCTTTGGTTTTTATTATCTGAACGGGTATGACGAAAATTTGATTAATGTGTGGGATGAGAACAGTCGGTTAATTGTATGCCACGAAGAAACTACGTTACTAACACTTATTTGCAATGGACTATGACGGATGAACAAATTGTAAGTCTTGCCACAGGAAAAGACCTTAAAAGATTCGCCAGTAAATTGTGCCCCAATGTCGGAGATGCCGAAGAACTGGTACAACAGACCGTTCTACGTATTTGTGAAAAACGGGATTCGTATGTCGAGGGAAACTTGATTGGTTGGGCGTTTTCCATTATGTACCATATCTTTGTCAATCAATGGAGGAAAGTGGATATGTTGGTTTTATGCGAGGATTTCTACTTGTACAGTGGAGATTACCAACCGTACTACAAACCGGATTTAACAGAGAGTATTCAACGTTTGCCCGATTTACATAAAGAAGTATTCTTGTGGTATGCACAAGGATATACGTATGAGGAGATTTCCAAGAAATTAAATCTGCCAATGGGAACGGTAAAAACCCGTTTATTCAATGCGAAAAGAAAACTTCAAAAATACCTAAATGAGTGAGAAACTTTACTACTACGGAACCACTTTTATTGCGGTAGGGCATTATTTTTTCGACATTACAGGCGGTGGTTTCTATAGACCTGTATTGTCTTTCGATGCTATCAATTCCGACATAGAAAAGTTATTTACCCCTACTAAAGTAGGTTACTCCGAATACCATATGTGGACAACCCAGAAATACACCTTTACAGGGATTTTCTTTAATGGCTCTCCTTGTGACAAGCGTTCCAATTGTCGGAGTGTTTTCTTTATGCTGGGAGCGATGCCGGAAAATGCCCTTTGGGATGTTATCAATAAAAATACATTGGCTTGTAAAATCATTCAAGAGATAATTTAGTATCTTTGCAATATGGATATACGTATTAAAGAACCGTTGTACATTGTACAACAAGGACAGGAATATACTGTACGACCGGGTACAGTAGGTGTTGAACGAAATCGTGTGGTATTCTTCTATGATGTGACACGAACAGCCGCAGTGGGGTTTTCCCGTGATTTTTGCTTGGAAAATCCTCAGACCTTTCAAGTCTCCCGAACGTTGGAGGATAAGGAACTCTCTTTCAAGGATGTTGCCCGTGTGATAGAGAATTTCCCCGCTTTAGAGAAACCTGCATTAGATGCACTAATGAGTATAATTAAAACCTTATAGTTATGTTGGATAAAAATAAAACAAATTCTGTATTAGGAGAGGAAGTTCACAATCTCCTTATGGATGCCGGAGTAGAAACCCCTTTGTTCTCTTGTGAAGAAGTATCGTATGATGAGCGATATTCTACTATTCGTAACAGTGTTTTCCATATCATGCTGGCTCTTAACTTGGATGTGGAGGATGATAGTCTGGCTGAAACTCCGGACCGTATTACGAAAATGTACCTCAACGAAATCTTTTGGGGACTGGACTATAACAACTTCCCGAAGATTACAACCATTTCTAACAAGATGCAGTACAACACCATGTTGTTGGAACGTCACATTAAAGTAGCCAGTGAATGTGAACACCACTTTTTGCCTTTTACGGGGGAAGCCTTTGTAGCCTATATTCCCAATGAAAAAATTATTGGGTTATCTAAAATCAATCGTATCGTAGAGTTCTTCTGCCGAAGACCTCAAGTGCAGGAACGTTTGTGTGAACAGATTTTCCATACACTGTGTTACATACTGGATACCGATAACGTGGCGGTGCTTATCAAAGCCGAACATACCTGTGTAAAATTGCGGGGAGTGGAAGATACCAACTCTGATACGGTGACTACCAAATTGGGGGGTTCATTCTTGGAAAATCTGACTACCCGAAATGAATTTTTCCAATCAGTCAAACTATGAAAGATTATGTAACTATACAGGGAGTGCTCGTGGATAAACGGGTACTCACTACTTACTTTGCTTGTGATTACGATACATGTAAGGGGGCTTGTTGTTGGGGTGAAGTACAGGATACCTTGTTGGATGGTGGTGCGCTTACACTTTCAGAAGCCGAAGAGGTACGAAAAAAACGGTTTGAAATTAGTGATTATGCAGAGTATATGTTTCGTTCAAGCATTACTGTAAAACCTATGTATTTACGAAGAGGTAATCACTATACTAATATGTGTCAGAATGTCTGTGTGTTTTCCAACTCAGAGAAAGGAACGTGTGCCATGAAACTGGCGCATGATGCCGGAAAACTATCCTTTGGTATTCCTGTATATTGTGAGTTATACCCTTTGACAAGTTTCCGTAGGAATGGAAACATCTACTTGGAGATGCAGGATACATTTGACGAGTTTTGCCAGCCCGCCTATGTAAAGGGTGAAAAGGAACATACACATGTGTATGAGTTTTGCAAAAATGCCCTTATTCGGTTTTTCGGTGAGAATTTCTACACACACTTAACAACTTTTGAATATGAAGAAGAGACAGATAAAACTTCATAATCCTCAGTCTTTTTTAGATGATTTGAAACGTGTACGGGAAATGTTATGAAAAAGATAATATTAGTAATATACGACCCGTCATTAGATAGTGACATATTAAGAGATAGAATTAAATCGTTAGGCCCCAATTATACATTTTGGGGAAACCATTGGTTTGTAGAAACGCAATATACAACGAAAGAAGTATATGAAAAAATATCGGCTAATGAGTTTGAAACAAACTCTATATTGGTAATAGAAATGTCTAAGGATATGTATAATTATTACGGCCGTATGAATACTTCTCTATGGGATTGGTTAAAAACGAAATAAATATGAGTAGAATCCAATTACATAAGTCCATCCAGCACGTTACAACAGCTAATGGCAAATTGAGTGATAAGACAATAAAGTTAATTAATATAATGGCAAAAAAAGCGTATGGAAGTAAATGATATAATGCAGCATATTGATGAATTGCTGCAAAACTACTCAAATGAAGAGTGTGCGGAGATTTTAAAAGAGGTAGTAAGTGAATGTCAGTCACGCATTGAGAATTGCGATGAAGGCGTTTACACTAATTCATAACAAATAAAGAAAGAAGTCAAATGATAATAGCATGGTTTTCCTGCGGTGTAACATCTGCAGTCGCTTGTAAGATAGCATTAAGCCTGTACGAAGATGTGCATCTCTATTATATTGAAACTGGTTCCTGCCATCCGGATAACGCTCGTTTTCTATCTGATTGCGAAAGATGGTATGAACAACCTATTCATACAATACGAAGCGACAAATATACCTGCGTTGCTGATGTATTGCGAAAGGGATATATCAACGGGAGTCATGGCGCAGCCTGTACACTCCAATTAAAGAAAGTGGTTCGGTATAAGCTGGAACGTGAACTTCAACACTGGGACGGGCAGGTATGGGGATTTGATTACGATTCGAAAGAAATAAATCGGGCCATCCGGCTAAAGCAACAATATCCAGACACAAAGCCGCTATTTCCGCTTATTGAAAAACAGATAACAAAAACTGATGCTATGGGGATGCTTTTGAAAGCCGGCGTTGAAATCCCTGCCATGTACAAGATGGGCTACAATAACAACAATTGTATTGGCTGCGTGAAAGGCGGTATGGGTTACTGGAACAAAATCCGGAAGGACTTTCCAGAGGTGTTTAACCAAATGGCACGGATTGAACGTGACGTTGGCGCAACGTGTTTGAAAGACAAAGACGGGCGTATCTTCCTGGATGAATTACCAACATGGCGAGGTGACCCAGTGAAAGAGATTATACCGGATTGCTCTCTTATCTGCCAAATAGAGTTTCAAGAAATACTCGATAGGCAGGTAGAACGAGTTTTGAAAGGAGAAATTAGTATTAATGATGTAACCTAATTAGGCTCAAAACAATATAGATATGAAAGTATTCATAAACGTAAGAAGTGGTAGCTATTCAGGTGGAATGATATTGGTAGCCGCCAACACTAAAGAGGAAGCTATAAAGGCTTTCAGGGAAGACGAAGACTATGATTGGATGTGGAATAAAATGGAAGACGGGATTGATGATATGTATTACGGAGAAGACGGATGGATGGAATCTACTGTGCTAACAGCAAATGTAGATACCCCACAAGTTATAGCGGAAAATGGATATAGTGACTAATTCAAACCAAGATAAAAATGAATGAAATAACAGAATGATGCACGGAGATACAGACTATAATCCTACACCGGAATTTACACAATATGGAGGTAGCAATATTGAATGATGGTGGAGATTGGTAATTAACTTACGTAACTGACAACATGATACCTGTTTGGCAAATAGCTCTCCTCTGCATCCTCGGTGTGGAGGAGTTTTCTTTTTCATTTAACGAGGAACAAAAAATATTCATTGATGGGATTAAACAATCGAACGGTTGGGTAGTCAATATTCGGGTGATTACTCCTGTGTTCTGTTGGGGTGTGAACAAACATGCTACCAAAATGACCGGCTCCCATCAAGAGGTAGTCCGTTGGTTCTTAACTCTTGTGCTCAATCAAATGGCGGAGTATCAATATACTGCCGGACGAACTAAAATTCTTTCTGTAATCAAAGCCAATTTGGATTAGTCTTTATTTCTTCTTATCTTTATAACTATGATACAATTATCAGAGGATGGACAGTTTGTTCATTTTGCAGCAGAACGTAGATATTTTGGTGAAGAACTGCCAGAGTATATGAGCAATAAATTTGGAATTACAGTACTTCCTGCGGGAACAGTAATGGTGCATGAGCGTGGTTCTAATATCGTTCAATTCCAATTGTTGGAGAACTTTTCCCTGTGGAGGGAAGGTATTTCCCGAAGAGGAACCACATTGGTTGCGTATGAACCGGGTTCTTTAGTAAATAATTCCAGTTGGATAGGCGGTTTTACTTTTAAGCGATGCCGCTTTCCTACCCTGCGAGAATATGAAACTTATAAAGAAAGGAAAACAGTATGATAATGCCGGATGATGATTTAGTTTGTAGTAAAAAGCACAGTTATATCACAGGTTACACTGCGTTGTATGATGTATCGGAAGATGCTGAGTTGGCTACGGGAGTAACGCTTGCTGCGAACATACGGGGTGTCACGTATCTCTTTCAGTTGGAGAATACCACGGACATCCTCAAAGAAGAAAATGTTCCTGTACTTCTTGGTACACTGTATGAGTATCAAGAGGAGTACTACGAAAACGAAATTGATTGGATACCTATACACAGTTGCAGGTTTCCTACAAAAGAAGAACTGGATTGGTATAATTCATTAAAGTCTGTTTAAAAATGGACATACAACATTTGTTTCTTAAAGAAGCGGCATTGAAAACTCCCACCAAAGAATTACATATTAAGGAGGGTGAGTTGTTGGTGGTAACATTTGGAGAAGAGAAGTATCTTTGAAACCGCAACTTCTTATGTTTACCGCCCCGAAGGAAGTCACTTTGGAAGAACTGGTATTATCCCGCATGTTCCGGGTTCCTTAGTAGACATGGCGGGACAAGTAGTTAGTGACGCTTGCCGGATACCTGCGGATTTCGTTAGATTTCCTACTGTTAATGAGATAATGTGGTACGGTGAACAAAAAATAGTATGATTTTTACAGACAAAAACCTCATTTATTTGCAGGACAAATGCGCTCTTGACTATACTACAGAGGGAGAGGTTCCTTACCCACAAGTTTTGGTGACTACTCAAAAAGGGCAGATAGTCCTTTTTGAAATTGAGAAAGGTTTTAATTTGTCCTCTCTACTTCTTTTTATTCGCATACTTCCAGGTTCTCCCCTAAATTATCCCGAAGGAACGATGCTTGACTTGGATATGGACCAGCCCAGAGTGCGATTTTCAAAGTGTAGATTTCCCACCAAATTTGAACTTGAATTTTATGAACGCTTTAGCTTATTATAATGCCATTATGAATGGCTTGTGTGTACTAATTTTCCTTGTAATCTGTTGGAAGTACATTCGACTGAAAAAACAAAAAGAGAATGAATACTACACAGACTACATACATAATAATCTGATATTGCGCATTTATAAACCGGAGTTTGAGTACCAAGCCATTGGTAAAGTCTCCAAAGACAAACTGTTGGATGTTGGTAATTTCTCTCAGTTCTACAAATGGGCGTTAATTGAAAAATAACATGAGTGAGTACGACTGGAAATTTGAAGGTGATGTGAAATATCGTATTGTTGAAGTACACATAGACACCATACGTGCAGGTGACACCGTACTGTTATCTGATGGGTTACTCCATACGGTCTGTAATAAAGACCTTACTTACGATTCTTTTATGGGAGTGTGTTTGTTTGGGTACAACTACAAATGTGGTTATCAACCCGTAAAGAAAGCTCTAATTTATCATGCAAAATAATTATGTTGAGGACATTCATGAGTGAGAATCACTTATATATCTTTGAAGTGAAAAGTTCAGTAGCAGATAAGTGTGGTAATTTCTATCTTGTAGAGCCGGGTTCTCTGAGAGAGTATATCGGTAAAGGAACCACTTGTATATTTAGTGTCCCTACCGAGCCTCTTTTGATGGGAGATAAGGTGTATATTCCTATTGATAAAACCTACTCTGCACCCAAATATTTAAGAGATGCCTATGAAAAGTTACCTATGGTATAGATGATTTGGAAGTTTGCTTCTTATTTCGTAACTTTAATTAAAGAAATCAATATGAATGGTGTGCGTTATGGACATTACCTCTTATTTCGGTATCAGAAAGGTTATAATACGTACTTTATAGAGGTAGCTGACATAAGTAAGAATTTTATTCGGGCAGTGAAAGGTTCTCAGTATAGGACTACGAATTTTTCTTCTTCTTACTCTGAGTGTGTTTGGGTAAAAAGTGATAAGGAGTACTTTGATAATTCAGCGGTATCAGAGATACCCTTAGGACCCGTAGATGTAGACCAACTTTTGACGATGTTACCCAGTGTATAAGTTATGATTAAACAACTATAAAATGGACTTACAAAAATTTGCGAAAAGGGCGTACCTCTGTGCCCTAAAAAGAGGAAAAATTACTTCTACTACCAGTACTGTAGAGATGAGTATCGAAGGATTTTGTGGTTTGAAAGAGGAAGTGGAGGAAGTATAAAATGCGTCTGCCGAAGAACCTTCTGACCATCTGCCTGATTACTCGGAAGAAGTAGAGGAGTACGTAGATGTGGTGATTGTTGCTCTTACTGAATTGTATCGTAGAGGAACGGATGTAGAGAAAGTGTTGCACGAAAAAATGAAGTATAATGAAAGAAAAACTGATTAAAAAAGGATTTAAAAGTCTCGAAAAACATGTTCAGTTGTTGGAGACTTTCTTGGAAGAGTATGAGGCTACCCATACTGTCAAAGACGTAGTGGTGTATTCTGACCGCAAGAACAATGGGCTGATGGTAGTGAACAAGGATGATGAACGGGATGTTAAATTTGGAGTGAAATTGCCTATTCCTTGTTTGATTGGTGCTGAAAGTGTGGATGATTTCTTCAACCGTCCCATAGAAGTCTATGGTGAGTACATGTCTGAAAGAGATAAATATCCAAAGACTACTGCGTTTTTGGAGAGTATTAATCCTAAAAAATAAAGAAAAGTAACATGAAGAAGTACATTGGTACGAAACAAATTGAAGCTACTCCTATGACATTGGGGGAGTTTATTGAGAAAACTGGTCGTAATCCTTATGAGAAAGATTGTGCTATGCACAATAATGCTCAAGAAGGTTACTTGGTAAAGTACGAAGATGGCTATGAGAGTTGGTCGCCTAAAGATGTGTTTGAAAAAACATACCATGAGGGAACTATGGAGGATGTGTCTGACGGATATCATACTTTCAAAGAGCTTTACCAGTACCGTATGCTTTACAATGCAGCGTTTTTCAATGAACTTGCGAAAATTCAGAAAATAAAAGTGTGTAAATCACATAAACATAACAATGGAGAGTTATGTTTTGGTGGTGGGTGGTTCATTGTGATGGCTGAACTTCCCACAGGACAAATCTCCAACCATTATGAAGATAGTGATTGGGGTTTATTTAATGTTCCCGAACTTGAAACTGCATGGAAATGGGATGGACATACACCACAAGAAGCTGCAACTCGTTTAACTAACTATTTGTCTTCTTCTAAAGGTGACTTCAAAGACCGTTTGCACATCGAACTGAAAGACTTGTATGACAAGTTGGATAAACTTGTCCTTTTCATTGAATCCGGAAAGGTGGATGAAGTGGTGAAAGACAACTACCAAAAATTCTTGCTGCGATTACAACAAGTTATCATGGGTGACTATGTGAAGACGCTTGAATGTCGTATAGGATGTCTTGATGGTGCTCCGGATGCTCCGTTTAATCGGATGTCTTTTGGTGTGGCAATCGAAGCGTTGAAATTCGGTTGTGCTATCCGGCGTAGTGGTTGGAACGGTAAAGGAATGTTTGTGGTGAAACAAGTTCCATCGGTTATCTCGGAGATGATTATTCCGGGTATGCAGTCTCTTCCCCAATCCGCTAAAGATTTACTGATGGCTCGTGAAGACAAAACCATTCGGTACTGCAATCAAATGCTTATTATTCATCCGGATGGTCGAGCTGATTCTTGGGTTCCCAGTTCCAGCGATATTTTTGCAACTGATTGGGAGATAGTGAAATGCTAATTATCCTATGCTTCCTTTTAGGAATAGCCATAATCTCGGTAGGTATTTTCTTCTGCAAGTATTTCCGAACATACTATGCATACAAAGGGAATATCTATCGGATTCTCCGAACCGCTTGGTGCAAGGACCGTGAAACTCGGCAATGGTATCGGGCGGTTATCTACAAAGATGTACGAAGTAAACAGGTTTTTGTCCGTGATAGACAAGAATTTACCGAAAAATTTCATCCGTTCAAAAAGAATGGTTAACTTTGAGGGTTTTAAAACTTGAATGTCATGGCAAAAATTAACACTGAAACCATCTCTAAATTGAGGCAGTTGCTTGCTTCTTGGACTGTTCTGTATCAGAAAACACATGTGTTCCACTGGGATTTGGTAGGACCGAATTTCAACGAACTACACAAGTTTTTTGAAAGTCTGTATGGAGATTGCGTAACCAATTCGGATGCGGTAGCAGAACGCTTGCGTCAAATCGGAGAACGTACCGGCTTGTCCCTTACACGGGCAGTTAGTGATTCTGTGGTAGAAGATAACAATGATGCGACAGATGCCCGTTCAATGGTAAGTCAACTCATTGCAGCTCTTGCACAGATTACTGTTCTCCAAACAGAGATTTTTAATGAAAGTGATGAACAGGGAGACTATGTGACTGCGGACTTAATGACGCAGCTCAGTAAGTGGACCGAGTTCAACAGTTGGTTCCTCTCCTCATGGATGGGTGAACCGAATGTCACACACGTCTAAGCATGGGTTAAATTTGCGTTGTGTTTGATTTAAAGAAGATGGTTAGAGAACCATTGTATCTTTAGAGTTTATGTTTAGGTGAGGGAAAGTTGTCTGTGAAGATAATTTTCCCTATTTTTGTTTCGTAATTATATACTATCCTAACCTAAAACAATTTGGTGGGTAATGCTTGGATTAAGTTCAATGAACTTCCAGCATCCGGAAACTTTACATTTTAATGTAAACTACTCTTCTTTATAATAACTCTGTGCACCCTAAAATTTCTATTTAAAGCGGAGTAAAAAGTAAGGCTTTTGCGGGAGAAAGTAATAGGTATCTATGAAATCCCTGTAAAAGCCCTTATTTATGCCTAAGAAATACCTATCTTATTGTAAGAAGTTACCTCATGCACCCCATAGAATACGGGGATAAAGTGCGGTTTTGTGTGAAAGACACCCACACACGCAAGAAAACCACGGATAACTGCGCAGATGCTCTGAAAAATCTCCCAGATTCGCGGCAAGTAATTGTATAATCATTACTATCTATATTATAACATAAGTATATGTGTAGTATTATATAAGGAAGTACTCAAATATGTGTAACC
>OMCH01000767.1_pt1 | contig 14711 bp, 10 predicted proteins | sample 1674341 | NCBI WGS metagenome assembly OMCH01 (sample SAMEA103958164, study PRJEB25191) | human gut metagenome | biome: human-associated habitat [ENVO:00009003]; feature: intestine environment [ENVO:2100002]; material: feces | place: Germany | collected 2013/2015
TCCTCGACGCGGCGCTGCAGCTCATAGAGGGACTGGCGCAGGGCATCCTCGACGCCATCCCGGTCCTGATCGAAGCCCTCCCCGAAGTCATCATGGGCATCGTGAATTTCCTGCTCGACTCCATCCCGGAGATCATCGAAACGGGCATCACGCTGCTGACCTCGCTCGTCGAGGCGCTTCCGACCATCATCCAGACCATCGTGGCGGCCATCCCGCAGATCATCAACGGCATCATCAACGCCGTCTTGAACAGCATCCCCCAGATCATCCAGGCGGGCATCCAGCTGCTCATTTCGCTGATCCAGGCGCTTCCGCAGATCATCACGACCATCGTTTCCGCGATCCCGCAGATCATCTCCGGCATCGTGGACGCCCTCATCGGCAACATCGACAAGATCATCATGGCGGGCGTTGAACTGTTCGTCGCGCTGATCGAGAATCTGCCGACCATCATCGTGGAGATCTGCAAGGCGGTGCCTCAGATCATCGAGGGCATCGTGAAGGCTTTCGGCTCCCTGATGGGCAAGATCGTGGAGATAGGCGGCAACATCGTCAAGGGCCTGTGGGACGGCATCACGCAGCTTGCATCCTGGCTGTGGGACAAGGTGTCCGGGTGGATCTCCTCCATCTGGAACGGCATCCTTGATTTCTTCGGCATCCACTCTCCGTCGAAGGAGATGGCGTGGGTCGGTCAGATGCTCGTCAAGGGTCTGTCCGGCTCCATTGAGGATAACGGTGACGAGGCCGTGAAGGCGGCCGAAGCCATGAGCGAGAACATCGACGACGTGATGCAGGACCTCGCCAAAGATATGTCCACGGCGCTTCCGACAGATTTCGACATCGACGGCAATATCGGCAGTTCCGTGGCGTCAGCGGCAAACAGTGCGTTCGGCGGCGGCTTCAGCCTGCAGCTTAGTATCGGCACCTTCAACAACTACAGCAGCGAGGACATCGAGCAGCTGACCAACGAGATCATGGTCACGGCGGGTCAGTTCGCAAAACGGAAAGGAGTGGTATTCGCGTGAACAGCTTTACCTATAACGGCGTGAACTCCCTTGATATGGGGCTCCGCATCGAGAGCAAGAACGTATTTTCCGCTCCGCAGTATGAGAAGAAGTTCCAGTCCATCCCCGGACGGGACGGCGACCTTATCCTTCCGAACGGCAGATACCCGAACGTCCAGGTGACCTACTCGGTGTTCCTCCCGGCGAAAACCCTCACGGAACTGCGCGAGAAACTGACGGCGGTCAAGGCGTGGCTCTACACCGAGCCGGATCGCTATCACGAGCTGCGCGACACTTACGATACCGGGACCTTCCGCAGAGCGGTCATAAACACACAGCTTGATATCACCGATCAACTGAACAAGATCGGTCTGTTCACGGTCAGTTTCTCCTGTCTGCCGTTCAAGTACCTCAACATCGGTTTTACCCCGGTGAACATTTCATCTTCACCGTTTGCTCTGACAAACCCTACGGTATTTCCGTCGAAGCCGTATATCCGAGTGTACGGGAACGGAACCGGCAGACTTTCCATCAACGGTTCTCTCCGTCAGTCGCCGTGGGATTTCACGGACATCGGCGGGTATATCGAGATCGACAGCGAACAGATGAACTTCTATAAAAGCGCGGAACCGAGGAACTACCGTGTGGAGGGCGACGGCTTTCCAACTCTGTATCCCGGTCTCAGCAGCATCGTGTTCAGCGGCGGCATTACCTCCGTAACAGTAGAACCGAGGTGGGTAACGCTATGATCCCTGTACTTTACAGAGCGGACGCGACCGTTTTCACCTCGTTCGGACTCGGCGCGCTCTCCGACTGTATCTCCTGCGAGGTCACCGAAGAGCGCAACGGAGCCTTTGAACTCGTTCTGAAATACCCCGTGACGGGCAGGAATTACGACCATCTCGCCAGAGAGCGGCTCGTCAAGGCGAAGCCCAACGACACGGCGAACGACCAGGTGTTCCGTATCTACCGGATCACGACTCCGCTGAACGGCGTGGTGACCGTGTACGCGCAGCACCTTTCCTACGACCTTTCCAATATAGCGGCTCTCCTGTGGCAGGACGACCGCATATCGCCGACGCTGGCGATGGAGCGGCTGTTCAGCAGAACGGCGACCCCGCACAATTTCACCTGCAGAACGGACTATTCCGAGGCGAAAGCGTTCTTGATCACGAAGCCGCAGAGCGTCCGGGCCTGCCTCGGCGGCACGGCCGGTTCTTTCCTCGACCTGTGGGGCGGCGAGTACGAGTGGGACAACTGGCTCGTCTGGCAGCACACGAGCCGGGGACGCAGCACGGGTGTGGTCATCGAGTACGGAAAGAACCTCACGGAACTGGAACACGACGGCGACAACACCGACGTGTACACCGACCTTCTGCCGTATGCCGTCCAGACCGATGAGAACGGAAACGAGACGGTGGTCACGCTGCCGGAAGTTCTGCTGCAGATCACAGATACCGAACTTGTCCGCAGGAAGACCCTCATCAAGGATTTCTCGGAGTTCTTCGAGTTCGGCACGGAGATCACGGCGGACGCGCTCCGGGCGAAGGCTTCCTCGTACCTCGCCGCCAATCCTCTGGGCGTGACCGCGCCGACGCTGACCGTAAAGTTCGAGCCTCTGTGGAAGCAGCCGGACTACGCCGCCGTCCTGGAGCGTGTGTCTCTCTGCGATACGGTGACGATCCGGCACTCGGCGCTCGGCATCACGGCGAGGGCGAAGGTCATCAAAACGGTGTACGACACTCTTTCAGAGAAGTATGTGTCGATCACCCTCGGAAACGCCAAATCGAACCTTATCAACACGGTGTCCCAGGCGCAGCAGGCGGCGCAGGCGGTCTCGGCGAAGGTCGACCGCTTTCCGGCGATCATGTCCGCCGCCATCCAGAACGCCACGAGCCTCATCACGGGACAGACGGGCGGCTATGTGGTCATCAACACGGACGAGATCACAGGGCAGCCGTATGAGCTGCTCGTGATGGACGCGCCGGACATCAGTTCAGCCGTCAACATCTGGCGGTGGAACGTGGGCGGTCTCGGTTTCTCCCATAACGGATACGCCGGTCCCTACGAGACGGCGATCACTTCGGACGGGCAGATCGTGGCGGACTTCATCACGGCCGGCACCCTCGCGGCGAACATCATCAAAGCGGGCGTTCTATCCTCGCAGGACGGCTCATCATACTGGGATCTGGAAACGGGAGAAATACACCTCCGCGCCTACGCCACCACGGAGTCCGTCATCGAGACAAACGAACGCATCGATGAGATCGAGGAGCAGAAGATGTACCGCCTGGTCATCACGTCCTCGAACGGAAACATCTTCAAGAACAACAACATCCGCACGACGCTGTCCGCCATCGTTTTTTCATGGGACACGAACGTGACCGACAGCCTCGATCCGAACCAGTTTATCTGGACGAGGGCGTCGGACGATCCCGTGGCGGACGCCGCCTGGAACGCCGCCCATTTCGGTGGCACGAAAACCATAGAGATCACGAGGGACGACGTGAACGTGAGGGCCACGTTCTTCTGTGACCTCATCGACACAACTACAAGAAACAGTCTTCTCGGCTGAAAAGGAGGATTTTATTCATGAGCAGAGCGCAGGGTCAGTTCACCATTATCGACTACAACGACGCGCTGACGCTGACGGGGTATATCGGCTCAAACCACCCGAAAACGCAGATGTACAACCCGGACAACGGCAGTTACACCCCCAGCTGGGCGTCCACCAATCTAGTGCTGACGCCGAGCCTTTACATCATCGGTACGACCACAGATCAGATTACCTCGGAAAACGTGCAGTCCGTCAACTGGTATCAGGGCACCTCGACCACGCCTATTACCACGGGCGGCAACTACGCATTGAGTGGGACAAAAAACCATATTCTGACCATCAAGGCCAACATCATGTCGGGTCAGGCGGGTGTGGACTTTAAATGCGAGGTCACCTACAGAGACCCGTCCACCGGACTTGATCTTGTTCATCCGCTTACTATTTCGTTCTCCCGCGTGGTCAACGGCAGCGGCATCGTCGACCTGCTCGTCATGACCCCCAAGGGGAACGTATTCAAGAACGCGGAGGTGGCAAGCCTTACGGCGAAGGCGGAACTGTGGCGCGGCTCCACGGTCGATACAACGAACGTCACCTACAAATGGGCTATGATGGACGCTTCCGTCACCTCGTCCTCTTCCACGGGCTACGACGCCGACTTCGGCACGGGCTGGCGAAAGCTGACGAACACCTCGAATATGTATTCAGGCTGCACGACCGCCACACTTACGATCTACGCAGCCGCAGTTGACAGCTATGCCGTAATCAAGTGCTGTGTCAAGGACACCGACTCGGCATCCGCAACCTACAACAGCAAATTCTACGACGTCTGCACCTTCATCGACAACTCCGACCCGCTGCAGGTCATCGTCACTTCGACGGGCGGCGACGTTTTCAAGAACGGCGTTGGCAGTACTGTGCTGACCGCAGTCTGCTATCAGGCCGGCGCGGAGGTGGATGCTTCCGGCACGGGAACCTACACTTGGACGAAGTACGACAAGGACGGCAACATCGATACGACCTGGGGGACGAACGGCAGCAAGACGGGCAAGACCCTGTCTGTGTCTACCACGGATGTGGAAACGAAAGCGACCTTTATGGTTCTTGTCGTGATCTGAGGAGGTGATCCCATGCGGGCGATCGGACAGATAACCATCACCAACATCTGCGACGTCGTGGCATCCGATACCCCGCCGGAGAACCCGTATGTGGGTCAGCTGTGGGTGGACACTTCGGTGTCCCCGCCGGAAACGAAGATATGGAACGGCGCGGAGTGGGTCGTGCAGAACGACATCGAAACGCTCCGCGTCACCATTTCCGTTCTGACCACGAGGGCCGCAGAACTGCAAAGCACCATCGACGGCCTGAACAGCTACGTCGGCACCATGACGCAGACCATCGAAACGATCACCGACAGCCTCGGCAACGAGCAGCAGACGGTCCTTGAGATGCAGGCGCAGATGTCGCTTCTTCAGCAGACCATCGACGGGCTGACGATCCAGGTGCAGAACCAGTACGCGGGCGGCCTGAACTTCATCCAGAACTCGGCGGGTCTGAACGGCGTTTCCGACGACTGGGTAAAGACGGGCACGGTCACGGTGGACAGTTCCACGGACACGCAGAACAACACGACCTCGGATTCCTGCTTCGTTCTGGGCTCCTCGTCCACTCTGAAGCAGACCGTCACGGGTCTCGTCACCGGACAGTCCTACGCCTTTTCGCTCCGGGCGAAGAAGACGAAGGCGAGCTACTCCAGCTATATCCGGGTGCAGTACAACGGCAACAAGTACGCATATTTCTTCAATCAGACCACGACCTTCGGATGGAAGGATTTCAGCCTCGTTATCAACGACATCACCGACAGCACGGTCGTTTTCTACATCTACAACCGCTACGCCTCGCTGTATGTCTCGGACATCATGATGGTCGAAGGCACGACCGTCCACAACTGGACTCCGGCTCCGAACGAGATCTACACCAACGAGGTCAAGATCGACAAGCGGGGCATCGCGGTTTCCAACTCGACGTCCTCGCAGCGGACGGTCATCACCAACACGGAGTTCGCCGGATACTACAACGACGAGGTCATTTTCACCCTGAACAAGGATGAAACGCAGACGAAAAAGACCACGGTGGACGGCGAACTGACCGTGGGCAGGACTAAATTTGTGCCGATGTCAACAGCCTCCGAGGGGCTGAACATCGTCATTCTCGATTAAGGAGGCGACGGCTTATGGCTATGACAGGCGGAACCGCCTATCTGGTGAAATCCGAATACACAAATTACGGTTCCAACACCTGGACGACCGACCTCTACATTTATGTGAAGATCGTCTCGCAGAATCCTGCCGCGAACACCTCTACCATCGCCCTCGGTATGTATGTCTACTCCAAGTATGAGATCGACTGGGGCGATTTCGGAAACGGCGGCACATCCTACATCGGCACAGCCACCTCCGGCTCGAATTGCTTCACCTTCACCCAGGGACATTCGGGCAGCGGCACGAAATGGCTGGTCGAGAACAAGCAGGTCACAGTGACCCACAACACTAACGGTACTCTGACGTTGCCGATCTACTGGCACTGGGGCGTTTACTCCTCCTGGGGCCAGTACCTTGCGCCGTCCGGGAGCAAGAACGTTACGCTGACCGCCATCGATCGGACCGCGCCGACGGTGTCCTTCACCATGAGCAACATCACGGCGAACGGCGTCACGATCACCGCGTCCTCCTCGGCGACGGCGGATATCTGGCAGTACAGCACAGACAACGGCTCGACCTGGACGCAGTTCTCCACGACTGCGGGAACCTCGGCAAGCAAAGCCATCACGGGGCTGTCCCCGAACACCACCTACAACATCAAGGTCAAGGCGAGGAAGCAGTCGAACCAGGTCTACGGCACTTCGGCGGCCGTTTCCGTCAAGACCCTCGGCGGCGCCATCGTCAACAGCGCGAACCAGGTGACGGCGGATGCCGCGACCGTCAGCATCAAGCTGAACGTCACGGTCTACGACGCTTCCTACAACTACACGGTGGAACTGAAGAACGGAAGCACGAGCATCCTCTCAAAAAGCGGTCTGACCTGGTCGAAGGGTACCGCCGACAGGACGGTCACTCTGACAGCCGCCGAACGCACGACGCTGCTGACGGCGATGGCGAATATGAAGTCCTTTACGGGAACCTTTGCCGTCACGTCCTACAGCGGCAGCACACAGATCGGCTCCGTGTCCTCAAAGACCGCCACGGTCACGACCACGACGGCGAACTCCGGCCCGACGCTTTCCGGCTTCACCTACGCCGACAGCTACGCCACGACCACGGCGATCACGGAGAACGATCAGCTGTTCATCCAGAACCACTCCAAGCTGACCGTCACGCCGGGTACGGCGACCCCGAAGAACGAGGCGACCATCGCAAACTACACGGCGACCTGCAACGGCGTATCCGTTTCCAATACCACGGGCGCGGCGCTCACGGTCGGGCCGGTATCAAAGAGCGGCACGGTGGCCGTCGTCCTAACCATTACGGACAGCCGCGGCTACACGGCAAGCGTGACACAGAACATCACGGTCATCGCCTACGCAAGCCCGAAAGTGAACTCGCTGACCCTGCGGCGAACGAACGACATCGAGGCGGAGATGCAGCTTGTGTTCAACGGCACGATCTCCGCGATCACGGTGGACAGCGTTCAGAAGAACTCGCTTCTGTATGTGCGCTACCGCTATAAGGCGACGAGCGCGTCCTCCTGGAGTTCCTACGTCAGCATCCTTTCGGCGGTCACGCAGAGCGGAACGAGTTTCTCGTATTCCAACCTGGAACTGCGGGAGCTGGCTTCCGACCAGTCCTGGGACGTCCACATACAGATCCGTGATCAGCTGAACAGCCTCTCGTCCCTCGACCTTTACTACGTCATCCCGCAGGGAACGCCGCTCGTGGCGCTCCGAAAACAGAAGGTCGGAATCAACACGCCGACCCCGGAAGCGGCACTCGACATCGTGGGCGACGCCAAGGTGTCCGGGACGCTGACGGCGGCGACCCTGTCCGGCTCTCTCGCTCCGGCGAAGCTGTCCTCGGCGGTCCCCATCTCCAAGGGCGGCACGGGCGCGACTACGGCCGCGGCGGCGAGAACGAACCTTGCCGTGCTTCCCCTTGCCGGGGGAACGGTCACGGGGCAGGTCAAATCCACCTACGGCAACGCGGGCGGTTTTCTGATCGAACACGGGACGGCGAACAAGGACGCCAGCTTCAAAGCGACGAGAACGGATACGGAAGTGACAGTCTTCATGGGCGTCGGTTCCGGCGGCGTCAATCACGGCGTGTATTCGAGCAAGCTCGGAAAATGGCTGATCTACGGAAACGAAACCTCCGTAATCTGCAACGGCACCGCCACCAACGTCACGGGAACCGTCGCCATCGGCCACGGCGGCACGGGAGGAACGACGGCGGCGGCCGCGAGAACGAACCTCGGAATCGCCTGCACCTCGCTGTACAGCGGAACGCTGACTGGTACGAACAGCTGTACCTTCAACTACGGGAACTACAACTTCTACATCATCGTGGGTCTGCCGACCACTTCCAGCGCGAGGATCGGTCTGGTCGTCCCCAAGGCGATGCTGACCACCTCGGACGTGAAGTATCAGATCGCCGACGACGCGAACTACTGCTCGTTCTATCTGAAGTATTCCGGCAGCACGGTCACCATGACGCGGTACGGCGGCAACGGACAGATCATCGCCGTCTACGGCGTGAACTGAGAGGAGGCGCGATATGCAGATAAAGACCGAAAACGGTTATGTTTCTTCCTACGCTTGGATAGGAAACATCGTCGGAGGGATCGAGGTTCCCGATCCTCCCGACGAGGAACACTTCGAGGCGCACTTCACAGCCTACCGGGTGAAGGACGGCATCCTCGAATACGATGAAAAACAGAATACGGAACTCGAACGAAAGGCACTTTGTGACGAGCTGCGGCAGCGGCGCGAAACGGAGTGCTTTTCCTATGTCAACAGGGGCCAGCCCTGGTATGACAGGCTCTCCGATGAACAGAAGTCGGAACTCGCCGTGTGGTACGCGGACTGGCTCATGGTAACGGAAACTTTGACGGCTCCCGAAAAGCCGTCCTGGTTATATTGAAAAACTCAAAGGAGGAATGAGCAATGAAGGAATTCTGGACGACCATCCAGGTCATCTTCGCCGCTGTGGGCGGCTGGCTCGGATGGTTCCTGGGCGGGTGCGACGGTCTGCTGTACGCGCTTCTGGCGTTCGTGGTGCTGGACTATATCACGGGCGTCATGTGCGCCGTGGTGGACAAGAAGCTCTCGAGTGAGATCGGCTTCAAAGGCATCTTCAAGAAAGTGCTGATCTTCGCTCTTGTGGGCGTCGGTCATATCCTCGACACCCAGGTGATCGGCGCCGGCTCCGTTCTGCGGACCGCCGTCATTTTCTTCTATCTGTCCAACGAGGGCGTGTCCCTCATCGAAAACGCGGGCCACCTCGGTCTGCCCATCCCGAAGAAGCTGAAAGCCGTACTGGAGCAGCTTCACGACCGCGCCGAAAAGGAGGGCAAAAGCAATGATGACGAACATTGAGCTTGTGAACAAGCTGAAAGACATCGCGAAGAACTATAAGACCCTGTATGTCATGGGCTGCTTCGGCGCGCCCATGACCGCTTCCAACAAGAAACGCTACACGCAGAACCACGAGTACAACCGCCGTCCCGAGAGAACGGCGATGATCAACGCCGCGTCCGCCGATACCTTCGGCTTCGACTGCTGCTGCCTCATCAAGGGCGTCCTGTGGGGCTGGCACGGCGACAGGAACGCTGTCTACGGCGGCGCGACCTACGCCTCCAACGGCGTCCCGGACTACGGTGCGGACACCATGATCACCGTCTGCAAGAACGTCAGCACCGACTTCTCGAAGATCGAGGTCGGCGAGGCGGTCTGGATGGAAGGCCACATCGGCGTGTACGTCGGCGACGGTCTCGCCGTGGAATGCACCCCGCGCTGGGACAACAAGGTCCAGATCACGGCCTGCAACCGCAGCGTTTCCGGCTACAACCGCCGCAACTGGACGAAACACGGCAAGCTGCCGTATGTGAAGTATGAGACCATCCCCGAAACGCCGTCCGATCCCGGCACGACTACGGTCAAGGGCATCGACGTTTCCAAGTGGCAGGGCGAGATCGACTGGGCGAAGGTCAGGGCGGCCGGCGTGAAGTTCGCCATGATCCGTCTCGGCTACGGTTCCGCTAACGGCTCCGCCTGCGGTCTGGACGGCTGGTTCGAGAGGAACGTTCAGGGGGCTGTGAAGGCCGGCATCGACGTCGGCTGCTATTTCTACTCCTACGCGACCTCCGTGGCAGCCGCGAAGAAGGAAGTCGCCTATGTGGTGAGCGTCCTGCAGAAGTACAAGGGTGTGTTCACCTATCCCGTCGCCTTCGACCTGGAGGACAAGACCCAGCAGAACCTCGGCAAGACCGTGCTGACCGATATGGTCATCGCTTTCGGCGACGCCATCGAGAAGGCGGGTTTCTACTGCTCCCTGTACAGCAACCTCGACTGGCTGAAGAACCGTCTGGACGATTCCAGACTGAAGCGTTTCGATCACTGGCTCGCGCAGTGGGCATCCGCTCCGACCTATGACGGCGCTTTCGGTATGTGGCAGAACTCCTCCAAGGGCAGCGTGAACGGCATCTCCGGCAACGTGGATACCGACGTCGCCTACAAGGACTATCCCGCCGTCATCAAGGGCGCGAAGCTGAACGGCTTTACTTCTTCCAATCAGAAGCCGTCTGTTCCCGCCCAGCCGGGAGAGCCGGCACCGCAGCCTTCCGCGTCCTTCAGGAAGGGCGACCTGGTGAAGATCACCGGGACGAAGTACTATAGCGGCAAGACCATCCCCGCCTGGGTGAAGGCGAAGAACTGGTACGTCCTGCAGGCAGACGGCGCGAGGGTCGTTATCGACCGAAGCGAGGACGGCAGGAACGCCATCTGCAGCCCCGTCAGCGCCGCCGACCTTCAGCTGGTGACCGCGGTCCCGCAGAAGACCGTGGACGAGCTTGCCCGTGAAGTCATCCGCGGCCTGTGGGGCAACGGAGCCGACCGCCGCAACCGTCTGACCGCCGCCGGATACGACTACGACGCCGTGCAGAAGCGCGTTAACGAGCTGCTGAAATAACCCTATATCAACCTTTGAGCCTGTGGGCATTCCGTTTTCGGAGCGCCTGCAGGCTCTTTTTTTGTTATGAGGTTAAAATCCTGATGCTTTTCTTTGACTGTGACCTGGGAGGTCTCAGTCATGAACGATTTGCAGATAGAACAGATCAACCGTCTTCGCCGGGATGGAAAGGGATACCGGGTAATCGCTTCCGAACTCGAATTGCCTGTTAATTCCGTGAAAAGCTGGTGCAGGCGGCATCCGATTGAAATTGGAAACACAGGAACGTGCCTGCGCTGCGGAACGGAAATAATCAGCAGACCGCACAAACGTCAGCGCAGGTTCTGCTCTGACGAATGCCGACTCGCATGGTGGAAAGATAACCCCGACAAAAGGACCATCAAAACCACATATTCTCACATCTGCCGTTTTTGCGGAGCCGAGTTTTTCAACAACCGAATCAGGGCGGACTACTGCTGCCGTGAGTGTTTCGCAAAGGCGAGAATGAAGGTGACAGGGGATGGATGAAGGGCTTTATAAAAATGTCAGAGAGTATAAAACCGCTCTTGTGTTGATGCGGGAGATGCTCTCTGCCGGGATTATTACCGTTTCCGACTACGACATATTATGCACAGTTCTGGCGGAGAAATATGGGCTGAAATCGTCAACTATATTTGCCGAAATTGACTTGATATCAGGCTGTACTGACGGTAATATACGACACTGACAAGGAGGTGACACCATGGAAAGAGTTATAGAAAAAAAGCAGCTTAACACCCCTTTGCAGCCGAAAGCCGTCCGTGCGGCGGCGTATGCCCGCGTATCATCCGGCAAAGACGCCATGCTTCATTCGCTCTCCGCGCAGATCAGCCATTACAGTGAAATGATACAGAAGAACCCCGGCTGGCTCTATGTCGGAGTTTATTCAGACGAAGCACGGACAGGCACCAGAGAGGATCGTCCCGGTTTTCAGAGGCTTTTGCAGGACTGCAAAGCCGGAAAAATTGACCTTGTCATAGTCAAGTCGATTTCACGTTTCGCCAGAAACACGGTCACGCTTCTGGAAACGGTGAGAGAGCTTCGCCAATGTGGAGTAGACGTGTTCTTTGAAGAGCAGGGCATCCACACAATGAGTTCAGAGGGCGAACTGATGCTGACGGTACTCGCAAGTTATGCCCAGGAAGAATCGCTTTCTGTCAGCGAGAATCAGAAGTGGCGGGTCAGAAAGAATTTCGAGGAAGGCAAGCCCTGGAACAGCACCATGCTCGGCTACAGAAATATCAACGGAACGCTGACAGTTGTTCCCGAAGAGGCGTCTATTGTCAGACACATTTTTGACCTTTATATTTCCGGCAGCGGGATTCCCTCTATCGTGAAAAGGCTGAACGCGGAGGGATACAGGACGCGGTATGACAAGGCGTTTAACCGTTCCGGCGTCTTTGCCATCCTGCGCAATTATGCCTATACGGGGAATCTGCTGCTTCAGAAAACCTTCCGTGAAAACCACATCACGAAACGAACGCTCGTCAATAACGGCGAGCTGCCGATGTACCATGCGCGGAACACGCATGAAGCAATCATTGACATTGAGGTGTTTCAGCAGACACAGGAAATCATGGAGGAACGTGCCGCCAGATATGCGCCGTCTGCAAAAAAGAGCAGAATGGTTTATCCTTTTACCTCGCTGATAACCTGCGCCGGGTGCGGGAAGCATTACAGAAGAAAGGTTACGAAAACCGGGCCTGTATGGATTTGCCCGACATTCAATGATAAAGGGAAAACAGTCTGCCCGTCAAAACAGATCCCGGAGGCGGCACTGCTTGCCCTGACCGAAGAAATGGATATGAGCCGGATCGCCGAAATCACAGCTGATAACGGCAACCGGCTCATATTTCGCTTTAAGGACGGGCAGGTTTTGGAGAAACACTGGTCAGACCGCTCACGTTCCGAGTCGTGGACGGATGAAATGAGAAAGAAGGCTGGAGAACAGACGAAAGCGAGGCACGAGAAATGCAGGAAAGAAACGTAACCGTAATCCCAGAAACTCGAACGGCACTGCATCGACTTGCAGACCCGACTGCGAAGAAGCGCCGCGTTGCCGGATATGCCCGTGTATCCACGGAAAAGGATGAACAGTACACCTCGTATGAAGCTCAGGTAGACTACTATACACAGTTTATCAAAAGACACGCCGACTGGGAATTCGTCAAAGTCTACACGGACGAAGGAATCAGCGGCCTTGGCACAAGAAAACGTGACGGCTTCAACGAGATGATAGGCGACGCCATGGCGGGCTCTATCGACCTTATAATCACGAAATCGGTCAGTCGTTTCGCCCGGAATACAGTTGACAGTCTGGTGACGATACGAAAGCTTAAGGAAAAAGGCGTCGAGGTCTATTTTGAAAAAGAAAACATCTACTCGCTTGACGGCAAGGGAGAACTGCTCCTGACCATCATGAGCAGCCTTGCACAGGAAGAATCCCACTCCATCTCCGAGAACGTCACCTGGGGACAGCGGAAGCGGTTCTCGGATGGTAAAGTCAGCCTTCCGTATAAACAGTTCCTCGGCTATGAGCGCGGGCTGAAAAAAGACGATCCACCTGTGGTCAACCCCGATCAGGCCGTCGTAGTCAGACGGATTTACCGAACCTTCATGCAGGGGAAAACCGCCTGTACCATTGCAAAAGAACTTACTGCGGATGGGATACCGACTCCTGCGGGCAAAAAAGAATGGCGCGCTTCAACGGTCAAAAGCATTCTGCAAAACGAAAAATATAGGGGTTCGGCACTCCTTCAGAAGTGTTTTACAACGGATTTCCTTACCAAGAAGCAAAAGGTCAATGAGGGTGAAGTGCCTCAGTACTACATCGAACACAGCCATGAGGCAATTATTGACCCGTTGGAGTGGGATGCCGTGCAGGAGGAGATCAAGCGGCGCAAGCGCATCGGAAAAGCCTACAGCGGAAAAAGCGTGTTCGGCGCGAAGCTCATCTGCGGAGACTGCGGCGGCTGGTACGGTCCGAAGACTCTTCACTCGACCGACAAGTACAGAACGACCGTGTGGCGCTGCAACTGCAAGTATAAAGACAGTAAGCGGAGATGTTCAACTCCTGCATTATCTGAGGATGAAATCAAAGACAGGTTTACGGCGGCGTTTAACGGGATAATCACATCAAAGGAACCGTACATTGCCGCCTGTGTGACGGCAAAAGCAGTACTGACGGACACTTCGGCAGTTGACGCTGAAATGGCGGAGCTGCTCCGGGAGATGGAGGTTGTTGCCGAGCTCACAAGAAAGTGCATCGAGAAGAACTCGTCCGTGGCTCAGGATCAGAGCGAATACACAGCCAGGTATAACGGCTATGTTGACCGCTATGAAAAAGCAAAGGTCCGGTATGACAGCCTCGCTGCGGAACGCCAGGAAAAACAGGAAAAGGCAAAAGCCATCGACAGATTCATACATACGGTTGAGTCAAGAGAGGGGCTTTTAAGTGAGTTTGATCCGTGCCTGTGGCTTGCCACTGTCGAGAATGTTACCGTAACAAAAGACGGGAAAATGAAGTTCCACTTCTTTGATGGGACGGAAATAACAGAATAAGTGAACGTTGCAAGGAGGCAGGATTTCGGGAAGTCCGATTTCCTGCCTCCTTCTTTTTTTCGAGGCGACCGACTCTGACAAAAATCCGCCTGTTATGCGGTTTTCATATAAGCTCAGAGTTCTTTCAAGCCTGCAAAATGACGGCGCATTACAATGTTATTGCACGCCAACACTGCAAAACAGTTATTCCAAACAAATTGATGTAATGCACCCCACCTGCCAAAATGCACCCCACTTTGTCCCTGGGGTGCATTGGTATCCAAATTAGAGTTATTTGCCATGACGAGTGTTCTTACAGCATTTGAAAAGCTGTGAGGACACTCGCTTTTTTCTGCTCAAATAGCGGGTCTGTCGTCTGTCGTGTAGCTCACGAACACGCCTTTTCTGGTGTTGACG
>OMCH01000770.1_pt1 | contig 14612 bp, 10 predicted proteins | sample 1674341 | NCBI WGS metagenome assembly OMCH01 (sample SAMEA103958164, study PRJEB25191) | human gut metagenome | biome: human-associated habitat [ENVO:00009003]; feature: intestine environment [ENVO:2100002]; material: feces | place: Germany | collected 2013/2015
AAAGTTATGACCCAGTGTAAACATCGGCAACAAAGGAGTATATCCGGCTTCATCACCATAATCATATTGGAATTTACCGCGGGTCAGCTTCGGACATGAAGCCGGTTCTGCAGCAATGTATCGGGTTTTCTTTCCTTCGAGAATGGTGTGGCGCATGAATGGGAAACAGATACCGCCAAAATTGGAACCGCCGCCAAAACATCCGATAATCATATCGGGATATTCGCCTGCCATTTCCATTTGCTTTTCAGCTTCCAGACCGATGACGGTTTGATGCAGCGTCACGTGGCTCAGCACGGAGCCGAGTGTATATTTACAGTTGGGAGTGGTCATGGCCAGCTCGATGGCTTCGGAAATGGCTGTGCCCAGTGAACCCTGATAGTTGGGGTTGCGGGTAATGATATCTTTACCGGCGCGGGTAGACATAGAAGGTGAAGCGGTGACCGTGGCACCGAATGTTTGCATGATGCTGCGGCGGTATGGCTTTTGATTATAGCTGATTTTTACCTGATAGACAGCAGCTTCCAATCCGAATACTTTGGCGGCATAAGAGAGGGCGGCTCCCCATTGGCCTGCACCGGTTTCGGTGGTGACATTGGTGATACCCTCTTCCTTGCAATAATAGGCTTGTGCAAGTGCCGAGTTCAGTTTGTGCGAACCGATGGGACTCACACTTTCATTCTTGAAATAGATATGTGCGGGAGTACCCAATGCCTGTTCCAATCCGTAAGCACGTACCAAGGGTGTACTGCGATAATATTTATACATTTCGCGTACAGCTTCGGGAATTTCAATCCATGCATCGGTCTGGTTCAGTTCCTGTCGGCAAAGTTCTTTGGCAAAGATAGGAAAGAGGTCTTCGGGTTTCAGGGCTTCTTTGGTTTTGGGATTCAGAGGTGGCATGGGCTTAGTCTTCATGTCAGCCTGTATGTTGTACCAGTATTTAGGAATTTCGTCCTCCGGCAAGATAAAACGTTTCTGTTTTGTGCTCATAATCTTTCAATTTAATAGTTTTGCGGTCAAAATTAGGTAAAAAAAGTATTCCTTACTAATTTTCAACTGCTTTTTTGTCGGGAACAATAAAAAAAGGGATGTCAGAGTAAAAATGCGAAGTTATTTGTTATTATAGGCAGAGATGTGAATATTTTGATTAAGTTTGTTTTCTGTTAATGCAAGATGATATCGACATGGAACCTTTACACAAACTATTTATCTATCGTAAGAAGTTAGTAAAACCGTACATAGAGCGATTGCTGAAATGGATGGACGGGATAACTTATATGATGTCGGCCTTGTTCATCCTTACATTGGTTTATGAGCATGGATTTCTTATTTCTTTTGAAGAAATGGAGATGATAAACACGCTGTATCATTTTGTCTGGATTGTTTTTCTGGTTGATATTTCCCTGCATCTTTTATTAAATTATTCGGATACCAAGCGGAAGTACCGGGGACTGGCATGGATACTGAGTCTGATGCTTTATCTGACTTTGATTCCGGTTATTTTCCATGAACCGGAGGTGCAAGGGGGAATTCATGATTTCTGGTCTTTTTTCTACAGTCGTTTATATCATGTGGTGCTGCTCACTTTGCTTTCGCTGCTGCAATTGTCTAATGGGATAGTCCGGCTGCTGGGCAGGCGCACCAACCCGTCTTTGATCTTTGCATCCAGTTTTCTCATATTTATTCTGATAGGGGCAGCGTTACTGATGCTTCCGCGTGCCACTTATCATGGCATTTCCTTTATCGATGCTCTGTTTACCGCTACCAGTGCCATTTGTGTCACGGGGTTGGTTTCGGTCGATGTTTCTTCTACATTCACGCCCGAGGGGTTGTTCATCATTATCATGCTGATACAAATCGGCGGTTTGGGAGTCATGACCCTGACCAGTTTCTTTGCCATGTTTTTTATGGGGAATACTTCGCTCTACAATCAGTTGGTGGTCCGTGATATGGTAAGCTCGCAGTCGCTCAGTTCGCTGCTTTCCACCTTATTATATATATTAGGGTTTACCTTGGTGATAGAGGCTGCTGGGATGGGGGTTATTTTTTTAAGTATACATGGCACTATGGGCATGGATATTGAGGAAGAACTGGCTTTTTCTGCTTTCCATTCCATCTCTGCCTTTTGCAATGCCGGATTCTCTACTTTGTATGGAAACTTAGGTAACGAACTGGTACTTCATAATCATAACTTGCTATATATCACTATCTCTTTCCTAATTATTTTGGGAGGTATAGGTTTCCCGATACTGGTAAATCTGTATGAGACGGTTTCTTATGAAAGCAAGCGCTTGTATCACCGTTATGTCAAAAAGAATAAGAGGACAATCCGTAAAATACATTTATATAACCTGAATACCCGTATCGTATTGATTATGACGGCTATCTTGCTAGTGACGGGTACTGTGGCCATTGTTGTTTTCGAATGGAATCATGCTTTTGCGGGAATGACGGCTACAGAGAAATGGGTGCAGGGCTTCTTTAACGCAACTTGTCCCCGTACGGCAGGATTTTCAAGTGTGGGCATGACTACTTTCAGTGTGCAGACGTTGCTGCTGATGGTGGTGCTGATGATGATTGGCGGCGGTACGCAGTCTACGGCCGGTGGTGTGAAGGTGAATGTGTTTGCTGTAGTCATGTTGAACTTGCGTGCTATTCTTATAGGTGCCGATAAAGTCAATATTTTCAACAGGGAGTTATCTCATGATTCCATCCGGCGTTCTAATGCCACATTGATTCTTTATCTGCTGATTGTTTTCGCGGGTATCTTCGGTTTAAGCATTCTAGAGCCGCAGGCTTCAGTGATGGCGTTGGTTTTCGAGTGTACTTCGGCACTCAGTACGGTAGGTTCAAGCCTGGATCTGACACCTACTTTGGGAAGTGACAGCAAACTGATTGTCATTGTTCTGATGTTTATCGGACGAGTAGGGGTGCTTACTTTGATATCCAGCCTTATTAAACAGAAAAAAATAACGAAATATAAATATCCGAGTGATAACATCATAATCAACTAGTTATGAAATACATTATTATTGGTTTAGGAAATTACGGCGGAGTGTTGGCTGAAGAGCTTTCCGTATTGGGACATGAGGTGATAGGAGTGGATACAAACGAGCATCGTGTGGATGTGTTGAAGGACAAAATCGCGACTTCTTTTATTATTGATGCTACGGACGAACAATCGCTCAGTGTGCTGCCACTGAAAGATGTGGATGTGGTTATTGTTGCTATCGGCGAGAATTTTGGTGCTTCTGTGCGTGTGGTGGCACTGCTGAAAAAGAAAGGAGTGAAACATATCTATGCCCGTGCGGTAGATGATGTGCATAAGACCGTGCTTGAGGCTTTTAATTTAGATAGTATTCTGACACCGGAGAAAGAAGCGGCACGGAGCTTGGTTCAGTTGTTGGATTTACACGTCAACGTGGAGTCTTTTCAGATTGACGAGGAACATTATGTGATGAAGTTCAAACTTCCTTCTTGTTTTGTAGGCTATAAGGTGAGTGATCTGTCATTAGAAACGGAATTCAATATGAAAATCATTGCATTGATAAAAGGGGAGCAAGTGCTGAATGGTTTGGGTATCTCGATATTGGAGCATCAGGTGGAGAATCATTTTGAGGAAAATTATGAGTTGGAGGAGGAAGATCAGTTGGTCTGCTATGGGCTTTATAAGAATTTTATGGATTTTTGGAAGGCGTTGTAGCAGGAATGCCTTTCAAAGAAAGAATATTTTTTTTCTAAGTGAGATTAAACCTTTTCTTTTGGGTTTAGTCTAACTTAATAAATAATTTAGTTTAGTTTTTAGTTTTCTCTGAAGGCCGGCCAATGTGATATTGCCCGGTTTTCGCTTTTTATAGAGGTTTTCTTGTGAGTGTCCGTTACTTTTTGTTACTTTGTCACCTAGAAATCGAGATTTAGATGAAACAGATATATTTTTTATTTGTCGTTTTGCTGGTTGTAATGACCGCTTGCGGAGGTAAGAAACAGGCTTCCGTTGATGCAGAACAATTGATGTTCCAAATAGACAGTGTGGATCATGTGACAGGTTTGCAGCGTATGCAGGTTTCACGTATTGACCAGCATATTGTCAGTGGCGGAAAAAAATATAATTTGTTTATAGAGCGTGCTCCCAGTGATTCTCTGCCTTCAGTCAAAAGTGACTTGGGGATTTTTGCCGACAATCGTATCATCGTTAGAATTTCCCGTGAAAATGGGAGCCGGGTCTTTGCCAAAACTTTTACCAAGCAAAGTTTCTCTGGATTCGTAAGTGCTGATCATCTCCGTCATTTTATATTGGAGGGCGTGGTATTTGATGAAGAGAAGACCCGTGAGGGAAAAAATATCATATTGGCTGCCAGTGTGAGTTATCCTCAGACAGATTTGTATATTCCTTTCTCTATCACTATTACTCCTGAAGGAAAAATGAGCATATCTAAAAATGAGGATATGGAGGAGCTTCCTCCTATGTTGGAAGACAGCCTTAATTAAATCTAAAATACAGGAATAATTTTTCGCGTCATAATCTTTTTAGGCGGTTAGTTGTTGGTATGGCATTAACTAACTAAAGAATAAATTAGATTATGAGAAAGATTTTATTTTTAATGGCTATGCTGGTATGCTCTCTTCAGTTCGCCATGGCGGGCGATGTCGTGACCCGCGATGTGAATAAGCTTCCTGTTGCCGCACGTGAAATGATTGGCAAACATTTCTCTCAGACTAAAGTTGCGTATATCAAGATTGAAAAGGACTTGTTTCAGAGCACTTCCTATGATGTAAAATTGGCCGATGGCATTGAATTGGAGTTCAATTCAAAGGGAGAGTGGCTTGAGATAGATTGCAAGAACAAGTCGGTTCCTTCTACTTTTATCCCTCAGGCTATTTCCAAGTATATGAAAGCTAATTATAACGGGCATAAAACGGTGAAGATAGAACGTAACCGCAAGGGATATGAACTGACATTGGAAAATGGATTGGAAGTAGACTTCGATCAGTTTGGAGGATTCTTGAAGTTGAGCGATTAAAAAAGATTTTTTCTGTAATAGGGGAACTATCTCTCATTATAGTAATGATGCCATAAGAGGGTGTATCAGGAACAAATTGAACTATCTTTTTATTATCAGCATTGAAAATGATGGTCGCAACGAGTTCTGATTCACCCTTTTATGTATTATAAATACAGTTCTCGGTCTTTGCCCTGTTATTAATCCATCGGCTCGTAATCCTTTGCCAGACCACCTTCGCTGGTTTCTTTATATAAGGAAGGAAGATCATGGCCGGTCTGTTTCATTACTTCCACCACTTTGTCAAAGGATACACGGTGATTACCGTCTGTAAAGGCAGAATAGATATTGGCATCAAGAGCTCGGGCCGCTGCATAGGCATTTCTTTCGATACAAGGGATTTGTACCAATCCGCATACCGGATCGCAAGTCATTCCCAAGTGATGCTCCAAGCCCATTTCGGCTGCATACTCTATCTGGGCCGGGCTACCTCCGAATAATTGGCTGGCAGCGGCGGATGCCATTGAACAGGCCACTCCTACTTCTGCCTGGCAACCGGCTTCGGCTCCGGAAATGGAGGCGTTGTGTTTTACTATATTTCCTATCAATCCGGCAGTAGCCAGTGCTCTTAAAATTCGCATATCGCTGAAGTCACGGCTTTTTTGCAAGTGATAAAGTACAGCCGGAACCACTCCGCATGATCCGCAAGTAGGGGCTGTGACGATTTTGCCACCTGAGGCGTTTTCTTCACTGACTGCCAGAGCGTATGAGAAGACTAACCCGCGGGAACGCAGATTGTCCTTATAACCTTTTGCCTTAATATAGTAAGTGGAGGCTTTTCTGCGCAGATTGAGTGGCCCGGGTAATACGCCTTCTTGATCCAAACCACGCTCAATGGCTTCTCTCATGGTTTTCCATACTTCTGCCAGATAGTCCCAAATGTCTTCGTCTTCACATTGCTGGACGTATTCCCAGTAATTGCGCCCGGTACGTTCACACCAGTAGAGGATTTCACTCATACGGTTCATATCATAGATTTCCGGAGTTGAGCCTTTGTCGTGCCCTTCTTCGGCTAGAGCACCTCCGCCTACACTGAAAACAGTCCATTCATCTGTCACCTTTCCTTTTTCATTCAAAGATTTGAAAGTCATTCCATTGGGATGAAACGGATAGAAGACATGGGCTTTCCAGATAATTTCTGTAGGCGCATGCGGTTGCAATGTATCTAAAATGGCTACATCGGTCATGTGTCCTTTACCGGTAGCGGCGAGGCTTCCATAAAGAGTAACTTGAAAAGCTTTGGCTTCGGGATGTTTTCCTAAGAAGATTTCAGCAGCCTTGCGCGGTCCCATAGTATGACTGCTGGACGGACCGGTGCCGATGCGGTATAGTTCTCGGATAGATTTCATTTCGTTTTATAAGGTTAGTTATTATGAGGAACAAAGGTATAAAATAAAAGGGGGAAAGTAGCAAAAAAGGAAAAGAAAAACTCTCTTGACAAATAGGAAAGTTGTCAGGAGAGTTTGGAAAACCACCGGTAGGATTTGGTGTATTGTCTTTATTCTAATTGTCTTTGGATACCTTTGTCACCGACGACAAAATACTGATTATTTTCAATCAGCATGGCACGTCCGCGCTTTTTTTCCCGGTTTTCTTTATTGTCCACATTTACTCCGATAACCTTGCCGTTATAGAAAGTGGAAATATCTTTGAAAATGGTATGTCCCACAATAATGTGTTTTGCCTTATAACGGTCCATAATCATTTCTAGGGAGTCTTTTGCCAGCGGATTGTATTTGCCATCGGTGCGTACCAGTCCGCGATACCAGATGGGACCGCTGTTTCCATACAGGAAGGCTGTGAGTGGAGAAAGCGCTTTGCGTTCTTTTTTCGTCATAAATAGTCCTTTACTCATTTCTTCATTGACAGTGGGAATGCTCAAGTTCTTGTCATAGAAGTCTTTGCCCAGTCCGGCATGTACATATAGGTCGTTACCTATCATTTGCATGGTGTTACGGGTTCCCAACCATCTGCCCAGTTCGGTATCGGGACCGAATAGCCGGGGGTACTTCATCTTTAGTTTTTCAGCCAATATTTTATATTTTTCTTTGGTGTATCGGAGGTCATTGGCCAGTACCATCGGTTCATGATTTCCCAGCATGAACGATACGTGTCCTCCGGCTTTGGCTGCTTCCTCTTCCAGTTTGTAGAATAGCCAGAAGATTTGCGGTACATCTTTTCCTCTGTCAAAAATATCACCGATAATCATCAGATGGTTTTTCCCGAAGCTCCATTTGTAGTTTTTATCGATGATATGATTGCCTTGTAACAGGCTGATTACACAGTCCAGCCTTCCATGAGGGTCGGACATGACAAAAACTTTGTCTGCCTGGGGATAATTCCATCCGGGACGTTTTACCGGGTGTAGTTTTACATCAAATGGAAACCTGCCTTTGTGGTCTGTCACATGCAGGGTAAAGTTTTGAGGTAATGTGGTATAAGTGGTATCAATGATATTCCCTTTCTTATCTACATTGATTACTCTGATTTGGCCGTCAGGCTGATACAATACGTATGGACCGTCGGCTGTTAATTCTTCTTTTTTCTCTTTGTCTTTCTTCTTGTCTTTGAAATCAAGAGTTCCGGCACTAAGGCCGGAACTGATGAAGGCGAGGGTAAATGCAAGAAGAAAGTGGTTGATAAAATTAGTCTTGCTTGTCATCGATTTGATTTATAATTCAGTTAGAGTTTATCAATTTGTGTTGACTATTATTTCAGATATTCTGGTGTTTGTACAATATTAGAATTAGCATTAATTTCTTTTTGAGGAATAGGTAATATTGTACGATAATAGTTTCTGTCGAAATCCATAGATGTTTTTTCGTCAGCGAAATGCACTACCTCTTTCATCATATCGTCTGTTTCGTTAATACGAGTTACTCGTAAGTTATTACGTAATAAGTCAAACATGCGGTGCCCTTCACCAATGAGTTCTTTCCTGCGTTCTTCTAGAACATCATCAAGGGTAACCTTTGCGGGCATCGTATAGTCCGGATTTCCTCGGAGTGCGATGGCTTTCAGGTATTTTGCAGCTTTTGTTGCATCTCCGTTTTTCACGGCTGCTTCGGCTGCATTTAAGTAAGTTTCGGAAAGACGTACTATAGGAATATTGGCATCCATAATATTTTCTCCAGGTTGTGGTTGATACTTATTCAAATACATTACTTTTTTGTCTTGATTAACTAATAACTTAATGCGTACATCATTAGGCGTTTCTAACAGATGGTGATAAAAACTGACTGTAATGCACATATCTTGATATCCTTTTGGAGAAGTTAGATATCCCATACTTTCATTGCCGGGGCTTTCGGTAGTAGTATTGACTATTTCGAAGAGAATTTCTCCCGGATTTGCTTCGGAGGCTTCCGTACCCCATACAGTGGGATATTCTTCGGTATTCCATAATTGGTATTTATTGGCTTCCGATCCTTTTATTGCTTCTTCTGCAGCTTGTAAAGCTTCACTGTTCTTCCCCATATACAGATATGCCCGACTTAACAAAGTTAATGTGCCCCATTTACTGATTTTACCTTTCTTATTTAAGGATAAATCTTTTTGATTCAAACTAGTACCTGACCATGAATATGTGGGTATCATTAAACTAGCCGCATTCTTTAAGTCTTTGATTATTTGATCATAACATTCAGCTACAGTGTTACGTGAAGGCTTACTGTCGGCAGTGGCTGATGCTGAAGTGATGATAGGTACTCCTAAAGAGGCTCCGTTATCTTTTAAATAAGTATATCCGAAGAAGCGCGTAAGGTCAAAAAGGGCCAGACCACGTATTGCTAATGCTTGTCCTTCCAAATCATTGCGGAAGATATGCTCATCTTCATCGTTTGGAAGAATTTCGATATTGTCAATGCCGTCTAAAATTACATTACAGTTTTGAATGATGGAATAAAGATATGACCAGTGTGTACTTGGTCCATTTGCAGGTAACCAATCCATTTGGTAATAGTGAGCTGTTCTACAAGTTGATTGTACAGCTTGCATGTCATCTCCTGTTACATCTCCGTAGTAGATTAAACGCCCGGAATACGCATAGGCATTACGCATTGTCGCATAAATGGCGTTTAGTGAATAATCAATGTCGGAGAGAGATTTGATACTCGTTTCTGTTGGAATTTGTGTGGACGGTTCTAAATCCAACCAATCGTTTCCACATGAAGTAAACAATCCGATGGATAAGACTATTGATAAAAAATTATGTAATGTTCTCATATTGTTGTTTTTTAGTGGTTAAAAATTGATGTTGAGACCAAAAGTAACGGTTTTTAAAGGCGGTGTGGTTTGAGTTGCACTACCGGCACTAACAGCTTCAGGATCATAATTGTCATAGGCCGCCCATGTCCATAAATTGCTGATGCATAAAAACGAACATTTCCTATATTGATTTTATTTGTCCATTCTTTAGGTAACGTAATGCCGAATGTGATATTTTTTAAGCGGAAATAATCAGTACTGTGGATACGGCGGCTACTTGTTATTTTATGCATTGATACAGAAGATGATTTACCCGGCATATATACTTCTATATTGGTTTGATCACCTGGCTTTTTCCAGCTATCACGATAATAAGTCGGAATGTTTGCATAGGAATCGTAACCGCCATGTTCTGTCTTTTGTGCCCAAGTATCATAAGAATATCCTCCGAATTGATAGGAGAATAAGAAATTTAAATCAAGCCATTTATAACGCAATGAATTAGAGATACCTCCGTTAACAGTTGGTTCTGCATGTTTATAAGGAATGAATTGTGCATTTTTAGAGTTCTCGGTAATTTCTTTTATATAATTTCCGTTCTCATCCAATTCATTGGTATAGAATAGAGGATTTCCTGTTTCAGGATTGATGCCCGCAAATTCTTGTACATAGAATGTACGATAAGAACTTCCTACTTTGTGTATTTGGGTTCCACTGACAATTTGTGTCTGTTCGCCATCTAATTTTACAACTTTATTGGAGTTATGACCTAAATTGAAAGTTGTATTCCAATTAAAGTCTTTTATTTTAATATTAGTGGAATTAATAGTTAATTCAATACCTTTATTTTTCACTTCACCTATATTCATTAAATAACTACTAAATCCTGTTGTCATGGATACAGGACAGTCCATTAATAAGTTTTTAGTTGTACGGGTATAATATTCAATCGTGAAGTTCAGACGATCCCAAAAACCAAAATCCAAGCCAATATTCATATTATAATTGGTTTCCCATTTCAGATTAGGATTTGCAATTTGGGACATTTGAATACCGGGTTGCTCCAAGTAACCACCACTAATGGAGCTTAATCCCATATAGCCGAAATAATCAGAAGGAAGAGTACCGTTTACACCGTATGATGCTCTTATACGCAAGTCTGTTAACCAATCTTTTACAGGTTGCATAAATTCTTCTTCAATAGTACGCCATGCTCCGGATACAGACCAAAATGTTCCCCAACGATTGTCACGGTGCAAACGTGAACTGCCATCAACACGAAAACTAGCTCCTAGATAATATTTATTTTTGTAATCGTAATTCAAACGGCTTAAATAGGATACCAGTCTGTACCTTGAATCACTTCCCCCTACAGATACTGTTTTCATTCCATTACTAATGGCATGTTTGTCGGGAGTTGTAAAATTGTAAGCTTCCCCTGATAAATAGTCATTGTAGGTATCATCAATTTCATATCCGGCAAGAAAGTCCAAATGATGAATGTTGTTGAAAGTAGTTAAATAGCTTAAGGTGTTACTCCATACCATTTTTTTATATTCTCTTATGCGTTTTACTACTTCTCCATTTTCATCTTCACCGTTGGAAGTACGTGGGTCATACCATTTCTCACCTTTTACAGTAGTGTAATCATAACTGAATGTTGTTTTGAATTTCAGATTTTTTATGATTTCGTATTCGGCATAAAGCGTATTGAATGCGCGTAGCATTTTTTCATGTTTATAATCGTATTCAGCTGATAATTTGGGGTTGCGGTCATTGGCTTTACGAATAAATTTACGATTCCAACTGCCATCTTCATTGTAGACCGGATCTGAAGGAGTAGCCCAATTACGTGAGGAATAGAAAGGAGATGTATAAGTGAATCCTTCGTCATAAACACTCTGATTTACATTTGAGAAAAGTATCTTGGCGCCTACAGTCAATTTGTCTGTTGCACTGAAATCTGCGTTCAAACGCCCTGTTACACGTTCCAAACCGGAACCTTGTACAATACCGTTCTGCTTCATATATGATAAAGAAGAGTAATATTTAAATTTATCGCTGCCACCGGCTAGTGATGCTTCATAGGTAGAATGATGTCCCTTTTGGAAAAGCTCTTTATTCCAGTCTGTGAAACCACACCATGGAATTGGAGCATATTTATCGATTTGCCCATCTGCATAAGTTTTACTTTGTGACATTAGCTCTTCCTCTGATATATTAGGATTTTTATCAGCTAGTTTACGTTGTTGATATAATATCAATCCATTGTAAATATATTCACGTCGTTCTTCTCCCCCCATAACTGGGCGATAATCCATTGCGAAATCATTGCTACCCCAGTCTGCTTTTAATGAAATTTGTGCTTTTCCGCTTTTTCCTTTCTTGGTGGAGATTAAAATAACTCCATTTGCAGCACGTGAACCATAAAGGGAGGCTGCTGCAGCATCTTTTATTACTGTAATATTTTCAATATCCGAGTTGTTTAATGTAGACATTATGTCAAATCCGGAGTCGGAGCTGGTAGCAGCAACAGAACCGGATTGGACGGGAACACCATCGATTACGTATAGTGGAGAATTGCTTGCATTGAAAGAACCCATACCACGAATACGGATAGAAGTGGAGGCACCAGGCTGACCTGAACTGGAAGTGACTTGTACTCCGGGAGCATTACCTTCTAGCAAACTGGAGAATGAAACTACGGGTAAATCTTTTAATTCTCCTGTCTTCACAGTAGAAGCAGAACCTGCGTATGCCGATTTCTTGAAAGTACCATAACCGGTAACAACCACTTCTTCCATAACATTATTATCAGGAGCCATGACTACTTTCAGTATCTTTCCGGCAGTGGCTTTTATTTCCTGCTTGCCATAACCTATATAGGAGATAATCAAAGTGGCAGGTATACGGTCTACATCTAATGAGAAGTGCCCGTCCAAATCTGTAGTAGTTCCATTCGTAGTACCTTTGACTAAGATATTCGCTCCAATAATAGGTTCTCCCGTCTCATCCAATACTGTACCGGTTAATGTTGTTTTCTGTTGAGGAACAGCAGACTCTTTTTTTTCAATTTGCTTGATAGCAATAACGCCGTTGTGAACTGAATAGGTCAAACCGCTATTCATAAGACATTTATCAAGCACATTGGCTATTTTTTCGTTATTTACATTTAGGTTTTGGACTTTTATTTGTTTTACATCATTGGTGCTGTACACAAAAGTAAAGTCGGTTTGTCTTTGGATTTCCCAAAGAATTTCACTCAACGTGGCATTCTTGAATGAGGCTGTGACAGTGGCTTGTGCAAACACTTTGTTGGCAGCCTGCATAAAACCTGTGGTAATGATACAGAAAAATAGGAACGTAATCCACAAACGTTTACTACTTTTACCGTGATTGGTGTAGTTGTGTTTTTTGTCCATAATACATCATTTTTATTAGTTATAGAATGTGATTGTTTTGTTATTGACTTTTACGTGTACTTTTTGAGTCTCTTCCAACAAACGTACAAATGGAGTGATTTCCGAATACCGATCTACATTGCATCCAAAGCGTAGGTCTTTTATTTTCTCATTGGCAAAAATTACTTCCATGTCATACCAGCGTGATAGTATTTTCATGATATCTTCCAATCGCTGGTCTTTGAAATGAATTTTTCCTTTTATCCATGAAGTATAAAATCCGGCATCTACCATGCGTATCTGTATGCTGCTGTTTCCGAGGCTGATGGTAGCTTGCTGGGAAGGCTTTAAAATACAGCTTTCTCCAGTTTCTGTATTTACTTTGACAGAACCGTTTACCAAAGTTGTCTGATACTCTTCCTGTGGATAAGCAGAGATGTTGAATGTGGTTCCCAGCACTTCTACTTGCATGCCTTGAGTGCATACTATAAATGGTTGCCCTGTTTTGCAGACTTCAAAATAGGCCTCGCCTTCCAGTTCCACTTTGCGTGGACCGTTATCAAATGTCACAGGAAAGCGGAGACTGGTCATTGCGTTCAGATGCACTTTTGTTCCATCACTTAACAATAGAGCATATTCTCCACCTCGTGGAGTTTCCACTTTATTATATACAGGCTTGTTTTTTTTAGCTGTTTTTGATGTTACTTGGTAATTCAGCATTGTAGAGTCCATGTGGACTCGGGCTCCGTCTATTTTCTCAAGCAGACTCTCTGTTTCTTTATTTATATGGATTGTCTGGCCGTTCTCCAATGTCAGAATAGCTTTGGATTCCCCAGGTAGAATGGATTGTGCAATGAACTGTTTGTCCGAAAGAGAAACGGGCGAGGTGAATTTCATGGAAATACTTACAAAAAGAACAGGTAACAGAATGATTGCGGCATAACTTACTATTTTGATATATCTGCTTCTGTTATTATTTCTTTTGATTCGCTTTTCCACTTCTTTCCATCCGGATGAAGGATTGAATGCCGTATTTTTCCGGAAATGTTGCTTTTGGTTTTCTTCATCACAAATTTTCTTGAATAAAATCTCGTGCGCTGTAGATTCTTCTCTCCAAGCAGTTAGTTTTATTGTTTCTTCCGGGGTTATTTCTTCCGACAGATACCTTGCTATGAGGTTGGCTATATAGAAATCTTGTTTTATCATATTTTGACCTGTTTTTTATCTCTTTTATAATAAAACAGGTCTGTTTGAAATTTGGGTGAATAATAAAACGACTTTTTTTGAAAAAAAACAAATTAATGTCTTTTTATATAAAGAACAAGAGGAAGTAATAGTAGTCTTTCAAGTTCTCTCTGAGTTTCTTGTAGGCTATTTTCTTTAATGTATGGACTGTTTCTGTAGATATGTTTAGTCTGTCTGCTATTTCTGCGTTTTTTTTCCCTTCCAGAGATAGTTGCATAATGGCTTTCATTTGGTCAGGTAATTTATTTATGGCTTCAGAAACGATACGATAAGTTTCCTCTTCAACGATTGCATCGTGAAAAAAGGAATCCTTTTTCTTTTCGATGACATTTTGAGCGTATTCATATACTACTTTTGAATGCTCCAGTTCGTTGAGTGCTTTATTGCGTACAGCTGTATATAAAAATGCTTTTACCTGATGCAGATAAAAAAAATCTTCTCTTATTTGCCATAGTTTGGCAAATGAATCTTGTACAATATCTGCTGAAGTTTCTTGATTTTCTGTATATTGATTGGCAAATAAGCATAGAGTTACATAATATTTATTGAAAATATCATGAAACCCTTGCTCATTAAGCTTAATACTTATAGTTGTATGAGAAGTTCCCGCTGCCACCTTTGCTTTTAATTTTCTCTAATTTTAGTGCGAATATAGAGAAAATTAATTAAAAACAGCCTCTTATTCTATTAAAATATT
>OMCH01000775.1_pt1 | contig 14524 bp, 14 predicted proteins | sample 1674341 | NCBI WGS metagenome assembly OMCH01 (sample SAMEA103958164, study PRJEB25191) | human gut metagenome | biome: human-associated habitat [ENVO:00009003]; feature: intestine environment [ENVO:2100002]; material: feces | place: Germany | collected 2013/2015
TCTTTCTTTTCCGTATCGCCAATTTATATGCTTATCCCCACTAAATTTCTACTGACCCTTAAAAATCAGGTTTCGCTGCTGACCCTGAATCGTGGAATGTGAGGAAATAAAAAAAGGATGAAATCCATTGGATTCCATCCTTCAAAGTAGCGCCTACGGGAATCGAACCCGTGTTTCAGGCGTGAGAGGCCCGCGTCCTAACCGCTAGACGAAAGCGCCGTTAAAAATTTTGTGTCCGGAATGAGACTCGAACTCACACGATCTAATGATCACTACCCCCTCAAAGTAGCGCGTCTACCAATTCCGCCATCCGGACAAGTGAGCGAAAAACGGGACTCGAACCCGCGACCCCGACCTTGGCAAGGTCGTGCTCTACCAACTGAGCTATTTTCGCGTTGCGTCGTTGTTCCCGACTTTTCTAATTCAAAAAACTCTGAGCGAAAAACGGGACTCGAACCCGCGACCCCGACCTTGGCAAGGTCGTGCTCTACCAACTGAGCTATTTTCGCAGTCGCTGTTGTTTCGCTTTTGCGAGTGCAAAGATAGAACAGATTTTTTATTCCCGCAAATTTTTCGGTAAAAAAATTAGAAAAAAATCACCGGAATCCTTTTGTTGACGGGTGTTTTGAGGGATAAAAAGCGGAGGAACAAACTGTTATAAATTTGCTCCTCCGCTTTGAAATTTTTCTGCCGATTAGTAGTTTCTTGCGAAGATTACTCGGCGCTCAGAAGGCTTGCCTGTGAAAATGCAGGTGCCGGGTGTTGTGTCGCCGTCCAAAGGAATGCATCGGATTGTGGCTTTTGTCTCTTCTTTTACGCGCTCTTCTGTCTCGGTGGTACCGTCCCAGTGTGCGAGAACGAAGCCACCCTTTTCGATAAGCTCTTTGAACTCGTCGTAAGAGTTCGCCTCGAAGATGTGGGAGTCGCGGAAGTTGCGAGCCTTGGTGTAGATGTTGTTTTGGATATCTTCAAGAAGGTTTGCAACGTAGTCGACGATTCCGTCGAGCGAAACGGTCTCTTTCCCGAGTGTGTCGCGGCGCATGACTTCTGCCGTGTTTTCCTCCAAGTCCTTCGGTCCGATGACGAGGCGCACAGGCACACCCTTCAGCTCGTAGTCGGCGAATTTGAATCCCGGGCGTTTGTTGTCGGCGTCGTCGTATTTCACGCTGATGCCTTTTGTCTTCAAGCCTTCCACGATGCCTGCCACTTTTTCAGAAACCATGGCGAGTTGTTCCTGCTTTCTATAAATAGGTACAATCACCACTTGTATAGGAGCCAGATGAGGTGGCAATACAAGGCCGTTGTCGTCGGAGTGGGTCATGATCAGAGCGCCCATGAGTCGTGTCGATACGCCCCATGACGTTGCCCAAACGTAGTCGAGTTTGTTTTCCTTGTTGATGAACTTCACATCGAAAGCCTTTGCAAAGTTCTGTCCGAGGAAGTGCGACGTGCCCGATTGCAGTGCTTTTCCGTCCTGCATCATTGCCTCGATGGTAAATGTCTCGAGAGCTCCTGCGAAACGCTCATGTGCTGTCTTCACGCCTTTGATCACAGGCACGGCCATATATTTTTCAGCGAAGTCGGCATATACGCCGAGCATTTTCTTAGCCTCCACGAGGGCCTCTTCCTTAGTGGCGTGTGCGGTGTGTCCTTCCTGCCATAGGAATTCGGCGGTGCGCAGGAACATGCGTGTGCGCATTTCCCAGCGGAACACGTTTGCCCATTGGTTGCAAAGGATAGGGAGGTCGCGATATGAGTGTATCCAGTTTTTATAAGTGTTCCAAATGATGGTTTCCGAGGTTGGTCGGATGATGAGTTCTTCCTCGAGTTTGGCTGCGGGGTCGACAACCACACCGCTGCCGTCTTCTGCGTTTTTAAGACGGTAGTGTGTCACTACGGCGCATTCCTTTGCGAATCCCTCCACGTGTTCTGCCTCGCGGCTGAGGAATGATTTCGGGATTAGAAGAGGGAAATATGCGTTGACGTGTCCGGTTTCTTTGAACATGTCGTCGAGAGTGCGTTGCATTTTCTCCCAGATGGCATAGCCATAGGGTTTGATAACCATGCATCCTCTGACTGCCGACTGCTCGGCGAGGTCTGCTTTAACGACCAGGTCGTTGTACCATTGCGAATAGTTCTCGCTGCGTTTTGTAAGTTGTTTTAGCTCTATTGCCATTTTCTTAAAAATATTTTGTCACAAAAATACGGTATTTTTCTGAATGTTACGGAATGTTGTGCTAAAAAACTGTGCAAACGCGACTTCCCCGGGGCGATGATTGCGCGATATTGCGATTTTTCACAAATAACGTCCGGCGAGTTGGACAAAATTGGTATATTTGTATTGGCTGATTCTTGCGTTGCCGTGTTTGTTGCGGCTTGGCGCGTGGTGGCATGATATAATTGCACGATAATGAGATTTGGTGTTAGCAGGAAAACGTTGATGGTTGTGGCCGGAATTGTGTGGACAGTTGCCGGCGTCAACATTCTGCGTATCGGGATAGACTGCTGGGCGCAGGTGTCGGGCGGGTTTGTGCTGATGTTGCTGGGGGCGGTTGCGGTGTTCGCGGCGTTCCACTATATGGTTTTCAGCAGGATGTTTCATAAGCACCAGCGTAGGATTTCGCAAAAAGGCGACTCCAATTGTCTGATGGGCTTTTTCGACGCTCGTGGTTGGATTATTATGGCGTTTATGATAACGTTGGGTGTGTCGATAAGGCGTTATGAGTTGATGCCGCTGTGGTTTATCGCTCCTTTTTATACTGGGCTGTCGTCTGCATTGGTGCTGACGGGCATCCGTTTTTTGTTCAGCAGCAAGTTTTGGAGCAGAAAAAGTGTGGGGTGAATTGCTGTCGTGTCCGGCTTTTCAGCCGTGTGTGTGGTGTATGGCGAAAACGACGGTGAAAAAACTTTAGTGCGTAATATGATGTGGAACAAGTGATTATGATAAATAAGAACGGAATGCGTAAAAAAAGATGCCTGAAAATTTGGAGGTGGATGAAAAAGTTACTACCTTTGCACACGTAAACGAAACATCGCGGGATGGAGCAGAGGTAGCTCGTTGGGCTCATAACCCAAAGGTCGTAGGTTCGAATCCTGCTCCCGCCACTAAGAGAGGCTCACCATTTGGTGGGTCTCTCATCTTTTATATGCTCGGCATAGACATGTGCGCCGCTCATCCGTTGTGGCGTACCTCCGGCACGCAGGCTGCTGGGGCATGTCGAGTCCAGGCGCGCTCTGCTGTGCTCGCGCATCGGCTACGTTGGCAGGCATGCGCTCCGATAGACTGGATGCACCCTGCGCGATTCCGCGCCAAACAGGTGTGTGCTGCCGTTACGCATGCCGCGCCGTTTCCCGGCTTATATGCCGCTTTGCCGCGGTGGGGAAGTTTCTCCGTCGGCGCATACGCAAACAGGGCGGAGTCAGCTGCTTTTACAGCTCTCCGCCCTGTGTTGGGGTTTAAAAGTTGGCGTTGTCTTATTTCGCCTTTGCTTCCACGTCGGGAGCAATGAGTTTGTAGCCCTTTCCGTGGATGTTGATGATTTCGATTGAAGGATCGTCCTTCAGGTGCTTGCGCAGTTTGGTGATGTATACGTCCATGCTGCGGGCGTTGAAGTAGTTGTCGTCAATCCAGATTGTCTTCAGGGCGAAGTTGCGCTCGAGGATTTCGTTTACGTGAGCGCAGAGCAGGCTCAGCAGTTCCGACTCCTTGGTTGTGAGTTTTGTGATTTTATCCTCGATCATCAACACTTGTTTCTGAGTGTCGAAAGTGAACTTGCCGATTTTGTACATCGTGATTTCCTTGCCTTTCTTGCCTTTCACGCGGCGCAGGATAGCCTCGATTCTAAACACGAGCTCTTCCATGCTGAACGGCTTTGTGATATAGTCGTCGGCACCGATTTTGAAGCCTTCGAGGATGTCCTCCTTCAGTGATTTTGCCGTAAGGAAAATGATAGGCACTTCGCTGTTTACGGTTCTTACTTCCTGTGCGAGAGTGAAGCCGTCTTTCTTAGGCATCATCACGTCGAACACGCACAAGTCATACTTACCCTTCAAGAAAGCCTTGTAGCCGGCTTCACCGTCGGGAAACAAATCGGCGTTGTAGCCTTTCGCTTGAAGATACTCTCTCAGCAGCATGCCGAGGTTTTCGTCATCTTCACATAACAAAATACGCAATCTTTCTTCCATGATTATTCATTTATTAATGGTAATGTAATTATAAATTTCGATCCCTTGTTGAATTCGCTCTCCACGCGGATTTCGCCTTTCAGCTCGGTCACCATCTTGTGCACGTATGCCAGTCCGAGGCCGAATCCTTTCACGTCGTGGCGGTTGCCGGTCGACACGCGGTAGAACTTTTCGAACACCTTTTTCAAGTCGTCGCGTTTTATTCCGATGCCGTTGTCGGCTATCGATATTTCGATTTTGTCGCCCGGAAGGCTGCGTGTCGCTACGGTGAGCTGCAGCGGGCAGTCGTCGCGTCGGTATTTGACAGCGTTGTCGAGCAGGTTGAAAATCACGTTGGTGAAGTGCATCTCGTCGACTTTCACGTCGGCAATTTCGGCGTCGAGTCGGGCGTCGATGCGTCCGCCGTATTTCTCAACTTTGAGTTTGAAGGTGTTTATGATGTTTTGTATCAATTGGTTTGCGTTTACTTCCTGCAGTTTGAGGGTGGCTTTCTGACGGTCGAACATCGACATCTGGAGCACCTTCTCAACTTGGAAGCGCAGCCGCTTTGTCTCGTCGTTGATTACGGTTGATATGTGCTGCATCATCGTCGGACTTTTGCGCATGGTGTCGTCGTTGAGCATCTGCGCTGCGAGCGAGATGGTTGATATCGGAGTCTTGAATTCGTGGGTCATGTTGTTGATGAAGTCGTTTTTCATTTCCGACAGTTTCTTTTGGCGGAATGCGATTACGATGGTGCACAGGAACACTACAAGCAGCACGAATGTGAATCCGAACGACGGAATCATGAACCGTACGGATGAGAATATGTATTTGTCGCGCTCGGGGAAGTAGACGTATAGATAGTTGCGCCGCGACTCGGTGTCGTTGGGAAACAGCGTCTGTATGAATACGTCTTCTTTGTCTACCGTTTCGTCGTAGCCGTTAGTCTTGTAGACAATGTGGCCTTTGCGGTCGGCTATGGCATATTCCCATGCGAGTGGAATGCCGTTGTTGCCGAGCTCGGTGCGAAGGTAGTTGTTGACCATAGCTGAGTCGGCGCGCTCTGTGATGGGGCGGTTGCTCGACTGGTTGAGTATGGTGAGTATCACTTCGTTGAGCAGGCCTTTCTGATAAAGGAATTGCTTGCGCAGGTTTTCCTGAAATTTGCGCAGCTTGTCCTGCTCTACGGGAGTGCGCCGGTTTGTTGCCGGAAGGTCGGACTCTTGCGAGAGGGATGTGTTCATGAAGTTATCTGTCTTCAGGAATGAGTTTGAGTCAAATATCCCTGGCTCCAACATCAGCAGCTCTTCCTCGAGATAGTTTTTTGTCTCGTTTTTCTCCAAAGCTGTCGACAAAGAGTAGAGGCTGCGCTTCACGCCTTCCGAGAAGTGCTGTTCGCGCATCTTCACCATCTCCTCCATATATACGAACTGCATATACAACAGGCCGACAAATGTCAGCGCCATTATGATGGTCAATATCCAAATCGTACTTTTCTTCATCGTTTTTACACTTTTTTTGATATTGCAAATATATGAAACATATCTTAAATCTGACTCTTAAATTTATTAATTTTTTATTTTTTAATTAAAATGCACGATTGTAAACTATTTTTAACTTGAAATTGCGGCGGTTGGACGGAAAAGTGTGATTTTTAATGGAAAACGCTTCCTCCATGTGGAGGAAGCGTTGTGCCAGGTTTCTGAATTGGCAGTTTTAATTGGCAATGAATCCGCCTAACTGGTATGGCATTTGCTGCTGATAGGTGTAGGCTCTTGCAAACTGCTTCAAAAACTCGATTGTTGATTTTCTTGGTTTAACGGAAGATTGTTGTGTTCCGTTGCATTCTTTTGTAATCAAATGAGTAGAGTTTTTCTGCATAGGCAATATTGTTTAAAGTTCATACATATCAGTAACGCATCAGTGTGGCGAATTATTATATAACAGGCAAAAAAATAATGGGTTGCACACATGCGCAACCCATTATTTATGATAAATATCAGACTATTTTTACTTAGTGATGCCGAATTCTTTCGCGATGCGGTTGATTTTCTCGTCTGCGCGTGCCTCTGTTGCTTTATATTCATCGGCGGAAGCGAGAGTGTCGTGAACCTCGATGTAGAATTTGATCTTAGGCTCTGTTCCCGACGGGCGGACAGACACTTTCGTGCGGTCGGCTGTGTAGTATTGGAGCACGTTTGACGTAGCCGGCATGTCGAGTTTCTTTGTCTCGCCTGTCGCCACGTTTGTCTCTACGAGCGATTGGAAGTCTTTTACGGTCACCACTGGCGATCCGGCGATTTCCTTCGGTGGGTTCTCACGGAATTGTTTCATCAAGGCGATGATTTCCTCTGCGCCCGATTTGCCTTTGCGCACCAAAGAGATGCCTTTCTCGCGCGAGAAGCCGTACTTCATATAGATGTCGATCAGCATGTCGGTCATGTTCAAGCCCTTGTCTTTTGCCCAAGCTGCGATTTCAGCCATGAGCGAGATTGCCGACACGGAGTCTTTGTCGCGGACGAAATCCTCGGCCAGGAAGCCGTAGCTTTCCTCGCCGCCACCCAGATAGCGGGCTTTGCCTTCGTTTTCGCGCATCACGTTGGCAATCCATTTGAAGCCGGTGAAGCAGTCATACATCTTTATGTGCTGAGCTTCGGCGATTGTGCGGATTGTCTCGGTTGTCACGATTGTCTTCACGATGTATTCATTGCCGGTGAGTGTGCCGAGCTCCGTGTTGCGGGACATCAGATAGTTGAGGAAAATCATCACAATCTGGTTTCCGTTGATGAGCACATACTCGCCGTTGTTGTCGCGGATCACGAGGCCGATGCGGTCAGCGTCGGGGTCGGAAGCCATCACTACCTCTGCGCCGGTTTCCTTTGCTTTCTCGATGGCCATTGCCATAGCCGACGGCTCTTCTGGGTTTGGCGAAGCGACGGTGGGAAAGTCGCCGCTGAGCACTTCCTGCTCAGGCACGCCGATGATGTTTGTGAAGCCGTAGTTTGCGAGAGAGCGGGGAATCAGTTTCAAGCCGGTTCCGTGGATTGGCGTGTAGACAATCTTCATGTCGTGATGTCTCTTGATTGCCTCTGGACTGAGCGACAGGCTTTTTACTTTTTCAAGGAAAATCTTGTCAACTTCCTCTCCGATGATTTCAATCTTCGACGGGTCGCCTTTGAATTTGATGTCGGCAACGTCGGTCACCTCGTTGACATATTTGATTGTGTTGACGTCGTGAGGGGCAATCATCTGCGCGCCGTCGTCCCAATAGGCTTTGTAGCCGTTGTATTCTTTCGGGTTGTGAGATGCAGTGATGATCACACCGCTCTGACATCCGAAATGGCGGATTGCAAACGACATTTCCGGAGTAGGGCGGCAAGAGTCGAAGAGATACACCTTGATGCCGTTGGCCGAGAAGATGTCGGCAACGATTTCGGCGAATTTGCGGCTGTTGTTGCGCACGTCGTGACCCACCACAACCTTGATTTCCGGAAGGTTCTTGAACGCCACTTTCAGATAGTTTGACAAGCCTTGGGTGGCGGCGCCAACGGTGTATATGTTCATACGGTTTGAGCCGGCGCCCATGATTCCGCGCAAGCCACCAGTGCCAAATTCGAGGTCTTTATAGAACGACTCGATGAGTTCTGTCTTGTCTTCGCTGTCGAGCATAGCCTTTACGGCAGCGCGTGTTTCTTCGTCGTATTCAGGAGAAAGCCATTTCTCGGCTTTTTCCGTAACTTGTTTTAGGAGTTCGTTGTCCATAATATTTTTAGGTTTTATAAGATTTTTCTAAAGTGAACAAATTTAATGATATAAAAGGTAATGACCAAAAATAAACGGGTCATTTTTCTTCGTTGCCTTCTTTTCGGCTCCGTTGCGGCAATTCTTCATCGTTCTCGCGCAGCTTTTTGAGGCGCTCTTTGTGTTTGAGCGTGAAATGCAGCAGCACGATTACGAGCAGCGACACGCCCATCACTCCGAAATATTGCAGATACTTGCCTGCAGCCACCTGTCCGCGGCCTACGTAGGCCATCACCATCAGATAAACAAGCAGCAGCAGCGGCAGCCATGTGGATTTTTTAGTTTTCATTGTCGGTTGATTTTATGACTTTATATTTTGACTCTTCCGGCACAAACGCATCGCTGAGCAGCCGTCGGTAGATGCGTATGCACGCCCATGCGTCGATGGCGGCGTAGGATGTCTGTGCTTCGGTGAGCGTCTCGGCGTCCCAGTTCGACAGCTGTTGCGACTTTGAGATTTTCATGTCAAACAGGATTGCGTAGATTTTCTGTAGGCTTGAGCAGCCGAAATTGTAGTCGGGCACAAGTTTCTGCAGGTCGATGAATCCCTGGGGGTGGAAGTCGTAGTTGTGGGCGAGCATCGAGAAGTCGTCGTGGAGCGACAGTCCGATTTTTGGAATGTCGGGGTTGTCCATGATTTCGTGCAGAGGCTCGAGGTCGTCAATCTTGCGCACGCGGAACAGGAAGCACACATCGTCGGCTGAAATCTGAATCAGCGAGACGTGGATAGGCACTCCTTTTCTGAATGTGGGCTTTGATTCGGTGTCGAAGCCGAGGATAGGATATTTTTTCAGTATCGACACCGCTTTGCGTGCCTCGGCGGCGGTGTTTACCACCTTGATTACACCGGGAAACTCCACTCGGGGCAATTCTGCCAGTTGTTCTTTTGTTATGGTGAGAGAATAACTCTTGTCTGTCATCTTTTGAATTTTGGTGCAAAGGTAGGTATAAATAATATATTTATGTCTAATTTTGTGCCCGATTATGGAAAAATTCAGTTGGAAAGGCCACGGCGCGATGCTGCTGGCGAATACGAGTTGGGGCTTGATGTCGCCCCTTGCCAAGGTTGTTATGGCTGGCGGTGTGGTCACGCCGTTTGTGCTCACCGATTTGCGCATTTTCGGCGCGATGGTGCTGTTCTGGGCAGTGTCGCTGTTTCAAAAATCGGAGCACGTGCCGCCGCGCGACATGCTGCGTCTGTTTGTCGCGTCGCTTCTTGCCATAGTGTTCAATCAGGGCAGTTTCATCTTTGGGGTCAAACTGTCGTCGCCTGCCGACGCGTCGATAATCACCACGAGTATGCCTTTGTGGGCAATGCTTCTTGCCGCCGTATTCCTTCGTGAGCCGGTCACGGGGAAAAAGGTGGCAGGCATAGCTTTCGGGGCTGGGGGCGCGTTGATGCTCATTCTGGGCAGTGGAGCCACTGCCACGGTAGCCGGTGCACATCCCATACTTGGCGACCTGCTTGTGCTTTTCGCCCAACTGAGTTATGCCACCTATCTTGTCCTGTTCAAGAATTTTATATGCCGCTATTCGCTTGTGACGGTGATGAAGTGGATGTTTACCTATGCTTTTCTCTGCACGCTTCCGTTCTCATATTCGAGTCTTGTGGCAACCGACTGGCTTGCGCTTGGATGGGACGATGTGCTTGCCGTGGCGTTTATCGTGGTGTTTGCCACGTTTGTGAGCTATATATTTATCATTGTCGGGCAGAAGAATCTGCGTCCCACGGTGGCTGGAATGTACAACTACGTGCAGCCCGTAGTGGCGTGTGTCGTGACGGTTTGTCTCGGGCTCGACTCGTTCAATGTGATGAAGGGGCTTGCCGTGGCGATGATTTTTGTGGGCGTGTTTCTCGTCACAACGAGCAAGAGCCGCGCCGACGAGCGCCGCGAGGCACGACGGTGACATGCGCAATGAAATCGGCGCCGTGCCTGTGCAGACACGACGCCGACCATATTGTGAAGCTTTAGATGCTTGCTGTTAGTTATTCTTTAACAACCTTCCAAGCCTGCTTGCCATTGTAGGTGGTCTCTACCGATTTGTAGCCAGGGGCAACATAGTTGGTGTGTGCGCCATCGGCGGTGTTGTCGGCAGGATTGAAGCCTACGAATGTGCCGCCCATAACCTTGACATGGCAACGTTTCTTGTAGTCATCCATACAATTTATTAAGTACGTTGCGTCTCCATCGCTTTCGAATATGCCACCGGTGATATTGAGGTAACAGTCCGTATTATAATAGCCAATCAGAATGCATTCGCTGGAGTTTTCTTTTGGTGAACCACCAACGGTGTGGAAATATCCGCTGTGGATATTGGCAGTACCCTTGAAAATCCTGATGGCATTGTTGGCCTTACTGCCACCTTTTGCATCAAATGTCAAATTGCCGTAGATATCAACAGAGCCGCCAGTTCTCACTTCTATGACAGCTGATGTGTGGTTCGGACGGTTTGGTGCTGCTTCCAATGTGCCGTTTCCGGAGATTTTAACGCCCGTTTCGCTTATTGACAGTAAGGTGTTGATGTTGTTTGAATCATCGTTGGTTGATTTGAAAACTGCGCCGTTTTTCATTACCAAGGAAGTGTTTTTGGCTGGAGATATGTATGATGCGTATTCTAAATCTTGTCCCAACGCCACGATCTTGCCTCTTGTGGTGAGTGCGGTTTTGAGTCCTTCGGCTGTTGTAGCCTCCACAGCCGGCACAACTTTCCAGATGGTGCGGCCGTCGGCAGCTGTGCCGTTGGGGATTGAAGCATAGCCAGGGGCTACGAAGTTGGTGCCGTTGCCCTCAGCCTTGCAGTCACCAGGGTTGAATCCAATAAATGTGCCGCCGGTAACGATGATTTTCGCTGTTCCGTTTTCGCGGTTCGCGTCATAGCAGTTGAGCACGAACTCATCGGCTTTATCTGCGTCAGGATATTTCTGCTGCACCTCGAATGTTCCGCCTTTTATTTCAGCAACACCTTCAAGTACATAGACTGCGTGGATGTTGCCGTTGAAGTGTCCGTCCTCGATAACAAGATGTCCTCCGTCCTGAACATCGACAGCGTAGCAGTCGTTGGCTTTGGCGATGTATGCACCACTGGTAATTGTCAGCGAGCTGTTTTCTCTTACAGAAAGCAGTGACCAATCGGAGTCGCTCCAAATGTCATTTTTGTTGCTGATTGAGAGGTCTCCGAGATTGAGCGTCTCGCTTTGTCCGCCTGAAAGGACAAGCGTTTTTTCGGCGTCAACGCTCTGGCCGTTGGCAACGGCAGCTTTCAAAGCAGCAAATGTAGACGCACTTACCACTTCGTGTGCGAACTCGCCGCTGAATGCCGGTTCGATGACCACATTGAAGTCAACAGAATTTGTGAGCAGCGAGCCGTAGATGTTTGTACGGTAGTTGCGTTGCAATGGGACATTTGTGAAAGAGCGGAATGTGGACTTGCCGTTGTAACCGAATGTCATATCGACGGTTTCCTTGGTGTCGCTGATGGGAATATATGCCATCAATAGATATTTATAGCCGGCAACAGGGAATGCACCGTCATCTGCTGTAGGTATAGCTTTCATTTTGAATGTGCGTGTTGCCTCAGTGCCTTCCATCTTGCCTGTTGCCAAGTTCAAGATGTCGCCAGCCGTTGCTTTGACTTGTGTCTGAGTAAGATTGAGACCAGCTATGGTCGCAGCGTCAAAGTCGTCGGTTCCGATGTTCACCTGCGCGAACGGACGCGTAAGTTTGACGTCAACATTTTGGTTGCCGCTTACGGTGATTGTTTCTTTCTTGAAGAAAGCGTCGCAGATGTCATTGTTGGAATACACATTTGTATACGTTATTTTGACTGTCTGAGTCAACGGGTCGAATGTGTAAGGCTTCTTTGCGGAGTTGTCTGCGGCCCAGAAAATCACATCGTAGGTCTTGCCTGTGGTCAGTTTCAACGAGACTGTCTGCTTGAGATTGTTCATTTCGGCTTCTCCCACAACAGTTGTCTCGTCGCCGAACACCTTCAGAGGTGTTGATTGCCCAGCCTCATACACTGCATATTGCAGATGTTTCGCCGTCAGTCCGTCGGCAAACGCACGGGTTCCCATCTCCGAAGGCAGTTGCGCTGTGAATGTCACGGTTCCCTCGTCGCCTGTCTTCAGGCCGTTGTCCATCTCATCGTTACACGATGTCATGAGCAGCGCCGCGGCTGCAATCGTGAAAGTGGAAAGTAGATACCTTTTCATTGTTTTGGTTGGTTTTTGTTTGGTTATGTCTATAATTTAATTTTGTTTGGTCAAGTTTGTCGGATGTTTCGGGGCTGTGTCCCAATATTGGCACAAGCACCCGCGCTTAGCGGAACGCCGACAATGCGTCGCGTTGCGAGGTGCTTGTGATTTTTATAATTATTGTTTGGGAATGGAATGTCGTAATGAGAGAAAGGACAGGCACAATGTGTCCTTCAGCCGAAATTGTGCGCTTCTCGGCATTGTTGAAGTTATGAATTGTAGCATTCATTGTCGTTTCTCTGATATTTTTTTGCAAATATAGGGGGGGGGTAATCAAAAAACCAAATAAATTCCCAACTTTTTTCACAAAAAAATTCGGAAATGGCAAGATTCGTAATTTCAATTAGTCTTTTTTTGACAATAATTTCTTGTTGGGTATTATCCCCTTCATTCCATCTGAGAGCCTCTTTACCCTATATCCATATCCATCGAATTTCAAGACAACGACAACATCTCCTTGGTAAAAATTTACGAATTTATCCCAATGAGCGGCTGCATATGAATATGTAATTTCCGGCTCATTCGGATTATTAAAATATAAAGAATTAAGATTATGAACCGTTTCATAGTCTGTTGCAGCTAAAAAGTCTTGCGTGACAATATATTGAGTTTGTCCATCTTCATGGATTGTATAATCGTCGAATAATCTGCCTATATTATAGATGATTACCAAGATTACGACAATTCCTAAAGCAATTCTTGTTTTGCTGTATTTGGTTGATGTCAATGAATCGTTTTTCACTTCGGATGCTGTATGTATTTCGTCATTAGATGATATGGCTGTGACTGATGGGGCAACAACGTGGGGTACATTGTTGTAGCGCTTGTCATTTTCATTGTCGAGTTCATCGTTGTCAAGTTCATCGTTGTCGAAATTATCATTCTCGTTTGACGATTTCATAAAATCAACATTTGATCTGAGGGATGATAATTCTTTCCGAAATTCTGCATTTACCGGATTGGTATTGTTTTTTATGTTTAACGGAGGATTGTATTGAGTGATTAACTTTGTTTCTGCCATTGGATCTTCGGTTTCGCAATAGAGGAAAATTAGATTTTCGAACATCCAATCAGATAAGTCCTTTTCATCGGAAATACAGAAACGCTTGCGATCCGATGATGGGTCAAAATTTAGTCCCATGAGCACACCAATGGATTTGCGCATGGTCATTTTATCCGCAGTGCCATTTAGGGTTTGAGTCCAAATGCGTTTTCTCAAATTGTTCGTAGAGCCTATATATACCACAGGCATGACACATTTCCCTATGGTAAAATTGCTGAAATCGGGAACATGCTCAGTGCGACAAAAATAGAATAACTGACCCGAATATTTCAGCAACACAAGGAAAACGCCATTAGATTCAGGTATTTCTCTTAATGTGTTCTTCGATGGGTCGAATATTTTGAAATCCATAATTTATGAAATAAGAGTACAATGACACCTCAGCCCTAAATGCTATATTAAATATAAAAAAGAGGCGTGGGCTGCTATGCCACGCCTTTACGGATAGGTGGTAGGAATACCTGTATATGAAGATGTGGAAATAACAGCTCCACGCCTTATGGACGTGGAGACAGTCATGACCTTCTCTTGCATATGTTGGATGTAAGTTTCCTACGCTTTATCCGTACAAGCAGAAGACATAACGTCTCTTGTTAGTTTTAGTATGTCGTGCCATTCCGCTGAATGACGGCGCAAATATAGTCAGTTTGGTCGGTTTGACCAAACTTTTATCGGAAATATTTGTTTGTGAAGTAAAAGGTATATAACTTTGCAGTATTAATGATAGCACTATGAATGTAGCAATAAATAGAAAGTCGACAATGTTCCGTCTGCGTACCGAACTTTTGGAACGCCTAAAACAATTAGCTGCGAGAGACAATCGCAGTCTCAATAATTATGTAGAGACTATTCTTATGGATGTGGCTTACAATACACCCAATGCGACAACGGTGGCTGCAATGAAAGAGGCGCAAGATGAGTCGACTCTTACGACTGTCAATATGGATAGTTACGATTCGTTCCTTAATTCATTAGGTGTTAAATGAAAGAGATAAAGAGTGGCAGGCAATTCAAGAAAGACTTGAAGCGGTATGCTAATCAGCCTAAAAAGCTACGGGAACTTTATGAGTTCGTGGATAAGTATTTGAAAACCGGCGCGGAGATTCCATCAGAATATCATGCACATATGTTGATTGGCGATTATGCCGGACATATGGAGTGTCATATTCAGGGTGATTATCTATTATTACTGTCCGCTAAACTTTTTTAGAATCTAAAAAATTAGGGCTGGCACCTAT
>OMCH01000784.1_pt1 | contig 14365 bp, 14 predicted proteins | sample 1674341 | NCBI WGS metagenome assembly OMCH01 (sample SAMEA103958164, study PRJEB25191) | human gut metagenome | biome: human-associated habitat [ENVO:00009003]; feature: intestine environment [ENVO:2100002]; material: feces | place: Germany | collected 2013/2015
AGCGTGGCAACTGGAAAGAAACGCTCCCAGAGATAGCCCATGAAATCAATATCGTGAACCTTACCAGCGAAAAGGAAAACGCAGGGCTTCTTGACCCCTTTGTGATTATGCGTGATGTCAAGGACGCTGAAAGTCTGGCAATCGACATTCTGACATTCCTCACGGGGATTTCATCAAGGGACGGCGAGAAATTCCCCGTACTCCGCAAGGCTGTCCGCTCGGTTACCCAGAGTGAAAAAAGAGGTCTGCTACACGTCATTGAGGAATTGAGAAAGGAAGATACCGCAATCTCACGCAATATCGCCGACCATATCGACAGCTTCACAGACTATGACTTCGCCCACCTGCTCTTTTCGGACGGTACGGTAGAACACGCAATCAGTCTGGATAACCAGCTCAATATCATTCAGGTTGCGGATTTGGTATTGCCCGATAAGGACACGACCTTTGAGGAATATACGACGATAGAGCTGTTATCCGTATCCATGCTTATCGTTATCAGTACCTTTGCCCTTGACTTTATCCATTCCGACAGAAGCATTTTCAAGATTGTAGATTTAGATGAAGCGTGGGCGTTCTTAAATGTCGCACAAGGCGAAACGCTCTCAAATAAGCTGGTTCGTGCTGGACGAGCCATGAACGCAGGCGTTTACTTTGTTACCCAGAGCGCAATGGACGTGTCAAAAGAAAGTCTGAAAAACAATATCGGCTTAAAATTCGCTTTTCGCAGTACCGCCATTGAAGAAATCAGACAGACATTGGAATTTTTCGGGCTGGATAAAGAGGACGAGAACAACCAGAAGCGACTTCGTGATTTGGAAAACGGACAGTGTCTGTTTCAGGATTTGCGAGGACGTGTCGGTGTCATTCAGGTACACCCAGTCTTTGAGGAATTATTGACCGCCTTTGATACCAGACCGCCCGTACAGAGAAATGAGGTGGAGTGATGAAAGAAAGGATAAAAGGTGCGTTCACAAGAAGAAAGGTACTCCGTTTTCTCAAAATGGCTCTGTTCGTCGTGGCACTTTCCCTTATCCTGCTTTCGCTTCTGGGGACGGTGGCTCATGCGACAGGGCTTGTGGACGATACCATAAACACAGAAAATCTGTATTCAAAATATCCCCTTGAAAACTACCAGCTTGATTTTTACGTCGATAATTCGTGGGGCTGGCTTCCGTGGAACTGGCTGGACGGTATCGGGAAATCGGTACAGTACGGGCTTTACTGCATTACCAACTTTGTCTGGACGATAAGCCTTTACCTTTCCAATGCCACGGGCTATGTGGTGCAGGAAGCCTATAAACTGGACTTCATCAATGACATGGCGGACAGTATCGGGAAAAGCATACAGACCCTTGCAGGCGTTACCCAGAACGGCTTTTCATCTTCGGGATTTTATGTAGGCTTCTTGCTGATGATTATTTTAGCCGTGGGTATCTATGTGGCTTATACGGGGCTTATCAAAAGAGAAACCAGCAAGGCGCTTCACGCTGTTGTCAACTTTGTTGTGGTGTTCCTCTTGTCGGCTTCCTTTATCGCCTATGCCCCTGATTACATTAAGAAAGTCAATGACTTTTCCTCGGACATCAGTACCGCTTCGCTGGACTTGGGAACAAAAATCATGCTCCCCGACAGCGAAAGTCAGGGCAAGGACAGCGTGGATTTGATAAGGGACAGCTTATTTTCCATTCAGGTCAGACAGCCGTGGCTACTCTTGCAGTTTGGCAACAGCGACGTGGAAGAAATCGGCTCTGACCGTGTGGAAGCTCTGGTATCGGCAAGCCCAGATGATGAGGACGGCGAAACAAGGGAAGATGTGGTAAAGAAAGAAATTGAAGATAACGACAATAATAATCTGACGATACCGCAGGTCGTGAACCGTTTAGGCATGGTATTTTTCCTCCTGTTCTTCAACTTGGGTATCACGATATTTGTATTCTTGCTTACGGGCATGATGTTGTTCAGCCAGATACTTTTTATCATCTTTGCCATGTTCCTGCCTGTCAGCTTTCTGCTGTCCATGATACCGAGCTATGAAAGCATGGCAAAGCAGGCAATCGTCAGAGTGTTCAATACCATTATGACAAGGGCAGGCATTACGCTGATTGTAACGGTGGCGTTCTCCATTTCAAGTATGTTTTACAATATCTCGACGGACTATCCTTTCTTTATGGTGGCGTTCTTGCAGATAGTATGTTTTGCTGGTATCTACATGAAGCTGGGCGACTTAATGAGTATGTTCTCTTTGAACGCTAACGACAGTCAAAGTATGGGACGCAGGATATTCCGCAGACCCTATTTATATATGCGACACAGAGCCAGAAGGCTGGAACGCCGTGTTGCAGGTGCGGTTACGGCTGGGGGTATCGCTGGTGCGGTGGCTGGAAGTGCCGTGTCGGGCAGTAAGCAGAAATCACACACGCAATCTCGCAGGAATACATCTGCCAGCATGGGACAGAAAGCTGGTTCAGCCGTCGGGGCTGTCCTGGACACGAAAAACAAGATAAAGGATAAGGCAAGTGCCGTCCGTGAAAATATCAGGGACGTACCGACACAGACCGCTTATGCGCTCCATTCCGCAAAGGAAAAAGCAAAGGCAGGCGTATCGGATTTTAAGCGTGGCGTGGTGCAGGAACAAAGCGAGCGTCAGGCTGGGCGCATGGAAAAACAGCAACAGCACAGACAGAATATCGCTGATAAACGTATGGCATTGCAAAAGGCGCAGGAAGCAAGGGCTGGAAGAAAGGCGGACAGATCGGCGACAACGGAAGCTACCCGTCCGCATGAAAGACCCGTTACTTCTTCAGAAGCCAAAAAATCACAGGAAGTCAAACGCCCTGCTACTTCTGTAAGGAAAGATGATGTAAAAACGGTAAAAGAGCGTCCGCTGGCTTCTTCTGGAAAATCCGCCGAGCCGATTACAAAGGGAAACCGACAGAATATACATACAGAACGTATGACAAAGCAGACAACGGTACAAAAGAACCAGCAGACCGTTGAGAAGAACCGTAAACTTGTTGCGAAGAAAGGACAGAAGAAAAAATGAAACTGAAACACATGGCTGTTATCGGCAGTCTGTTTCCTGTCCTTTTTTCCATTGTCCTGTTCTTTGGCGTGCTGATTAGTGCCGAGGACGACGACGGGGGCGGTGGCTATTCCTCGAATTATGCAGGTATGAACTTATCTGCCGAAGTCCTGAAACATCAGCCAATGGTGGAAAAATACGCAAAGGAATACGGCATATCCGAGTATGTCAATGTATTGCTTGCTATCATGCAGGTAGAAAGCGGTGGTACGGCAGAAGATGTCATGCAAAGCTCCGAGAGCTTGGGACTGCCACCTAATTTCTTAGATACGGAAAGCTCAATCAGGCAGGGGTGTAAATATTTTGCGTCCCTGCTTTCCTCATGTGAAGCGCAAGGCATAACAGATTTGAATGTGGCGATACAGTCCTACAACTACGGCGGTGGCTATGTGGGATATGTGGCAGGAAACGGAAAGAAACATAGCTTTACCCTTGCCGAGAATTTCGCCAGAGAAAAGTCTGGCGGTCAGAAAGTAACCTACACCAATCCGATAGCCGTTGCGAAAAACGGGGGCTGGCGTTATGGATATGGAAATATGTTTTATGTGGAGCTTGTCAATCAATATCTGACCGTTACCCATTTTGACAATGCGACGGTGCAAAAGATTATGAATGAAGCCCTGAAATATCAAGGCTGGAAGTATGTCTACGGTGGCAGTAACCCGAATACTTCCTTTGATTGCAGTGGACTGACGCAATGGTGCTTTGGAAAGGCTGGTATCTCTATTCCGAGAACCGCACAGGCACAGTATGACGCTACCCAGCACTTACCGCTGTCGCAGGCGCAGGCAGGCGATTTGGTATTTTTCCATTCCACATACAACGCAGGAAGCTATGTAACGCACGTCGGTATCTATGTAGGAAACAATCAGATGTATCATGCAGGCGACCCTATCGGATATGCAGATTTGAACAGCAGTTACTGGCAGGCACACCTAATCGGTGCAGGCAGAGTAAAACAATAGAAAGTGAGGACTTGAAATCTATGTTTAAGAAGAAAGAGAAACAGACAAAACCTATAAAAGAGAAAAAGGTGCGTACCATGAAAGTGGGCGTACATAAGAAATCGGTAATCGCCCTTTGGGTCGTGCTTATCGCAAGCGTGAGCTTTGGGGTATATAAGAATTTCACGGCGATTGATATGCACACGGTACATGAAAAGGAAACCATACAGCTACGCCTTGATGATACCAACGGCATAGAAAACTTTGTAAAGAATTTTGCAAAGTCCTATTATACTTGGAACAACAGCAAGGAAGCAATCGAAGCCCGTACCGCTTCTATCAACGGGTATCTGACAAAGGAATTGCAGGACTTGAATGTTGATACCATCAGAAGCGATATACCGACCAGCTCCAGCGTCCTTGACGTGCTTATCTGGGATGTGGAACAGTCTGGGACGGACGAATTTACCACTACCTACGAAGTGGTTCAGCAGATAAAAGAGGGCGACAAGACAACGAATGTCAAAGCGACCTATACGGTCAAAGTCCATGTCGATAAGGACGGCGATATGGTAATCACACAGAACCCGACCCTTGCCCCAGCGGTTGAGAAATCAGGCTACGAACCTAAAATGCAGGAAGCAGACAACAGCGTGGACGCTGATACCATAAACGACGCTACCGCATTTCTGGAAACATTCTTCAAGCTGTACCCTACCGCTACGGACAAGGAACTCGCCTACTATGTGGCTGGCAATGTGCTTGAACCAGTCGGCAGGGACTACCTCTATTCTGAATTAGTCAATCCCGTGTTTACGGCGGACGGGGATAATGTGAAAGTGAGCGTTGCGGTGAAGTTTATTGACAATCAGACAAAGGCGACGCAGGTATCACAGTATGAGCTGACGCTACATAAGGACAGCAACTGGAAGATTATAAATTAAGCTTTTAACTTGCACTTATAAAATACAGTTGTGTTAAATTGTAGAAAGTGATAAAATGAACATATAAACATATCGTTCATTTTATCACTTGAATTAAAGGAGAAAAAAATATGCCTAAAATTTTTTCAGACGCAAGGAAACAGTCCTTGTATAAAATTATAAAACAAAATTGTATTCATTTAATTAGAGAAAAAGGATATAAACAGCTTAATATTAGAGAGTTAGCAAAAACCACAGGCATTTCAACGGGTACATTTTACAATTTTTATAACTCAAAAGAGGATTTAATTTTATCTATTATGGAAGAGTCACAACACAACTTGGAAAATCGTTTTTTTAAGATTTTAGAATGTAATGGAAAAATAACAAAATCGGAATTTATAGATTTATATTCATTCTTTTTTCTGAGAGATGAAAAAAACATTTTTCGATATTTATCAAGGGACGATTTAACTGCTATTCTTTTACGAACAGAAAGAAATCAATCTTTTGAAACCATAAGAACTTCTATGAAAAAAAATATTAAGTATATAGATAAGCCAAAGAAAAATATTAACTTTAATGCTGTTATAAATTTTATACAGCTTGTTAATCTTTGTTTACAAAACAGTGATTTATTAGTCAAAGAGGAAATTGAAAGTACAGTAAAAAAACTATTAGAAAATATTACAGAACAGATTTTTGAAGAGGAAATATAAATGAAATTTCATGAGTTTGGAGATAAAGAAAATCAGCATATTATGTTAATTCATGGCGGTGGAAATTCATGGTGGAATTATTTAAGACAAGCAAAAGCATTGTCTAAAGAGTATCATGTTATTTTGCCAACTTTAGATGGACATGGAGAAGAATATAATACGGAATATGTTTCTACAATAGATAGCGCCCAAAAACTAATCTCGTATATAAATCAAAATTGTAATGGACAGCTTTTTCTGCTTTGTGGTGTATCTTTAGGGGGGCAGATTGTGATAGAAATGCTTTCTCTTAAAGCTGATATTTCTCAAAAAGCTATCATAGACGGAAGTATTTGTTATCCACAACCCAAATTGGCAAAATTTTGTATTACCACAGTACGTCTTTTTGGGGGATTGATGTTTAGTAGATTTTCGTGCAAATGTCAAATGGTTTTGCTACGATTGTTTCCTAATATGAGATTTACAAAAGAAATTGAAAATTATTATATACATGATATGCCCTTATTAAAGAGGAATACGCTTTACAATATGTATCGCACATACATGGCAGAATATCAGTTAAAAGAAGATATTTCTAAAACGAAAGCACAAATTATGTATTGTTATGGTTCAAAAGAAATGAAATGTGTAAAGAAGTCGGCACAACTCTTTAAAGAATTAGTTCCTTCATGTCAAATATACGAAGCGAAAGGATATAATCATGGATATTTAGCAATATATTTGCCTGACGAGTGGTTGAAAGTAGTTGTACCCTTTTTAAATACAAAGGAGAGCTTATGATAGGTTTGAAAAAACGAGATATGAAGAAAATCCTAAAACAGAGTGCAAAATTAAGTGGTGTTCCACTATCAGAAATACGAGAAAATATAGAAGCTACCATTGATGAAGCTATGAACAGCACAGACCCAGACGTGCAGGCAAACTTCAAAAAGTATTTTGGGAATAAACGACCTACACCAGAGGAATACATCTATACAATTACTAAAAAGACAAAAGCCTAATTGCATGAGTGAACAAAACTTCTAGCTAAAAAGGGGGTGCGAAAGTGAAAGAAAGCAGATTGTTTAGAATTTTGTATTATCTGTTAGAACATAAAAAAGCTACTGCCCCAGAGCTGGCAGAAGAATTTGAAGTATCAGTGAGAACAATTTATAGAGATATGGATTATATCAGCAGTGCTGGTATTCCTATTTACGCTACGCAGGGTAAAGACGGCGGTATTGCAATTCCTGACAGCTTCACTCTGGATAAATCAATGTTTTCAGAAGAAGAAAAAGAACAGATTGTAACTGGACTAGAAGCACTTATTGCAACGGACGGAAAGAATACAGATGAATTATTGGTCAAGTTAAAAACTTTGTTTCAGATACAGAAAACTAACTGGATTGAGGTTGACTTTTCAGATTGGTTTCAAGAAAATCCAGAACAAAATATATTTAATGAAATTAAGAAAGCAATCTTAGATAGACATGTAATTTCTTTTGAATATTTTAATCATCAAGGAAACGATACATTTCGTCGTATTCAACCGTTCAAATTAGTTTTTAAGAGTAAGGCATGGTATGTGTATGGGTTCTGTCTGTTGAAAAATGATTATCGACTTTTTAAATTAACCAGAATAAAAAAACTTGATATTTTAGAGGACAAATTTTTGCCAAAGGAAAATGTCCCTATTTTGGACACAACTATAATGCAGGAAGATACTATCATGGTAACTTTGAAATTCGATAAAAGTATGGCGTTTCGTGTATATGATGAATTTTCAAGAGAAAGCATTATAGAAAAACAAGATTTCTTGTATGTAACAACATTATTGCCAAAGAATGATGTTCTTTACTCTTATGTTTTATCTTTTGGTTATCATGTAGAAATCATTGAGCCACCAGAAGTAAGAGAAAACATGCGAGATAGACTTAGAAAAATTGAAGAAAAATATATAACATGACAAACGGTGTCAAGTTCTGTTTTGTATAATGTTCTCAAATAAGATAAGGAGAACAGATTATGAAGCATGAATGGAAAAAGCATGAAAAGGATTTATACGGAGTGAAACAATCTCCACGCATTGTTGATATTCCAACACAACAGTTTATTATGATTAGTGGCAAAGGAAATCCAAACGATAAGGATTTTTCAGATAAGGTATCTGTATTGTATTCATTAGCTTACGCTATCAAAATGTTATATAAGAAATCCAGCACCACTAATGATATAAGTGATTATACTGTATATCCATTAGAAGCAATATGGAAAGATATAGGTTCTACAAATCTATTAGATAAAAACCAACTGGAATATACAATTATGATACGTCAACCCGATTTTATTACAAAAGAGGTGGTTTTAGAAGCATTAGAACAAGTCAAAATCAAGAAGCCTAATTTGTTGTATGAAAAAATAGTTTTCGATACAATGAAAGACGGAAAGAGTATAGAAATACTTCATACAGGTTCGTATGATGATGAACCTATATCCTTTCAAAAAATGGATTTACTTGCAAAAGAAAACGGTTTAAATCGTTCAAAAGATTTTCATAGAGAGATTTATTTGAATAATGCCAATCGTGTTTTAAAAAACAAACTAAAAACAATTTTACGTTATTGTGTTAGGTAGTATCTTTTAAATGTCAGTAAGTATTATAAGAGGGCTTGCGTATGAAGAATTTTAAGCGATTTACAAATTTGCAACAAACCATTTAGCCTTACAACTGAATATGCTACTGAATTAGCTCGTACAAAGTATCTAATTGTGCGGGCTTTTTTTAGTGCCAAAAAAATTTTATTTTTTTCTCAAAATTCTGCAACAAATCGCACTTCCCATTCCCTATATGGTGCGGAAAGAGGGTTAAACACTTTTCACGTCATTACGGAAAGGGGGTGAGATTGATGAAACCGTCTGACTTCCAGAAAACTGTTCAATGCCGTTTTGAAAGCTGTTTGAAGAAAGTTGTCCGTCATATCGTAAAAGATTATCAGCAAGGATTGAAACGTCGAAAAGGCAAGGAAGTATCGTTCTGCGAGCTTCCAGAAATCGTCATAGACAGCTTGGCGGTATGGGACGACTACGAAACAGATTACACCATATTCAACGTATGCGGTAATGATATTCGTGTTCTTGATGATGAGCTGGCAGAGGCATTGAAAAAGTTATCCGACCAGAACCGAGAAAATTTACTGATGTATTATTTCTTGGAAATGAGCGACAGCGATATAGGCAAGCTATTGAATATTGACCGTTCCACGTCGTTCCGCATAAGAAAGAAATCGCTTGAAGAAATCAGAAAATTATTAGAGGAGATGAAACATGATGAGAAGTAAACACCCGTCTTATTATCTTATTTCCACGGCTATGGACGGTAACGAAAATTCAATCGAGAGATTGTTAGCCTTTTATGACCCATACATAACAAAATGCTGTTTACGTCCTTTGTATGATGAATACGGCAACGTGTATATCGTTGTTGACATAGAATTGAAAGGACTTATCAGAGAAGCCCTTATTAAGATGATATTAGACTTTGAGATTGATTTAGAAATCGACGAAGAATAGGCAGTTGTCGGCAGAGTATGACTTGTTCAATCCCCCTCTTTCCTGCTCTGCCCCCCTGCTTTTACAGATGAAAGCCTTTGTGGGCTTTCGCCACGGTCTTTGAAAATTGAATAAAGCAGACAGATACGTTTGTGAGATAGCGAGCCACAGGAACTTTGCGCCATGACCTTTCCATAAGGGAAGCGAGCGACCCACGAAGTGATCTGAGAGCAACCGTTGGAAAAGTTGCTTTGCCACGACCTACGCTCACAGGATAATGATACGTCCGCATGGTGCGGTTCTGCCCATAGGAATGGGAATAGTTGAGATACTAACGGAGCTTTCCAAAGCCGTCTGCCTGCTTGTAAAAAATGATACACAGTAAAGGGGGTGCATATATATGCACAATACTGATGTGCCAATTTGGGAAAAATATTCGCTTACCTTAGAGGAAGCGTCAAAATACTTCCGTATCGGAGAAAAGAAACTGCGTAGATTGGTAGAGGAAAATCCCGTCGCTGACTGGTATGTCTTAAATGGCAACCGTATTCAAATCAAGCGTAAACCGTTTGAAAAGTTTTTTGATACGTTGTCTGTAATATAGTGAAAGAGGGCTTCATATGTGGTATAATAATTGTATCTCATATTGAAGCTCTTTCCGTTCTGAAAGGAGCGAAAAGAAATGTCAGAGAAACGACGTGATAGCAGAAATCGTATTTTAAGAACGGGTGAGAGCCAGCGAAAAGATGGGAGATACGCATACAAATATATAGACGCATTTGGGAAACCGCAATTTGTTTATGCTTGGAAACTTGTGCCGACAGACAGAACCCCAGCAGGGAAACGTGAGGATATTTCCTTACGGGAAAAGGAACAAGAGATACGTCAAGACCTAAACGACGGTATCGACACGGCAGGTAAGAAAATGACGGTGTACGAGCTTTTCAGGAAATATCTGAAACAACAGAGAAATGCAAGGGCGACTACACAGAACACTTACCACTATCTGCTTGAGTTTTTGAAGAAAGACAAGTTTGGAGCAAGAAGCATTGACACGGTTAAGATTTCAGATGTTAAGGCATGGCTACTTGAATTAAGGGATAACGGGCTGGCATATGGTACGGTTCTCTTTTATAAGAGAGCATTAAAGCCAGCTTTTAAAATGGCTTTGCATGATGATTGTATCAGAAAGAACCCGTTTGACTTTAGTTTAAGCACTGTGATGAAGAATGACACCCAGAGCCGACAGGCGTTGACGCAGGAGCAGGAAGAAAAACTGCTGGCGTATGTTCAGAGTGATGTATGTTACCAGAAGCATTATGATGAGATAATCATTCTGTTAAGGACGGGGCTTCGTATTTCTGAATTTTGCGGATTGACATTGAAAGACTTGGATTTTACAAACCGAGTAATCAATATCGACCACCAGCTTATCAAGCTGTCAAAGATTGGTTATGTTGTGCAACCGCCAAAATCGGAAAATGGTATCAGACAGATACCAATGAGCGAGGAAGTCTATCAGTCTTTTAAGAACATACTGAAACACAGAAGAACGCCAAAACCGCTAAAGATTGACGGATATAGTGATTTCTTATTCATCAACCGCAACGGAAATCCTAATGTGGCGGTCAACTACGAAGCAATGTTTAGAAAACTTGTGGACAAGTACAACAGCAGGAATGATGAACAGCTTCCCAGAATTACACCTCACGTCTTGCGTCACACATTCTGCACAAGGTTAGCAAATGCAGGAATGAACCCGAAAGCATTACAGTACGTCATGGGACATTCAAACATCACAATCACATTGAACCTTTACGCCCATGCTTCTCTTGAAACTGTAAAATCAGAATTACAGCGATTTGTGGCTTAGTAGTAAAAGCAGAAATTACTACGAATTTACTACTTTTGAAAGCAGATTGAAGCGGAATTATGCGGAATTAAGTATGGTATCTACCGATTGAAAAGTTAAAAAAAGTCCGTAAATACGGGCTATACCAGCATTTGCGGACTTATGGATAGATAAGAAAAAAAGATTTAAGTTTATATAATATTTTTAATAGTTGTAATCACAATGCTGATAGGGAAATGCAGAAATCATTTGAAAAATGTATGTAAAAGCTATGTTCCAGGAAAAGGTCTCTGGTAGCTGGGTCAATGTGGAATCATGGGAAGATTCGAGCAATACCATAACAGCATCTGGCTTGGAAATATATCTGGTTTCCAGAGGTACATATCGAGTTACAATGACGTGTAGTGTTAATGGAGAAATTAAAACGGCAACATCGGCAGAAAAGAATTATCAGTTTGTAGAAAAATGTAATGTGTATTGCAGGTGGGGAAATCTGCTTTGCAACTATGGATGGGAGTGGTGCCCATGAAGAGTCTATAATGGCGAGAAATTTGAGAAGTGAAACGGAGGAGATTTTGAATGAAAATATTGACAAAAGTTATGGATTTACTTGCATTATCGGTTATCTTGTCTTTTATGATTTTGATGTTTTCAGGATGCCAGATGGCTTCCGGTACTCTTTCCGAAAAGGAAATTACTGTGTTTAACACAGAATTTTTCAATGGTGACATAACGAACATGAACAATATGCTGTTATCCAGCGAGTATAGTCAACCAGATGAAATTAACTTGTTTGAGTTATTTTATAATGGCGTTGGAGGAGCGTTTGGCGAAGTATCGGAGGATGAACTGTCAATGCTGACAGAGTTATGTAGTGATGCCCCGTATTTGGATATCATAAAAATCACAGCAAATGAAATGGATGCTTTTTTGCAGGAAAAAATGGGAATAAGTCTGGCGGAGACAAAAAAGACAGGCTTGGACAGTTTCTATTATTTGGAGCAATATGACAGTTACTATCTGATTAAGGGAGACTCGAATTTTGATTGGTGTATGGTTACTTCCGGAACTTGGGAGTCAAATAACAAACTCATACTGAAATACGAAAAAGAGTATGAGGGGGGGCAATGGGTGGTCATTTTACAAAAGACGGATGATGGTTATTTGTTTATTTCTAACCAGAAGGCAGATTAAACAAGTTCAGACGAGAAAGAGAGGTATTTTATGAAGAGAAAAGAGGAAGCAATGAAAAAGTATATTGCGAGTTTTTTAGCTATTTGTATGATCTTTGTTATGGTTCCGATTTTGCCCGCAGAGGCGGCTGGCCTGGAAGATACAGAAAGGGTGGAGATACTTGAGTTGGTAGAAAGCTACATGGATAGTCGGGAAACAGCAGTCATGACCGGGGACACGGAAAGCTTGAGAACAGTGGCTGTCAACGGCATCGTGAACGATGAAAATGCTCACAGAATTACATTGTCCGAAAATAACGTCAGCGTTTCTGATATGTCTTTTCAAATTTCTGGGATTGACATAGAGGATACAATAACTTTTGTGACATTATATGAGAGCATGGAATATGTAGATGACGGTGTTGTGAAGACTGCAGACATTGAACACAACCTGACTATCATGTACGATGAGGCATATGATGTAGCCAAAGTAGTGTCTGACAGTTATAGGGAGACTGTGTCAGGATTCCAATCCTGTTCTTATGTTTCTGAAGAAATTCAAGCTGTTAGTGAAGCATTATACAGCTTGAATTCCATAAATACTGATTATTGTGCTGAAATTGTCAGAGTTGCAGAATCCCAGGTTGGGTATAAAGAAAAGGCTTCCAATTCAGACTTGGATAGTTTCACAGCGAACGCCGGTTCTGCAAACTAAAAGGTAATGTAAACCGAATTATGAAAAAATCGTATTCCTTTCCATTGGGGTGAACGATTATATTTTGCTTACGAAAGCCCCGTCAAGGTTGAATTTAACGGCTTTCAGTCCGGTCTTGACTGATCTTCCGATGCAAAATTTTGGTCACCCAAGCCAAAGAAAGGGGAGGTAAAGGCACAGCCTTGGAACACTTGATTTTACTGGAGTTGGGGTGATTTTGAGCGTATAAAGTTGACACTACCTATAAAAAATGGGAGGGTGAAATATGAAGAAAAGAATAATATCTTTGGCAATTGCTGTTATGTTCGGATGCTCTATTTATACTTCTGCTATTACTACATATGCAGAAGAAGCATGTGGAGAAACGGATACTGTGAGCAAGGGAACTTTACTTTATGAGACAGAGGTAATAACACAAAAAGATTATGACGAAGGATTCCAAAATTATGCCCTTTCTGCAGCAACAGTAGACTTGGCAGTAAGTATGCACACTTTTTCCAACAATAATTTGGCAAATGTTGTCGGTGTTGTAAGAGATTATGATACAGAAGCCTTTATTCCAAATGCTACAATTTCTGTAGATGGGGAAGTTGCGGTCATTACGGGTGAAGATGGACGTTTTCAAATAAAAAATCTCCCTTCAGGAACATACGATTGGGAAATAAATGCAGCAGGGTATTTTGCGGCAAATTATAGTAATTATGATGTTGACAGTGCGGATGGAACTACAATTTTTACATTCTATATAAATGATGACTTTTCTGTTTCGCAGGATAGAGAAGAAATAATGCATGATATAGGAGGACAAACTGTACTGCCTTCTATTATAGATAGAGGAAATTTTGCAACATCATCTGTTGCCAGAGCAATGAGTTCTGTTCCGGATGTAAGCAATTCTATTGCGGTTTACTATAATAATCAAACAAAAACTGTTGATAGAGAGACATATATCTATACTGTATTATCTTCGGAACTTTACGGAAAAAGTTATTACACTGGTAAAGGACTAACTTCAACACAGGTTAGTGAATTGTATGAAGCACAGGCAGTGGCGGCAAACACCTTCTTAGAGTATGCGCTGAGTGTTTATTCGAATCATTCGGGTAAAGATTATAAGGTTTGCTCATCTTCTTGTTGTCAGGTATATGATCCTACTAAGGTTACCGAGGAGGCAATAGATGCAACGGCAAATATTTTTTATACTTCTGGAGGTAAATCTAAAACGGATATTGTAATGTATAAACCATCATCTACAACTTATGATTATATTTGGGGTGCCTTTTTCTCAAGCTGTAGTGGTAATGGAACAAAAGATCATTCTACGCAGCCTGCTTTGAAAGCTGTAAGTTGCACAGATATTGCAACTGGTGCGGGAGGACATCGTTACGGGCTATGTCAAATGGGTGCCGCATTGCGTGCAAAAAATG
>OMCH01000790.1_pt1 | contig 14236 bp, 8 predicted proteins | sample 1674341 | NCBI WGS metagenome assembly OMCH01 (sample SAMEA103958164, study PRJEB25191) | human gut metagenome | biome: human-associated habitat [ENVO:00009003]; feature: intestine environment [ENVO:2100002]; material: feces | place: Germany | collected 2013/2015
AAAAAACATTCGCTTAAATTTCCTTCGTTATCATTTTGAAGAACCAAAATATAACGCAGAAGAATCTATGTATAGAGAATGCAACTTTGCAGCACCTCTATATGCAGATATGGAATTGGAAGTTACAGACTCAGAAACTGGGGAAGTTGTAACTAAGAGTGAAGAAGTATATTTAGGGGATTTCCCTTTAATGACAGAAACTGGTACATTCATCATCAATGGTGCAGAACGTGTAATCGTTAGTCAGATCGTACGTTCTCCAGGAGCATATTTTGCGGACAGTTATGATGAAAAAACTGGTAAACAAAACTATAGTTGTGAATTAATTCCAAGTCGTGGTACTTGGTTAGAGTTCATGACTGAACAAAAGAAAACTACAAACGGACGTTTAATTAATGTTTCTATTGACCGTCGCCGTAAAGTATTATTCAGTATTTTATTCAAGGCGATTGGTATGTCTTTGAATATCGGAGTGAACGAAGATACTCACGATACATCAATGATGGAAACATTCCTTCGTGCAATGGGACGTAACTGGTCTGATGTAGCTACAGATGCAGAAGATCGCGAATACATGAATATGTATTTGTTGTTGTATACTGCTTTCTTCGGTAAATATGAAGAAATTGAAAACACTTTATTGAACGATAAAGTAAAAACAACTCAGGAAGCTTTACTTTCTTTCTATGAAAATCAAAGAAGTGATGAAATCCCTACATTAGATGGATCAATCACTTTGATGCAAGCTAAATTCTTTGATCACCGTCGTTATGACTTGACAAAAGCTGGTCGTTATAAATTACGTAAGAAATTAAATGCGATCGATCGTATGTATGGTATGAGCCTTGCTCATGATATTGTTGATGTAAATGGCAACGTATTCATGGAAAAAGGTACTATGGTTCACCGTGATGAAAGAAATGCATTACGTGAAGAATTGGCTAAGGGTACTTATTGTGTCGCTTATCCATTCCGCTCAGAATTCCATGAAGAAGATATCGTTTCAATTCCAACAAGCTGGACTACAGGATTAATTGGTCGTGTATTAGCTAGTGATGTTGAAACAGAAGATGCTTATTTAGATGCTGGTACAGTATTAACTGAAAAAGATGTTTTAGCAATCCAAAAGGTTGTTGAAAATGTTGATATTTTTGCAGGATTGTTTGCACAACCAGTTAAATTAACAGCCGAAAATATGGATTCTGTATTTAACTATGGTCAACGTTTATATGCTCTTGGACGTTTAACAAATGCTCAAGGTGAAGATATTGTTGATGCAGATATGGAATTAGTTGCGAACCGTTATATGGTTGGTGTAACTCCAGATGCCATCGATAGTGATGTTGAAACACAAGTTAAACAACGTGCTTTAAGTGAAGATATCACAGCATGGTTGATTGGTGCATGTGTCCAAGAATTATATATTATTGACGATAATGGGGATGAAGTCCGTGTTGCTGGAAATGACCCATTCGCAAATAAACACACAATTACAGTTTCAGATATGTATGCATTCTTCTCATATAGCTTAAATGTTATGGAAGGTGTAGGAACAACAGATGATATCGATATGTTAGGTAACCGTCGTATTCGTTCTGTCGGTGAATTGATTCAGAACCAGTTCCGTATTGGTTTATCTCGTATGGAACGTGTCGTTAAAGAACGTATGTCAATTCAAGAAATGGATAGCTTAACTCCTAGAAAATTGACAAACATTCGTCCTTTGACAGCTGCAATTAAAGAATTCTTCTCTAGTTCACAGTTATCACAGTTCATGGATCAACAAAACCCTCTAGCTGAATTGACAAATAAACGTCGTATTTCAGCCTTAGGTCCAGGTGGTATCAGTCGTGATCGTGCAAGTTTCGAAGTACGTGACGTTCACAACTCTCACTATGGTCGTATCTGTCCAATCGAAACGCCTGAAGGGCCAAACATCGGGTTGATCAATAACTTAACTACATATGCTCGTATCAATGAATATGGATTTATTCAAACGCCTTACCGTAAGGTAAATGCGGATGGTACTGTTAGTGAAGATACAGTTTACTTAAGTGCTGATGAAGAAGCAGATTATGTAATCGCACAGGCCAATGAGGTTCGTGATGGTCATTTAGTAAATGAACGTGTCGTAGCTCGTAAGGCTGGTGAAACTATCATCGCTGATCGTAACGAAGTAGAACTTGCCGACGTCAGTCCAAAACAGATCGTATCTGTAGCGACTGCCTGTGTCCCATTCTTGGAAAACGATGATGCGTCTCGTGCCTTAATGGGTGCCAACATGCAGCGTCAGGCCGTTCCATTATTAGTTCCTCATTCACCTTATGTAGGTACTGGTATTGAATATAAAATTGCTAAGGACTCAGGTGTTGGTATCGTCGCAAAACAAGATGGTGTAGTTGAATATGTAGATGGTTTGCGTATTGTAGTTAAAGATAATGAAGGTGAAAACCACACTTATCAGTTACGTAAGTTTGCTCGTTCAAACGCAAGCACTTGTATCAACCAACGTCCAATTGTAGAAGTTGGTGAAAAGGTTGAAAAAGGCGATATCTTAGCTGATGGTCCAAGTATGCAAAATGGAGAATTGGCTTTAGGTCAAAACGTTGTTATTGCATATACAACATGGCATGGATATAACTACGAGGATGCCATCATCATGTCAGAACGTATGGTTAGTGATGATGTATATACTTCAATCCACGTAGAAGAATATGATATTGACTGTCGTGAAACTAAGTTAGGTCCAGAAGAAATCACTCGTGATATTCCTAACGTTGGTGAAGCAGCAGTTCGTAAGTTAGATTCAAATGGTATCATCATGGTTGGTGCCGAAGTTAAAGAAGGAGATATCTTAGTTGGTAAGGTTACTCCAAAAGGACAAAGTGAAGTTAGTCCTGAAGAAAAACTATTATTAGCAATCTTTGGTGAAAAATCACGTGAAGTTCGTGACAATTCATTGAAAGTACCTCATGGTGGTGCTGGTATTGTTCATTCTATTCGTGTATTTAAACGTGGAGATGGATCGGATCTTCCTCCTGGAGTAAATATGCGTGTTAAAGTATATATCGTTCAGAAACGTAAGATTTCTGAAGGTGATAAGATGTCTGGTCGTCACGGTAACAAAGGTGTCATCTCTAAGATTTTACCTATCGAAGATATGCCATTTATGGCTGATGGACATCCAGTTGATATCTTGTTGAACCCATTCGGTGTACCTTCACGTATGAACATCGGACAGATTTTAGAAATCCACTTAGGTTACGCTGCTCGTAAATTAGGTGTTAAATTCTCTACTTCTGTATTTGATGGTTTATCAAATGAAGACTTACAAGATGTAATGCGCGAAGCAAGCATGACTGTCGATGGAAAACAGGTATTATATGATGGACAAACTGGACAACCATTCGATGAACGTATTAGTGTCGGTGTAATGTACATGATCAAGTTGGCCCACATGGTTGACGATAAACTACACGCTCGTGCTACTGGTCCATATTCTTTAGTTACTCAGCAGCCATTGGGTGGTAAAGCTCAAAATGGTGGTCAGAGATTTGGAGAAATGGAAGTTTGGGCATTGGAAGCATATGGTGCTGCCCACACATTACAAGAAATCTTGACAATCAAATCGGATGATATTCAAGGTCGTATCAAGACTTATGAAGCCATCATTAAAGGTAAAGATATTCCAGAACCAGGTGTTCCAGAATCATTCCGTGTATTGATGCACGAATTACAAGGTTTAGCAATCGATATTCGTTTGTTAGATGAAAACAATAACGAGGTTGACATCACATTAGATGATGATGACCAGGACGTTCATCCAGCTCAACCTTTACCAGAACAAACACAAAAGGAAGAGCTAGTAGACGATATTGAAGAAGAAAATAACGAAGAAGAGGAGGCGTAGTATAAAATATGAGTATTAACAATTTTGCCTCGATTCAGGTTCGCTTAGCGAGTCCAGAAACGATTTTAAAATGGAGTCATGGTGAAGTAACAAAGCCTGAGACAATTAACTATCGTTCACAAAAAGCAGAACGTGATGGTTTATTCTGCGAACGCATTTTCGGTCCAACTAAGGACTGGGAATGTGCTTGTGGTAAATATAAAAAAGTACGTTTTAAAGGTGTTGTATGTGACCGTTGTGGTGTAGAAATCACAAAAGCAAGCGTAAGACGTGAGCGTATGGGTCACATCCACTTAGCTGCACCAGTAGCTCATATTTGGTACTTACGTGGTATTCCTAGCCGTATGGCATTGTTGTTGGATGTAACACCAAAACAATTGGAAGAAGTTGTATATTTCGTAAGCTATATTGTTACGGATCCAAAAGAATCTGGTTTAGCTTATAAACAAATTCTTTCTGAACGGGAATTCCGTGAAAACCAAGCTATTTATGGTTCAACAGGATTTACAGCTCAAACAGGTGCTGAAGCTGTACTACGTTTATTACAAGATGTTGATTTAGAATCTGAATATCAAGAAGTACAGGATGCGCTTGAAAAAGCACAAGGTGAAAAACGTAAGAAATTAATCAAACGTTTGGATACAATCAATGCATTCCGTAATAGTGAAAACTTACCAGAATGGATGATTCTGACTAACATTCCGGTAATACCACCTGATTTACGTCCAATGCTTCAATTGGATGGTGGTCGTTTTGCGACAAGTGATTTGAACGACTTATATCGTCGTGTTATCACTCGTAACAATCGTTTACGTAAATTGTTAGATTTGGGTACTCCAAATATTATCGTTCAAAACGAAAAGCGTATGTTACAGGAATCTGTAGATGCTTTAATTGACAATGGTCGTCGTTCAAAACCAATTACAGGTGCTGGTGGACGTGCATTAAAATCATTATCTCATTCATTAAAAGGTAAACAAGGTCGTTTCCGTCAGAACTTATTAGGTAAGCGTGTTGACTTCTCTGGTCGTTCTGTAATTGCCGTTGGACCAGATTTGAAAATGTACCAATGTGGTATTCCACGTGAAATGGCAGTTAACTTGTTTAAACCATTTATCATTAATGAAATCGTAAACCAAGGATTAGCACAAAATCCTAAAAATGCAGAAAAATTAATCGAACGTCGTGATCCTCGTATCTGGGACGTTGTTGAAACAGTAATCGACGGATATCCTGTATTAATGAACCGTGCACCTACATTACACCGTTTGGGTATTCAGGCCTTCTTGCCTAAATTAGTAGAAGGACGTGCAATGCGTCTTCACCCATTAGTATGTACTGCGTTCAACGCTGACTTCGATGGTGACCAGATGGCCATCCACGTTCCATTAGGAGAAGAAGCTCGTGCTGAAGCATTAGTTATGATGCTTGGTTCTCACAATATCTTAGGTCCTAAAGATGGTAAACCTATCGTTACGCCAGGACAGGATATGGTTATGGGTAACTTCTATTTAACAATGGAAGAAACAAAAGAAGAATTCTTTGCAGAAGCTAAACACTACGAAGAAGTTGGCTGCCCATTAGAAGCAGCTCACTGGCACCGTTTTGGTGAAAGTGAAGGTCATGTATACACAGATGAAGATGAAGTTATGATGGCATACCAGTCGAAACAAGTTCACCTTCACACTCGTATCGCATTGCCTGTATGCAATATGCATAAAACATCGTTTGATGAAAAACATAAAAATGATTATTTAATTACAACAGTTGGTAAGATTGTGTTCAACTCAATGTTCCCTGAAGATTTCCCATATATTAATGAGGTATCAAAAGAAAACTTTATTAGTACTCCTGATAAATACTTTATTGCTCCAGGACAAAACATTAAAGAATACATCGAAGCTATGCCTTTAGTTGATGCGGTTAAGAAAAAAGATTTAGGTAAAGTTATTGCCGAAGTCTTCAAACGTTATGATGCAGATCAAACTGCTGAAATTCTTGACCAAATCAAATCTTTAGGATTTGAATATTCAACAGTAGCTGGTATTACAGTTGCCTTGTCAGATATCGAAGTGGCTCCTCACAAAGATGAATATATCGATGAGGGTCGTGTTAAAGCCGATCAGTTGAAACACTTACAACGTAAGGGTATGTTGACAATGGAAGAATGGGAACGTCACTTATCTAAGATGTGGGATGATCAAAAAGACAAGATCGTAACATCATTGATGAAAAACTTGCCTCGTAAAAACCCAATCAACATGATGGCGACTTCTGGTGCTCGTGGTAACGCGTCAAACTTTACTCAGTTAGCTGGTATGCGTGGTTTAATGGCAAAACCTGGTCACGCTAAAGCTGGGGCTGGTGAATATGTACCAACCATCATAGAAGTTCCTATCTATTCTTGTTTCCGTGAAGGATTGAACGTAAGTGAGTTCTTTATCTCGACTCACGGTGTGCGTAAAGGTCTTACAGATACTGCCTTAAAGACAGCCGAATCTGGTTACTTAACTCGTCGTTTGGTTGATGTTGCCCAAGATGTAATTATCAAAGAAGACGATTGTGGTACAGATAAGGGTTACTGGATCGAAACATTAATGGATCGCAAAACAAACTCTGTTATCGAACCATTACAAGATCGTTTAGTTGGTCGTTATTCTAAACAAGATGTAACAGATCCAAAGACAGGTGAATTAATTATTGCGAGTGATGAATTTATCACTGATGAACTTGCTAAGAAAATTGTAGATGCTGGTGTTACAGGTATGTATATCCGTTCTGTATTTACTTGTAAGTCTCGTTTAGGTATTTGTCGTAAATGTTATGGACGTAACATGGCTACAGGTAAAGACGTTGAAGTTGGTGAAGCTATTGGTATCATGGCGGCTCAATCAATTGGTGAACCAGGTACACAGTTAACAATGCGTACATTCCATACAGGTGGTGTTGCCGGTGCCGGTGCAGAAGATATCACTCAAGGTTTGCCTCGTGTTGAAGAATTGTTCGAAGCTCGTTGTCCAAAAGGTGTTGCGGTAATTGCTCAGATTTCAGGTGAAATTACTTCAATTGAACGTATTGAAGGAACAATGCGCCAAGAAGTTATTATCACAAACGAACACGAAAGTGTTTCTCATAAAATTAACGCGAACCAGTCTATGCGTCCATGGGTTCAGGTCGGTGCAAAGATTGAAGCCGGTGTTGCATTGACTGAAGGTCCATTAGATCCAAAAGAATTATTACGTGTTGCTGGTGTACGTGAAGTTCAAGACTATATCTTGAAGGAAGTTAAGAAAGTATACCAAAGCCAAGGTATCGAAATTAGTGATAAGCACTTGGAAGTAATGATCAAACAGATGATGAAGAAAGTAATCGTTGTAGATAGTGGAGATACTGATTTAAATGTTGGTGTTCAATTATCATTGAATAACATCACAAAAATCAATCGTAACGCATTGTTAAGCGGTAAAACTCCTGCTACATTCAAACCAGTATTATTAGGTATTTCTAAGTCTTCTGTTGAAACAGATTCTTTCTTATCAGCCGCTTCATTCCAGGAAACTACAAAGGTTCTTACAGATGCGACTATTAAGGGTAAAGTTGACCACTTAATTGGTTTGAAAGAAAATGTTATTATTGGTAAGCTGATTCCTGCAGGTACAGGATGCCAGGGAGATCGTCCACAAAATCTAATTGTTGCAGAAAAGGCAAAAGAACTTCGTGACAAACGTATTGCACGTATGAAAGAAGTTCATGATGAAGAGTTCGACAAACTAGTATCTGGCTCTGATGATAGAGATACGATGGATAGTGTAGAAGCTTCAGTAGAAGAATCAATTCTACAAGATGCAGAAACTGCAGACAATAATTCAATGGATATCCAATCTGAAGAATAAGAATATAAGGAGTAGGTAGATACCTATTCCTTTTCTTTAGGAGTAAAAATGGAAAAATATTTTGATTTAGGTAGAGCGTATTACACATATTTAAAAAGCAGCACAAATAAAGATCAATGTACTGTTAGTGTAATATGTGATGATATTGATATTAAACATAACATAATGGATGGCCTATTGTTTGCGGGTGCCTATATATATGATGGATACCAAGAAAATACAGACGGATCTATCACTGTTTGTGATGGAAACATTTCAGTTTATGGATGTGAATTGTCAGATTTAAAGTATGAGAATTATATATCCAATTCCAATGCTACGATAATAAAAAAGTAGGACAATTGTCCTACAAAATTTGAATATTATTTTTTAAGCATGTATCGACCATGACTTCAGGCCATAAGCTTGCCTGGACTTCTCCGATATGTGCTTTTTTTAGTAGAAGCATACATAGTCTGGATTGACCGATTCCTCCACCTAAAGTGTATGGTAATTCTTTATTTAGAATGGCTTTATGGAAAGGTAATTCACATCTTTCCAAACAGTTTTCTTTTTTCAATTGTTCTAATAATGTATCTTCATCCACACGAATTCCCATAGAAGATATTTCTAGAGCACTTTGTAGTGGTTCATACCAGAATAGGATATCTCCATTTAGTGTCCAGTCATCATAGTCTGGAGCACGACCATCGTGTTTTTCATTGTTTGATAATTTATCACCAATTTGCATCACAAATACGCAGCCATGTTCTTTTGTGATGGCGTTTTCTCTTTCTTTTGCGTTCATATTTGGATACATATCTAATAGTTCCTGAGTTGTGATAAAGAAAATATCATCAGGTAAATGATTAACTGCCTGAGGGTATTTGTACCAAACTTCATGTTCCATATGCTTGATGACTTTAAAGATAGTACGTACATGTTCTACTAATGTTTCTTTTGTGCGTTCATTTTTAGAAATAATTTTTTCCCAGTCCCATTGATCGACATAAGCAGAATGAAAGTTATCTAATTCTTCATCTTTACGAATGGCATTCATATTTGTATATAAGCCTTCATGCAATTTAAAGCCATATTTCTTTAAAGCCATACGTTTCCATTTTGCTAAAGAGTGCACAACTTCCATTTGTTCACCAGGAAGTTCTTTCATGGTAAAAGATACGGGTTTTTCTGTACCATTTAAGTTGTCATTTAAACCAGAACTTTGTGTAACATATAAGGGTGCTGAAATTCTTGATAAATTTAATTCTTTACCAAATTCATATTGAAATGTATCACGGATATATTTAATAGCTTCTTGTGTCTCTCTAACAGTTAATACTGGATCGTAGTTTTTAGGTATAATAAGTTTCATATCATCATCTCCTTAATGTAAGTATTGTATCACAAAATATGAAAAGATTTTCAATTTATTTTGTGATAAAATCATTTTATGAACATTCTATTTTCAATTAACGCAAAATTCATAGATTTGACAAAGACATGTATACGTTCCATCATTCGGTTTGACAAAAATATTGATTTCTATATTTTGCATCATGACTTAAATCAAAAACACATGGATGATTTAAGACGTTCTTTTTTGGAATGTACTTTTCATTTTATAGAAGTAAAGGAAGAAGAATTTAAGGGGTTTCCTATTTCATCTCGATATCCTCTAGAAATTTATTATCGATTATTCGCTTCAGATTTGTTGCCTAAGACATTGGATCGAATTCTTTACTTGGATGTGGATATTGTTGTGATTCAAAGTTTAAGGGAATTGTATAACATGGATTTTGAAAGTAATCTTTATATCGCTTCGAGTCATGTAAATGAGCGTATGACGCATTTAAATGCGAAAAGATTAGGGCTAAAAGAAGATGTGCCATATATCAATACTGGGGTCTTGTTGATGAATTTAGAATTATTGCGTAAGCAATTAAATAAGCAAGATATTTTAAATTATGTGAATGCATATAAGAAAAATCTTGTACTTTTTGATCAAGATGTATTGACGGCATTATATGGAGATAAGACAAAACTAGTAGATTATCGTAAATATAATTTGAGTGAGAGAATGATGAATTTCTATAATCTAAGAAATCCAAGAAGTAGGATAGATCTTGATTGGGTGAAAAAGAATAGTGTTATCATACATTATTGCGGAAGAATGAAGCCTTGGAAAGGTAAATATATAGGATGTTTAGATTGTTTTTATAGGGAGTTGGAAAAATGAGAGATAGGTTTTCAAATCGTTTAGGATTTATTTTAATTAGCGCAGGATGCGCAATAGGAATTGGCAATGTTTGGCGCTTTCCATATATTGTAGGGCAATATGGAGGTGCTGCATTTGTCTTGATTTATTTATTTTTTCTAGTCATATTAGGATTGCCAGTTATGGTTATGGAGTATTCGGTAGGACGTGCCAGTCAAAAAAGTGCAGCCCTATCTTTTGATGTGTTAGAGCCAAAAGGAACAAAGTGGCATTTTATGAAGTATGTGGCAATGGCAGGAAATTACATACTGATGATGTTTTATACTTCGGTTTGTGGATGGTTGTTTTATTATTGCTACAAAATGTTGATGGGTGATTTTAATGGATTAAATGTGGGTCAAATTAATAATGAATTTGGTTTAATGTTGTCAAATCCCTTGATTCAAGTAGGTATGATGTTTCTAGTTGTTTGTATTGGTTTTTTCATTTGTTCAAAAGGCTTGCAGAATGGTGTGGAAAAAGTATCAAAGTATATGATGTTGTGTTTATTGGTGTTGATGCTTGTGCTAGCTGTTCGTTCACTCATTTTGCCAGGGGCTATGGAGGGCGTAAAGTTTTACTTGTTGCCTGATTTTTCAAAGATGCAAAATGTATCGGATGTCGTATTTGCGGCCATGGGCCAAGCTTTCTTTACTTTGAGTTTAGGTATTGGTGCTATTGCGATATTTGGAAGTTACATTGATAAAAGTAAGAAGTTAACATCTGAGGCCATTACGGTTGTGTGTTTAGATACATTTGTTGCATTGGTTGCAGGCTTCATCGTGATTCCTGCTTGTTTTGCGTATAATGTGGATCCTGGGCAAGGGCCTGGGTTGATTTTCCAGACATTACCTAATATCTTTGCGAATATGCAGTTTGGAAATATTTGGGGTGCTTTGTTCTTTTTGTTTTTGAGTTTTGCCGCATTAACTACAATTATTGCGGTATTTGAAAATATCATTACAATGACAATGGAATGGACAGGATGGTCTCATTCAAAAACAATCAAAGTAAGTTTTGTGCTTGTTTTTGTGTTATCTTTACCATGTGCATTAGGATTTAATGTATTGTCTTTTGTTCAACCTTTAGGTGCTGGTTCAACCATTCAAGATTTAGAAGATTTTATTGTATCGAATAATCTATTACCTTTAGGATCACTTTGCTATGTATTGTTTTGTACATCTAAATATGGATGGGGATTTAAAAACTTTTTAAAGGAAGCCAATTGCGGAGAGGGAATTTCTTTTCCTAAACAAGTTGGTTTCTATGTTTCATATATCATTCCTGTTATTATTTTGGTAATATTTATACAGGGATATATCTCTAAATTTTTGTAGGAGGAGCCATTATGATTAAAAAGAGAAAAGTAGTAATTGTTGGTGCAGGAAATGTAGGTGCAAGTACAGCTTTTTGTATGATCAATCAAGGAATTTGCGATGAAATTGTATTAATTGATATGAATACAGAAAGGGCTAAAGGTGAAACATTAGATATGATTCATAGTATTGCCTTTATGAATCGTAATATGGAAATTAAATTGGGAGATTATACAGACTGCAAAGATGCAGATGTTTTGGTTATTACCGCAAGTGCTCCAATGGGTAAGGAAAACGATCGTTTAGTGGCTTTAAAATCAAGCTCTAAGATTGTTACAAGTATTGTTTCGAGTGCTATAGAAAATGGATTTAATGGATTTATCGTAGTTGTTTCAAATCCAGTCGATATTATGACTTATGTGGCTTATAAGGTTTCTGGTTTACCAGCAAATCAAATCATTGGTTCAGGAACGTTATTAGATTCAGCTCGTTTACAATGTCATATTGCTGATTGTATTGATGTAGATCCAAAGAGTATTCATGCTTATGTTTTAGGTGAACATGGGGATAGTGAAATGATTCCATGGAGTACAGTTCGTGTGGGTGGTAAAGACATTTACCAAATCATTAAAGATAATCCAACACGCATGAATGAGGGGATGTTTGAAAGTATTCATGAAGCGGTAAAGAAAGATGGTTGGGAAATCTTCAATCGTAAAGGAAATACATGTTATGGTATTGCCGCAAGTACAACACGTATTGTTCGTGCATTGGTGTTTAATGAATCCGTAGTACTTCCTATTTCTACGTATTTAGATGGTCAATATGGACAAGATGGTGTATTCACAAGTGTACCGGCTATTTTAGATGCGACAGGTGTCAAAGAGGTTGTTGAGATTGAAATGACAAAAGAAGAAAAAGAACAGTTTGATGCTTCTTGTAGTCATCTACAAAGTTTTTACAAGGAAGTTTAAGCTTCCTTTTCTTTTAGTAGTGTAGGAGGTGTTAGGGTTGGCACAAGGACAAAAGTTAATGACATCTGGATCGATTCCTAAACAGATGGTTTTCTTTGCGTTACCTATTTTATTAGGAAATTTATTTCAGCAATTATATAATACAGTGGATTCCTTAATTGTTGGAAACTTTTTGGGGAGTCAGGCACTTGCGGCGGTGAGTTCAAGTGGAAACATTATATTCTTGATGATTGGCTTCTTTAATGGGGTTGCGATTGGTGCAGGTGTAGTCATTTCGCGCTATTTTGGCGCAAGAGAAATAGAGCGTATGCAAAATGCGATTCATACAACGGTTGCGTTTGGATTGATTGTAAGTTTTATTATGACACTTATTGGTGTTTTCTTTACACCTACATTGCTTCGTTGGATGGGAACTCCAGATAGTGTGATGGCAGCTTCGGTAACTTATTTTAAAATATATTTTTTAGGTTCTTTTGGATCGATAATGTATAACTTTTTTGTAGGAATATTGCAGGCTGTAGGAGATAGTAAGCATTCGTTATATTATTTGATTGTATCAAGTGTAGTGAATATTGTCTTAGACTTATTCTTTATTGCGGTACTTAAGATGGGAGTTGGATCGGCTGCTTTAGCTACGATTATTTCGCAATATATTTCAGCAGGTCTTTGTCTCTATTTATTGTTGACGACAAAGGGAACGCATCGTATTGTTCCTTCTAAAGTAAAAATTCATAAAGAGCTTTTAGGTGAGATTTTGAAGTATGGTTTGCCAAGTGGATTTCAGAATTCAATTATTGGTCTAGCGAATGTTGTAGTTCAATCGAATATCAACTCTTTTGGTGATATGGCGATGGCTGGATGTGGAGCTTATTCTAAGATTGAAGGATTTGCGTTCTTGCCGATTACCAGCTTTACAATGGCGCTTACAACGTTTGTCGGACAGAATTTAGGGGCTCGCCAATATGATCGTGTTTTAAAGGGTGCTAAGTTTGGTATGATTTGTTCGATGACTTTGGCAGAAATTATTGGTGTAATCATCTTTGTTTTTAGTCCTCAGTTTGTTGCAGCCTTTGACGCAACACCTGAAGTTATTCATTTTGGTACTTTGCGTGGACAAACGAGTGCTTTCTTCTTTTGTTTATTAGCGTATTCACATTGTGTGTCGGCTATTTTAAGAGGGGCTGGGAAGTCAATGGTTCCAATGATTGTAATGATGGTTTGTTGGTGTTTTGTGCGTGTTACAGGTCTTACAATCATGGGGGCTTTAGTGCATAATATTTGGTGTGTATATTGGATTTATCCAATTACTTGGTCTTTATCAAGTATCACGTTCTTTATTTATTATCATAGGGTAGATTGGCTTCATGCATAAATTTGACAACTGGATTTAATAAGTGATAGACTTATATCGAGGTAGATAATTATGAAATCAATGTTAGAAGAATTAAAAGATGTAAAAATTAAAAAACACACAGTTACATCTATTGAATATGATTGCAAGTCTGAAGAAAAAGAGGACGAAGTATTTGATCAGGTTCATAATATTGTCACAAATCATTTAGATGACTTCGCAAAAATCACTTTTGATGTGGAAGCGATTAAAGGTGCAGGTCTTATCACTGAAACACCAGTTATCATTACAAATCAAGATGATTTCCAAGCAGATGTTGAAGGTGATCTTCCACGTGATATCAAACGTGGGGATGTTCTCATGACTGCAACACGTACAAAATAATGACACATGAGGGGTGGAGGTATCAAGGCTCCGCCCCCTTGTTAAAAAGAGGTTAAACAAATGGCATTAGATAAAACAAAGGTTATTTATCAAATCTATCCGAAATCATATAGGGACACTACAGGAAATGGAATCGGTGATTTCAGAGGCATCATTGAAAAATGCCTTATCT
>OMCH01000824.1_pt1 | contig 13817 bp, 8 predicted proteins | sample 1674341 | NCBI WGS metagenome assembly OMCH01 (sample SAMEA103958164, study PRJEB25191) | human gut metagenome | biome: human-associated habitat [ENVO:00009003]; feature: intestine environment [ENVO:2100002]; material: feces | place: Germany | collected 2013/2015
ACAAAAAAAGGACGATTCGCAAAAAAGAAATAAAAAAACTAGATAAAGAGCAAATTATATAATTAAATGTATATATTTGCTCTTTATCTTTTAATACACAAACTTATGAAGCAAACAAATTTAAAGTATTTAATGATAGGAGTGCTTACCATAGCTTCCATCAGTTGTATGGACAAAGAGCGTGACTTATCTTGGGAGAGAAGGCATATGCCAAAAGAAGCATACTTCGACTTCAACATGACCCAAGCTGTTGCTTTGGATATCAATTATTGTTTCAAAAGCGAAAATTATCGTGTCCTTTTTGACATTTACGATCAGGATCCCATTGAATACTCAGCTGACGGCAGCGTGTCCCAAAAGGACATAGAGCCTATCTACCGTGCAGTTACAGACGAAGAAGGCAAATTCAGCGGAGAGATGAATATTCCGGCGGACCTCTCGGAAGTATGGTTATCATCGGACTATTTAGCCACCGTATCTCCTCTTAAACTAACGATTGACGACAGTCGTCGGCTTTCATTTAATCAAGATGCATATATCGCTACCTTACGTTCACAAACGGCATCAAAAACCAGAGGAGTGACCGTGAACCAACATACCTATCTAAAAGAATGGCATGTTCTTCCCGATGCAGACTGGGATGACAGCGGAAGACCAACCAACCTGGAACCTAAAATAAATATACCTCCGGCAGACGTACTATACAACATCAAGTATGTTTTCAGAAAGGTTACAGTCAAAGATGAGAGCGGTAAAAGCAAGGTTATGAACATCAGTCAGAATTATCCGGAGTTTTTTGATGGTTCCATCAAAATGACTTCAGATATTCCAATTGTTAACCCGACTGAAGTGAGTCTCGTATTTATAACCAGCTCTGCTGCATGGTACAATACAGTTGGATATTACACCTATCCTACCAACAATCCGCCCCAGAGCGCGAGTGATATAAAACAAATAATCGCATTTCCAAACACCTCTCCTATTTACAAGACTTTAGGAGCAGGAGCATTAGTGTGTGGCGAAGAAATAAAACTCAAATATTGGAATGAAGACACACAGGAATACGAAGACAAATTTCCTGCAGGAGTCACAATTGGCTGGTGCCTGCAAGGTATGGGATTCAAGAGCAAACTCACCTCAGAAACAGATAAAGACAAAGTGGGCGATATCATAAAAGGTATGGGGGCACGCTATTCCACCAGGAATCTAAACACGAATAACACACAAAGAACTGTATCTCTCCGTGATTCCAAGTCCGGGCAGATTGTAGCAGTAGGATTCGAAGATAATATTGACTTCGATTATGCAGATGCCATCTTCTATATTCATACGTCAGAAAAGAATGCTATTGACCCGACATTGCCTCCACTGCCTGAGGACCCCGAAGCAATCCCCGAGCAATATAAAATTTCTTATTCCGGTACACTGGCTTTTGAAGACTTATGGCCTAAGTTAGGTGATTACGATATGAATGACGTAATGGTAAAGTACACCAGTACGATGACCCGAAATGCTCTTGACAATCGCATTTACGAAATAGAAGACAAGTTTATCTTACAGCACTGTGGCGGTTATCTGCAAAACGGATTTGGATATCAATTACACAAGCTCTCAAACAGCAATGTCAAGAGTGTAAAAATAACGGGGCCTGATGCCAGTGGTTTATCAAGTTCTATATACATGGAAGGAAAAGAAACAGAGCCTGGACAGTCTCACCCAACCATATTGTTGTATGACGACATGACAAAATTCAAAAATATCACTGATGAATCAAAGAAAGAATATACTGTAACCATCACGCTTGATGGAGCTAGTGAGAAAGAGGTGGTACCTCCTTACAACCCGTTTATCTTCATCAGTTCCAACGAGGGTAGAGGCAAAGAATTACATCTGATAAATTATCCCCCGACTGATAAAGCCGACTTATCGTTACTGGGAACCGGAAAAGACATCTACAGACCAGAAGAAGGGATGTATTATGTTTCTGCAGACTTGATGCCGTTTGCTATCAATATGCCGGTAAGTAATCTCCCGGTTCCAGAGGAAGGGAAACGAATCGATCAATCATATCCCAAGTTCTCTGGATGGGTATCATCGAATGGGAAACAAAATAAAGATTGGTACAAATAAAGATTGATACGATTTAAATAAGAGCAGCCCGGATATTGTACGGAATCGCTATCGGGACTTCGCATTGCGAACCATCGATGAAAAAGACATAATAGACATCCGTTTAGAAAGGCGCGAATTACGCAGTTCACACAACTTCTTGAATACTCACCAAGAATTCGTGTGAACTGTGTTTTTATTTTAAGTCACAATATTATAGGATATAAGTATTATCCGTTATGAATAGGCTTTTCACAATTAAATCTTCGGCTCCCATTTTATCTTAAAACCTTTATTAGGGAATAGCATATCAAACACAATCACGAATATAAAAACAGATATTACCAAGATATTCATCGTCAATAAAGAAATGTGATAAGGCCAGGGAAGTAGTAAAGCCAAAGCTATTACAGCAATAATATGTGATAAAGGAAGCATACGGCACGTGACATATTTATAGATACTATTTGCCAGAATATAAACGATTGGTCCGATAATCAGAACAAAAACAACTTCCGCTCTCATTTCTTGTTCGGGATGGGCAACAATCAGTTCGTCTCCTACCGCACAAATAATCAATGCTCCCACCAGTACGATATGAATTGCATTATAAATCAACCCCAGCTTTCCGGGATCTTTCACTTCCTGTATTTTCCGGCTACCGGCTTCACTGCTCACATCAAAGTAAACCCACCACATAGCCAAACTACCAATAAAAGATATGACAGCAGAAATAATCACGAGAGGCGTCCATTCTTCTACTTCACTCAAAGAAGCTCCTGTCATCAATAGAGTTTCTCCAAAAGCAATAATCACAAACAACTGGCAACGTTCCACCAAATGATGCCCTTCAATAGTCCATTCCTTGCTACTGTCCGAACGTCCCAGACGAGGTAAAGCAAATCCGTGCATCGGGGCTGTATAATCACAGATGGCGGCTATAATCCACAGTAGAATTTGCCATTCTCCCTGCAATATGGCACCCGTAATCCAAAAGACGGCAGATATACAGAACCAGCCCATAATTCGCTTAAAATTAGCAGCCAGATGATGATCTCCTAACACCCCGATAATATAAAGTGCTCTCCCTGCCTGTATCAGAACATAGCAGACAGCAAATATCAATCCCCGGTAAGTAAAGGCATAAGGAATAGCAGCCGCCATCACCAGCCCCACCAGCATACTGATAAAAAGAAGAATACGTATCGGCCGGGTATCCGGGTTGAACCAGTTAGTCACCCAGATGGTATGTTGCCACAACATCCAGACTGCAAACCACAGGATTGTTTCTTTCAATAATCCTTCCCAAGTGAGATTATGAAGCAAATAATGTGAAAGTTGCGTGACCGAGAAAACATAGATCAGGTCAAACAGCAGTTCGGAATAAGAGACAGTAGCAGTTTCCGTTTCTCTCTTCCGAAGTAAGGGATGGGGGGGGAATAAAACATACGGGATTCCTTTTATATATAAAAGAAACCCCGCAGAAGTATATTTTGTTCAGAGAAAGTCTTACATTCTGGAAGGAACCTCAATACCCAGCAAGTTCATTCCCAAACGAACAACTTTGGCTACATTAGCAGACAGAGCGATACGGAATACTTTCACCGCCTCATTCTCTTCACGCAAAATGCTGAAGTCGTGATAGAATTGATTGTATTCTTTCACTAAATCATAGGTATAATTAGCGATAATAGACGGGCTATAATCTTCACCGGCTTGTTTTACAACAGCCGCAAAGTCAGCCACCATCTGAATCAAGCCTTCTTCTTTTTCGCTCAATTCAATGCCAGCCGGAATCTGTTCAGGAATGACAATACCCGATTCTGCCGCTTTCCGGAGCACCGACTGAATACGTGCATAAGTATATTGGATAAATGGTCCTGTGTTACCGTTGAAGTCGATAGATTCTTTCGGGTTGAACGTCATGTTCTTACGGGCGTCCACTTTCAGGATGAAATATTTCAAAGCTCCCAGACCAACGATACGGGCAATATCATCCGCTTCTTCCTGTGTCAAACCATCCAGTTTTCCGAGCTCTTGTGAAGTTTCTTTAGCAGTGGAAATCATTTCTTCCATCAAGTCGTCAGCGTCCACCACAGTACCTTCACGGGACTTCATCTTACCTTCCGGCAACTCTACCATTCCGTAAGAGAAGTGTACGAGACTCTTACCCCATTCGAAACCAAGCTTATCAAGCAAAATAGAAAGTACCTGGAAGTGATAGTTCTGCTCGTTACCCACTACATAAATCATTTTATCAATCGGATAATCTGCAAAACGGAGTTTAGCCGTACCGATATCCTGTGTCATATAGACAGAAGTACCGTCACCACGGAGGAGTAATTTGTGGTCCAGTCCTTCGGCAGTCAGGTCAGCCCATACGGAACCATCCTCTTTTTTGAAGAAAAAGCCTTTTTCCAGTCCTTCCATCACCTTCTCTTTTCCTTCGAGGTAGGTGTTGGATTCATAATATATCTTGTCGAAGCTGACACCCATCTTTTTATAGGTTTCGTCGAATCCGGCGTATACCCAGTTGTTCATCATTTCCCACAATCCGCGTACTTCCGGATCGCCGGCTTCCCACTTCACCAACATTTCACGGGCTTCCTGCATCAAAGGAGATGCTGCCTCGGCTTTCGCCTTAGCCTCATCGTCACTCATTCCCTGTGCTGTAAATCCAGCCATCAGTTCTGACAGTTCCGCTTTATAATGTTTATCGAAAGAGACATAATAATCGCCTACCAGATGGTCGCCTTTCTTTCCGGAAGTCTCTGGAGTTTCGCCATTTCCATATTTCTTCCATGCCAGCATGGATTTACAGATATGGATACCACGGTCGTTTACGATATTAGTCTTTACTACCTTGTTGCCGTTGGCAGCTACAATGTTAGCCAATGCGTTACCTAAAAGGTTGTTACGCACGTGTCCCAAGTGAAGCGGTTTGTTTGTATTCGGAGAAGAATACTCGATCATTACCAACGGAGAAGTTTCGGTAGCTTTTACCAGACCATATTGTTCGTCAGCCTGAATCTCATTGAGCAGTTCAATCCAGGTAGCCGATGCGATAGTCAGGTTCAGGAAACCTTTTATCACATTAAAGGCAGCTACAGCCGGTTCATTGGCTTTCAGATATTCACCGATCTCCTGTGCCGTCTGTTCCGGTCCTTTTCTCGACATCTTCAGAAAAGGGAACACGACCAGTGTCAAATGTCCTTCAAATTCTTTCTTCGTTTTTTGCATCTGCACCATTTTTTCAGGGACTTCCTGACCGTAGAGTGCTTTCAGTCCGCTGATGACGGACACTACAAGTTTATCTTCTATCTTCATAATCAAGTTATTTCTTGCGCGCAAAGATACAAAAAAAGGAGACGCATCGCGTCTCCTCTCCTAATTTCTTTCAACTATCTATCTTATTCAACAGCTGCAGATAATTCAGCACCAGCTTTAAATTTAGCTACTTTCTTAGCAGGAATAGTAATAGTTGCCTTTGTAGAAGGGTTAATACCAGTTCTTTCAGCTCTTTCGCTTACAGAGAAAGTACCAAAACCTACGAGAGATACTTTGTCACCAGCTTTCATAGCATTAGTAACTGAAGTGATGAAAGCATCAAGTGCTTTTTTTGCATCGGCTTTGCTCATTTGAGCTTCAGCAGCCATTGCACTAATAAGATCAGACTTATTCATAATACGTAAAATGATTAATTAATATATTTGTTACACAAAAGATTATCCCACAATGGATTGATTCCACAAATATAGCCGAACAAAACAACATATCAAATAAAAACATAAAAAAAACGCAGCAAATTATTGAAAAAGAGCTAATAGGAAGCGTTTTTCATGCTTTAAAACAGAATTTATTCGTACTTTTGCGTCTATTATCTAAATATTCAGAAATTAAAATGATGCCAACTGTAACTAAAAACCTGATAATTATCAATGTACTAGTATTTTTCGGGACAATCGTAGCCCAACGTTACGGCCTGGATTTAACGAATTATCTGGGATTACATTTTTTCCTCGCAAGTGACTTTAATCCGGCACAGCTTATCACTTATATGTTCATGCACGGCGGATTCAGCCACATTTTCTTTAATATGTTTGCCGTTTTTATGTTCGGACCGATTCTCGAACAAACCTGGGGACCCAAACGTTTCCTCTTTTACTATATTCTCTGCGGTATCGGCGCGGGACTTATCCAGGAAGGGGTACAGTATATTCAATATGTAACGGAACTTAGCCACTACGCACAAGTGAATATAGGTACAGGTGTTATCCCAATGGAAGAGTATCTGAACATGATGACCACCGTAGGTGCTTCGGGAGCCGTTTACGCCATATTGCTGGCATTCGGTATGTTATTTCCCAACAACCGGTTGTTCATCTTTCCGCTGCCATTTCCTATCAAAGCGAAGTTCTTCGTTATAGGATACGCCGCGATTGAATTATGGTCAGGACTTGCCAATAGCGCCGGAGACAATGTCGCTCACTTTGCTCACCTGGGAGGAATGTTATTTGGATTGATCCTGATTTTGTATTGGAGAAAAAAAAGCAATAACAATGGGACATATTATAGCTGATTTAAAGGAGACATTCAGAAGAGGAAATATTTTCATCCAACTGATTTATATCAACGTAGGCATCTTTCTGATCGGCACGTTGATTAACGTTTTCTTGCGACTGTTTGAAGTAAGTACCCCCGATATATTCGGTATATTTGCCCTGCCGGCATCCTTTATCGGATTTATTCATCAGCCGTGGTCGTTATTTACTTATATGTTTATGCATGCCGGTATCCTGCATATTCTATTCAATATGCTTTGGCTGTATTGGTTCGGAAGTTTGTTTCTCTACTTTTTCTCGGCCAAGCATTTAAGAGGACTATATGTATTAGGTGGTATCTGTGGAGGTTTACTGTATATGGTTGCCTACAATGTATTTCCTTTATTCAGTTCGCAAGTGGCGGGTGCAACATTGGTAGGAGCATCAGCTTCCGTATTAGCCATCGTAGCTGCTACGGCTTATCGTGAACCAAATTACAGGGTGCAACTTTTTCTTTTCGGTGCTATCCGTCTCAAATATCTGGCACTGGTTGTTATCGGAATCGATGTATTATCCATCACCTCAAGTAATGCCGGAGGACATATCGCCCACCTGGGCGGTGCTCTTGCAGGACTTTGGTTTGCCGCCAGCCTAAGTAAAGGAACTGATTTGACTTCCTGGATCAACTGGATTCTGGATGGTTTCACCTCCTTGTTTCAAAAGAAAACATGGAAACGGAAACCGAAAATGAAGGTACACTATGGAAACAGTGCCACCGGTCGCGAGAAGGATTATGATTACAATGCCCACAAAAAAGCACAGTCTGATGAAGTGGACCGTATTTTGGAAAAACTAAAGAAATCCGGTTACGACAGTCTGACAACTGAAGAAAAGAAAAGCTTGTTCGACGCAAGCAAAAGATAAAGGAATGGAACATATTGGCAAATTTGTCGCATATCTGATACTTGCTGTCAACGCTCTCTTCGTGGGAACGTTGATATTAAGCGCTTATAGCCCTTACCTTAACCCGAAAATAAACCCACTTGCTTCCAGCTTGGGACTTGCATTTCCGATATTCCTGACGATTAATCTGATTTTTATCGGCTTCTGGGCATTCGTCAACTACCGCTATGCGCTCTTGCCTGCCATCGGTTTTCTGATTTGTATTCCGCAGATACGAACTTATATTCCTTTTAACTCCACCACTAAAACCATACCGGAAGGAAGCATCAAAATCCTATCCTATAACGTAATGAGTTTCAACAATCTGGAGAAGAAAGATGGAAAGAACCCTATATTATCTTATCTTGTAGATAGCAACGCCGATATTATCTGTCTGCAAGAATATAACACCGCTACCAACAAGAAATACCTGACGGAACAGGATATTAAAAAAGCATTGAAAGCCTATCCTTACCAATCCGTCCACCAACAAGGGAAAGGAGATGTGCAACTTGCCTGTTTCTCCAAGTTCCCCATACTCTCGATACATCCCATCAAATATGAAAGTAATTATAACGGTTCCATGAAATATGTATTGAATGTAAATAACGACACTCTTACATTAATCAACAACCACCTGGAATCCAACAAACTCACCAAAGAAGACAGAGGGATGTATGAGGATATGATTAAAGACCCGAATGCCAAGAAAGTAAAAACCGGACTTAGGCAATTAATCAGAAAACTGGCGGAAGCATCGGCTATCCGGGCTTCACAAGCTGATTCTGTGGCTAAAGCCATTGCAGCATGTAAATATCCGACAACTATCGTATGCGGCGATTTCAACGACGGTTCTATCTCGTATACACATCGCATCCTGACTCAAAAACTAGACGATGCATTCACACAGTCCGGTAAAGGATTGGGCATTTCCTACAATCAGAACAAGTTCTATTTCCGCATAGACAATATCTTGATCAGCCCCAACCTGAAAGCCTACAATTGCACGGTAGACCGGTCTATCAAAGCATCAGACCACTACCCGATCTGGTGCTATATCAGTAAACGATGAGAACTGAAAACTCTAATAAAAAACACTTATGATGATTAAAAAGACACTAACCATTTTAGCAGTAAGTTGTATGATGTACTCCTGTGCTACGAAAACAGAAAGCAATCCTTTCTTTACAGAGTTTCAAACCCAGTATGGTGTTCCTTCTTTCGACAAGATTAAATTGGAGCACTATGAACCTGCCTTCCTGAAAGGGATAGAAGAGCAGAATCAAAACATCAAAGCTATCATCGAAAGTCCGGAAATTCCGACATTCGAAAATACAATTGTAGCTTTGGATAACAGCGCACCTATCTTGGACCGTGTGAGCGCCATTTTCTTCAATATGACAGATGCGGAAACGACTGACTCACTAACCGCACTTTCCATCAAACTGGCACCGGTTCTTTCAGAACATGATGATAATATCTCTCTGAACGAGAAACTGTTTAAGCGCGTGAACAACGTCTATCAAAAGAAGGATTCACTGAACCTGACATCGGAACAAGAACGTCTGCTGGACAAGACTTATAAAAGATTTGTCCGTTCCGGAGCAAACCTTAATGCCGAAGACCAAACCCGCCTCCGCGAAATTAACAAGGAACTTTCTACACTCGGCATTACTTTCAGCAACAATATACTGAATGAAAATAATGCTTTCAAACTCTTCGTTGACAAAGAAGAAGATCTGGCAGGATTGCCTGAATGGTTCCGCCAAAGCGCCGCTGAAGAAGCAAAAGCAGCCGGACAACCGGGAAAATGGCTATTCACCCTGCATAATGCCAGCCGCCTGCCTTTCCTGCAATATTCAGAAAATCGCCCGCTTCGGGAACAAATATACAAAGCTTACATCAACCGCGGTAACAACAACGACGAAAACGATAACAAGGAAAATATCCGTAAGATCGTTTCTCTCCGCCTGGAAAAAGCTAAATTATTAGGTTTCGACTGCTATGCAAACTTCGTTCTGGACGAAACGATGGCAAAGAACGCCAGCAACGTAATGAGCCTTCTAAACAACCTTTGGAGCTATGCACTGCCAAAAGCAAAAGCGGAAGCTACCGAACTTCAGAAATTAATGGATAAGGAAGGCAAAGGAGAAAAACTGGAAGCATGGGATTGGTGGTATTATACCGAGAAACTACGGAAAGAAAAATACAACCTGTCCGAAGAAGATACAAAACCTTACTTCAAGCTGGAGAATGTGCGCAATGGCGCTTTCACTGTAGCCAACAAGCTATATGGTATCACTCTTACCAAGCTCGAAGGTGTCCCTACCTACCATCCTGATGTGGAAGTCTTTGAAGTGAAAGACGCAGACGGTTCGCAACTCGGTATCTTCTACGTCGATTATTTCCCACGCTCCGGAAAAAGTGGCGGCGCATGGATGAGCAACTACCGCGAACAACAAGGAGATACCCGTCCGTTAGTATGCAATGTTTGCAGCTTTACCAAACCGGTAGGCGATACTCCCTCTCTATTGACAATGGATGAAGTAGAAACTTTGTTCCACGAATTTGGCCACGCTCTGCATGGACTGCTGACAAAATGTGAATACAAAGGAACATCAGGCACTAATGTAGTACGCGATTTTGTAGAACTTCCTTCTCAAATCAATGAACACTGGGCTACTGAACCGGAAGTACTGAAAATGTATGCCAAACATTATCAGACAGGAGAAGTGATACCCGACGAAATCATCGAAAAGATACTGCAACAGAAGACTTTCAATCAGGGCTTCATGACTACCGAATTACTGGCTGCCGCCATCCTCGACATGAACCTGCACACCGTAACAGATGTAAAGAATATAGACATGCTTGCATTCGAAAAAGAAGCCATGGACAAGCTCGGTCTCATCCCCGAAATAGCACCGCGTTATCGCGTGACTTACTTCAATCATATCATTGGTGGTTACGCAGCCGGATACTACAGCTACCTATGGGCCAATGTACTGGATAATGATGCTTTTGAAGCCTTTAAAGAACATGGTATCTTTGATAAAAACACCGCCGACCTCTTCCGTCACAACGTATTGGAGAAGGGCGACAGCGAAGACCCGATGGTGCTTTACCGGAATTTCCGTGGAGCGGAACCAAGCTTGGAACCGCTACTGAAAAACAGAGGAATGAAATAATTCAGTAAAAAAGCCCTTAAACATCAAATATTTGAGGGCTTATTACACATGAATGTGAAAAAAAAACTATATTTGCAGCCTTGTATACGGCAAAAAGAACTTGTGTACGACAGAATTTAACTGAAAATTAAATTAAAAAAGTAATCATCATAAATTAAAAGTAAAATGCAAAACAAAGGATTTGTAAAGGTTTTTGCGGTATTACTCACACTGGTATGTGTGTTCTATCTCTCCTTCTCCTTCGTAACACGCCATTATACCAACAAGGCGAAAGAAATTGCGAACGGCGACCCGAAAGTGGAACAAGACTACCTCGACTCTCTCTCTAACGAGAAAGTAATGCTGTGGAACTGGACACTGAAACAATGTCGTGAGATGGAGATTAGTTTAGGTTTGGACCTGAAGGGTGGTATGAACGTTATCCTCGAAGTTTCCGTACCTGATGTTATCAAAGCATTGGCAGACAACAAGCCTGACGAAGCTTTCAACAACGCATTGGCGACAGCTGCAAAACAGGCTGTCAACAGTCAGGATGATGTTATCACCCTGTTCATCAGAGAATACCACAAAATTGCTCCGGACGCAAAACTTTCCGAACTTTTCGCAACACAACAGTTGAAAGATAAAGTTAACCAGAAATCATCAGATGCAGAAGTTGAAAAAGTGCTGAGAGCAGAAGTAAAAGCTGCTGTTGAAAACTCATTCAACGTTCTTCGTACCCGTATCGACCGTTTTGGTGTTGTTCAACCGAACATCCAAAGTCTGGAAGACAAAATGGGACGTATCATGGTGGAACTTCCGGGTATCAAAGAGCCGGAACGTGTGAGAAAACTTCTCCAAGGTTCTGCCAATCTGGAGTTCTGGGAAACTTATACAGCTAGAGAAGTTCTCCCTGCCATGCAATCTGCAGACGCCAAATTGCGTGTTATTTTAGCTGAAGGAACAACAGCTGATACAGATACTATTGAAGCAGTCCTTACCGAAGCCACTCCGGTTGAGAAAAAAACTGTAAGTGCTGCCGACAGCCTTGCAGCTGCCCTGAAAGGTGACGTAACTGCTGAAGATAAGTCTGCCGCAAATATGGAAGAAATCAAAAAGCAATATCCTTTGCTGTCCATACTTCAGTTGAATTCTAGCGGACAAGGTCCCGTTATTGGTTATGCCAACTACAAAGATACTGCTGACATCAACAAATATCTGGCTATGCCGGAAATCAAAGCTGATCTTCCAAAAGACCTTCGTCTGAAATGGGGTGTTTCTCCTTCTGAATTTGACAAGAAAGGACAGACTTTCGAATTATACGCTATCAAGTCTACCGAACGTAACGGCAAAGCTCCGTTGGAAGGTGACGTAGTAACAGATGCGAAAGATGAATTCGACCAATACAGCAAACCGGCTGTAAGCATGACAATGAACTCTGACGGTGCACGCCGCTGGGCTCAGTTGACTAAGCAGAACATTGGCCGTTCCATTGCTATCGTTCTTGATAACTATGTATATTCTGCACCAAACGTAAACTCTGAAATTACAGGTGGACGTTCACAGATTACAGGTCATTTCACTCCTGAACAAGCAAAAGACTTAGCTAACGTATTGAAATCAGGTAAGATGCCGGCTCCGGCTCACATCGTACAGGAAGATATCGTTGGTCCGTCACTGGGTCAAGAATCAATCAATGCGGGTATTTTCTCATTCGTTGTAGCCCTGATTCTGTTGATGATTTACATGTGCTCTATGTACGGCTTCATCCCAGGTATGGTTGCTAACTGCGCGTTAATCCTCAACTTCTTCTTCACGCTAGGTATTCTTTCATCCTTCCAGGCTGCACTGACAATGTCCGGTATAGCCGGTATGGTATTGTCACTTGGTATGGCTGTGGATGCGAACGTACTTATCTATGAACGTACAAAAGAAGAGCTTCGTGCAGGTAAGGGTGTGAAGAAAGCACTTGCCGACGGTTATTCAAATGCATTCTCGGCTATCTTCGACTCTAACTTAACATCTATCATCACAGGTATCATCCTGTTTAACTTTGGTACCGGTCCGATTCGTGGTTTTGCTACGACATTGATTATCGGTATCTTGGTATCCTTCTTTACCGCAGTGTTCATTACTCGTATCGTTTATGAACACTTCATGAACAAAGACAAGTGGTTGAACTTGACATTCACAACCAAGATTTCAAAGAATCTGATGACCAATACACATTTCGATTTTATGGGTACAAACAAAAAGTCCCTTATTATCGTCAGTGCAATCATCGTTGTTTGTATCGGTTCATTTGCCATCCGTGGTTTGAGTCAGAGTATCGACTTCACTGGTGGACGTAACTTTAAGGTACAATTTGAGAATCCTGTAGAACCGGAACAAGTTCGTGAATTGATCTCTAGCAAATTTGGCGACGCCAACGTAAGCGTTATTGCTATCGGTACAGACAAAAAGACCGTACGTATCAGTACAAACTACCGTATCGAAGATGAAGGCAACAACGTAGACTCTGAAATCGAATCATATCTATATGAAACCTTGAAGCCGGTATTGACTCAGAATATCACATTGGAAACTTTCATCGACCGTGACAATCACACAGGTGGTAGTATCGTAAGCTCACAGAAAGTAGGTCCGAGTATCGCAGATGACATCAAGACAGGCGCTATCTACTCTGTAGTATTGGCACTGCTCGCCATCGGTTTGTATATCTTGCTCCGTTTCCGCAACATTGCTTACAGTATCGGTTCTATCGTAGCTTTGAGTTGCGACACCATTATGATTATCGGTGCCTATTCACTATTCTGGGGTATCCTGCCATTCTCTCTGGAAATCGACCAGACATTTATTGGTGCTATCCTGACAGCTATCGGTTACTCTATTAATGATAAGGTGGTAATCTTCGACCGTGTACGTGAGTTCTTCGGTTTATATCCGAAACGTGACAAACGAGTATTGTTCAACGACTCTCTGAACACAACGCTGGCTCGTACCATCAATACATCATTAAGTACATTGATCGTATTGCTGTGTATCTTCATCCTTGGTG
>OMCH01000848.1_pt1 | contig 13581 bp, 13 predicted proteins | sample 1674341 | NCBI WGS metagenome assembly OMCH01 (sample SAMEA103958164, study PRJEB25191) | human gut metagenome | biome: human-associated habitat [ENVO:00009003]; feature: intestine environment [ENVO:2100002]; material: feces | place: Germany | collected 2013/2015
TTATATCATACTTTGCGACTTTATTCAATATCTTTGGGAATTTTTAGAGGTTCCCTTATACCAGATTTTCGCCCCAAAATCAACAATTTGCGGCAATATCATTTGGCTTATCTGTAAATTTTTTCAAGCTACTATGAGCAATTCATATCGCTGATTACGAAAAATCAATGACGATACAGCTTGCATCGTCTATTGGGTTGCTGTTATCTAAAAAAGTAACCAGTTCTTCTCTAGCACCATTGGCAATCATTTGTTTGGCTCTTTCAGTGATGTTCTGCCCACGTGCATACACTGTTGCTCCGTCTGTTATCATTACGATTCTTGAATATGCTCTGATGTTTCCGAAACTCAGTCTCAAATGATATAGCGCTTCAGGAGAAGTTGTCAGCCATGTGTAGTTCGTTGTTAGTCCATTTTCTGGAGAACTGATCATACTAATACTGCCGTCTTTTTTTCGGCCAATGATGCTTCCATCGCCTAAATGGATTATCGTGTATTTTCCCGTATACGTGTCATATGCCAATATAACCAGTGTTGATGCAAACTCTGCTTTTTCTGTTTCCTCGGTTGTGGCCAATTGGGAAATAGTATCACGAATCGTTCTAATGAGCTCATATTGCAGTTCGTCAACATGTTCGTATTGATTCATCCGGGTAATACCCTTATCCGCGATAAACCGGAACACAGCTTTTAGGACTTCTATTCCGCCTTCGCGACAATACTTTTTCCCCGTTTGACCATCAGCGAGTCCCCAAAACCTTAACCCAGGTATTCCGTCAATATAAATGACATCCTCGCATTCTGATCCTCTTTCCGAATTGTTTATACCGATTTTGGAATGAGCTGTGCTTAGTTCCTCAAAGTGCATTATAAAGTCCATATTAACCATCTTCTCTCATCTTTCCTTTGCTTGTCGGATTATACAACATAGATAATCTATTGCTTTCTAGCTGTTGTTTGTCCTGTAGAATCTAGTTCCCCCACAGGGCGTTCCCGCCTGTATGACCGACAGAATGATCATCTTGTGATACCAAGTCAAAACTACCTGTTTCGGGATTGTGCTGCCATGTAAAACCTTCTGGCGTATATCCTTGCGGTGAATCCATCCTTTCCATCGCACCAAAAGTTATGCCCTGCAGTTTTTCGGGACTATCGTACATGTGATCCTGAAAATCCTCTCTGCAGGCGCTGAACTGCTGGTGAATGCTCATGTCGTTTGCGGCGCTTCCAAGTTCAACGTGGTGCTTGCTATCAAATTCAGGGAAAACCCCTTCGACAGATAACCCATCGGCAAGTTCCGCAGTTCGTCTTTCAAACGAGACGCCGTTTTCAGATTCAAGGCCATCGAGAGCCATGTTGCGGGTGGTTATTGGAATGGGGTTGCCTGGGACGAATTCATCTCCATCGTAATGCCGCTCAATATAATCGGCGGCTTTGTCAAAGCCATAAGAGCGAGCATAATCCGCTGCTTTTTCTGCTTCGGATTGAATATCACTGTCGCCGAATGCTGACGCCAACGAAAGGTCTGGAGCAGCTCCAGCGCCGATGCTTTCAGCCGTGTCAATGTTGATATCATCCGTTTCTGCGGGATCAAAATCAGTCCAATCACTCGTCTCTGGAGCATCAATCCCATCAGTTTCAGAAAATTCTGTTGATGTGTCATTGAATTCATTCATTTCCGTTTCCTTCCTTTCCGTGATTATTCATATCTGTCAAAAGCTTTTTGACGGTCTGCACCCCAAATGAGATGCCGTTCTCCACAGAACATTTTCTTAAGAGATGTACAGCTATGCAGCTGCACTTTTTCCTGAACATAGCCGCATTCTCAGTATTAATACGAAATGATAAAACAGACGGGATGCGGATAATGTGTGCGGCAACCTCTTCCGGAGTGATCAGTTTGAGCTGCCGCTCGGCAAATATCTGTTCTGCAAACATATTTGCTTCTTCCCGAACAGCAACTGAGCAATGGTTACACCCTGCTTTTTCGCAGAAGGCGAACGGGCAATAATCCCTGCCATGGGCAGTCAAATACTTTGTGTGTGTTTTGACTATTTGCTCATCTGAAACATGCTTCAGATGTTCTTTGTCGGACGAGTAATCCATTCTGGCGGGCAGAGCCGATCTAAGAAAACGATTCTTAAGCACGAACTCACCGGCGGACATAAGAGGAAGCACATCACAGAGGTTGTTATCCGCTCCGATATGTTCTCTCAGCATTTCTGCCTCCTCGCCGCTTAGCCGGAAAGAGATAATATTGTCAACATTATCGAGCATTCGCCCGCCAACACGTGAAGGGGATTGATCTGAAAAGATGACGCCAACTCCGTATGCCCTAATCTCAGTAATGACGTTGATCATTAACTGTGTCATAGTGCTGTTCAGAGCTTTTTCCTCTTGTGTTGCACCCTCTCCCTGATCCAGCAAAGCGTGAGCTTCGTCGATCAAAACGATATTTCTAAGCCGGTGATCGCTCTGTCTTGTGGATTTCAAATAGGCAAGTATGCTAATGAGAGTCAAAGCTGAAACTAACGATTTTTGCTCAGGCTCAAGACTTCCCATTTCGAGAACTGCGCATCCGTTCAAAAGATCCTCCACAGACGTAGAATGTATCGTATTAAACGTGCGAGGGCATCTCTCTATCAGACTTTGAAGCCTGAAAGCGCCTCCGGACATCATATTTCCTTTTACCTCATTGCTGTAACTGGATCTGGAAATAACACGCTTAAAGACTCGAACAAAGTCAGACATATCAAAAATGGAGACATTGCCGTCTTCACTCGTACTTACGTCTGTCCAGCCGTTCAGAGTATATGCCTCCGCAATCGCCTTTTCAAAAAGCGCCGGCAAAGGATCGGGTAAAGAAAAAGCGGCCTTAAACGCAGACAACAAACTGCTTCTGTATTCACCGAGAGGCACATCCTTTGGAACATAAAACGGGTTGATAAGCAATGGAACTACCGGGCGTTCCACCGTAAAGACCCTGCTGTCTTTCATGCTGGCGACCAAATCGCGATATTCACGTTTGACCGGTTCCAGTATCAAAACAGGAATACCGCGACTCTGGAACTGCGTTATCAGCTGCTTCAGGAGAGTGGTTTTTCCAACACCCGATTTCCCCATTACAGCGGTATGGAGTAACAGTTGCTCAAGAGGAACAAATAACCTCTGCGACGAATATATGGATCGTCCCAGATACAGACCCTCTCTATCGTCGTTAGTCAGTTGTTCGGGTAAGAGATCCACTTCGGGCATCAAAGAGAATGCGTTCCTATCGATGCCGATGAAGTAGCTGCCTTGCAACGGCAGCTGAAAGATTTGTGAAATCTCATCCGATGTCCATTTGCATAGACTTGCCGCATCCGACTTCTTAAGATCGTGAGAGATTTTCCAAGGTTGGTTATAAATGCTGTACTTCTGATACGCTGAAACAGCAATAGGCCGAAAGGCCGTCCCGTGAACGGACTGCTTTATTCTGGCGGTAACCAGTGCGGCGCTGGTTACCGTCCCTATAACGATAAGGTTTACTTCGGCGAAAGGATTTGCGACTTTCTGTGCATAGTATTTCCATCGATCTGCCGACGCCGCAGCGAGGCTGTCACGCATATTTGGAACTACGCCATCCACTGCTTGTGAACAATGAGCAGTGTTTTTTGCAATCAGCCGACGTTCGTCATCAGACAACAGCGTAGGTATAATCTGAATACATAAACCACAGCCGGAGCCGTCCAAAACGGAGTAGATCCGCTTCCAGTCAACACTTTCGACCACAGACGGCGATTTATATGTTTCCTGTACGCCGTATTCCTGTATATCCTGCTTCATCAATGCCCAGACCGAGTCTGTATCCATCTCGGAAATATGCTTTCTGTATTTCTCAAAGGATACTTCTTCTGCTGTAAAACCAGACTGATGAAGAAGCGAAAGGATACCTTTTTCGAGAGCTTCCTGACGGACAACACAATCCTGTTCAGAACTGTCATGGGTTCTGAGCGTAAGCAAATGATTAATACGGCTGCCTGCTTTTCTTCCCGCGATTCGAAGAATCTCAATTGCCGTTTGCCCATTTCCTGCAGAGGATAGATAGCAAGCATCCTCGCAAATCGTTTTTGCAAGCGTTAAGCCGACTTCGTTGTCGTCTGAGATAGGAACCGCCTTGATGCGATATGAAGTCAGGACAAAGTATTCTCCTCCATCAAAAAACTTCTTCATATGAGTCCTCCTAAATGAACGGATTGTGTTGATAGTTCGGTACGGTACTCATAAGCTGATTGATCACCTTGACAGGACGTGAGCTGAACACCTTGTACAGGCAGCCCGCCAGACCACCTGTACAAAGCACAGCGATAAAATAGCACTCCGTGCCGAAAAGCACTCCGGCGATGATAGAACAGAACGCAGCGGCAAAGATCCATGCGAGGATTCTTGTCCTTTGTTTGTTGAGCTCCTCTCTGTGTTTCTCATAGCGCCGGCTGCCGTATCTGATCATTTCACCGGTTACGCCGTTGAGCCTCACCAGTTTATCCCACGCTTCAGAGGCGATGGTTCTATTAGCGGTATTATCCATGTCTATGTCCCCGAAGTCCTGAGTTGCTGCTCGCAGGACAGCGAGATACAGTTTCTTCTCTGTGGGGTACTGGCTCATTAACGGTCTCAGAAGGACGATAGTCTGTTCCCAGTTGCCGGCAGCAAGGTGACCCATGGCTTGAGAATATGTTCTGTCATACTGCATGAGTTGCTGATCTTGCTGCAGATCATAAACCGGGTGTCCACACGAGTCGCACTCCATTCTCATTCTGCTGCGATTGTAGTGAAAACTGGAGCAGCCACAGCGACTACAGACGCGATCCATAGAATCACCACCTTTCTAACGGTATGATACGATTATCGATTTCTGGGAGGCAAAGGCTTGCTAGCTGTAGCCTGGTGCGGCATACGCGCGGGAATGGGATTATGAGGCTGAAGACCGGTTGCACGATCGCTGTGATCCTTAACTTCACGAACCGGCTGGCTGCTCGGTTCCACAGGAATGGAAGCAGAATATACGGCCTGTCTCTGTTGCTTCAGCGCGGCGTTGATCAAAGGGATCAAAGCAATCAAGCAAACCAGAGTTGTGATTATGAAAGCGAAGACCGCCGACCTTACAGATACGTCAATTCCCAAAAGCAAGGCGGAAAGAGCAATCACAGCGGTTTCAAGGATACAACAAACGACGGAGAGTCCAGCTGCTTTGCGAAGGTTGCTGTTCCAGTACGTTGCGAGGTATGCCACAGGGATTCCAACAGTGAGAAGTGTGCCGCCAATGTACACTGCGAGACGAGCTGTTGCCTCTGCAGGGGCGAGCCACCAGAAAAGAAACTGGGGGATCAAAACGATGGCTGCAAGGACGGGGATCAAAGAGTAGTTTTTGCGTGTCATTTTCATCATTCCTTTCACTTAAAATCTATAACCGCAGATGGGGCAAACGCTATTGCCACGCATCACGTTTCCGTTACACGACGGGCAACGCTTGTACCGATCAGGCATGGGCGGAGGCGATTCCGCAGATGAGGTATTTCCCTGGGCGTCAGACGATGCACCGCCAAACATATCCGTGTGCCGAGTCATTTCGGTCAGCGGTTCCCGCAGCGCCGGGAGCATCTGTGAGAGCATCATCATCTGCATCATCATTGGAGCCATTCCGCCAGCGTTCCCGTTGGAATTACATGCAGCGCCACCAGTAGGAGCCTGCCCTCGAGAAGGAATTCCCGTCATCATTTCACCAAGAGTGCGGTTATTGACGTTACCGTTCCATACTCTTTGCAGGTTATCCAGTTCGAGATCGGTTCTGGTTTTCCCGCCGGCATACTCCTGCTCCAGACTATAGAGTCTTTGAATCTCCGAATCGGGGACATTGATGGCTACAAGGTCAAACCGCTCCAGCTTGATACCGTACTCAGACAGACCGGGCCTTATCGTGGTGACCGCCATATTTCCGATGTAAGAGAGTCTGGAGTTGAACTCAGTGACATCGAGCTTGCTGATCTCTCTGGAAATGGCTTCTCTAATGGGAGCGAGAACCATCTGCTCAATACACGGATCGATATCTTCATCCGAAAACGCGGAGCTATAGCTACCTACCAGTTTTGTGAGAACCTTCAGAGGATCGTAGATCGAGAAGGAAAGATTGCAAGATGCAAGCGCTTTCATTGTAAGACGGAAGCGATGCTCCCGGAAAGGAAACTCTCCAGTGCCGAGCTTAACAAACTTTGCCCTTTCCGTCGACACAAAGAATACAGACACAGTAGTTCCAGTATCTCCACGGGTCAGGACGTTGCGGAGCCTTACAAAGAAGGGATCAACGCCTGTGAAGATCTCGTATCTGCCGGGACCATAGGGGCGCGAAAGCGTACCGTTGATAGCAACGAACGCAGTGGTTCCCGGAGGGACAACCAGAATACTTCCGTTGACAATTGCGGAGTATTGTCCGCATACATCCGGTTGAATTCGGATTAAACCGTTTCCACCCGGATCTCTGATGATTGATTGGTACATATTCTCATCTCCTTTGTCATTATTTTACCCCATTATTACAGCCACATTTTTAAGCTCTGGGTGATAATAAATTTTATAGCTTCCATTAATACTGCATTCTACCGTAAATGCTCTTCTAACCTCATCCAAACAATTCCCAGATGGAGGATAATAACTGAAGTGAATCAGTATCGGCGATATGCCTCTCTGTGAGTCCTTTTTGATCCTTGACTTAAGTTCCTTATATGAATGAACGCACAGCCTGTGATGGCTATAGTAGCTTAATGCCTCCGATGAGCATACTGGAACGTGTGCGCCTTTAAAATCGAAATGATCACTTGAAATCTGATTATCCGACAGGTTCAAGTAATCGAAGCGAACAAACCCTTCCTCAGTTCCGTCCCAAGTGACGTCACAGTGAACGGGGACCCCATTGATCCATGCAATCGTCCAACAGTGCCAGCCGTCCGTTTTGGTTCTGCCATAAACCTTGATACAGGGGATGCCGATTCTCCTGAGGCACAACAGCAACAATGCATTATGTCCTTCGCATACACCCGATGAAAGAAGCACAGGTCCCACAATATTGTGATCCCGAACATCGCTATGATTGGAATATGCGAGCTTCCTTGAAATACGTTCATACACGAGAATCTCACGGTCAATCATTTGCAGATGAGCAGTTCCACGAACGATGCGATAGATACTCTTCCGCACCTGCTGCCGGATTCTATCAATGATTTCAGGGGCATACAGGATTGGGTACTCAAGAGTGCCGATCTGACCTCTACGGGTGAATTCGCTCTGAAATCCCAGATAGAAGAATTCCGGGTGATCGTCTCTGATTGCTTTGTATGCTGCAAAGCAATCGGACGCAGATGTTTCGGGATTACTTATGGAGAATGTCGTCTTACCTGAGTAATCCCCCCGGAGAAGTTGGGCATTGATGCGGTCATAGAACACCCGGCCCTGACGAGTGAGGAATCCTCTATAGTATTCAGAACCCAGCTTCTCCGGTATCTTCGCCATTATGATTCACTCCCTTCTGCCATTGGGAATCACCAGCTTGATCTTCAAGCAGCCTCTACCATCAATACGGGTGCGCAGTCTGATATCTCCAGCATAACCGCGTGTTCGAAGGCACTGACTGGCAAGACGAACGATTTCATCGGTAGGAGGAATCAGACGCTTGTCTTCGCTAAGATCTTCCTGAGGAGTCGTGCCACGTGAAAACACAATGATTTCCGCCTCGGCAAAGTCCTTCCCTATGCTGCCCAGCATCTTCTTCCGAATCGGGTCACACACGAAGATACAGACGGGAGACGATGCCGCGCGTGCAGCGCCACTCACCTTGTCGGTCCCGCTGTAAAACACACCGAGATCGGGGTGAGTATGCCCTTCCAAAACGAACTCCGAGGGGCCGCAGAGCTTGAGGAAAGGGTCAACCTGGTAGCCGAAGGCATCCGTGTTGAATTTGGCTTCATTTCTCAGAAACTCCTCACGATGGTATTCCAGAAAATCGAGTCCCGGATTGTATTCTCCGTTGGGGCCAAGGTTTGATGCTCCGACAGGATTGCGATTCATAGTCTGGATCTCGATGATATGGCTGATAATTGTGATCGGGTCACCATTATCATCAATTAGGAAATGTCCCATTCCGTAGAGTTTCTGCTCATTTACATTCATGGGAGATCTTCTTCCATACGAAGTGATAGAAACAAACTCTTGGTAAGGTTCGGGAAGCATAATTACTTTGTTGCGTCCTTTGCCATGCCTTTCCTTGACATACACATCACCGCACTTGCTTTTGATGATGTCCAAAGCTTTCTTAAGGCTGCACACCGGATAAGTTTTGGGCTCCGAAGGACGTCTGGTAGGCATAGGGGTATAATTGGTCACGATACTTCATCTCCTTGTCTTTCAGTGATGTCTTCCGGGAAGGGGCGGAGGTGCGGTCGCAGGCTTTGCTGTCACCTTGCGAGGCGGAAGAGCTGTCAGTTCAGGGGCATAAAGGAGTTTGGGATGAATCGTGGGAAAGCGTTTGGAAGCAACACCATCCTTATGCCACTGCGCCACGCTGCTGTTTGCCATGCTATCGTATCGAGTAACAATAGGGTCGTGGATCATGTCGTGTACAAGCTTGTCTACAACTGTGGTTAAAGAGCTTGTGAATGGAATCCAAGCATCAATACAGGCTTTTCCAGAGCGAAATACGTTGGGACTCGCAAGATAATGATCCGAGGCATACGCGGCCGATACGGATTTCAACGGATAACCGGGATAGCAAATGATATCAGCCGTCATAGATTCACAGGCTTTAGGCATAGAGTCCTCGTTTGTGGTGAGGTAATGCGAAGGTGCCTTAACCGTCACTTTGAGGTGCATCGCTTCACCGATTTTCGCCTGAACCCTCTGAATCGTCACATACTTGGGATTGTATTTCCGGACGATTTCCTGGTAATCGTTCTTCAAAGCCTCGGCAGAGTCTTCTTCGGTGATGGAGACTTCTCTCGTGCCGTATTCATCGGTATAGTTGGTTGAATAACTCATGTTGAACCTCCTTTTAGAGCTTATGGATTTCGTGCATTTTCAGGTGATCCTCATCGAGCGCAAAGACTGTCCTGGTGATCTTCTCGGTATCCAAAAAGTCAAGAGCTCCGTTGCGCTGAATCACCTCGAAATGAGCACCAAGCGGGTACCCCAGGTCATAGAGTGTCATCTTCAGGATTTCTTCACTGCAACCGAGGTCAAAAGCATGCAGGATCTCGCCATGAGAGAAGGTCACACTGTTATGAGCGCGTTTCCCCTGGGCGCTACACTTATCGCACAGAAGATCGTCAAGAAAGACACGGCCCTCATGCTTCATCACCTTAATGGAGGTCCCACACGAATGGCACACATCATCCACGATAAAGCCGGCATGGACAATCTTCCTGTAATTCAGGCGATGAACGGACATCTCAAAATCCGTCGTACCGAGGATAGCAGCAATCTGATCCATTGCCTCCTTCAGAGTGACATCTGTAACGTTACCATGAAGCCACTCGATTTTTGCAGGCGGATGTATTGCGCATCCAGGACAATTACGTTTCCGCAAAGGATGCGAGACACTCAACTCCAGATGGGGGTATGCTGTATAGGTCAATCTGCGATTCATCACAGCATTATCCCCAATAACACTAGCTCTAAGCTGTTCAGCACTGAGATGAGCAGCCATGGAACTGGCGAGGTTTGAGGTGCGAACAATCTCAGTGACACCGTTGATTTGTCTGAGCTGAGGTCCTGTGCAGGATGTTCTGATGCTGCTGTCCTTCATCCAGTTCTCATCAATCTGACAGCGGATACAGAACTCAGTATTATCAAGGATAACACTTTCAGCCATTTCATCGTGTGTGCCGTCCATAATGATAATGGGTCGACGGCTTTCCGGAAGTTGACGAATCAGCTCGTTTAGCAATACCTTTGCATCATAATTATCGACAGCGACAATTACATACTTATAGTCGGCAAACGCCTCCGGCCCGAACAGACACAGATCACCGTCAATTCCATTAGATGAACATCCATCATCCAGAAGAGGCTGTACTCGATCAGAAGAGCATTCCGCTTTGTTCCGTCCGGCATCTTCCGGAGTACGGATTAAACAGCTGTGTTTCGCGGCGTTTTCAAGTGTGAAGAAATCGAAGTCCATCGCATCAGGAGAAAGCCCCATTTTGGCGAATTTCTCCATGAGATGAGTTCCAACCGCCCCGGCACCGATAATCAGTACGCGCAGGGCATGGAACAGAGGACGATATTCTGAGAGTTTCAAAGCATTATAAACGACTTTGTTCATGTTAAATCATCCTTCTATTCTTGGCTGTCATAGCAGTTTCCCGTTGCTCTTAAACCGGTGACCTCTGGAACAGCGGTAACAATTTTCTCCGCTGTCCCAGAAGATCACTTGGCGTTCACCGGGGACATTCCTTTGCTTATCAAAGGGGCAACATGGGAACTGTGCGGGTTTGATTTTGATTCCACGAGGGCCGTTGCTGATCTCCACGGTTCTTCGGGTTGCATTAGCTGTTGCCGACGCGGAAGAACGACGGGGAGGCAATGCCCTTGTAACGGAAGAGCTGCTTGTTCTGGTTTGAGCATGGCTGACTGTTGGTGAGGGTATGCCCACATTGACCCGAGGAGGGAGCGGAGGAGGTGCATTGATGGATTTTTCTTTGCGCCCCTTTTTTGTTACACATGCGATTATGACTCCGCATGCAGCCAAACCCAAACCGACAAGGATGCATATTGTCACCATCATGTCAGCCCCCTAGTTATTTACGCGACATTCCCATCATCGCAGATGGCAAGCACGTCGCCTTCTTCGAGGCCAAGTCCTTCTACGGTTTCGTTAGTGTCTTTGGTGTCTCTCCCGGTGCGCTTATTCTTGAACTGAAGCTTCGCATCCGGGTTGATCCCGATGTCGGCATGGTACTCTTTGACTACCTGACCGAGGGTGTTGCTCTTAAAGACAGGCACCTCCGGGAAAGGCGTGCCGGTCACACTGTTAAGGAGGTCAATCACAATCGTGTTTTCCTCAGTGTTAAGAGCGCTGTCAATAGGGTAGTTCGTCATAGCATTCGTCTCCTTTTGTAATTTTTTGTGGCTTCCCACGACTACAGCAGCAATGATTGCCGCTGTAGTTTCGGCCGGTTGCCATCCGGCTCTCATTCGGGCGGGAGGAGATATAACAGCTTTCAAGCGAGTAACTCTTGGATGATGGGTTATTCTTTCCTCTTGAAGTGCTTATAGAGTAGCATATTCGCTTTCGTTGTTTTTTTAATGCCTTTGAAGTTAATACCGGTTCTCCAAGACTTCAAAAACTCGAGTCCGAGCAACACGCTACACAATTTATGAGGCAAACCCAACTTTTCTCTTTACTGTACCGAGAATTGCCTGCTCGGCATCCGCAAACATCCTTTCCGTTACGGGAACAGGAGTGTTGTCCTCTTGAACCAATGCCATATCGAGTGCGTTTTCAAGCACGGCTTCAATCATCTGTTGATGCTTTCGTAGGGATGTAATGTTTCGACCCACAAGGTGATCAATAGATTTGAATAAAAGCTCGTAGTTAAAATCAATCATGCTATACAGGTCACTCGCCAGTTTTTGCTCGGCATATTTCCTACTAATGGATTTGATACGAGTAGCATTGGCTTCAGGAAAATGAATGACCATGCAGCGATCCGCCAAGATGGGATTAATCTTCTGAAGATCATTCGCGGTAAAGAACATGGGACAGTGTTCAAGCCCGACAAGTGTAGTCTCAAGGTAATTATCGAAAACGTCGGTGTTTGATTCATCCGTAATAGAAAGCAGCTCGTCATCGATACTAGCTCGATTGCGATCGTGAGTAACTTTGTCAATCTCGTCGAAGATATAAGCTACAAGCAAAGAATTCGTGCGGAGTCGTGCCTTTGCGATACACCCGGCATCAGAAGACTGATATGTTCCGCAATCGCCCGTCATTCCGTGACCGCCATCTGTCTGGGGAACTTTTATTACTTCAGTGGGAATCTGAAGCGCTTCCTCAACAAGTAAACGCACGGCAGTTGTCTTGCCACAGCCTTTTTCACCAACGAAGATAACCGGTCTCATATGTCCCGTTTCAATGTAAGTGACGAGAGCGGGAACAATCCTGCTAATTATCTCATCAGGGATGTCATGGCTAATGCAGAAAGATTTCAAATGACTGTATAATTTCCTCGGATCTACGGATTCGCGAAAGAAGCGAGGAACCTCAAGTTTCATTTTCTTGAGAGCACGCAAATAACGAACCTGCTTTTTGTCAACATGGTGGGCCGTGGAGATATCGTCTAACTGCGTTTCAAGCTCCTTTAAGCGAGACATCCCTTCGCTGTTCAGACCAGAAAGCTGCTTGTCAATCCATCGGCAGGAATGTCCCGAGCGATCAGCAGAATTCTTCCCGTTCATGTTGTTTTGCAGGCCAAGCAGTGCCATGATTTCACGATCACTGAGGCTCAGCACCAGCTTTTTAACTTCACTGAGTTCTGCCATACTAACACCTCCGTTTAGGTAGAATTGTTGCGATACCTCCCGGCGGACTACAAGCATTGGCAGTCCGCCGGGAATAGAGTTGAATGCAGTACAGTCTACTCCGCTTTGACGAACTTCAACATCTTCGCACGCATCTTAATCATGTGAGCGTGACGCATAAGCTCGGGAAATTCACTGAGAAGAAGGTCATACTCTTCTTTCAGGGCTTCGAGTTCGTCCTTGGTAACAGGTTTTCCGGAGCAAACCTTCTTATGAAGGAGATGATCCTTTGCAAGGGCGCGGATGTAGTAAAGATAAGGGATGTTGATAGAAGGCTGGGCTTCAGCGGATGCTGCGATTCCGTAATTGGTAGTCTCCAACACATCTGCATAAAGGCCTCGATCCATCTGCATATCAGCCAACCGCAGAGCGCACTGACTCGCATTGGCATGAGTACTGATTGCCTCCTTCAGGACACTCATGCTACCTTCAGCATTACCAAGTGCCGCTTCAAGTTCGCTCTCGGCCATACTTGCCTTTTCCTCATAAGGAAGGTGTTTCTTGTAATACTCGACGATCCTTCTGCATTCTTCCTCGTTCGCAATCGGGTCTTCCTTGAGAAGATAATCAAACGAGAACGTGAATGCGCGCCAATTCCAGCGCTGAAAAGGGACATTCGCCTTCAAGATGGAGTAATGATTTGCAGCTGTCTGCATATCTCCTGCTTCGGAACTATACTTAATAGTGTCCGCAAGAAGATCCACATTGAGGGGGAATTTCTTAAGCCCCTCCATACAGATCTCCGTTGCCTCACGGTTCCTGCCACGGCGTGCGCGATCCACAGCCTTATTGTGGTAATCATCCGAATCCATGTCGTTATCATCCATGTCTTCCTCGTCATCCGAGTCAGACATCATCCCCCGCATACGAGAGAGCAACTCGAGGATATTACCACTGGGCGTCTCGTCTTCGGAAGACTCATCATCTGCTTCGGGAATGCCGATGAGTTCTTTCACATCCTCGTCAGCGGGAGTT
>OMCH01000855.1_pt1 | contig 13516 bp, 8 predicted proteins | sample 1674341 | NCBI WGS metagenome assembly OMCH01 (sample SAMEA103958164, study PRJEB25191) | human gut metagenome | biome: human-associated habitat [ENVO:00009003]; feature: intestine environment [ENVO:2100002]; material: feces | place: Germany | collected 2013/2015
CGCCGAACGCCGTATGCCCGTTGTCGCTCGGACGCGAAAGCATCGCGAATTTCCCGCCGATCTTGCGGGGGAACAGCACGCCGTTGCGGTTGAACGGGATGAAGGCGTTTTCCAGCTGGTGGAACGTCTCGAAATCCTCCGTCCACGCCACGCCGATCGTCGGGCCGTGGTAGCCGTTGCACCACGTCACGTAGTATTTGTCCCCGATCTGAGCCACACGCGGGTCGTAGCCGTAGACCCACTCCGAGATCTCGGCGTCGCCGCCCACCAGGTTGAAGTCCTCCTCGCGGATGTCCCAGTCGATGCCGTCCACCGAGAAGCCCGCATGGATGCGCATGCGGCGATTCGTGTCGTCGCAGCGGAAAACACCCGCATAGTTGTACTTGCCCTTCTTAAACGGCACGACCGCCGAATTGAAGACCGAGTTGGAGGTCGAAAGCGCGTCGCGCCCGATGATCGGGTTGGCAGAATAGCGCCACATAACCTCCTTGCTCCCCGCGGGACGCTCTTCCCACGGCATATCCGGCAGTGCCGGGCCCATTATTTTCAGATTGCTCATGTTATTTGGTTGTTGGTTTATCATCATAGGTGAACGGTACGAACCAGGTCATCACAAAGGCGGGGATCGTCGCCAGCATGACCACGATGAAGAAGACGCCGTAGCCCTTCCAGTCGCTCAGGTAACCCGAAACGGCGCCGGTGAGCATCACCGAAAGGTTCATGATGCCCGAGGCGAAAGCGTAGTGCGCCATCTGGTGCCGACCCGGGGCCACCTGCTGCATCATGAAGAGCGTAAGCCCCACGAACCCGAACCCGTAGCCGAAATACTCCACGACGATGCCGCCGCCCACGAGCCACATCGACTGCGGCTGGAACCATGCCAGCAGCGCATAGACCGCGAACGGAAGGTTGAAAATGCAGCACAGCGTGAAGAGCGAGCGCCTCAGTCCGCGATGGGCGATATAGTAGCCCGCGAGCAGCGATCCCAAAAGGAATGCCCCGGCGCCGAACGTGCCGTAGTACAACCCGATCTGCTGGTTGGTAAGCCCCAGCCCTCCGGCCGCGGTATCCGCCTTGAGGAACAACGGCACGATCTTCATCACGAAGCCCTCGCCCAGGCGGTAGAAGACGATGAAGGCGATGTAATACCAGATATGCTTTTTCGTGAAGAACGCCGCGATCACCTCCTTCAGGCTGCGCAGCCCTTCCCGCAGCGAATGTCCGTCAGCCGCACTTCCGCCCGACGGCAACTCGCGGCTGTGGTAAATACCCAGCAGGACGAGCAGGCCGCAAAGGATCGCCAGCACCACCGTCCACGACTGCACATAGGCATCGAAGGTCGCCGCCCCGGAATCGCTGAAACGCTTGCTGAGCCAGCCCGCGAACCAGACCAGGCCGCCCGTGGCGACCAGTTTCGCAAGGTTGTAGAACGCCCCCTGCCAGCCGATATACCGCGCCTGATCCTCGGTCGAGAGCTCCGACATGTAAACGCCGTCGGCCGCGATGTCGTGCGTGGCGCCGCTGAACGCAACGACGGCAAAGACGGCGATCGTAACGGCGAAGAACGACGGTAGGTGAAGCGACAGAGCAGCAAGGCCGAACAATATGCCGCTTAGGAGCTGCGTCGTAACGACGAAGAATTTTTTGGTACGGAAAATTTCCAGGAAGGGGCTCCACAGGAATTTGATCGTCCACGGCCACATGATAAGCGATGTCCAGAACGCGATTTGTGCGTCCGAGATCCCCAGATCCTTGAACAGAACCGCAGAGACCATGTTCAGAACCACAAACGGAAGGCCCATCGCAAAGTACAAACTCGGAACCCAACGGAGAGGAGAAAGCGATTGTCGGGAGTTTTGAGTAAGTTGATTCATTTTGTATACTATATATTAGATCCGACAAAACAATGCCATCTAATATATAGTTCCACAACTCAATAAGATTCCCTCTCCTAAAGCTCTTTTTTTGATTTTTTCTTAAAATTAGAAACGAGAAAAATTTGACCCAAGAACAGATCAGCCGATTATATTTCAGAATATACTATCAATAGCAATAAGAGCAAATAATCCTTCAAAGACAAGCGTAATTTCATTGCCGCCTGTTGTAATTCCCTATCTACTTTTTTGAGGTTGATGCATAGCATGTCAGCAATCTCTTTGTAACTTTTTCCCTCCAGTTTATGAGCTATGAATACCTGTTTGGTCAATTCCGGCATTTGTTCCAGTTGTTTGCGGCATATCTCGATGATTTCCCGCTGGAATAATTCGTTCGGATTGCAACTTTCGATCGTGCGGGTATAAAAATCCATCACTCCGCGCTCCTTCATCAGGATTTTCTCATACACGGCTTTCCCCGTATATCTATCCCGACGATATTTCAGACAGCGTTTTTTTACGACACCGAAAAGATAGGCCTCTATGCTCGTAAACTGTACAGTTTCCCGGTTCTCCCAAATTGTCATGAAACTGTCATGGACAATATCTTCTGCCGTATTTGCATCATGTACAAGGCTATATGCCACAGCATATAGTTTTCGCTGGTATAGGCGAAATAACTTGTCGAACGACTGCTGGGTCAGTATGATAGTATCCGGTTTCATTCCAAGAACAAAGATAAGAAAAAATTAAAAAGATTATAATGCAAAAAAAATATTTACCCATATAATTGACCTGCAACAGGTTAATTTAATAAAAAAAATTATTTGCAAAAAAACGCATTTTAGAGGAGGGAATCTTATTGAGTTGTGGAACTATATAAATAGATGCGATATTATGACAGAATGGAAAAAAAGGTTACAGATGCAATGTTATTCCGTTTCTTCGCAGAGCAAACGACTTTGGAAGAAACCGATATGATTTCGGCTTGGCTGAACGAAGATCCGGAAAAGAATCAGAAAGTTCTCGATAAAGCATATAATTTGTATGTATTGGGCATAATGTGTGCACCTAATCCGGAGGCGGGTATAAATAATTCACGCTCTTTCCTACGTTTCGGATGGCCGAAAGTGCTGCGTTATGCCGGAGTTGCTGCCGCCATTTTACTGCTCGGAATTGCTGTCGACCATGTGCTTTTGAGTCAACGCATGAACCGGTGGTTACAACAGCAAACGACTGTCGAGGTTCCGGCAGGGCAGCATATTCGCCTAACGTTGGGGGATGGCTCCATCGTGGAACTTAATGCGCAGAGCCGCATCGTTTATCCTGCGATTTTCCCAAAAGGGGAGCGGCGTGTCCAGTTGAGTGGAGAGGCCATATTCAATGTCGCCCATAACTCTGAATGCCCGTTCATCGTGGAAACTTTTGCCTGTGATGTAGAAGTATTGGGTACGCATTTCGATGTAATCGCCAACCAAGCGGAGAATCGTTTTTCAACAGCTCTGTTTAGCGGCCGGGTTGCCGTGACGAATAAAAAAAACGGAGAATCCGTCATTCTGCAGCCCAACGATATCGTCAATCTTCGAGATGGAGGGTTTCAAATCCAAGAACTTGAAGATAAAGACGATTATCTGTGGATGGATGGTATTATTTCAGTGTACGGAATGCCGTTTGAGCAGCTGATGAGCAAGTTGGAGCGTAGTTATAACGTGAAGATAGAGATTCGGCGCGAAACCATGCCCGTCGTAAAATACAAAAGTTTGAAAATCCGTGTTTCGGACGGTATAGACCACGCTTTGCATATGCTACAACTCGCCTCGGATTTCACCTTTGAACACGATGCTGTTACCGATGTAATCATCATTAAATAGTCCATCCAATTATTAACTTATCTCAAATTCTTTAGATGCCTATGATGTAAACCACGAACTATCAACTCTGAACATTTGCTTCCTGATATGAAAAACCGATGAGTGGGCGAACACTCACCGGCGTATAGTTCAATCAGGAATATTAACCAATTCCCAACCATTGAACCAAACTTGACAAATGTATGAATAAAAAGATTATTCAGCAAATCTGCCTGTCTTTTCTTTTAGTTCTTACGCTCGTCTGTATCCCTGTTACTGGGGTGCAGGCACAGACGCAGAAGGTTTCCATCAAGATGGAAAACGTGCGTATGAAGCAGGTAATGAATGAGATTGAAAGACAGACAAAATTTCTTTTCGGAATCAATGATGATGTAGATGTTAACAGGCTCGTTACGGTAAATGTGACGAACCAATCCTTGCAAGCAGCCCTCGACCAAATGGTCAAAGGGACGGACATCACCTATCAGATCAGTAGTTCCAACATCATTCTCTCAAAAAAACAGGCAAAGCTCCCTGTTGACATTTCCGGAACTATCCGCGATATCAATGGCTCCCCGATCGTCGGAGCGACCATTGTTATCCGGGGCACCTCAATCGGCATCAGCAGCGGTTCCGATGGCTCTTTCTCGCTTCAGATACCCCCCCCCGCTGCCTCCCGGCAATTGGAAGTCAGCTATTTGGGCTATGAGACTCTGGTGGTCGATGTGGGTAACCGTACTGCTTTCGACCTTACGCTTCAGGAGTCGTCCGCCGAGATCGAACAAGTCGTGGTCACTGCTCTTGGTATTAAGCGTTCGGAAAAGGCCGTAGCCTACAATGTTCAGCAGATCAAGGCCGAAGACATCACAACCGTCAAGGATGCCAACTTCATCAACTCGTTGACGGGTAAAGTGGCCGGTGTCACGATCAACGCCTCATCGTCAGGTGTCGGCGGTGCCTCGAAGGTCGTACTGCGCGGCAACAAGTCCATTTCGCAGTCTTCGAACGCCCTTTACGTTATCGACGGCATTCCGATGTACAACTTCGGTGGTGGTGGCGGTACGGAGTTCGATTCGCGCGGTGCGACGGAGTCCATCGCCGACATCAATCCCGAGGATATCGAGTCGATGTCGGTGCTGACGGGCGCCGCAGCTGCGGCTCTCTACGGTTCGGAAGCCGCGAACGGAGCCGTGATGATTACGACGAAGAAAGGCCAGGCCGGAAGGTTGAAAGCTACGTTTTCGAGCAATACGGAATTCTTAAACCCTTTCGTGCTGCCTGATTTCCAGAACCGTTACGGTACGGGGCTGAACGGCCAGCGCAGCGGCTCGAGCATTTACAGCTGGGGTGAGAAATTGCGTCGGGAGGCCCGCTACGGTTATACGCCGAACGACTATTTCGAGACAGGGCATGTCTATACCAACGCCGTTACGGTTTCGGGCGGTACGGACAAGAACCAGACCTATTTTTCGGCAGCTTCGGTCAACTCGGACGGAATCATCCCCAACAACGAGTACGACCGTTACAATTTCACGTTCCGCAACACTTCATACTTTCTGAAAGACCGGCTCAAGCTCGATGCGAGCGCCAGCTACATCTATCAGAAAGACCAGAACATGACCAACCAGGGCGTTTATTCGAACCCGCTGGTTCCGGCCTACCTGTTCCCGCGGGGCGAGAATTTTGACCTTTACCGTCGCTTCGAGCGTTACAACGAAGGGACGAAACTCATGGAGCAGTTCTGGTCGGCGGACATGGAGGGCGGCGACCTGCGCATGCAGAATCCCTACTGGATCGCCTACCGCAACCTGCGCAATACCGACAAGAAGCGCTACATGCTGTCGTTCTCGGCCAGCTACGACATCCTGCCGTGGCTGAGCGTTTCGGGACGCGTGCGTCTCGACAACTCCAATTCGCTCTATACGCAGAAACTTTACGCCTCGTCCAACACGACCATCACCGACGGCGGCAAGAACGGCCATTATACCGAGGCCCGCGCTTACGACACGCAGACCTACGCCGATCTGATGGTGAACATCAACAAGACTTTCGGCGAGGATTGGTCTCTGAACGCGAATATCGGCGCCTCGATCAACAATATCAAGACCGACGAACTGTCGTACCGCGGCCCGATCCAGGAAAACGGCCTTCCGAACGTATTTAACGTCTTCGACCTCGATGACACGAAAAAACGTGCGGAAAAAACCGGCTGGCACGACCAGACCCAATCCATCTTCGCCTCGGTCGAAGTAGGTTGGAAACAGATGCTTTACCTCACGGTGACGGGGCGTAACGACTGGGCTTCGCAACTGGCCAATTCGCCCGAGTCGTCGTTCTTCTACCCGTCGGTGGGCCTTTCGTGGGTTCCGACGGCGACATTCAACATGCCGGATGCGATCAGCTATCTGAAGATCCGCGGTTCGATCGCCTCGGTAGGTATGCCGTTCCCGCGTCACCTGACGGTTCCGACCTACGAATACGACGCCACGAACAAGGTGTGGAAAGACAAGACGCACTATCCCATCGGCGACCTGAAACCCGAGCGCACCATCACCTACGAGGTGGGTCTGGATGCCCGTCTGTGGCAACACATCAATCTTTCGGCTTCGTGGTACCGGGCCGATACGAAAAATCAGACCTTCGACCCGTCGCTGCCGCCCTCGTCGTCCTATACGACCATCTACCTGCAAACCGGCCATGTCCGCAATACGGGTGTCGAACTCTCGCTCGGGTACGATAACCAATGGCGTGACTTTCGCTGGACGACGAACTTCACTTATTCGTGGAACAAGAACGAAATCCGCGAACTTGCGGCTAATGCCGTAAACCCCGTGACGGGCGAATCTCTGAATCTCACCAAGCTCGACATCAAGGGATTAGGCAAGGCGAAATATATTCTTAAAGAAGGCGGTACGTTGGGAGACCTTTATACGACGTCCAATCTGCGGTATAATGAAAACGGCTATGTCGAAGTGGACAATGCCGGTAACTTACAGGTTACCGATGAGGGTGAGGATATCTATTTAGGTTCGGTGTTCCCGGATGCCAATCTCGCATGGCGTAACGATTTCAGTTGGAAGGGCATCAATCTCGGCGTGCTGTTCACAGCCCGTCTGGGCGGTGTCTGCTACTCCGCGACGCAGGCCAATTTGGATCTGTACGGCGTTTCGGAGGCTTCGGCCGCTGCACGTGATGCCGGCGGCGTGCTGATTAACGGCCGTGAGATGGTTGATGCGCAGAAGTGGTACCAAGCCATCGGCTCGCAGTCCGGTCTGCCGCAATATTATCTCTATTCGGCGACGAACGTCCGTTTGCAAGAGCTTTCGCTGGGTTACACCCTGCCGACAAAATGGTTCCGCGACAAGATGCGCATGACCGTCTCGTTCGTAGGGCGTAACCTGTGGATGATCTACTGCAAGGCGCCGTTCGACCCCGAAGCCGTCGCCTCGACGGGACTGAACTATCAGGGCATCGACTATTTCATGATGCCTTCGATGCGCAGTCTCGGTTTCAATGTCAAATTCCAATTCTAAAGCGCAGAAACTATGAGAAAGATCAATATGAGCTGGCAGTCGGTGTTGCTGTCGGTCGCGCTGCTCGGATTGGCTGCCTGCACCGGTGATTTCGAGGACATCAACCGCAATCCCAATCAGGTTACGGAAGAACAGATGGATGCCCTCAATTACAAGACCGGCACGAAATTCAAGTCGCTGCAGAGTCTTGTGATTCCCGTGCAGGAGCACATGTACCAGTTCAACGAATCGCTTTCGGGCGGGCCGTTCGGCGGTTACATCGGTGCTACGGTCGATACATGGCAGACCAAGTTCGAGACCTATAATCCCTCGGCCGACTGGCGCAAATGGCCTTTCGCCAACGTCATCACCGAGACCTATACCCCCTATAAGGGCATCGTCAACGGCACGGAAGACGAAGTGGCCATCGCTTTCGCCCGCCTGTTGCGAGTGGCCATCATGCACCGTGTGACGGACTCCTACGGTCCGATTCCCTATTCGAAGCTGGAGAGCAACGAGTCGGTCTATGTGGAGTACGATTCGCAGGAGGCGGTCTATACGAAGATGTTCGAGGAGCTGGACGAGGCTATCGAGATACTGGGCCGCAACACGACGCTCCCGGCCGAAGCGTGGAGCCGCTACGACGGCGTCTACTACGGCAATATCGCGCAGTGGCTCAAATATGCCAATTCGCTCAAGTTGCGCATGGCCATGCGTTTGTCGTATGTGAAGTCCGACGTCGCCCGTGCGAAGGCCGCCGAGGCTATTGCCGGGGGTGTTATCGAGGCTAATGCCGACAATGCGGCGATGCACGCCGCGGAGAACCGCACGACGCTCATCTACAACGACTGGGGCGACCACCGTGTCGGAGCCGACATCCTCTGCTACATGAACGGCTACAAAGACCCGCGTATGGAGAAGATGTTCCTTGCGAACGATGTCGGCGACTATGTGGGTATCCGTATCGGCATCGATGTGACGAGCAAGTCGCAGGCCGTGTCGAAGTATTCGAATATGATCGTTGCGAGCGATACGCCCTACCTATGGTTCAATGCCGCCGAGGCAACGTTCCTGCGTGCGGAATATGAATTGCGCTGGGGCTCGGAAGAAACGGCACGGTCACTCTACGAAGCAGCCGTAAGGCTTTCGTTCGAGGAGCGCGGTGCCAGCGGCGCCGACGCCTATCTGGCCCAGACTGACGTCAAGCCCGCGCCCTACACCGATCCTGTCGGCAACTACAGCGCGATGGCCCAGAGCGACATCGGGATTCCGTGGGTCGACGGAGCCGAGAACTTCGAACGCAACCTTGAACGCATCATCGTGCAGAAATGGATCGCCATCTTCCCGCTGGGCGTCGAGGCGTGGTCGGAGCACCGCCGCACGGGCTATCCGAAACTGCTGCCCGTGCCCACCGACAAGTCGGGCGGCACGGTGGACGTAGCGCAGGGTGCACGACGCCTGCCTTACCCCGTCGAGGAGTACCAGCAGAACAACGCCAACCTTCAGTTGGCCATCCAGACGCTCGATGGCGAGCAGCAGAACGGCAACCGCACGGGCGACGTCATGGGAACCCGTGTATGGTGGGATTGCAAATCTTATAACAACTAACAGCTATGAAACAGAACTTTATATTCACGCTGCTGGCGCTGTTTTCGATGCTGTCGCTCGTCTCGTGCAGCGACTGGACGGAAACGGAGGCACTCGACAGTACGGTCAAAAAGCCTTGGGAGCAAGATCCTGCCCTATGGGCCGAGTACACCGCGACATTGAGGGCCTACAAGCAGTCGGAGCATTTCATCGTCTATGCCCGCATGCACAATTCTCCCGAGAAAGCGACCGGAGAGCAGGACTTCATGCGCTGCCTTCCGGATTCGCTGGACATCGTGACGCTGACCAACGCCGACAACTTCTCGAAATTCGACGCCGAGGACATGTCCGTCATGCACGAGAAAGGCACGAAGGTGCTCTATCAGATCGACTATGCCGCTCGTGCGGAGGAATTCGCCGATGCGGCGGCGCTCGACGCCTACTTGGATAAGGTCGTCGTTGCCGTCGCTGCCAATGGCATGGACGGCTACTCGTTCACGACCGACCCGTTGGCTGCGGATGCCACGGCTCGCATTATTGATAGGCTTGCCACGGCCAGAACTGACGGTCAGCTCCTCGTTTTCGAGGGTAATCCCCTGTCGCTCGCTGCCACCGACCGTGCAAAGATGGATTACGTCATCCTCGATACGGAGAAACTCGAAAATGTTTTGGATGTGAGACTCCATGCCCTGCACGCTGTTAACTATGCCGGCATCGAGGCCAATCGGCTGCTGCTGACCGCCGAAATCAATGCGGCGCTGTTCGATGAAGGCCGCACCGAGCACGCCGCTGTCGACGAAATGTCGCGCCGCGTCGTCGAACTCGGGCCTTATGCGGGGCTTGCGGCTTACAATATTGCCGAAGATTACTACCATTCCAAGATGAACTACCAAACCATCCGGCAGGCGATACAAACGTTGAACCCCTCTAAATAAAGACAGTCATGAACATGAAAAAGATACTAATGGCGGTTCTCGTTTCGCTTGTGGCTTTCACGGCCTGCGAGAACTACGGCGATGACAATCACAAGTTCGACAATGTCGTATACCTCGACGTCGCTTCGACGAGCGACGCACAGCTCACGACCTTCAGCAACACCCGGGCTACCTACGATTGCGCGTTGCAGGCGGTACTGACATATCCGGCAGGACAGGATGTGGCGGTGACGCTCACGGTCGACCCGTCGCTCGTCGGGACGTACAATGCCCGTTACGGTACGGAGTGGACGATGCTCGATTCAAAATATTATTCTTTGCTGTCCGAAACTGTGACCATTCCGGCAGGGAAGACGACCTCCGATGCTGTCACGCTGCGCCTCCGTGAACTCACCGGAGAAGGAGATGAGCAGACCGGAGCTTTGCCAATCGACGAAACCTATCTGGTTCCAGTACGCATCGGTAGCGCATCGATCGATGTGTTGCACGGCTCCGACGTGGCTTACTACGTCGTCAAACGCTCCTCGGCCATCACCGTCGCGGCACAACTTACGGACAACTGGATCGAGTTCCCGACCCTCGATAAGTATTCCGAAAGCAGCAAGGATTGGAACGGCCTGCGGGCTGTGACCTACGAGGCCCTGATTTACATCGACGAATTCGTGAAAACCAATACTGAAGGCAATCCCGTCAACATCTCGTCCGTCATGGGCGTCGAGCAGTACCTGCTGCTGCGTATCGGCGACACGAATTTCGAGCGCGAACAGTTGCAGTTCGACGGTTCGGGCAGTGGCTCGGGCTTCGGCAAGATTCCCGGACGCGACGCGATGAAGCATCTCGAAACGGGGCGCTGGTACCATGTGGCCTGCACCTACGACCAGAATACCCGCACGGCCCGCATCTACGTCGACGGGCAGATTCAGAGCGAAGTCACGGGCGTGGGCATCACGACGCAGAACGATAAGAACTGCATCAACTTGGCCATGCGGGCGCTCTACGACCTGTGGAACACCGCTCCCGAGGGCGACAAGGCCCAGTACGAAGAACTGGGGTACGATGGCCTGAGCGAGGCCTATCAGTTCTTCATCGGCCGCTCCTACGACGACTATCGGCCTCTGAACGGCAAGATCGCCGAGGCGCGTGTATGGTCTGTGGCCCGCACGCCGGAACAGATTTGGGAAAATATGTATGAAATCGAAAACCCGGAGAACGATCCGACGCTTTTGGGGTATTGGAAATGCAACGATGCCTCGGGAAATACGGTCAAGGACTATTCGATGTACGGCAACGACGGCGTCGCCAAGTACGACATCATTTGGCCGCAGGGCATCGAGATCCCGAAACTTAACGAAAACAACGAGTAACTATGAAGACGATTTTTGATTTGCAAACAGGGGTGGTAACGCTTCTCTGCACGGCGGCACTCGCGGGCCTTACGGCCTGCGAGGCCGATCCCGTGATGCAGGAAAGCGGGAAGTTGCCCGACAAAGGTTCCATCGAAGAGGTTCATGTGATGTTGTGCAGCAGCAATTCCGTGGAAAATAGGGTCGATGTGCTGCTGACCGAAGGAGGGGTTATGACGAAGAACTTCTACTTGAGGCAGACACAGCCGGCGGCAGCGGGATATTCGCTCGACGCATGGTGCGATGCATCTTTGCTCAATGACTACGATGCCGGAGATGAAATCGAACGAACGCTGCTGCCGGAGGCGAATTACGAGTTCCCCGACGGCAAGACGCTCGACCTCTCGGCCGCAACGCAGCGTTCGGAATTGAAACGTATCAAGTTCTCGGCAAGCGGACTTGCCGCCGGGGAATATGTACTACCGCTTACGGTCGCTGCACAGGACGCACCGGACGCGGACAAGACGCTTTACTACAACGTTTCGGTTCGCCAACCCTACACCGACGAATACACCCTGCACGACGGCCACGACCTGTTCTTCGTGTTCTATGTCAATACGAACGATTTTCAGCCGCTGTTGGCGCAGGACTACATCATGCGGAAGAAAGTGGCACGCGGCACGACCGTGGCGTGGTACGGTACCGTAGGCAACATCGTCAACCTGCGCACTGTCCAGGTCGGCTACGATGCTGCAGCCGGCCGCGCCCTGCTTGATCTCGGAACCGACATGACTTATGTGCTCAGCCAATCGACGAAATATATCCGTCCGTTGCAGGAACACGGACGCAAGGTATGTATCAGTATCGAAGGCGGAGGCAAGGGGCTCGGGTTCTGCAACCTCACCGATGCTCAAATCGAAGACTTCGCAGCGCAGGTCAAGACCGTTATCGAACAATACGAACTCGACGGTGTAAACCTCTGGGATCGAAATTCCGGCTACGGCAAGGAGGGTATGCCGGCCGTGAACACGACCTCCTATCCGAAGCTCATCAAGGCATTGCGCGAGGCACTTGGCACGGAAAAATTACTGACGGTCACGGTTTACGAGGAGCCGACCGCTACTTTCTGGGATACGGAAGCGACGGGCGGAATCGCCGTCGGCGATTACATTGACTACGCATGGTCGGGTTACAACAGCAACAGCGAGGCCCCGCAGCTGCTCGACCCGTGGCATCCCGAACTGGAGTATGTATCCACCTATACGCAAAAGCCGATTGCCAATCTGCCCAAGGATCGGTACGGCTGCATCAACTTTCCCATCTATCCTGCTGCCCAAACGGAAGAAGAGGCCATGATGCGGGAGCCTAGATTCCTTTTAGATTGGACTCCTAATTATAAGCCTAACAACATCATCGTCTTCGACGATTTGCACAGCAATCTCCAGGACAGTTACGAAGCTTTTTGGGACAATACGTTTGCAGCGTGTTGCACTTTTATGGATCCAGAAAACAGCTATTTGCTCGGAAGCAAAAAAGGATACACCTATCTGTTGGATATGAACAGACTCTGGACATTACCCGAGGGTATTCAGAATTACGGCAAATGGCTGAAAGATTGGAATTGATAAAAACGGTCGACAAAATACACCTATGTTCTTCCATTTTATCCTCTCACAGCTCTTTAACCGGAGCAAAAACAATTAAAATTCAAATCAAAATGAAACAAAACTTCAAATTATTCGCAACACTGGCAGCCAGTGCAGCGATGATGTTCTCCTGCCAGCAGGCAGAGGACCCGACGATGGATCAGGGCACAGTTCCCCAAACCCGTGCTTACGGCGATACGCCCGTGGTGGCCATCTATGTCGAGACCAACGACACCAACCCGCTCAATGCCGGAGATTACATGCTCTCCAACGGCAAACCCTTTGCCGGTATCGTGGAGCTGTTTGCCTCGAACATCCACAAGCGGACGGTGAACGGAGTGGTAGAGCCTACGCTCTTCCTGAATGACAAGATGACCAACCTGCTCGAAAACGGCGGTTATCAGACTTACGTGAAACCGTTGCAGGACAAGGGCATCAAGGTGCTGCTGACCGTGCTGGGCGACTGGCAGGATATGGGTGTCGCCAATATGAACAGCACGCAGACCACGCAGTTCGCCAAGATTCTGGCCCATGCCGTTGAGAAATACGGTCTGGACGGAATCGGATTCGATGATGAGTATGCTAATTATTCGTCTACCAATTCTACTTCGTACAGCGAAATCATCACCAAACTCCACGCGCTGATGCCGGCCGACAAACTCATCACCGTTTTCGACTGGGGGTATACCAACACGCTGAACAGCGAGGCTAAAGCCTGCATCGACTATGCGTATCATGGCTATTTCGGTTCGAGCTTCATGACATCCGG
>OMCH01000873.1_pt1 | contig 13316 bp, 17 predicted proteins | sample 1674341 | NCBI WGS metagenome assembly OMCH01 (sample SAMEA103958164, study PRJEB25191) | human gut metagenome | biome: human-associated habitat [ENVO:00009003]; feature: intestine environment [ENVO:2100002]; material: feces | place: Germany | collected 2013/2015
GGTGATCTTCAGGCAGTAGGCGACCACCGAACCGGCGGCCGAGCCACGGCCGGGGCCGACGCCGATGCCGTTGTCCTTGGCCCATTGCACGTACTCGGCAACGATGAGGAAGTAGGCGGCAAAGCCCTTGTCGCAGATAACCTTGTATTCGTATTCGAAGCGCTCCTTGATAGACACGCCATTGATGGAGCGCGTCTCCCAATCCTCGCCGTAATACTTGCGCAGGCCCTTCTCGCACTCGCGGCGGAAGCTCTCGACCTTCTCTTCGCTCACGCCGCTCTCGGACAGGATGCCGCCGACGTCGCCGACCGTCAGCTCCAGCGGCGCGGGGTCGCGGTTCTCCTTATGCTCCTGAATGCGGCCGCGCAGCTGCTCGTGGACGGACTGCACTACATCGTAGCTGCAATCCTTTTCAAGCGTATCAGCGAGCGCGGTATCAAACACATTTTTCTGCTCGACGGCGGACATCGGCGGCTCCACACGGAACACCGCGTCGATGACCTCCTCGTGGATGAGCTCGACATTCTTGCTGTAAAAAAGCGCGTTGTAGATGTTCGCCGCGCGGTCGTCGAAGGCGGGGAAGAGGAAGCCCAGCTCCGGCTGTGAGACGATCTGGCTGGCCATGCAGCTGTGGAACTCATTGTCCCCGGAGAAAAAGCCAAGCTCCGATTTCCCGTCCTTGACCGGGCAGATGCTGCAAAGGATGTAGCGGAACACCTCATCGGAGGCGTCTGGCTGAAGCTCGTCGTCTTTGCTCCGGTGCGGCACATCATAGACATCGCAGGCCAGGAGGATCAGGTAGTTGCAGTCCTCCATCTCCAGGGAATCAATGACGGTCTGATAGAATCTGTTCCGGGCTTCCGCATCCTTTAACTCAGAATCCCGCAGGGCGGTCAGCAGGCGATGCTCGTCGCTGTCCATTACCTGCGCTGTGGAAAACACGATGTCGATCAGGTTGCGGCCCAGTCCGCCGGAGAGTCCTTTCTTCAGAAGGCTCAGATACTTTTCTGACTCGTCCTGGGGCATGGTGCCCAGAGATTCGTCCAGGTAGGAGATGATCTCCCTGCTGCTGTTTACATAGCACCCGTAGATACGGCTGATGGCGTTTTTATCGGGACGAAGACGGCGGCGAAGCTCGCCCAGCTCTTTCACTGTCATGCTGATACTCCTCTTGAAGTCGTTGGATTTAACCGCGCGTACGAAGGCGGCGTGTCCTATTTTAGCCGATATGGCGTCAAAAAGCAATGACAGCTCTGGCCATGTTTTGAACCGCACGTTTTCCCTTGCAAGCGGCCATCTTGTTCAAGCTTCTTCCTCTTTTTTATAAAACGGGCACAGCTCCGGATTTTTACTGCAGGTGTTATCCCAATGCAATCCCGGGACAAGGAAGGGAACGTTTCGGCACTGGACTGAGCCGCATCCGCCATCCAGCCAGAAGCCCTCAAATGCCGGACATTCGCTCCGATAGTACGACTTTCCGGGACGCTCAAAGCACGCCCATTTGTCAGATGGGTCAATCACCGTGTCTACCCAGGTGCCTGTAAGTCCCCTGCGATGAAAATATTCTCTCGCCTCCACAAAGCCGGGGAGGTCCCAAAGGCCATCATGCACAGGCGGCGCGACATCCGGCATCGCAATCTTTCGCTGGCGCAGCTGCTCTATGGCGTCATCTTTCTTCGACATTTTTTGTTCCTCCCAAATAGTAGATAATAATGTCATCCGGATACGGTTTCCGCATGGATGAATGGCGGGGCAGTCCTTACAAGGGCTGCCCCACCAAAAGAAACGTCAATCTTGCTCGTCCTGATTAGGTTTGTGGAACCGGGTGCATTTGCAGTGACCATAAGGGTCGCTGATCCTGAGCCAGTAGCTGCTCACCTGAACGATACGCCCGCAGTTCCGGCAAAGGCATTTCCAGCGCACCTCTTTGCTTTTGATCTTCGGGTTGTAGACCCGGCCGAGTACAAGGAGATATCCAAATTCTTGCCCCGTCAGATCGTGTTTGAGCGGTGCGCTGCGGCAGCCGCATGATTTTGTTTTCCCACTTCTGAGGCTGCTGGAGAAAACAGAAACAGTGTTGCCGCAGATGCACCGGCAAATCCACTTTGCCTTGCCGCCGGTGACCGATTCGTCCCGACGCAGCACCGTCAGATGCCCGAAAACCTTGCCTGTGAGGTCCACCAGATTATTCGATGGTTGGTGCCTGAGACAGCCGCAGGACCGTGTCCCGTTCGGTAGCAGGAGCCTGGTGGAAGAAACTACAGTCTGATTTCCACACTCACATTGGCAAAGCCACATGGGCCGTCCACGCTTTCTATCTTCCACCCGCCTGAGGACGGTCAGCTTCCCGAACTTCTGCCCGGTAAGATCCTTCAGTTGTCCCATGGTATATCTTCCCCCCGGACAGACTCGAAGGCTTCAGGTGTGATGTATTTATTCGCCTGTTTGCTCATACCTCATAGACCTTCTCCTCTGTTCTGACATAGCTGTCGTAGTAGACGGTGTCTTCCTCCGTGGAGCAATAGACGCCGATATGAAGCTGGTGTCCAGGTGCCTTCTCAGGGTTGTGTTCCACAAAGCAGACGCGCTCCGAAATGCCGTCTTTCTGGAGCAGGTCGATGTTGATGCAGGGAAAATCATCATTTGGAAATACACTGACTTCGAGTGTGGAGCCATCCGGCGTGACCAGTCTGGCCACCGGGCCGTTCAATTCCACCGATTTGAAGTCAACCTGAGTGAAGCACGTGGGGGCGCAGAGATAAAACTGACCGTCCAGTTTAACCACATCCCCAACCGACATGCTGCGGCTGGTCTTGGGGTTCGGACGGTCATCACGGTTATATAGGGCGAAGAAGTTTTCCAGAATGCTGGCTCTGCGGGCAATGGGATCTTGTGGCAGAGGCCCACGGAACTCCAGGTTCCCATGAAAGACCGGCATATAGTACTGGGAGGGAACCGGGCCGGCGTAGGGGCGGTTGTGGTCGTGCATTTTCAGCAGCAGCCCACGCTCGCTTAATACAGCAAAGGGCGCTTGGTACAGCGTGACGGGGATCTTCGTCACATCCTCATCCATGACTTCCGCAGCTCCGGTAGGCATGGACCGCTGCTCTTCCAGACAGCTGCGGCAGATATCGCCGCCAACGTAGTCGCTGGACATCTGGTAGTGTCCGGAGCCCTTCGGATGCTCCCAGACCAGCTCGGCGCCGCAGCGCCGGCAGTAGGTAGAGTTGGGATCTCTGGTTTGTGACATGGTAGTTCATAACCTCCTATTCGTTGTGGCACAGGGCCTTAATCATCCTCGGAATCCGGCTGATACACGTTTTGCCTGGCTTTGTCGGCATCCCAGTAAGGCAGGTACCGCGCTCCTCCAAGTTCCAGATAGAAACAGTAATGCTTGAGTCCATCATCCATTTCCACAATCTCGCCGGAATTTACAGCAACGCCCAAAAGCTGCGCGGCGGTGCTGTCTTCCAGACCGGAGAAGAAAGCCATTGGCGACAGCTCAACAACACCCTCCTGCCGGACGGCGCAGCGGAACTCGCTCGGGACCTCGCCCTCGTGGAACATGCTGTGCATACAACGTGATCTTATGTTCTTAAAGGTATAGATCCGAAACTCGCAGGGCCATTTCTTCTTCGGGCACCAGTCGGGTGGATAAACTTTGCATTCCTTCTTTTTGAACACACGTGGCTTTTTCCCGGCAGTACAGTAGGTCTGGCCAAACTGCAGATTGACACCGCGTTCCCGCCTGGGTACTGGATCCAGGTAGGTTAACCGGTTCGGGCAGCTCGTGCAGCGGTAGGGATCCAATCCTCGTTCAGACATAATTCGACACCTCCTGCTTTTGCCGATCTCGTTTCGTCGTTGATTTTGACATTTAGCTGTGAAACTCCTTTCTGATATTGGGCTTTGGACTTCGTGCCGTGTATGTGAACGGGCTTCGGCCCGGAACACAGGGTTATGCCTCCGGAACGGAGGCGCATCTATATAAAAAAGCGAGCAGGAACGGTTAATCCCTGCTCGCTTTGTTGCCGAAATCGGCTCGGAAAACAAAAAATGCCATCGCCCCGGAGGGGTGATGGCACATTGGAAACACGGTCTACTTTGCCGAAAGGCTCAGATACTGTTATCCAAAGTATATCCTATTCACTGAGAAAATGCAATCCCCCGGGAGTAAATCCTTGCCCGGCAGGATAAGGCTTGCATTTTACTCGGCGGTCGGGTATAATAGCGCCATAAAGTATCCGTTGATTGCGCAAGCGATCATCAGTTGCCGTGTTTCAAAGCGCCTGAAGGCAGATCAGCCTTTGGGCGCTTTTTTATATATAATACGGGCCTTCGGGCCACAGGATGGGACGCTGAAAGGCGTCCCTTTTTTCGTTTCCGAGGAGGTGAGTGATTTGGAAACCGAAAGACCGAACGAGCACGTTCCGGCGTGCCAGAAACTGACCATCCACATCGTGGTTGAAGACGGCCGCGTTCAGGCTGTGTATGCAAACTGCCCTTTGGCGCAGGTTGATGCGGAGGTCCTGGATCTGGACGATGCCAAGGTATCGGACGATGCAGAATTGGAGTTCGTACGCCGGAGCATTGCTGAAGCGGCGGGCCGATGCACGAAGATCTATTGACTGGAGGCATAAGAATGCAGAACTTAGAGCGAATGAGGGAACTCATTCAAACGATCAACGAGGCAGACGAGGCCTACTACAAGTACGATGCCCCGATCATGGCGGATCTGGACTATGACCGGCTGTATGACGAGCTGGCGGCCCTGGAGCGGGAAACCGGAACCATCCTGTCCTCGTCGCCTACCCAGCGGGTATCCGGCGAGGTGCTGGAGAGCCTCACCGCCGTGCGCCACACCCGGCCGATGCTGTCCGCTGATAAGTGCAAAAGCGTTGCGGATATCCACAAATACCTGGGCGGCCATGAGGCAGTCCTGAGCTGGAAGCTGGACGGCCTCACCCTTGTGCTGCGCTATGAGAACGGGAAACTGGCGCAGGCGATTACCCGGGGCGATGGCCTGCAGGGCGAGGATGTCACCCACACGGTGCGCATTATGAAAAATGTCCCGCTTGTCATTCCCTGTAAGGAGCCGCTTGAGGTCCGGGGGGAAGGGGTCATCAGCTGTAAGGAGTTTCACGCCCTCAACGGGACTCTGGACGAGCCGTATGCACATCCGCGGAACCTCGCCGCAGGCAGCGTCCGAAAGCTGAACGCGGAGGAGGTCCGGGAGCGCGGGCTTTCCTTCATGGCCTTTGACCTGATCAGCGACAACCTGGGCGGCAGCACCAAGTGGGAAACCCTGCGCTTCCTGGCACAAATGGGGTTCACTACAGTGGGTTATTCCATCCTGGCCGGCGGCGCCTCGGAGGAGGCTGTCCGTCAGGCGATGGACTTCTATCAGCCCAAGGAGTATGCCTATCCGACGGACGGGCTGATCTTCGAGTTCAACGACCTCGCCTATGGCCGCTCCCTGGGTGCCACCGGGCACCATGAAAACCGGATGATCGCCTACAAGTGGCCGGACACCAGGTACGAAACCAAGTTCCGCCGCCTGGAGGTCGCCACGACCCGCACGGGGATGATCAGCCTGACCGCCGTTTTTGATGATGTGGTCATCGACGGCACCACGGTCAATCACGCCTACCTCCACAACCTGGACAACTTCACACGTCTGGCTCTGGGACCGGGGGACACCATCAGCGTGTATAAGGCAAACATGATTATTCCTCAAATTGCCGAAAACAAGACGAAAAGCGGAGGGTGTCCCTTGCCCGATGTCTGTCCCTGCTGCGGCAGCACGCTTGTGGTTCGCCAGAGCAGCGGCGGGACCCGCCAGCTGTACTGTGACAATGAGGCGTGCCCCGCCCGGCTGGTGCGGAAGTTTGTCCATTTCTGCAGCAAAACCCGCATGGAGATCAAGGGGCTGGATGAGCAGACGCTGACAACCTTTGTGCAGCATGGCTGGGTCAAAAACTACGGTGACCTGTATGAGCTGGAGCGGCACAAGGAGGAGATCCTCAAAACGCCGGGCTTCGGCGAGAAATCGTTTGTCCGGCTCCAGAAGGCGGTGGACGAGCGGCGCACCTGCACGCTCAATCAGTTCATTGCCGCTCTGGGTATCCCGGAGGTGGGACGCCACGCCGGCCGGATCTTGAACCGGAAGTTTGGCGGCTCCTGGGATGCTTTCGAGCGGGCCATCCTGGATCAGTTTGACTTCACGCAGTTGGAGGATTTCGGCCAGGTGATGAACGACAACATCTATTGCTGGTACAGCGACGAGGAGGAGGCCAAGCTCTGGCGGCCTGCCCTCAACCATATCACATTTCTGAAGGAGGAAACTACTATGCCTGAAGCGCAGAACAACCCCTTTGCCGGTAAGACCGTTGTAGCGACCGGCAAGCTGGAAAACTACACCCGCGACGGGATCCAGATGAAGCTGCTGAGCCTGGGGGCCCGGCCCGCCAGCTCTGTCAGCAAAAAGACGGACTATCTGATCGTTGGTGAAAACGCCGGCAGCAAACTGACCAAGGCGCAGACCCTGGGCGTCACGACGCTCACGGAGCAGCAGTTCCTGCAGATGTTGGCTGACGCCGGGATCGAGGCATAACCCATCTGGGACCGAAAGGAACACAACAACGCGGGGGCATCCGGTAGTCGGATGCCCCCATATTCTTTGAAAGGAAGTCATCAATATGGATATCAGAGAACGCATCGCAAATGCCAAGTCGCCGGAGGAGATGGAAAAGTATCTGCTGGACCTGGATTCCGAGTTCCGATTCAAGTGCCGCCGCTGTGGAAAGTGCTGCAAGAACCAGGATACGATCCTTTTCAATGCACGTGACATTTACAATATCGCCAAGAAGATCGGCAAGACCCCCAAACAGGTCATCGAGGAGTGCGCGGAGGTTTATATCGGCGACTCCTCGCGGATTCCCGTGGTACATATGGTGCCGATTGGCCCCCAGAGACGTTGCCCGTTGCTGCTGCCGGACGGCCGATGCAGCGTTCACGACTGTAAGCCCACCGTGTGCGCCCTGTATCCCCTGGGCCGTGTGGCCCTTTTCCAAGATGTTAAGGACAAAGATGCCGAAATCACCAGGGAGAATATCCGGGTGAAGTACATCATCAATGATTACAACTGTGGGTCGGCCAAAAAGCGCAATACTGTGCGCAGCTGGCTGGCACAGTTCCAGATCCCGGAGGAGGACGAGTTCTTCATCCGGTGGAATGTGGTCACGGTCAATCTGAGCGCAATGGTCAGAAAATTGGAGGAGAACAACTGCTCTGAACACACGCTTCAGATGCTTTGGAACGCCATTCTCTTCACCCTCTACGTGGACTACGATACAAAGGAGGACTTCATGCCGCAGTTTGAAAAGGCTGAGGAGTACCTTCTGAACCTGTGCCGAAAGTTCCGGGATATGACTATGGACCAACGGCCCGATACGGACGGTGCCGAAACCGCTGCCAATGACCTGGAGCCGGTGAATGTGTGATTGGAATGGAAAACGACAACAAGCCGGTATCGCAGGATAACTGGGGTCAGATCATCCGTAAGGATGCCAAGGGGTGCTTTGTGGAGGTCAGAAACGACACCTTCCATCTTGACAAAGTACACCTGCAGTTTGTGTCCTATGACACCACAAGGCCAAAAGGCAGCCGTTATGTGAACAACATCAGCATATACATTGATGTGCCGGAGTTCCTGGCCCTGGCCCAGGAGGCCGCCTCCGGCGCGCTCCACATGCGGATGCAGCAGTATAAGAATGCCGGCAATAAGGACCCCCTGTATGAGCATCTGGGCGGCACCGCAGCCAAGTATCTGACGAAATATGGACGTCCCCGTCCGGATGGAAAGAGCCTTTCCCGGGTCGTGCGGCTGACCGTTGCGGCAAAGTCGGATTATTTCCTCACCGCCGACAGCGGGCCGGGAGAGGAGAATAAGACCGGGCTCATTGTCCCGCGGTTCGGGACGAAGCCTGAACAGCATGTTTCTGTGATCCTCAGTTGGCGGCAGCTCAATGAACTGCTGCTAACGACGGTCGAGCACTACCGAGCCTGGCTCGCCGCAAAGTACGCTTCAGAATGGGCTGCGGTCCATGCCCAGCGCACCGGCGGCAGGGACAGGGCGCGTGGGGGACAGGGGAGAGCGCCGCATTCAGCGGCGCCGGCCCCGGCACCGAAACCTCCGGCTCCCGCTACACCTGCACAGAAAGCGCCTGCTCAGCAGGCTGGATTTGCAAGTGCCTTTGGCAGTGTTTATGGCAGTGGAAATGGCAAGTCCGGCGCGGGTGACAGGAAGATGTTTTGATGGTATAATCCTATTATCTACTCCTGTCTCTAAGGATGAACAGCGATTGAGCTGGAAATTCAGACAAGGAGTGGAACCTATGAAGTATTGTCCCTATTGCGGCGCTTCCCTTGTGGGAGGCGCCGCCTCTTTTTGCGCGGAGTGCGGCAAAAAGATCCCCGCCCAGAAAGAGGCACCCCAATCGAAACCGAAGCCTAAGGGCAAGACGAGTGTGAGGGAGCGCCCGGCGCCCAAGCAAAAGCGCCGAAGCCCCCCAACCGGTCCGGCGCATCCGGCGAAACGGAAAAGGAATCCTATGGATATCAATTACGATGGCTATTATGACGATGTAAAGCCAGTGGATGCAGGGGAACAGGAGGAGGGAGTGGATCCTGAAATGATTAAGAAGGTCGCCATTCTCCTGGCTGGCGTTTTTGCTGTGATTCTGGCGTCCGTGGCGCTCATGATGCTGTTGTAATCGGGCCGCCCCGTCCGTGTAATAGAGCAAAAGATGATAAGGATGGGGTGAAATGTATGATGTACTTATCGAAAGGTCTGTCCGTCCCGGAAAAGGACGGCACCGTCAGGGTTTCCCACTGCGGCAGGATCTTCGCCCTTGGACCGGAGATGGCTGCTTTGTGGGAATCTGCCAGGCTGGCGCCACAGCCTGTCCCGCTGCAGAAGGCCCGGTTCGTTGAGCGCCTGGAGCAGTCCGGCCTTGTCGTCACCACACAGGAGGAGGGCGGCCTGGCGCTCTACCGCCTGCTTTCCGGGAGCATTATCTGTCCGCAGGCCGAGTCGGAGGGGCAGTTTTCAGAAGCGGGTGGCGACGGCCGTATCTGGAGGTGGATCCAATACGCCGGCCTGCGCCTCACAGCCAGCGAGCTGATCCGACTGGAGGAGCAGGGGACAGATCCGACGCCGAATTTGCTCGGGGAAGAGGGGCGGCAGCTACTGACGGAAAAGCTCTACTCAGCCCGGACGATCCTGGAAGGCGCTTTGGAGCATGAGATGGAGCACTCTCCGGCGCGGGATGGTCTGGTTGCTGTGCTCCTTCGCCTCTTGCATGCGGGCTGTCTGTTTTTGGTATAGGAGGGGGATCGAACAATGAAACAGGACTGGAAATCGCTGCCCCCCGCGCTTCAGCACCAGTTGATCATACAGATGGGGCTGGCGGTGTGCTGCCTCGTATTGGCGATTGGCGCTTTGGCTTTCATCTCTTTCTCGGTATCCGTCCCGTTCCTTTTGGGCGCCGCGCTGCTGACCATCTGTGCCGCGCGCCTGTACCGCACCGGGATGCGGGGACAGTATCTCATTCTCCGCGGGGTTATCCTGAAGGTAGAGAGGACTGTCCTCCGCCAACGGCCAAAATCCATACTGTTGGAGGCAAACGGGAAGGCGCTGCTGGTCATGCTCCGCAACAGGCATGCCGCCGTCCGGGAGGGCGACACGGTGACGCTGTATATCGCGGATACCGCTCCACTCTATGAATGGCAGGGGATCCACCGACTGCATGCCTACCTGGCGATGGTGCCGGGCAAACAGGACGGGGTTCAATGAAGAGAAATGGTTTACCATCTTTTTAATTACTGCATCCAGGGCATTTGGTATCGGGACAGCTTTTCCCTTTCTGATGATGATTTTGAGCGCATTATGAATGCCTTGGAAGGGAAAGTGCCAGCCAATGTGAAAGTCTATCACTATGGAGTGCCTGGGCAGAAACGCTATGACTTGACCAATCCTGTCATACTCAACAGGCCGGTGCTTTCTCTTGATCCCTTTGCTATGGCGCAAGCGCGCATCCAACAGCCGGCATCCATATATGATAAGCAGCGCCGTCAGGTGTTCCCGGCCATCCGCAGGCTTGGGCGGTATGTAATCTATCAAGGAGCCAATGACTGGCCAAAGCTTTCCTATTTGGATGGGAACCGCTTGAGCATGATGGTCCCGATGGAAGTTGCTCCTGTGTCCTTAAAAGAGTCGCTGGATTTTGTCAGGCGTAATCACCGCCACTGTGCGGCGCCTCAGGGACACAAATTTTCTGTTGGGCTGACGGCTGACGGCGCCTTGATCGGTGTGGTCATTGCCAGTATACCGAAAGCCAGAGCATTGAATGACGGGCGCACTTTAGAACTCAACAGGATATGCTGTGATCCGGTCTATCGGAATGCAGTCAGCATGGTCAGCGGCGCGGCGATCCGCGCGGCCAGGGCCATGGGGTACCGGCGGATCGTGACCTATACGCTGCCACAGGAGTCCGGGAGCAGTATGCTTGCGGTTGGCTTCCGGCAGGACGGGATGACAGAGCCTCGGCCAAATGGCTGGAATTGCAGGAGCCGCCCTCGCAAGGTGTCGGAAAAATATCCGGGTGGTGAGAAGATCCGCTGGATTTTGAATTTGGAATAGGGGACGATGGTTAAATATTGACCTTTGCATTTCTCCATGCTATAATCAAGTCAATAGTAACCGTGTTTTCTGACTGAAAACAAAGTTCCCGTGTACCACAGTGTCAAATGGCGCTATCGCGCCGTTTGGCACTTTTTTTGTTTTCCGCCCGCGCCAATGCGGGTTGAAATAAAATCATTTGTATGCAGGGTGAGGCCTGCGGAAAGGAGCAAAAAAGCCATGATGAAGATCTTTATCTCAGATGCCGTTGTGTCCAGAGGGTACGACGGCGCGCCGGCGATCCGCCTTTTCAACAGCGAGAACGGCGGCGAGTTCGCGGTTTTCCAGGTCGGCATTCGCAAATATGACAGCCGGGCGGAGAACAACCACCGCTGGGTCAACCTGAAGGTCAAGGCCTTCGGCGACCTCTGCGAGCGCATCAAGAAAATGTCGCTCAAGGAGGGTTCGTTCATTTCCCTGTGCGGCGACTACGACGAGGAGCGCTGGACGGACAAGGATACCGGCGAGGGGCGTTCTGCGCCGGTCATCGTGCTTGATGACATCAAGTTCTCCCACACCGGCGGACAGAAGAAGGAACAGAACGGCAACGGCCAGGATACGGGAGGCCAGGGCCAGCAGGGCTACTCCCAGGCGCCCGGAGCTTCCCAGGCCGCACCTGCGGCTCCGGCGCAGTCCGGCCAGACCATGCAGGCACCCACGGAAATGCCCCAGAACTTCACGGGGTATGAGAGCTTCAGCGGGGGACAGAACCCCTTCTTCCCGGGCTGAGGAACTGGAAACAACAATGACCACAGGCGTAAAAGAGCGCACATGAAGTAGGATCCGTCCACTCCATGTGCGCTCTTTTTTGCGTTTCTGGGGAGGTGATGGATTTGAAAAACAGATCTTTTGTGAAAACAAGCGTTAAACACCGGGCGAATAAGCTGGATGTTGTCCTGCGCCGGCTGACCGGCGACACGTTGACAAAAGACCAGCGACTGTGCCTGCAACACGCCCTGGACTGTCGGAGGCAGTATCGGCTGCGGCTGTGTAGAACCGGCTGCGATTTCAAGAAGGCCGTGTCGCCGGGACAGGCGAACAAGGACTGCGGCAAGCGCGTCAGGATGCTGCTTGGTAAGAATTGCGGCATGATGGCGGCGCTCGTCAGCAGCAAGACGCAGGGAAGGGGGGATAACACCGTCTATCTCTACCTGCCAGAATCGAAGGAGGCAATGGGTGATGAAATGCAAGAGGAAGATGCAAAAGAGGCGTGATGTCCTGACCGTCATTGGCATGATGATCCTGCTGGCCTTCATTCTCAGAATGTGGCCGATCCTGCTGCTGATGCTGATCGGTGTATTTTTCTACGCACTATGGATGCTGTTCCACATGGACGAGGCGCCTCAGCAGCCGGCTCAGGCTCCGCTTTTGGCGCTGCCTCCGCCTGCGTCGGAGGAGTCGGTGCTGAACACGGCATTCTCGGTACTCCAGCGAAGGATCACCGAGCAGGTGCTGCTGCGGTATCCCAATGCCAGATGGGTGTGGGGTGTTGCAGATGCCCGGGATCGGTTCGTCCACGGCGGAGAGCTGAGCATCCTGCTCAACCGCGCCGGCGGATACCGGAGAGCGGTGGTGCAGGTGAACAACCTCCAGTTCTGCGGGCTTCAGTATCCAACGGCCGAACAGCCGCAACAGCCGGCGTCAGAGCCGGAAACTGAGCCGTCGGAAGAGCCGGAACAGGAGCCGGAGACAGTGGACTATGGCCTTCTGGCGTTTGAGTGGGTGGAGGCAAATCTCCAGGCGCTCAACGCCCAGTGCAATGAGGTGATTGGCAGCGGGAAGGACAGCTTCCGGATCCCCGCCAGCCAGCTCCCCCATGGGGACAGCTGGCCGCCCATCTGCAAGGAACTGCTGAGGAACGGCTTTTTCGCCGCGGAACCGCTGGCGGACGGCATCCAGGTGCAGATCAAAGTCAAATAGGGAGTGTGAACAAAAATGAGCTCGAAACTGTTTGTGTTCAGCCGGCCTTTGCCTGCGCCTTTTGACAAGGCGAAGAAAAAGGTGAAGGTGTCGTCCAAGTACGGCAATGGCACGGAGGCAACGCTGTGCAGCACGGTGGTCAAGGCTGTCCAGGCGTATTTCAAATGCAAGGACGGCTCCGCACCGGGTGCGGTCGGACTCTGCGGCACCAAGGGCGTTGCGGAATATAAGTCCGCCTCCGGCCCGGAAGTGTACCACCTGGCGGTCTACGATCCTGCCGGCGGCGCCATGCTGGCCAGTATCTACAACAAGGACACGGAGATGCTCGAAACCTATGCCGTCCGCAACAATGGGCAGGACGGCGCGGCGATCATGATGTCGATGTCGCCGCCGATCTTTTGAGCAGCGGTGACCAAAGAATAAACCGCAGGGTTCAGAGCGGCATGATTATGTTCTGCAATAACTAAAACGGCCATGTTTCGCTCCTTAAAGTACCTTCGCTTCGTTCTTCAGTTTGTCGATGAGTTCGTCGACGTTGGCAACTTTGCGGCCGACTTTGCGAGCTGCAGGCGCTTCATAGCCGACAACTTCAACGTGCGCACGAAGATCGGGGCACAGAGCAGAAGCCTGGACGACTTCCTGCGGCTTGCGCTTG
>OMCH01000876.1_pt1 | contig 13293 bp, 10 predicted proteins | sample 1674341 | NCBI WGS metagenome assembly OMCH01 (sample SAMEA103958164, study PRJEB25191) | human gut metagenome | biome: human-associated habitat [ENVO:00009003]; feature: intestine environment [ENVO:2100002]; material: feces | place: Germany | collected 2013/2015
TTCGGCTGCCGGCCATGCGAGCTCTCCCTTAAAAGTCAGTGCGGATGGCTTACTTGCTGTCTCCTGCACCTTCGGTTCTTCCTTTGCTACATTCACTTCTTCCTTCTGTGTCTCTGCTTTCTGCTTCTGCTCCTGCTTTTGTTCTTCCTTTTTTTCTTTCGCTTTTAAAATGCTGGACACATCTTCCACTTCGTCCTTTGCGGTCTCCTTGTCTTTTTCGACCTCCTGAAAAGCAACCTGCTGCTCCTCTTTTTCCTGTGATTTCTTATCTCCCGACTCCGTGTTATAGGCAAATACCATTCCTACAATGGCAAGACTCAAAAGTGAGCCGGCGATAATATACTCCTTTTTTTTCTTCATTTCTTCACCATCCATTATCTACATTTGATAATGTTAGTGTTTCCCCATTTTTTCGATTTTAATACCGGAAAAATAATATTTTAGAATTTCTTCATAAGATTTCTTATTTTTTGCCATATCCTCTGCACCGTACTGACTGAGTCCGTAACCATGACCACACCCCTTTATCACAATGCGGATGTGTCCGTCCATCTCTTTCAAAAAAAAGCAGGGCGACGGCAGCTCAAATGCCTGCACAAATGCATCGACATCCAGAGGATTCCCGTCTTTTTCTAACTCCGTGACATACTCTGCCCCATCCCGCTTGATCGTAAACGTGTTCAGATATGCCTCAATTTCTTTAGGATCTTCCTCTTTATTTTGCACTACCCCTGCTAATTTTTCCTCAAATTCCTTCTTTGTGAAAAATTTCACGCTCAAATAGTCCTCCGATAAGACATCCTCCGAACTTTTCACGCTCAAAAGATACGGCGTATCCTTATAAATCTGGCTTCCGTCCCTGGTCATTCCCGCACTGACCTTATGAAAAGACGGATTGATGACCTTCCCTCCAAACGTCATAACCTGTCCATTCGTGTCCCCGGCAGCCCGAATCATTTTTTCATAAAATTCATAATATTTTTCCTGCCCCCAAAGCTGCTCCATCTCCTTTTTTGAAAGCGGCTTCGGTGCTTCCTTTTTATTCTCTTTACACCATTGCAACTGTGTCCGCACAATGACCGCCTGTGCTTTAAGTGCCTCTTCTTCCACCGTAACCGGAACCTGCGAAGCAAGGATTCCTGCAATCTCAATACTTTCATCCGTTTTGATGGTCGCCTTTGCCGGCTCTCCCTGAAAACAATAGGTTACAAAATATGGCAGACAGATCAGGATCAGAACACAGGAGAAAATCAGCTTTAATTTTTCTTTCACATAGACCTCCTGACTCATAGGACAATTTCATCCCGTTTTAGTATATGGGAAAAAATTCCTTTTATTCCAGAACGTTTGTTCTTGATTTTTTCTCTCTTCTGTGCTATTCTTATTTCAGAACATTTGTTTGTGTTTTATGGAGGGACGCTATGCAAATTGCAATGGATATGACGCTTTTTGAAAAACTGACTATTTTATCAGACGCAGCAAAATATGATGTTGCCTGTACATCCAGCGGCGTAGACCGTTCCGGGAACAAGACCGGAATGGGGAATTGCCTTGCACCGGGCATCTGTCACACTTTTTCTGCTGACGGACGCTGTGTCTCCCTCTTAAAAATACTGTTTACGAATGAATGTATTTTTAACTGTGCTTATTGTTTGAACAACTGCAACAATGATGTGCGTCGTGCTTCTTTCACGCCGGAAGAAATCTGCACCATTACCTTAGAATTTTACCGCAGGAATTATATCGAAGGACTTTTTTTGAGTTCCGGGATTCTGATCAGTCCGAACTACACGATGGAATTGATCTATCAGACTTTATTTTTGCTGCGTAACAAATACCATTTCAACGGATATATTCATGTGAAGGCAATTCCGGGTGCTGATCCGCTCTTAGTCCAGAGAACCGGATATTTAGCTGACCGTATGAGCATTAATTTAGAGCTGCCGACTGCCAATGCATTAAAAAAATTAGCACCTTATAAATCCCGCCGGACGATCTTAAAACCTATGCGGCAGATCCAGAACGGTATCACGGAGAACAAAGAAGAACTGGCACTGTACCGCTCCGCCCCAAAGTTTGTTCCTGCCGGACAGAGTACCCAGATGATCATTGGCGCCACTCCGGAAAATGACTACCAGATCATGAGTGTTGCAGAACAGCTTTATGACAGGTTCTCCCTAAAGCGTGTCTTTTATTCTGCTTTTATCAATGTAAATGAGGATTCCAATCTCCCTATGCTGCCCGGTGGACCGCCTCTTTTGCGGGAACACCGTCTTTATCAGGCGGACTGGCTGTTGCGCTATTACCATTTTCATGTAGATGAACTGTTAAGCGAGGCAAGGCCTGACTTTAACATTTATCTCGACCCGAAGTGCGACTGGGCAGTCCGTCATTTAGAATATTTTCCGGTTGAGATCCAAAAGGCAGATTATCGCACCCTGCTGCGTGTTCCGGGCATTGGTTACAAATCAGCCCAACGGATCATAAGAGCAAGACGGCACGCAAATCTTGGTTTTGATGATCTAAAACGGATGGGGGTCGTCTTAAAGCGGGCATTATATTTTATTACCTGTTCCGGCAGAATGATGTATCCCACAAAATTAGACGAAGATTATATCGTGCGCAATCTTGTTTCTGACCGGACCATGGTACCAAAAGAATTACGAAATCAGGGCTATGAACAGCTTACACTCTCCGATATCTTAGGATGATCCTGTGTGGGCTGTCACATCTGGCCTATGGATAAGGAGCTTTATTATGTATGTTTTTTTATGTGAGGATTCTCCCGAAGGTATTTTTACCGGTGTCTACGATGCCTGGGAGAGCCGCCTTGGACACAACAATATTTCCCTGCAGATCCACACCGGAGAAGAGAACTATGATCTGTTCTGCACTTACCGGGATGTCACACCGGATTTACAAAAGAGTGAGAAAGTAAGCAGAACCTTAAAGCAACGCCTGGGTGAAGAAGTCTATTCGATCCTCTATCAGGCTGTCATCTCTGATGAGAAATGCGTCAGCAAACGGCATCCGATGGACAAAGCCGATGCCGTATATAAGAGTATTGTCCTTGGACTTGCAATTCCCGATGGAAGCCGTCTGCCGGATTACTTAGCAGAACCCTATGTCCATGAAGTCTTTTCCCTTGCCCGTGCTGCCGGCAATGAAGCACATCATCTGCTCGGCTTTCTACGGTTTGAAGAATTAAAAAATGGCGTTTTAATTGCCACGGTGCACCCAAAGCACAATATCCTGCTTCTGTTAGCAGACCATTTCAGTGACCGGCTGCCACAGGAAAACTTTATGATCTATGACGAAGGCAGGCAGTTAGCGGTACTGCATAAAAAAGGAAGCCCCTGTGTATTAACAGATGCTTCCGATCTCAATGCCGATATGATCACAGACTATTCCTCTATGGAATTAGAATATCAAAAACTCTGGAAAGGCTTCTTTGAAAGTATTGCGATTGATGCCAGAAAAAATCCTGCCCTGCAAAACTAGAATCTGCCGAAACGTTTCCGAAAAGATATTGTAGAGTTCCAATAGTTCTTCTGCATAGTTTTTACATATATTTTTTTAAAATATTGCTAAGCTGTGCAAATTGTTCTAAGGTCAGTGTCTCTCCACGGATGCTTGCTCCGACGCCCAATTCCTCTAAAGCCTTTGCAATATCTTCCTTGGATACCTGAATATCAGGTGCATTATTCAATCCATTGGCTAAGGTCTTTCTTCTCTGGTTAAACGATGCACGGATCACACGGAACATGAACTTTTCATCCTCCACTTCCACCGGACATTGTTCATGTCTGGTCAGACGGATCACTGCCGAGCCAACCTTCGGTCTTGGCATAAAGCAGTTCGGTGGTACATTCGCAACAATTTCCGGTTTTGCATAGTACTGCACTGCTAAGGATAAGGCACCATAGTCTTTTGTTCCCGGTCCTACCTGCATCCGGTCAGCCACCTCTTTTTGTACCATGATCGTAATACTGTCGATCGGCACATGGCTCTCAAAAAGTCCCATAATGATCGGTGTCGTAATGTAATATGGAAGATTTGCAACCACCTTAATTGGTTTCCCGTCATTTTTCTCTTTTGCCAACGCCGGAATATCCAGCTTTAAAATATCCTGATTGATCACTGTGACATTCCGGTAATCACTCAAAGTATCTTCTAATATCGGGATCAGATTTTTATCAATCTCTACTGCAACCACTTCCCTTGCATTTTCACAGAGATATTGTGTCATCGTACCAATTCCCGGACCAATCTCTAAGACAAAGTCCTCCTTTGTAATTCCCGCCGCATCAATGATCTTATCCAGTACATGCGTATCGATCAAAAAGTTCTGTCCGAATTTTTTCTGAAAATTAAATTTATATTTTTGTAATACCGCAATGGTATTCTGTGGATTTCCTAATGTTGCCATACTTCTCCTTTTACTTTCCTAAAAACAACTGCTCTGCATTCCGATAGGTAACTTCTTCTACTTCCTTCGCTGTCACACCTTTTAACCCGGCAATCTTCTCTACGACATAAGGCAGATAAAGTGACGAATTCCTCTTGCCCCGGTACGGTTCCGGTGCCATGTACGGACAATCTGTTTCCAATAAGATTTTCTCTAACGGAATCGTTTCAATGACCTCTTTTAATTTCTTTGCATTTTTAAAAGTGGCGACTCCACCGACTCCGATATAATATCCCATTTTCACATATTCCTGCGCCTGTTCCTTAGAATAGGAAAAACAATGGATAACTCCTTTGATTCCCTGCACATATGCTTCCTTCATGATCTCCATCGTATCTGCTGCCGCATCCCTCGAATGGATAATGACCGGAAGATTGCTCTCTTTTGCTAACTCTAACTGCCGCCGGAACCAGATACGCTGATTTTTTTGTACTTCCTCTTCCTTGTCCCAGTAATAGTCCAGTCCGATTTCTCCGACTGCAACCACCTTTTCCTTTTTAACCTGCTCCCTCAGCCATAAAAAAGTATCTTCATTCAAATCCCCAATATCACTCGGATGGATTCCCATTGCCCCATAGACAAACGGATATTGCTTCGTCAGCTCCAAAGTGGATTTACAGCTTTCGATACTGCATCCGATATTGATGATTTTTTCGATTCCGTTTTCCTGCATAGTGGATAACAATTCTTCCCTGTCATCGTCAAATTTACTGTCATCATAATGTGCATGTGACTCAAAAATCATAAAACTTGTCTCCTTTATCTATCTTATATTATCTTACATTCTGATAATAAAAAATTGCCAGCTGTGTCCGGTCACGAAGCGACAGCTTATCTAACACCAAACTGATATAATTCCTTACCGTTCCTTCACTCAAAAAAAGTTCTCCTGCAATTTCCCGGTTGCTTTTTCCAAGTGCCACCTGCTCTATAATCTCCTGCTCTTTTTCACTGATGTCATATTTTTCATAATCAAACTCTTCTTTACTCTGCATCAGAACCGGGATCTTATGCACGATTTCTCCTCCAAACACACTCTGCCCGCGTTCAACTGCCTGCATTGCCGGCGCGATCCCTTCAAAATCCTGCTTTAAAATATAACCCTTTGCCCCGATGTTCAAAGCCTTTACAATATATTCATCATCCGAAAACGTTGTCAAAAATAAAATCTTCGCCTCTGCATCTTCTATAAGGATCTGTTCCGCTGCCTCTAAACCGCTCATCTCTTTCATCTGGATATCCATCAGCAATACGTCCGGATGATACTGATGATACAGCTCGATCGCTTCTTTTCCGTCGTTGCCGGTTGCTGCCACTTCAATCCCCTGTGCTTCTAATATTGTTTTTAATGAAATTGCTACCAGACCGTCATCGTCTACAATTACTGTCCTCATTCTGTCTCCTCCATCTCTTTGCGCACCGTTGCAAAAATCCGAAATCCGTTCTTCTGTCGGATATTGAGTGTTCCCCCCAGTGCCTCAACCCGTTCTCTCATATTAGAGATTCCGATCCCGTGGTCTGACTCTTTCACGCTGTGACTGACACTACCGTTATCCTCAATGCAGAGCTGGTAAAATCCCGGATGTTCCCTGAAAATAATGTCCACCTTATCTGCATTGCTGTGTTTTATGATATTCGACATTCCTTCTTTGACAATTGCAATAAAACAGTACTTGACATTGCGCGGGATGTGGGCAGACATATCATACTCGATATGGACATCATAATTTTTTCTCATATCCTTTACCGCTTCATATGCCGCCTGCCGCAGATCGATCGCATCATCGTGCAGATCATGCACGCTTTCCCGGATACTGTTCATCGCCTGATTCAGCGTATCATTAATCCCTGCTAACTGCTGCCGGATCATCTCTTCCTTACAAATGGTAGCAAGTGCTCCCACCTGTAAAATAGAACGCGACAACATATGTCCTACATTGTCGTGGATCTCCCTTGCAATACGGTTACGTTCTCTCAAAGTCGCCAGATAGATCTCATTGTCCTGTTTTTCCAATAATTCACGGTTTCGCTGCTCCATCACCAGTTTCAGTTCCGTATCGGTATCCCGCAAATGAATGATATCCGCATCCAGTCTGTCGTTTTTTTCACTCTTATATGCCATATAAACGGCAAGAAATGCTGTCAACAGCCAGAGCATACTCATCCATCCTGTATAGATTTCTCTTGCCGGATAATAAAACAGCACTCCCGCAAGTCCCCAGTAAAATGAGTACCACATGCTGTCATACAATAATAATGGTAAAAAATACGAAAATTCAGGACGGATCACACACAACACCAGATACCCCATCCACAAAATTCCAAGAATTTTTGCATCCGTAAGATAAAGGCTAAAAGATGAAAAGATCAGTGCCGTCAAAAGCACCACTACCGGTATCACAAAGTCCTGTCTTTGAAACAGCAGGACTGCTCCTAACCCAAACAGGATTCCCTTGTCTAAAATCCTTATCATCCTTTCGCCCCCTCCCTTGTTGCTTTATGACATTTGTCATCTCACATTCTGACAACACTCACTACCATCGGTTTTTCCGTTCCATTATACTACAATTAGAAAGAAATAGACACCTTGAAATTGAAGGAGGAATTACATATGAGTACACCGGTAGTAAAAGTAGAAAATCTGGTCAAGCGCTATAAAGAACTGATCGCCGTAGACCACTTTAATTTAGAGATCCGGGAAGGTGAAATTTTAGGACTTTTAGGCCCTAACGGTTCCGGCAAGACCACCACGATCAACTGCATCCTTTCCCTGTTATCCTATGATAAGGGAACGATCGAAGTATTTGGAAAGGAAATGCAGCCGGACAGCTATGACAGCAAACGAAAAATTGGTGTTGTCATGCAAAACGTTGCCGTTTTTGATGCGTTAAATGTCTATGACAACATCGACTACTTCTGTGGTCTCTATATCAAAGACAAACAATTACGCAGACAGTATGTAGAAGAAGCCATCGAGTTCGTCGGACTGAGTGACTATAAGAAATTTTATCCGAAAAAATTATCCGGTGGTCTGCTGCGCCGTCTGAATATTGCCTGTGGCATCGCCCACAAACCAAAACTGATCTTTTTAGATGAACCAACCGTAGCTGTCGACCCGCAGAGCCGCAATCGCATTTTAGAGGGCATCTTAGAACTGAACCGACAGGGCGCAACCATTGTCTATACCTCCCACTATATGGAAGAGGTTGAACAGATCTGTACCCGTATTGCCATCATGGACAAAGGCAAAAACCTTGCTACCGGAACTACGGATGAACTCAAGCAGATGATCAAGAAAAAAGAAATCATCTCCATCGAAATCCTTGATATTTCAGATGAAGACATCCTTGCTCTGAAGGAATTAAAAAATGTTTATGATGTTACTTACGAAAATCACAAACTGACCATCCTTTGCAACAACGGCAAGCACAACCTGATCCACATTTTAGACTATCTGCAGACAAAGAATCTTTCCTTTGGCAGAGTCTATTCCGAACTTCCGACACTGAATGATGTCTTCCTCGAAATGACCGGAAAAGAATTACGAGATTAAGGAGGAAATGCCATGTTACAGATATTTAAATATAACTTAAAGCAGCTTCTCCATAACCGCAGTGAGCTGTTCTGGGTCATCCTGTTTCCGATCATTTTAGGTTCCTTATTCAAAGCCGCTTTTTCTAATATTACTGCCGGTGAAAAATTTCAGGCAATTCCCGTAGCCATCGTCAATGAGCAGGGAAGTATGTCTGACGGATTTATGGAAACGGTAAAAGAATTAGATAAAGACGATAAGGATCGTTTCTTAAAAGCGGTCTACTGTGATAAGAAACAGGCACTGTCCCTGTTAAAAAAAGAAAAAGTGGACGGTATCATTCAGGTAGATGACAACATCTCCCTGACGGTTTCCTCAGATATGTCCTCTGCAAAATTGAATCAGAGTATCCTGTCTGCTTTCATTGAAGAATATCAGATGAACTATCAGGCGATCGTAAAAATTGTAAAAACTCACCCGGAAAAACTTTCCGAAGCCATGGACATCTTACAGGAAAGTGCTTCCTACAACCAGGAAATCTCTTACGGAAAAAACGTAGATACCTACGACCAGTATTTTTACAATCTTCTCGCTATGGTATCCATGTACTGTGGTACAGCCGGATGTCTGATCGCGATTCAGAATCAGGGAAATATGTCTGCGATCGGCGCCCGCAAGAATGTATCACCGACCCACAAATTAAAAGACATTACCGGAGAACTTGCAGTAAATATCCTGTTTCGTTTTCTCTGTATTTTAATCTCTTTTGCCTTTATTATCCTTGTTTTAAGGATTCCGCTGAATACCAGACTTCCGTTTGCACTCTTAGCAATTTTTATCGGATGTACGACCGGTATGACCATGGGATTTTTCATCGGTGCCATTGGAAACATGTCGGAAAACGTCAAAACCGGGCTGGTCATGGTCATCACCATGGGCGGCAGTTTCTTAAGTGGATTAATGGCAGGAAATATGCGGATCGTTGTGGATACTTACTGCCCGATCATCAATCGGATCAATCCGACTGCACTGATCAGCGATATGTTCTACTCACTTGCAATCTATGATTCACTTGACCGATACTTTGAAAATCTGATTTCTCTTATTATTTTATCCGTTCTTTTCTGTATCGGTGGATTTTTACTGACGAGGAGGAAAAAATATGCAAACATTTAAGACCTTTTTTAAAATTGCAAAAAAGAATCTGCCTTCCTGCATCTTATATTTAGGAATTTATTTAGTCATTATGATTCTCATGAGCTTCTTAGCAAAGGATAGCAATGACAGCCAGTTTCAGTCATCCTCTTTAGATATTGGAATCATCGATTGTGATGACTCCAAAGCCAGCCATGCACTAACGGATTATCTGGATGAAATACACACCATTGTCCCTTTAGAAAATGATGGAGAAGTCATTCAGGACAGTCTGTTCTATCGTAAGGTCAGCTATGTTTTGGCGATTCCAAAAGGCTTTGAAAAAAATCTTTTAGACGGTAACAAAAAAAATCTCATTCAAAGCAGCAAAAGAAAAGACAGTGCCAGCGGCTATTTTTTAGATGAACAGGTAGACCAGTATTTAAAAACCATGCGCCTCTATCTGTGCAGCGGTGATAGTATTACCGATGCGGCAAAGCACACGGCGGATTCTGCAAAGGATATCGAAAAGGTAACCTCCCTCTCTTTTGAAAAGGACCACTCCTCTTCGGATAACCTGTACTATTACTTCCAGTACATGCCATACATCCTGATTCTGCTACTGACGATCAGCCTTGCACCAATCCTCATTATCTTCCGTAAAAAGGACATTGAGAACCGCATGGACTGTGCTCCGGTTTCACCAACCTCGAAAGGATTGGCTTTAAGTATGGGATGTGCTCTCTACTGCCTGGCAGTCTGGGGATTTTTTATCATCATTGGACGGATAGTATACGGTGCGGATATGTTTTCTAAAAACGGTTTGCTCTGTATCTTGAACAGCTTTGTATTTTTATTGCTCACACTTGCCCTCACTTTATTGGTAAGCACTTTTTCACCGAATACCAATGTTTTAAACATGATCGCAAATGTAGTCGGACTTGGCATGAGCTTCTTATGCGGAATCTTTGTTCCACAGGCCATCTTAAGTGACAACCTGCTGCAGGTGTCCCGCTTCCTGCCGGCTTACTGGTATGTGCGGATTACGAATATGTTTGGCAGCTACTCCGCTGAACCGTTTTCCATGAACTTTTACTGGAAAGCGATCGGAATCCAGCTCTTGTTCTTTGTAGCAATCTTTTCGATTTATCTGGTTGCTAACAAGCAGCATAAGAGTGGTGCAAATCTTCGTACCTCTAAATAAGATTTTGTCAGCTAAATCTAATTTATTATTTACATAGATTTTGTTAACGGAATCTAATTAGTTACCTATATAAATAGAGGGTTCATCCTGGAATATTCTAAGATGAACCCTCTGTTTTATATTCTGATATTTTAATTCCCTAACTTTTTATTTGCAACTTCTCACTAGCAGATTTCTGCTCCGTTTGGCATCTCTTTCTCCGGTACCATCAAGGAAAGCTCGCCGTTCTCATCCTCGGCACATAATAACATTCCTTCCGATAGAACACCTGCTAATTTTGCCGGCTTTAAGTTTACAAGAACCATAACTTTCTTGCCAACCATTTCCTCTGCACTATAATGTTTCTTAATACCGGATACGATCTGTTTTACCTGACTTCCGATACGAACCTGTGAGCAGAGCAGTTTCTTAGATTTCGGCACTTCTTCACAGGCAATGATCTCGCCTACCTGGAACTGCATTTTCATAAAATCATCATAGGAAATTTCCGATTTTGCTTCAATATCAATTCCCGGTGCTACTTCCTCATCCGCTTTTTCTTCTTCCTTCTGTGGCTGAAGCTCTTCTACTTTTTTCAATACTTCATCTAAATCCAAACGTGCAAAGAGGATTTCCGGTTTTTCCGTTACCTTGCCGCCATCCGGGTACAGTCCAAAGGTATGCAGATGGTCATAACCTCTTCTGGTTGCATTTAACTGATTTAAGACCTTCTCTGCTGTCTCCGGCAGAAAACTCTCTAATAATTCTGCACCAATGCTGATGCTCTCTACCAGATTGTAAAGCACGGTTGCAAGACGATCCTGCTTGCTCTCATCTTTTGCAAGTGCCCAAGGCATTGTCTCATCAATATATTTGTTGCAGCGTTTAAACAGTGCAAAAATCTCTGTGATCGCATCCGCGACACGAAGCTCACCCATTTTCGCATCGACACGGTCTACGGTGGAAGTTACAACATTCTTTAAGTCCTCATCCACATCTTCGCAGACATTTTTATTAGAAACTACACCGTCAAAATATTTATTACTCATGGAAATAGTACGGTTTACCAGATTTCCAAGTGTATTTGCAAGGTCGGAGTTAATTCTCTCTACTAAAAGCTCCCATGAGATCACGCCATCGTTTTCAAACGGCATCTCATGTAACACGAAATAACGCACTGCGTCCACGCCAAAGAAATCTACCAGTTCATCGGCATATAACACATTTCCTTTGGATTTACTCATTTTTCCATCATTCTGGATCAGCCACGGATGACCAAATACCTGTTTTGGCAGCGGCAGATCGAGTGCCATTAGGAAAATCGGCCAGTAAATCGTATGGAAACGGATAATATCTTTTCCGATCAGATGTAAATCAGCCGGCCAGTCCTTTTTAAACTGCTCGCTTGACTCTCCATCGCAGTCATAACCGATTCCGGTAATATAGTTTGTCAGTGCATCTAACCATACATAAACCACATGCTTCGGATCAAAATCTACCGGAATTCCCCAGGAGAAGGAAGTTCTTGAAACACAAAGATCCTGAAGTCCCGGTAATAAGAAGTTATTCATCATCTCATTTTTACGGGAAACCGGCTGGATAAATTCCGGGTGTGTATTGATATGCTCGATCAAACGGTCTGCATATTTGCTCATTTTAAAGAAGTATGCCTCCTCTTTTGCCGGAACAACCTCTCTTCCACAGTCCGGGCATTTTCCATCTACTAACTGTGACTCTGTAAAAAATGATTCACAAGGGGTACAATACAGTCCCTCATAATGTCCTTTGTAAATATCTCCCTGGTCATATAACTTCTTGAAAATTTTCTGCACCTGTTTTTCATGCGGTGCATCCGTGGTACGGATAAATTTGTCATAGGAAGTGTTCATCAGATCCCAGATCTCTTTTACCTGTCCTGCAACACCATCCACATATTCCTTTGGAGAAATCCCTGCTTCCTGTGCTTTTAACTCAATCTTCTGACCATGCTCATCGGTACCTGTCTGGAAAAATACATCATACCCTTCAAATCTTTTATATCTTGCAATACTGTCTGCTAAGATAATTTCATAGGTATTTCCAATATGAGGCTTTCCCGATGTGTAGGCAATCGCCGTTGTCATGTAAAACTTTCCTTTATTGCTCATTTTCTTTCCTCCATACTTTTTTATTTTTGATAGACACCCGCTTGTTTTCCAACTACTTTTTTCCACTTAGAAAAAGAGGTATAGGTCTTTCCCCGATAAACAAACAGTGTCTTGTTTTTGCTGTGTCCATTGTAATATTTATTATTTTGAAATTGAATATTCTTTGTATACTTTTCTGGAAATTCCGCATATACCACTGCAGCATCCCCGGACGTATTCTGAAACGTATTCTGTTTCAAGGTGATATTTTTACACTTTGCCAGTGTCAGGATGGCATTGTCTTTTCCATTATTTTTGCATCGGTTATTCAAAATCCGAACATTTTTTACCCATCCGAGATTCTTCTGATATCCACCAACCGTAATACCATTTTCTATGTTATCCACAATCCGGTTGTCCTGTACTAAAATATCCGATGTACTGTATTCTTCCTTTGGTGGCTTTTCCTCTGCTCCGATTTCAATGCCTCCGCTGCATTTTCTGACCTGATTTTTTAAAATCTGAACTTCCTTGGCTCCATCCACATAGATACCATAAGAGGTTGCATACGGCGAAACACATTGCTCTACCCTGTTCTGATAGATCAGGCATTTTCTTGGAAAATCCTTTGCGGGGTCGCTGCAATATCCATAATTGCCGGTTACATCAATCCCGATATTTCCCGTATTTTTAATCCGGTTCGATATCACATTAATATTTCGGCAGTTTGCCGCCACAGAAATACATTCTGCCCAGCCGGTCTGGCAATCGTACAGATTATTATTATAAATCAGTATATTATGGATCTCTTTTTTCGCTTTTTCTCCAAAGAGAAGTATTCCATTGGCAC
>OMCH01000881.1_pt1 | contig 13218 bp, 13 predicted proteins | sample 1674341 | NCBI WGS metagenome assembly OMCH01 (sample SAMEA103958164, study PRJEB25191) | human gut metagenome | biome: human-associated habitat [ENVO:00009003]; feature: intestine environment [ENVO:2100002]; material: feces | place: Germany | collected 2013/2015
GACAGGGACTTCTGGAAGTATACCATGGTGCATATGATGGTTTCCTTGGCAAAGAGATTGATTATACACAGTTTGACAAGGCAAAAGGTCCTGCTGTGACTAAGATCGATGCACAGACAGAGGCTGATATTAAATTTGGTTATTGTACAGAGTTTATTATTCTTCTGAACCAGCCGATGTCCGAGGAGACAGAGCATGAATTTAAGAAATTCCTGATGTCCCTTGGTGATTCTATTGTGCTTGTTGCAGATGACGAGATTGTGAAGGTTCATGTTCATACCAATCATCCTGGACAGGCTATTGAGAAAGCCCTTACCTTTGGTGCACTTTCACGTATGAAGATCGACAATATGCGGGAAGAGCATCATGAAAAGCTGATCAAGGACGCTGAAAAAGTTGCAGCACAGCAGGCTGAAAATAAAAAGAAAGAGCCACGTAAACCGGTTGGATTTATCACCGTATCCATCGGTGACGGTATGAACGATATTTTCAAAGAGCTTGGAGTTGACTATATTATTGAAGGTGGTCAGACGATGAATCCGAGTACTGAAGATATGCTGACAGCGATTGACCATGTGAATGCAGATCATATCTTTATTCTGCCGAACAATAAAAATATCATCCTTGCTGCAAATCAGGCTCAGTCCCTGACAGAAGATAAGGATATTATCGTAATTCCAACCAAGACAGTACCACAGGGAATTACTGCCATCATCAATTATATGCCGGAAGCTGATGTTGATACGAATATCGATGCTATGAATGAAGGCATTAAAGCTGTTAAGACAGGACAGGTAACCTATGCAGTCCGCGATACACGAATCGATGATAAAGAGATCCATGAGGGAGATATCATGGGAATCGGTGATGCCGGAATCCTTGCTGTCGGACAGTCTGTCGAAGAGACCACAAAAGAGATGCTTGCTGATCTTGTTGATGAAGATACAGAACTGATCAGCCTTTACTATGGTCAGGATGTTCTGGCTGAAGATGCAGAACGTTTTTCAGCAGAAATCGAGGAGCTTTATCCTGATGTAGACGTAGATGTTCATTCTGGCGGACAGCCGATCTATTATTACGTTCTGTCTGTTGAATAAATTTTGTCAGATCAGGCAGTTTTTGCCTGTATTATATCATTAAAAAACCGGAACACTTCTCATAGGCGAAAGTGCTCCGGTTTTTGTAATCAGAATCAGGAGAAAAAGACATGAATAAAAATGCCGGGATCAGCACGTTAAAGGGGATTGGAGAAAAAACCGAAAAATTATTCCTTAAACTTGGTGTGGCCACTGTTGATGATTTATTGCATTATTATCCGCGTACCTATGAGATCTTTGGCCCACCTGTTCCTGTCAGCGAAGTTCAGGAAGGACATATCTGCACCGTTTCCGGTGCTGTTTTCGGACGGATACAGGTGTCCGGGACAAAAAATATGCAGGTGACAACTCTTTATTTAAAAGATCTGACCGGAACTTTAAAAGTGATCTGGTTCCGTATGCCTTTTTTAAGGAATACATTAGGCAGGAGCGGCCCGGTCATTTTACGTGGCAGAGTGGTTCGTAAACGTGATGGACTGGTCATGGAACATCCACAGATCTATGATCCTGCTGCCAGATACAATGAAAAACTCCATTCCATGCAGCCGGTATACGGACTTACCGCAGGACTGACCAATAATGCCATCATCAAAGCTGTCCGTCAGGCACTGGAAAGTAATTCCATACCCGAAGATTTTCTTCCTGAAGAACTGGAAACTGCTTACGATTTTCCCCCTTGCGAGGCAGCACTGTATGAAATGCATTTTCCACATTCCAAAGAGACTTTTATTGAAGCAAGAAGACGCTTTGTCTTTGAAGAATTTCTCACCTTTGTCCTTTCACTGCGATATGTAAAAGAATCCGGAGAACGGATGAAAAATCACTTTACTATGAAGCAGCAGCCTGCCATCGATACATTTCTCCAGTCTCTTCCCTATGAACTGACTGCTGCCCAGATGCGGGTATGGAATGAAATCCAGAAAGAGATGACCGGAGACTATGTCATGTCCCGACTGGTACAGGGAGATGTCGGTTCAGGTAAGACAATCGTGGCATTTTTAGGACTCCTGCTTTCCGGACTCAACGGCTATCAGGGTGCATTAATGGCTCCGACAGAAGTGCTTGCCCGGCAGCACTATGAAAAAATTTCCGGGATGCTGGAACACTATGGACTTCCTCTTAAAGCAGAACTTCTGACCGGATCTATGACTGCAAAGCAGAAGCGTGAAGCCTATGTCCGGATCGAATCCGGTTCTTCTTCTATTATCATTGGAACCCATGCACTGATCCAGGAAAAAGTGAACTACAGAAACCTTGCCTTAGTCATCACAGATGAGCAGCACCGCTTTGGTGTCAGACAACGGGAACAACTCGCAGGCAAAGGTCTTACACCACATATTCTCGTCATGAGTGCAACACCTATTCCACGGACCCTGGGAATTATTCTTTACGGAGATCTTGATATTTCCGTGATCAATGAACTCCCTATGAACCGTCTTCCGATCAAAAACTGCGTGGTTGATACAGGCTACCGTCCAAAAGCTTACGCTTTTATCAGGCAGCAGACAGAACTGGGGCGGCAGTGCTATGTAATCTGCCCTATGGTAGAAGAAAGCGAAAATCTGGATGCTGAAAATGTTACCGATTACAGTCAGATGCTTCAGGAGATCCTTGGGCCTTCCATCCGTGTCGGCTATCTGCATGGAAAAATGAAAGAAAAAGAAAAAGATGAGATCATGACTGCTTTTGGACGGAATGAGATCCAGGTTCTTGTATCCACAACCGTTGTAGAAGTCGGTATCGATGTGCCAAATGCAACCGTCATTATGATTGAAAATGCAGAACGTTTCGGTCTTGCCCAGCTCCATCAGCTCCGCGGGCGGGTTGGCCGTGGAAAATATCAGTCCTACTGCATTTTCATGACCGCCTCCAGGTCGAAAGAGACAAAAGAACGACTGGAGATCCTGAATCATTCCAATGATGGTTTTTATATTGCAAATGAAGATCTCCGTCTCCGCGGACCAGGAGATTTATTCGGGATACGGCAAAGCGGAGTTCTTGATTTTAAGATTGCTGACGTTTTTCAGGACGCAGCACTGTTGCAGGAAGCAAATGCCGCTGCTGAAAGACTTCTTCTCGAAGACCCGGATCTTTCCCAGGAGCAGCACCGGAAACTGAAAGATCATTTGCAGAAGAAGCTGAAAGATCTCATGCTTGAGACAACGCTGTAACCACCAGAACTTACCAGTTTAAATTCACCGTTCCTCCACATACTAACATCGTAACAAAGGCGAACGGAACCAGTGATGTATGATGACCGGCAAAAGCATGGTACATACAGAAACTGGCCGGTCATCTTCGTTACAACAACTCAGGAAAAGCAGTCTTCAGACAGACTGCAGGATGCAAAAGGAGGAAATGGATCATGGCAAGTCGTTCATCTAACAAAGCAGCAGTGCCTGAAGCAAAAGGCGCACTCGACAAGTTCAAGTACGAGGTAGCAACAGAGCTGGGAGTACCGTTGACAGACGGATACAACGGCGACCTGACATCCAAACAGAACGGAAGTGTCGGCGGATATATGGTCAAAAAAATGATCGAGGCTCAGGAACGCCAGATGGCTGACAAATAAGCATACCCGACACAACAGGAAAATGAAGAATCAGTAAAGGCGAAAAGGCCCGGATGGAGAATCCGGGCTTTCGTCATGTTCGCTAATCTATTTGTTGGATTCCTGCAATATCAGCTTCACTGACCATTGAGTAGTTCGTGTAATAAACCACAAATCCCGGTGCCGCACCGTTTGGCTTTTTGACGTTTTTCTTTTGCAGATAGTCAATCTCTACCTTTCCGGCTTCTTTTCCCTTAGAATAATAGGCAGCCAGCCGTCCGGCTTCTTCAAAAGTCTGATCCGGCAGTTCGTCGCCATTCGTTTTTACAATGACATGGGAACCCGGCATTTCCTTTGCGTGGAACCACCAGTCATTTCCGGTTGCCATCTTAAAAGTCAGTTCATCGTTCTGATAATTATTTTTTCCGACATAGATATCATATCCATCGGAAGATACATAGTGGAACGGCTTACTCTTAGCGGATTTCTGTTTTTTCGTGCTGTGTTTTTTGATATAGCCGCTTTCCGTCAATTCTTCCTTGATCTGGGAAAGGTCGCTTTCACTCGTTGCAATATCTAAAGACGTTGCAATGGAATCTAAATGGATGATCTCCATTTTGGTTTCTTCGATCAGGCTGCTGAGTGCCTGATAGGTATGTTTTAATTTGTTATAGCGGTCAAAATATTTTTTTGCATTCTCTAAAGCCGACAGATCGCTGTCTAATGGGATCGTGATCATCTCATTGGTATAATAATTCAATGCCTCTAGGCTTTTTGCTCCTTCCGGGGCGGTATAGCCATAAGTATTGAGCAGTTCGCCGTAGACTTTATATTTTTTGCGTTTTTCCGTATCTTTTAACTGCTTTAACTGCAGATCATATTTTTTCCGGCTGCGCTCTAGGGCAGTGGTTACGATCCTTCGTAGATCTGCGGATTTTTGCCGCATGTGAGTGTAAACATTTTTTGCCGCATAGAACTGTTCAAGCACCTGTGAGATGGAATCATAGGAGATCGTCTCTAAATCAGCATACTGTTTTAACAAAAATGCCGAATATTCCACCGGCTCTTTGCCACGCATCACAATATTCGGTGTGAAATTCCCTTCTTTTACATCTTCCATATACCAGAAGAAATTATTCGACAGATGCAGTTTTTCATCTTCCGACAGGGCAGAGGTCGATGCATCGGCATCTAAGGATGCACGATAGCAGATTTCTCCGGCTGCTAACGGACTGATCCCCGTATAAGAGGAGTAGATTGCCTTGCGGATGGTTGTCGGTTTTTCCATGATCTCAAAAAGAAAATGTTCACGGTTTTCCGTCAATGGATTGAATTTTTCACTGGTCTTTGGGATAAAATACTCCCTGCCCGGCAGCACCTCACGCACAGAGCTGACCTGTGCGGAAATATGTTTGATACTGTCGATGATCTTATCGTTTTCATCACAGAAAATAATGTTACTGTGTTTTCCCATTACCTCAATTATCAGAGATTTTTTACATAAATCCCCTAAATCATCTAAATGCTCTATCTCAAAGCGTACAATACGCTCCATTTCCGGTTGGAAAATCTTCGTGATCCGTCCGTTTGCAATATGTTTGCGTAAAAGCATACAAAAATTCGGTGCATTCATCGGACTTGGTTTATTTGTGTCTGTCAGATATATTAACGGAAGAGATGCGGAAGCGGAGAGCAGAAGACGTGCCTGTCCAATGTTTCCTCCCTTGATCGTTAAGATCAGCTCATCCTTTTCCGGCTGTGCGATCTTTGCAATGCGTCCGTTTAAAATGGTCCGGTTTAAATCATATACAATATTTGCGATGGTAATACCGTCAAATGCCATGGTGTCATACCTCCTTCCTTCCTAGCCTAATTGTTGACAGGAAAAAAGTCAAGAATATTTGACGAACCCTTCATTTTTGTATATAATAAAGTATCTATGCATACAGGTATCGCAAGACGGATAGAGAGATGCACAGAAGAAATCAGACAGGAGGCTTTTATGATCAAAAGTATGACCGGTTTTGGCCGGGCAGAGGTTATGGAGGAAAACCGGAAGTTTACGGTTGAGATCAAATCCGTCAACCACCGGTACTTTGACGTCAATATCAAGATGCCAAAGAAATTGGGCTTTTTTGAAAGTGCCATCCGTAATCTCCTAAAAGAATACATGCAAAGGGGCAAAGTCGATGTCTTTATCACTTACGAAGACTACAACGAGAACAATGTAGCTTTGAAGTATAACGAAGAGATTGCCCGAGAATACTTAACACATCTGAACGCTATGGCAGAACAGTTTGATCTGCAAAACGATATTACCGTTGGCAAATTGTCCAAATATCCGGAAGTGTTCACGATGGAAGAACAGGATGTCGATGAAAAAGAACTATGGAGCGTTTTAGAAAAAGCACTCAGACAGGCATGCGAACAGTTTGTTGCATCGAGGATCACTGAGGGAGAGAATTTAAAGAAAGATTTAGTGGAAAAACTCGATGAAATGTTAAAGAACGTAGATTTTATCGAGGAGCGTTCCCCACAGATCCTCAGTGATTACCGCAGCAGGCTCGAAGCTAAGGTCAAAGAGCTGTTAGAAGATACGCAGATCGATGACGGCAGGATTGCGGCAGAGGTTACGATCTATGCAGATAAGATCTGTGTAGACGAAGAGACCGTACGCTTAAAAAGCCATATCCAGGGTACCAAGGATGCCTTAGAAGAAGGCGGCAGCATTGGAAGAAAATTAGATTTTATTGCCCAGGAGATGAACCGCGAGGCAAATACGATCTTATCCAAAGCAAACGACCTTGCCATTTCAGATACCGGTATTGAACTGAAGACGAACATTGAGAAGGTCAGAGAACAGATCCAGAACATTGAATAGCTTTACATAACCGATATTTGAAGAGGAAAATACGATGAATTTAGAAAAAAAAGGAATATTAGTTGTCGTTTCCGGCTTTTCCGGCTCAGGAAAGGGAACGATTATGAAAGAACTTTTAAAAAAGTATCCTGAGCAATACGCACTTTCCATTTCGGCAACGACAAGACAGCCAAGAGAAGGCGAAACAGACGGCGTAGAATATTTTTTTAAAGAAACCAAAGAATTTGAGCAGATGATCGCAGACGGCGAACTGCTTGAATATGCACAGTATGTTGACAACTATTACGGCACACCAAAAGCCTATGTGGAAAAGCAGTTAGCTGACGGCAAAGATGTCATCTTAGAAATTGAGATACAGGGCGCTTTAAAAGTCAAAAAACAGTTCCCGCAGACCTTGCTTCTTTTTGTAACACCGCCATCCGCCGAAATCTTAAAAGAACGGCTGATCGGCAGGGGCACAGAGGATATGGAGATCATCAACAAGCGTTTAAGCCGTGCATGCGAAGAAGCCGAGGGCATTGAAAATTATGACTATTTAGTCATCAATGATGATTTAGACATCTGTGTCGAAGAAGTACACCAGATGATAAGAAACGAGCATCTTACGATTGCAAGAAATGAAAAAGCGATTACACAGATGCGTGAAGAATTAAAGGGATTTTTGAAAGGAGAATAACTATGATACATCCATCTTATGTAGACTTAATGAAAGTAATGAACAGTGGTGTGGAGTTTGGAGAGGAACCGGTTGTTAACAGCCGTTATTCCATCGTAATCGCCGCTTCGAAACGTGCAAGACAGATCATCGCAGGAGATGAGCCGTTAGTAGAAGGAGCAGCCGGAAAGAAACCGCTTTCTACTGCAGTGCAGGAGTTATACGAAGGAAAAGTAAAGATTATCGGAGATGACAACGAGGAAGAAGAGGAAGTATAATGAAAATTCTGTTTGTATCTCTCGGATGTGATAAGAATCTCGTAGATACGGAGTATATGCTTGGTATCCTTGGCAATGAGGGCTATGCCTTTACGGATGATGAGCAGGAGGCAGATATCATTGTGATCAACACCTGTTGTTTTATCAACGATGCCAAAGAAGAAAGCATTAATACCATTTTAGAAATGGCAGAGTACCGCGAATCCGGGAACTGCAAAGCGCTGATCGTAACAGGATGTTTAGCACAGCGTTATCAGGAAGAGATTGAAAAAGAAATCCCTCAGGTGGATGCCATCCTTGGAACGAATTCTTACGATGCCATTGCAGAAGCCGTAAAAAATGTTTTAGGCGGCAGTCATTATGAGAATTTTAAGACCTTAGAGGGACTTCCAGCCGTTTCCGCAAAACGCTCCCTGACCACGGGAGGACATTATGCCCATTTAAAAATCGCAGAAGGCTGCAACAAGCACTGTACTTACTGCATCATTCCAAAAATCCGTGGCGAATACCGCAGTATTCCAATCGAAGAATTAGTGGCGTCCGCAAAGGATTTAGCGGCACAGGGCGTAAAGGAATTGATTTTGGTCGCACAGGAAACCACCCTTTATGGAATCGACCTCTATGGTGAGAAGTCTTTATACAGACTCTTAGATGAATTAAATAAAATTGATGGGATTTACTGGATTCGGATTCTTTATTGTTATCCGGAAGAGATTGATGATAAGCTGATTGCATCCATCAAACGAAACGAAAAAGTCTGTCACTATCTGGATTTACCGATTCAGCATGCTGATGATGTGATTTTAAAACGCATGGGAAGAAGAACTTCACAGGCAGATTTACGAAACATTGTCACAAAACTCAGAACTGAGATACCGGATATTGCACTCAGAACCACACTCATCTGTGGTTTCCCGGGTGAAACGGAGAAAGAGCATGAATCACTGATGTATTTTATCAATGAGATGGAATTTGACCGTTTAGGTGCATTTACTTATTCCCCGGAGGAAGATACCCCGGCAGCAGCTTTTGACAACCAGGTAGACGAAGAACAGAAGAAGCAATGGCAGCAGGAAGTCATGGAACTTCAGGAAGAAGTTATTATAGATGCCAACGAGCGGATGATTGGCAGGGAACTCTATTGTATGATTGAAGGTCAGGTTTCCGGTGAAAACACCTATGTGGGAAGAACTTACCGGGACGCACCGGATATCGACGGTTACATTTTTATCGATACGGATGAAACGCTGATGAGTGGTGATTTTGTAAAGGTAAGGGTAACCGGAGCTTATGAATACGATTTGATAGGAGAGATTGCATGAATTTACCAAATAAACTGACGATATTTCGCGTTATATTAATTCCATTTTTTGTATTCTTTTTACTTGCACCATATTTTCCGGAATATGGAAAATACATTGCAACCGCCATCTTTATTGTGGCAAGTCTGACCGATATGGCAGACGGAAAAATTGCAAGAAAATACAATCTTGTGACAAATTTCGGGAAATTTATGGACCCGTTAGCAGATAAACTGTTGGTATGCTCCGCTATGATTTGTCTGGTGGAAATCGACAGATTAGCAGCATGGATTGTAATTGTTATTATTGCAAGAGAATTTATTATCAGCGGATTCCGTCTGGTTGCATCGGATAACGGCATTGTCATCGCCGCAAGTTACTGGGGCAAGTTTAAAACAACCTTCCAGATGCTTATGATCATCGCATTGATCTTAGATTTCCAGAATCGTTATTTCCAGATGCTTGCAACAGCACTGACTTATATTGCATTGATCCTAACGGTCGTTTCTCTGATTGATTACATTGCAAAAAATAAGAAGGTATTAAAAGAGCAGAAATAACAGGAACTAAAATAAAAAATAAAACAGAACGGCAATGATGAATAAATCCATAGAAGAGATAGTAGAATTTTTGATTGACAAAAAATTAACGATTACAACTGCGGAATCCTGTACCGGTGGGCTGATCGCATCCGCGATTGTGGATATTCCGGGCGTGTCTGAGATTTTTCACGAGGGATATGTTACCTATTCCAATGAGGCAAAAGAACGCCTGTTAGGGGTTGCCCCCAAAACCATTTCCGATTACGGGGTGGTCAGCAGACAGACAGCGGCCGAGATGGCAGCGGGTGCCGCAAAAACGGCTCATACCACGATCGCCCTTTCATCCACAGGCGTTGCAGGACCGGACGGCGGTACGAAGGAGCATCCGGTAGGAGACGTATATCTTGGGTGCTGTTACAACGGCAGCGTTATGACACAACATATGCTCGGATGCGGCAGCCGCACCGAAATACGACAGCAGGCAGTAGCAGCAGCATTTTCACTCTTAGAAAAAATGCTGACAGAGGAGAAGATACTATGAGGATCATAGCAGGAACGGCAAGAAGCCTTCCACTGAAAACGATTGAAGGAAAAGACACCAGACCAACTACAGACCGAATCAAAGAGACTTTGTTTAACATCATCCAGATGGATGTTCCAAGAGCTTCTTTTTTAGATCTGTTTGCGGGAAGCGGAGCCATCGGACTTGAAGCATTAAGCCGTGGCGCGAATGAAGCCGTATTTGTGGAAAATAATAAAAAAGCGGCAGACTGTATCGAGGAAAACATCCGTTTTACAAAGTTTACCGAGGAATCCACGCTGATGAGAACCGATGTGCTGACGGCACTGTGTCAGTTAGAGGGACGCAAATATTTTGATATTGTATTTATGGACCCGCCTTATGGCAAGGAATTAGAAAAAGAAGTGCTGACCTATCTTGCAACGTCAAAGCTGATCGATGAAGACAGCCTGATCATTGTAGAGATGTCAGACCGGACAACATTTGACTATGTACATGAGCTTGGTTTTACCGTAGAGAAGCTGAAAAAATACAAGACCAATATGCATCTGTTTTTAAAACGGGCAGGTCAGAAAGAGGACTGATATGAAAAGAGCAATATATCCGGGCAGCTTTGATCCGGTTACTAACGGACATGTAGACATAATCCTGCGTTCTTCTAAAATTGTGGACAAGCTGATTGTTGGCGTTTTAAACAATAGTGCAAAAAAATCATTGTTTTCGGTTGAGGAACGTGTTAGTATGTTAAAAGAGTTAACAAAAGATTTACCGAACGTAGAGGTTACTTCTTTTGATGGACTTTTAGTTGATTATATGCGGGAAATCGATGCAAGTATCATTGTACGCGGACTGCGTGCCGTAACGGATTTTGAATATGAATTGCAGATTGCCCAGACAAATCATATCGAGAATACCGATATTGAGACGATATTCTTAACAACGAATCTACAGTATTCCTATCTGAGTTCCACGATCGTGAAAGAGTTTGCTTCCTATGGCGGCGACATTTCTAAGTTTGTTCCGGAACAGTTTGTGGATAGGATTTATGAGAAGTATAATATCAAAAAATAAGGGGTGAAACCATGAGCAGTAAGATTGAACAGATTATTGATGAGATTGAAGAATACATTGACAATTGTAAACCTCATAATTTTTCCAGCAGTAAGATCGTTGTGAATCGTGATGAGATTGACGAGCTTTTGACGGAACTTCGTATGAAGACTCCGGAGGAGATCAAGCGTTATCAGAAGATTATCAGCAATCAGGAGGCGATTTTAGCGGATGCCAAAGCAAAGGCAGAGGCAATTATTGCTCAGGCACAGATCAAGACGGACGAATTAGTCAGCGAGCATCAGATCATGCAGCAGGCATATGCACAGGCAAATGAAGTTGTTATGATCGCAACAAAGCAGGCACAGGACATCTTAGACAATGCCACAAATGATGCAAATAATATCCGTATGAGTGCCATTGCCTATACCGATGATATGCTCAAGAATTTAGAAGCAAGCCTGACAGGTGCGATCGAGACTTCCAAAGCCAGAAGTGAAAGCCTGATCGGTGCTTTGCAGGGCTTTTTAGATATTGTTACAGCTAACCGTGCAGAGCTTGTTCCTGAACAGATTGAACACAGCAAAGAGCAGGGAGCAAAAGAGCAGCCGGCAGAACAGTCCACAGAGGAGTTGCCGGAAATCGATGTAAGTGCAGATCTGTTACAGTAGACGTTGTTATCATTATAATAGATAAAGGTAACAGAGAGCACATCCGAACGTCATAACGGAAAAGAACAGTTTATCCCTGATATAAACAGACATAGACAGGTTCGTGTCTGAGATCATTGAACTGGTCTGGGCAATCCCACAGATCCCTCCAAAAGAGGTACAGGTGGTACAGAGTAAGAACATCACTTCTTTAGAAAAGCCATATCCGGCAATACAGGAGATACCGTTCGTAACTTCTAAGATACTGCCAAACAGCAGACTGACAAAGGGAATACTGTTTTTTAATAGTGAAAGCGGTTTGCATAGAATAGAAAAAATCACAATGTAACCGCATAGTTTGAGCAAGGTTTCAAAACCGTTCATAATTCCGGCATCAATGATTTTAAAGGTAATTTGAGATCTTGATGCCTCATTTTTTTTATCAGAAGCCGTTCCTTTTAAAAAACGCAGCCGAATCGCTGCAAAAAAAAGCGGTGGCAGATAAATGCACAGGATCGCAGGCAGCATATACGCATCACATCCGATACACTGGTGTACCATATAGCCGGTAATAAAGACCGGACTGATGTTGTTGCAGACCGAGAGCAAAATCTGTGCTTCCGATGGTCTTAGTTGTCCGTTTTCGGATAACTGACCGATGATTTTACTTCCTAACGGGAAGCCAAATAAAAATCCCGCTAACAGCGGATAGACACCGTCCGGCGATACCGGAATGAGCTTTTTGATCACAGAATGCAGAATCCTGCTGAAAAAAGACAGATTATCCGATGCCACCAGAATATAAGAGATAATGGAAAATGGCAGTAGTGCCGGTAAAATGCGGTCATACCAGAGTAAAAGACCATTTTTTACACCTTCCATTCCATGCACGGGGTCTATTAACATGTAACACAATATGAAGATAAGTAAGAGTATAAGGTATGATTTTTTCATAGTTAAATATATTAAAAATTAAGAAAGATATGAATTCAGGAGGTAAGAATATGAGAGTATTAGAAAATGTGCAGCCACAAAAAGTATTTTATTATTTTGAGGAACTTGCAGGAATCCCACACGGTTCCTATCATACAAAAGCCATCAGTGACTATTGCATGAACTTTGCAAAAGAACGGGAATTAGAGGCTTATCAGGATGCATATAATAATGTGGTCATTATCAAAGAAGCCACAGCCGGATATGAGAATGCAGAACCGATCATCCTTCAGGGACACTTGGATATGGTCTGCGAAAAAGAAAACGATACAGAGATCGACTTCGAGAACGAGGGACTGCGTCTTTTTATCGACGGTGACTTCGTAAAGGCAAAGGGAACAACCTTAGGAGGAGATGACGGTATTGCCATTGCCTATTCCTTAGCCATCTTAGATTCGGATGACATTGCACACCCACGCTTAGAGTGTGTCTTTACCGTAGATGAGGAAGTCGGCATGCTTGGTGCTGAAAAAATTGACCTTTCCATGTTAAAAGGACATCAGGTATTAAATATTGACTCTGATGTAGAGGGAACCTTTTTAACAAGCTGTGCCGGCGGAGTAACGGCAGAGTGCAGTTTTCCGTTAGTCTTTGACGAAGCAGAGGGTTTACAGTATCGTCTGACCCTGACCGGATTAATCGGCGGTCATTCCGGTGGTGAGATTGATAAGGAACATGCCAATGCCATTGTAGAGATCGG
>OMCH01000887.1_pt1 | contig 13164 bp, 10 predicted proteins | sample 1674341 | NCBI WGS metagenome assembly OMCH01 (sample SAMEA103958164, study PRJEB25191) | human gut metagenome | biome: human-associated habitat [ENVO:00009003]; feature: intestine environment [ENVO:2100002]; material: feces | place: Germany | collected 2013/2015
CGTGCTGAGCTCCGCAGCGGAAAGCCCCGCGAACAGCGTGGTGGTTTGTAACAGCGGCAGATAATTATTCATCGCAACTCCGCAGAGAAAATAGCGTTCTCCGCAGCCTCCTGCAATTACGTTGCGCACGCAACGGTATTTTTACCCCTATTATAGTAAACTGGAACGCGCAAAGCAAATGATTTTGCAAAATTTTTCAAAAAAAGACCGGTTTCCGCTTCCCGTACTGGGGCGTGCCGGGTGTGAAAAGGAGTATTTCATGAAAAAGATCCTGTCCTTACTGCTGGCGTTCAGCCTTGCACTGAGCCTTGCAGCCTGCGGCGGCAGCGCAAGCTCTGCCGCTTCCAGCACGGTGGTGTCCGAGGCTGCTTCCTCTGCGGCTGCTTCTGAGAAAGAGACCGCAGCGCCGCTGTCTGCCACCGAGCCGCTGCGCATTGCGGGCCTGAAGGGCCCCACCACCATGGGGCTTGTCAACCTGCTCTCGATGGAGCAGGCCGGTACCGCCGCCATGGACTACGATCTGCAGCTTTATGGCGCTGCGGATGAGATCGTGCCGCTGCTCATCAAGGGCGAGCTGGACATGGCTGCTATCCCGGCCAATCTGGCTGCGACCCTGTACCAGAAAACAAATGGCGGCATTCAGGCCGTGGCAGTGAACACCTTGGGCGTTTTGTATGTGGTGGAGCAGGGCGACACCGTCCACAGCATGGCCGACCTCAAGGGACGCACCATCCTGTCCACCGGCAAGGGCACCACGCCGGAGTACGTGCTGCGCTATCTTCTGAACGCCAACGGCATCGACCCGGACAAGGACGTGACCATTGAATACTACAGCGAGGCCACCGAGGTCACGGCCCAGATGGCCAATACCGAGGATGCCATTGCAGTTCTGCCCCAGCCCTATGTGACTGCAGCCGGCCTGCAGGACGACACCCTGCGTGTGGCCCTCGACCTGACCGAGGAATGGAACAAGGTCGCGGATACCCAGCTCATCACCGGCGTGACCGTGGTGCGCAAGGAGTATGCCGAGGAACACCCGGATGTTGTGGCCGCATTCCTTACCGACTACGCCAAGAGCGTGGAAGCTGCCAACACCGATCTGGACGGCACTGCCGCTCTGTGCGAGGAGCAGGGTGTTGTGGCCAAGGCTGCCATTGCCAAGAAGGCCCTGCCCAACTGCAACATCGTCTGCCTGACCGGCGACGAGCTCAAGACCAACGCATCCGCTTATCTGCAGGTGCTGTTTGATGCCGACCCCAAGGCAGTGGGCGGCGCAATGCCCGGCGACGATTTCTACTGGACTGCCGAGTGATTCCTCAATAAGCCATCTCTCCGGCCGCTGTGCGATTGGTACGCACGGCGGCTTTTTTTGTTTGCACAAAATGCTTGTATCCCAGTTTTTGTACTCTCTGCACAAATTTAAAGACAATTTTTTGTGAACGAAAATGAATGGAATTGACTGAAAGCGATTGATTTTGGCGCTGCATTTGCTATAATAAAGATGAAATCAACCAAAACAACGCACAAACGGTCATAAACCGTCAAAGATAAGATCAAACCAAAGGAGAGGATGCCGATGCTGGCAGAAGAACGCTTCAGCCTGATCATGGAACAGCTGAACCGCAAGCGCACTGTGACGGTGCAGGAACTGTGCGAGGCGCTGAACACCAGCGAATCCACCATCCGGCGCGACCTGACCGAACTGGACCGGCTGGGCAAGCTGAACAAGGTGCACGGCGGTGCCACCCTGCCGGACAGCCGTTTTCTGGCAGACGAACCCACCATGGAAGCAAAGGAAACGCTGGCTGTGGAGCAGAAGCGCAGCATCGCGCAGGCGGCGGCAAAGCTCATCAACGCCGATGATTTTGTGTTCATCGATGCAGGCTCCACCACGCTGGAGCTGGTGCGTGCACTGGCGGGGGATGCCCTCAAAGCCAGCTATGTGACCAACGGCGTGGCCCATGCCCGGGCACTGGCCCGAAAGGGCTGCCGGGTGTATCTGCCCGGAGGACTGCTGCGGCCCGAGACCGAAGCCATTGTGGGTGCACCCACAGTCACCAGCCTGCAGCGCTACAATTTTACCAAGGCGTTCATGGGTGCCAACGGTGTGGCGCTGGATGCCGGTTTTACCACGCCGGACCCCGAGGAAGCTGCCGTGAAAGCAGCGGCAGTGCACCGTGCACGGGAAGCCTGGTTCCTTGTGGATGATGCCAAGTTTTCCCGCATCTACCCGGCAGTCATTGCCGACCTGCAGGGCGGTGCCATTCTCACCAACCGCTGCCCCAACCCCAAATACAAACAATTCACGCTGGTAAAGGAGACGGAAGTATGATTTATACCGTAACATTCAACCCGGCCATTGACTATGTGGTGCGTTTGGATGCACCGCTGGAAGTAGGCGAGGTGAACCGCGCCAAAGGCGAGGACTGCGTGCTGGGCGGCAAGGGCATCAATGTGTCCGGTGTGCTGGCACAGCTGGGCTGCGAGAGCGTGGCGCTGGGCTTTGTGGCCGGTGAGACCGGCGCATGGCTGGAACGCGGTCTTGCTGCACAGGGCTTAAAGACCGATTTTGTGCATCTGGAACAGGGCATGACCCGCATCAATGTCAAGATCAAGGCAGGGCAGGAGACCGAGCTGAACGGCGCGGGCCCCGACATTCCGGAGAGCGCCATGCAGGAGCTGGAAAAGAAGCTGGACAGCCTGAACGAGGATGATATCCTCATTCTGGCGGGCAGCATCCCGGCAAGCCTTTCGCAGGATACCTACGAGCGGCTGCTGGCCCGGCTGCAGGGCAGGGGCGTGCGTGCTGTGGTGGATGCCACCCGCGACCTGCTGGTGAACGTGCTGCAGTACCACCCCTTCCTCATCAAGCCCAATAACCACGAGCTGGGCGAGATCGTGGGCAGGGTGCTGACTATGGACGAAGAGATCATTGCTGCGGCCCGCACCCTACAGCAAAAGGGCGCTCGCAACGTGCTGGTAAGCATGGCGGGCGACGGTGCCCTGCTGGTGGACGAAAATGGCGAGGTGCACCGCATCGGCTGCCCCAAGGGCAAGGTCGTAAACAGCGTGGGCGCAGGCGACAGCATGGTGGCCGGCTTTGTGGCTGGCTGGATGCAGACCCGGAGCTATTCCTTTGCACTGCGTCTGGGCACAGCCTGCGGCAGTGCAACGGCGTTCAGCCTTGGCCTTGCCACCAAAGAAAAAATCGACGAACTGATGAAGGAAATCTGACCCTCTGTGACGGAGAGGGTTGCAGTTATACAGGAAGGGAGAAAAATCATGCGTATTACGGAATTATTCACCGCGCAGTCCATCGCACTGGATGAGGCTCTGACCGATCAGGAGCAGATCATCAGCCGTCTGGTGGAGCTGCAGGCCACCCATGGCAACATCACGGACAAGGATGCCTACAAAAAGGCCCTTTATGCCCGTGAGGCGGAGGGCTCCACCTATGTGGACAACGGCATCACGGTGCCCCACGCCAAGACCGATGTAGTCACCCGGCCCAGTCTGGCGGCGCTGCGGCTGAGCAGCCCTGTGCAGTACAATGCTGAGGACGACGGTACCACCGACCTGCTGTTTGCCATTGCGGCTCCGGAAAACGGCAGCCTGCATGTGGACATGCTGGCCCGTATGATGCAGATGCTGATGAACGAGGACTTTGTAGAAAAGCTGAAGGCCGCAAAGACCCCTGCAGAGTTCCTTGACTGCATCGATGCACAGGAGGAGGCTCAGTTCGGCGCGGAGAGCTTCACCCAGCAGGAGATCCCCCAGAGCGGCTACCGCATTCTGGCCGTGACCGCCTGCGTCAACGGCATCGCCCACACCTATATGGCAGCGGAAGCCCTGACCAAGGCCGGTGACAAGCTGGGTCTGCCCACCAAGGTGGAGACCAATGGCTCGGATGGAGCAAAGAACATCCTCACCAGAGAAGAGATCGCAAACTGCGACGGCATCATCGTGGCAGCAGAAAAGAAGGTGGAGACCGCCCGCTTCGACGGCAAGCCGGTGCTGTTCACCCGGGTGGACGATGGCATCCACAAGCCGGAGGAGCTCATCAAGAAGATCGTGCACGGCGAGGTGCCTGTTTACCACGCCGAGGGCGGCGCACAGGCCGCCGAGGATGCTTCCGGCAAGGATAGCTTTGGCCGCACTCTGTACAAGAACCTGATGAACGGTGTCTCCCACATGCTGCCCTTCGTGGTGGGCGGCGGCATCATGATCGCACTGGCGTTCCTGCTGGACGATTACACCATTGATCCCTCCAACTTTGGCATGAACACCCCGGTCGCTGCCTTCTTTAAGACGGTGGGCAGCGCAGCCTTCGGTTACATGCTGCCCATCCTGTCTGCCTTCATCGCCATGTCCATCGCGGACCGTCCGGGTCTGGCGGTCGGTTTTGTGGGCGGTGTGCTGGCCATGAACGGCACCAACTTTGCAGGCATTGCAGCGGGTGAGACCACCGGTGTTTCCGGCGGCTTCCTTGCTGCACTGCTGGCCGGTTTTGCTGCAGGCTACATCGTCGAGCTGCTGAAAAAGATCACCGAAAAGCTGCCTGCCAGCCTGAATGGCATCCGTCCCATGCTCATCTACCCGCTGGGCGGTATGCTCATCCTCGGCGCGGTGATGTGCGGCATCAACCCGGTCATGGGCATGATCAACACTGCCATGACCGATTGCCTGAACGCCATGGGCGGCACCTCCAAGGTGCTGCTGGGTGCCATCGTGGCCGGTATGATGAGCATTGATATGGGCGGCCCGTTCAACAAAGCAGCTTACGTCTTTGGCACGGCAGCCCTTGCCTCCGGCAACTATGAGGTGATGGCCGCTGTCATGGTGGGCGGCATGGTTCCTCCCATCGCCATCGCCCTGTCCACCACCTTCTGCCCCAAGAAGTGGACCCCCGACGAGCGCCGCAACGGCATCGTGAACTACGTCATGGGCCTGTGCTTCGTCACCGAGGGTGCGATCCCTTATGCAGCAGCAGATCCCCTGCGCGTCCTGCCCAGCTGCGTGGCCGGTGCAGCGGTGGCCGGTGCGCTCTCCATGACCTTCGGCTGCGCTCTGCGTGCACCGCACGGCGGCATCTTCGTGTTCCCTGTGGTTGACCACACAGTGCTGTACTGTGTGGCGCTGGCTGTGGGCAGCGTGCTGGGTGCTGTGATCCTGAGCCTGCTCAAGAAAAACCGTACCGACGCAGAATAAACGCCATTCCTTCCATATTCGAGATACTTCATAAAGCTGCAGCAAGCCCCCGGGGAGACCCGGGGGCTTGCTGTATTACGCAGGATCGCGCGAAGGATCAGAAGGATAAAAAGAAAAAGTAACCGCCCACGACTTCCAATCCAATCGGATATAACATGATACACCCGCTGTCAAAAACGCGTCAAGAACCATTTTCACAAAAAATGCAGCAAAGAACAGCGCGAAACACCGCATTTGCTGGAAAAAGCTTTGCAGCCGCCCTTTTGGATTGCACCCGGTTTTTGAGTGTGGTATACTGTTTCTGTTATGGAAAAGTTCCGGTGCGGTGTGCCGGGCACAGCAAAGAGGAAAAAGGAAACGAACGATGAAAATTGGATTTGACAACGACAAATATCTCTCGATGCAGTCAGAACATATCCGCGAGCGCATCAAGAAATTTGACAACAAGCTCTATCTGGAATTCGGCGGCAAGCTGTTCGATGATTACCACGCGTCCCGCGTACTGCCGGGCTTCCAGCCCGATTCCAAGCTGCAGATGCTGCTGCAGCTGAAGGATCAGGCCGAGGTGGTCATCGTTATCAGCGCCGAGGACATCATCAGCAACAAGATCCGCGGCGACTACGGCATCACCTACGATCTGGATGTGCTGCGCCTGATCGATGCCTTCCAGGAAGTAGGCCTGTATGTGGGCAGCGTGTGCGTGACCAAGTACACCGCCGCCGCCGAGGTGGAAGCCTTTGAAAAGCGGCTGAGCAGTCTGGGCATCCGCACCTTCCGCCACTATAAGATCCCCGGCTACCCCAACGACGTGGCCCGCATCGTCAGCGACGAGGGCTACGGCAAGAACGATTACATCGAGACCCAGCGCCCGCTGGTGGTCATCACGGCCCCCGGCCCCGGAAGCGGCAAAATGGCCACCTGCCTTTCCCAGCTGTACCATGAGTACAAGCGCGGCGTGAAGGCCGGTTACGCCAAGTTCGAGACCTTCCCCATCTGGAACATTCCCCTCAAGCACCCGGTGAATCTGGCCTACGAGGCCGCTACAGCCGACCTGAACGATGTGAACATGATCGACCCGTTCCATCTGGAAGCCTACGGCGTGACCACCGTCAACTACAACCGCGATATTGAGATCTTCCCGGTGGTGAACGCCATGTTTGAGCTGATCGCTGGCAAAAGCCCGTATAAGTCCCCCACGGACATGGGCGTGAACATGGCGGGCAACTGCATTGTGGACGATGCGGTCTGCCGCGAAGCATCCCGCAAGGAGATCCTGCGCCGCTACTTCAAGTGCCTGTGTGAGCAGAAGATCACCGGTACGGTCAAGGAGACCGAGCGCTACAAGCTGGAACTGCTGATGAATCAGGCCGACCTGACCGTGGGCCAGCGCGAAGTGGAAAAGCAGGCTCATGCCCGCAGCGAGAGCACCGGCGGGGCCCCTGCTGCCGCCATTGAGCTGCCGGACGGCACCGTTGTTACCGGCAAGACCGGTCCGCTGCTGGGTGCAGCAGCATCTGCTCTGATGAATGCTCTCAAGGTGCTGGCCGGTATCCCGCAGGAGACCGACCTTGTGAGTGCGGCTTCCATTGAACCCATCCAGACCCTCAAGACCAACTATCTGGGCGGCAAGAACCCCCGTCTGCACACCGACGAGATCCTGATCGCGCTTTCCAGCTCGGCTGCTTCCAACGAGCAGGCTGCAGCGGCCATGCATCAGCTGCCCAACCTCAAGGGCTGCGATGTGCACTCCACCGTGCTGCTTTCGGGTGTGGATACCAGCACCCTGAACCGGCTGGGAATGTACCTGACCTGTGACCCCGTTTACGAGGAAGAGGACCGCAAGTACCACAAGCAGTAAATCATACAAAAAACGAAACAGGCGCATCCAAAGGCCGAAAGGCTGGCGGATGCGCCTGTTTTTATTGGTTCAGATGCCGGTAAAATAGGATTTGTACTTTTCTGCGTATAGCTGGGTGCCCATGCGGCGCAGGCCGCCGTACAGGTGACGCCGGATCAGCGGTTCAATGGCGTCCAGGTCTTTTTCCCGGATCACGCGCAGGATCTCCCGGTGCTCGCTGAGCACATCCGGCACATTGTTGGCCCGTACCACATCCAGACGGGTGAAGCGGGAGTAGTCCGGCTGCGGCTTGGTCAGGCTCTGCCAGATGTACCACTTGTTCATGCTGCAAAACCAGATGGCGTGCATTTCCAGATCCAGCGTCAGGAAGGCATTGATATCCACATTGTCCGGGTCGGTCATGGTTTGGGCCATCTCTTCCAGTAGGTCATATTTGTGCTTGATTTCGATGTACTCTTTGGGCGAACAGACCTGAATGAAATCGCGCAGCACCGTGCTTTCAACGGCTGTGCGCTGGTACACGATCTGATCCACGATATCCAGATTGATGGGGGTGACGATGGTGCCCTTGCAGGGAATGATCTGCACAAAGCCGTTCTGTTCCAGCCGCTGCAGGGCAGCGCGCACCGGTGTGCGCGAAATGCCGAACCGTTTGCACAGCTGATTTTCGCTGATGGTCTCTCCGGGCTTGATCTTCAGCGTGACGATCTCATATTCCAGCGTCTGGTAGATGTCCTCCGGATGCAGCTGTTCAGCCATGTGCTCACACTCCATTTACATAGTTGATGATAAGACATTTCTATTTTAGCCTGCTAAAAAGAGATTGTCAACGTATGAGAATGAAGTATACAATAGCCTGTATACAAGTATAGGAAAAGCTCCGAAATTTATCATATCTGACAAAAATTGATATATCAGATGAAAATGAACCAAATAGTGTCGCCAGATTGTAACAGTTTCCACGAGAAACGGATAAGATTGTTAGTTATGCACAAAGAAACTTTACGAAGTTGGTGAAGTTTGGCTTTTGTGCGGATGTGAATTTTCTGTTACGATTAGCGTGCAATGAAAATGCTGTATACAGGGGTCACCAAAAACTTTGCTAGCGTATAAGGCAAAAAGGCACCCCTGAAACAAGGAGGAAGAAGATTATGAAAAAGATCTCTCGTCGCAATTTCCTGAAGGTGTCTGGTGCAATGGCAGCTGCAGGTGCTCTGGCAGCCTGCGGCGGTTCCGGTGCATCCACCCCGGCTGCTTCCGGCGCAGCATCCACCAGCACTGCAGCAAGTGCCGCAGCAGCCGGTGAGGACAAGTTTGCATCTCTGGGCGATTTCACCATGACCGTGGGTCATGCACAGCCCGAAGGCAACCCCCGCTTTGTTTCCATGGAGCAGTTTGCCGCCGATGTGGCAGAGGCCACCAATGGCCATGTGAAGATCGAAGTTTACGGCAACGGCCAGCTGGGCACCGAGAAGGAGATGCTGGAGCAGGTCGTGGCCGGCACCGTGCAGGGCATGCGCGGCGGTCAGTTCGACTTCAGCCCCCGTCTGCTGATGTTCACCCTGCCCTTCCTGACCAACACCCGTGCGCAGGTCACGGCTCTGCTGCAGAGCGATCTGGCACAGAAGGTGTGCGCTGAGGCCGAAGGCGAGACGGGCACTGTCATCATTAACCTGTGCGATGCAGGCGGCTACCGCCAGTTCTCCAACTCCAAGCACCCCATCAAGGCTCCCGCAGACCTGAAGGGCCTGAAGATGCGCACCAACGGTATGAAGACCATTGACATGACCTTCCAGGCAATGGGTGCTACCACCACTACCATCCCGTACTCCGACCTGTACATGGGCCTGAAGACCGGCGTTGCAGACGGTCAGGAAAACCCCTGGGTCAACGTGGAGGGCATGAAGTTCTATGAAGTGCAGAAGTACTTCACCGAGGTCAACTACCAGTTCCATCCGGATCCCTTCTATGTGAACGCAGCATGGTGGAACGGCCTGCCCGAGGAGTACCGCGATATCATTACCGAGTGTGCCACCAAGATGGGCGAGTACAACGACGAGCTGATCGACAAGAACTCCAGCGCCGCAAAGCAGACCATCGTGGATTCTGGCTGCGAAGTCTACGAGCCCTCTGCCGATGAGCTGAAGGCCTTCCAGACCGCTGTGCAGTCCGTGTACGACCAGTGTGTCACCGAGGGCATCTGCACCGCCGACGAGATCAAGGAGATGCAGGATATCGTCGCAAAGGCATAAGCAGAAACGACCAAAGGCAAAAACGGCCATGTTACGGTAAAGGCGAGAGGGCAGCCTGCGGGCTGCCCTCTGCTGTAACAGGCCAATGGAAAAAGTTGTAAAATAACCGAAAGGGGCTGAGCACCATCGAAAAGCTGAAAAAAATCGGCAAGAAGCTGTTTGACATATACTTTACCATCGGCGTGATCGCCATGGCACTGCTGGCAGCTCTTGTGATCTTTACCGTTATTGCGCGCTACTGCTTCTCCCTGAGCTGGAAGCAGCTGGCAGAGTTCAACACCACCCTGTTTGCCTTTACCACCTTCTGGGGCATGGGCATCAACGTGATCAAGGACGAGCACGTCATGATCGACATCCTTTACGACGGTGTCAAGCCTGCCCGCAAGCGCTGGCTGGCTATCGTCAATTACCTCATCGTGCTGGCCGTGGTGCTGGTGTTCACCTATCAGGGCTTCAAGTATGTGGGCGTTGCCGGTAAGCAGATCAGTCAGGGCATGGAGATCCCCATGATGTATATGTACGGCATCATGCCGGTGTGCGGCATCATCTGTGCCATCTGCGTCGTGATCAAGATCATCACCCTGTACAAGGCCGATATTTCCTACTTTGCGCCCAAGAATCAGGCGCTGAGCCGTGACGACGCATAAGCGGAAAGGGGAGAATACACAACTATGGCAATGCTCATCCTTCTGGTGCTGCTGATCTTCTTTGCCGCGCTGGGCATCCCGCTGGCCTTCGCCATCGGCGCTTCCTGTGTGACCTACATCCTGATCTATGCACCTACCTTTATTACCATGCTGCCGCAGCGCGTGTGGAACGGTGCCTACAGTGAGCTGATGATCGCCATGCCGCTGTTCATGCTGGCTGGCGAACTGATGAACACCGGCGGCATCACCCAGCGCATCATCAACTTCTGCATGGAGCTGCTGCGGCCCATCCGCGGCGGTCTGGGCGAAGTGAACATCGTGGCTTCCATGATCTTCGGTGGCATTTCCGGCTCCTCTGTGGCCGATACCTCGGCTCTGGGTTCCATCCTGATCCCCGCCATGGAGAAGGAAGGCTACCCGCCGGAAGCTTCTGCCGGTATCACGGTGGCATCCTCCACCATGGGCATGATCATCCCGCCCTCCACCCCCATGATCGTTTACTCCATGATCTCCGGTGCATCGGTGGGTGCGCTGTTCGTGGCAGGTGCCGTGCCCGGCATCCTGATCGGTCTGACCCAGCTGGTGCTGGTGTACATCATCAGCGCCAAGAAGGGCTGGCATCCGGAAAAGGTCAAGTTTGACGGCAAGCGCGCCGCCAAGAACCTGCTTTCCGGCATTCCTGCCCTCATCATGCCGCTGTTCATCATCATCTGCGTTTCCTTCGGCGTGTGCACTGCATCCGAAAGTGCCGGTGTGGCCGTGCTGTATTCCATGCTGGTGGGCTTCTTCGTCTACAAGGAGCTGACATGGAAGGGTGTCTGGGAGGCTTTAAAAAAGACCCTGATCTCTTCGTCCTCCATCATGCTCATCATCGGCTTTACCACCATCTTTACATGGGTGCTGACCATGCAGAAGGTGCCGCAGACGGTGGGTGCCTTCTTCATGTCCCTGAACATGCCCGCATGGGCCATTGCACTGATCTTTGATGTGCTGATCCTGATGATCGGCACCTTCATCGACGTCAGCCCGGCCATCCTGCTGCTCACCCCCATCCTGCTGCCGGTCATGGTGCAGTACGGCTTCTCGCCGCTGCAGTTCGGTGCCATGATGATCACCGGTCTGGCCATCGGTCTGGTCACTCCGCCGGTCGGCATGTGCCTGAACGCCTGCAACAAGATCAACCGTATGCCCATCATCGAGATCTTCAAGGGCGCAGCGCCCTACGTGATCTGCAACGTGATCGTTCTGATCTCCATCAGCCTGTGGGGCCCGCTTACTACCGCCCTGCCGCAGCTGCTGGGCTACAGCATCTTCTGAGCTCAACGCGTATACCTCTTATAAAGACAGGCAGCGCTCCCTTGCGGGGCGCTGTTTGTTTTTTGCACGCAAACAGGCGGGACAGTTGTATTTGACGGACAGATATGGTACACTAAGGCCACTTGTGTATAGGAATATAGGAAAAGAGGAATTAAATCATGGATACGCAAAAACAAAAGCGCAGCGCCTTTTCCGGCAAGATCGGCTTTGTGCTGTCGGCCGCAGGCGCTTCGGTAGGTCTGGGCAACATCTGGCGGTTTCCGTACCTCGCCGCGAAATACGGCGGCGGCATTTTTCTGCTGGTGTACATCGTGCTGGCCGTCACCTTTGGCTACACGATGATCGTGGCCGAAACGGCACTGGGCCGCATGACCCACAAAAGCCCGGTGGGTGCCTTTGGAGCTTTTGGCAAAAAGGGCGGCCTGCGGTTTGGCGGCTGGATCAATGCGGTCATTCCCATTCTGATCGTGCCGTACTATTCGGTCATCGGCGGCTGGGTCATCCGCTATCTGTCGGAGTATATCAGCGGCCATGGCAGTGAGCTTTCGCAGGACGGTTATTTTTCCAATTTCATTTCCAGCGGACTGTCGGCAGAGGTGTGCTTTCTGATCTTCACGGCCTTTACGCTGGCCATCATCTTTGCCGGTGTGCGCAACGGCGTGGAGCGTGTTTCCAAGGTGATGATGCCGGTGCTGGTGGTGCTTTCGGTGGTCATTGCGGGCTACTCGGTCACGCGCCCGGGTGCGTTGGCAGGCGTGAAGTATTTTCTGGTGCCGAACGTGGCAAACTTTTCCTGGATGACGGTGGTCACGGCCATGGGCCAGATGTTCTATTCGCTGTCCATCGCTATGGGCATTCTGGTCACCTTTGGCTCCTATATGAAGAAGGAGGTCTCCATTGAGGAATCCACCGAGAACGTGGAGGTGTTTGACACGGCCATTGCCATCATGGCGGGCCTGATGATCATTCCGGCGGTGTTCTCCTTCTCCGGCGGCGACCCGGACACCCTGCAGGCCGGCCCGGCGCTGATGTTCATTACCATCCCCAAGGTGTTCGAGAGCATGGGCTTTGGCCATGTGGTGGGCATCCTGTTCTTTTTGCTGGTGCTGTTTGCAGCCGTGACCAGCTCCATTGCCCTGACCGAGAGCGCTGTCTCCACCTTTGAGGACGAGCTGGGCTGGAGCCGCGAGCGCGCAACGGCACTGATCGGCCTGATCATGGTGGCGCTGGGCAGCCTTTCGGCACTGGGCTATGGCCCGCTGGCGGGCGTGACGGTGTTCGGGATGCAGTTTCTGGATTTCTTCGATTTCCTCACCAACTCTGTCATGATGCCCATTGCAGCCATTGCTATCTGCCTGCTGGTGTCCCGCGTGATCGGCGTGCAGAAGATCGAAGAAGAGGTGACGCTGGGCGGCAAGCCCTTCCGCCGTAAAAAGATCTTCAACTTCATGATCCAGTATCTGTGCCCCGTCTTTGCGGCCATTATCCTGATCAGCTCTGTGGCAAATGCTCTGGGCTGGATCGCAATGTAAAACAAAAAAGCGCAGAAGGTGTTTCTCAAAGGAAGCCTTCTGCGCTTTTTTGTATGTCATCGCATTTGTTACGGACGTGGCTCATCATCACAGGAACGTGACTGAAGAATGCGTGTTCAATTTTCAAGGGGCGGGATAGCTTGAGGGCTGCTTTGAACGCTTGCCGAAGCTATGGCTGTATTGTAACCGATGCGGAACGAAATGAACAGGAACTCAGAGTTCACAATTTTTGAGGAAAATAGGAAGTATCGTTCCTGTTTCTCGATGAGCCGTCAAAAATATATTTCCTGACTTTATTGATCAGAAATGTTGGCATCAGCAGCTCTGCTGCAAGGGTATCCGCCTGCCAT
>OMCH01000899.1_pt1 | contig 13022 bp, 8 predicted proteins | sample 1674341 | NCBI WGS metagenome assembly OMCH01 (sample SAMEA103958164, study PRJEB25191) | human gut metagenome | biome: human-associated habitat [ENVO:00009003]; feature: intestine environment [ENVO:2100002]; material: feces | place: Germany | collected 2013/2015
GTACGCAAATAAAATTTTTTCGAATATATAATTTCTTTCATTTAATATATGTGTTTCATTCAAAAGGGTACGGAAATGAGGTAAACTCATACAATTATAATTTTAAAAAATCCGCAAATATTCTCAACTATACTTATCACTATGAGAAAAAATACTCACTGCTATGAGAAAAAATACTCATAGTAATGAGAAAAAATTCTCATAGCGGGAGAATATACCCTTGTCAGAATAGGCTGAAACAGTGTATTACTGTGCAGAAATAAAGTTTTCAACAGAAGTACCGGAGAGAATTCAGTTAACCCAATGGCGTTACGGAGAGTATACTTGTAGATTTACGGAGTTATAACTCTATATTATACAGTTTCAACTTATTATATAATGTCTTCCGGTCAATATTCAGTAATTGTGCCGCTTTGCTTTTGTTATTCCCGGTTTGGCGCAGTGCTTCCAAAATATGCTCTTTTTCGGTTTCTTCATTGCGTAGTGCAATACTGGTGTTACTCAATGCAGGAGTTTCCAAAAGCTCGGTTCCCAGTTCCAGTAAAGTGATGAAGCTGCTTTGTGCCAATAAGGTTGCTCTTTTGACGATGTTCTTCATTTGGCGTAAATTACCCGGCCAATGATAATTCAATAAAGCCTGTGATGCCTTCGCGTCAAAGCCAATCAGGTGTTTGTCCAATTCCTTGTTTGCCTGGTCGAGGAAGAAGTTGGCAAAGAGTAGAATATCCTCTTTCCGTTCTTTCAGATCGGGCATCCGGAGGGTAAATTCATTGATGCGATGGTAAAGATCTTCACGGAAAGTGCCTTTCTCAATCCCCTGTTCCAGGTTCTCATTGGTGGCGGATACCAAACGAATATCTACCGATATCTCTTGTGTAGAGCCTACCGGACGTATTTTTCTCTCTTGCAGAGCACGGAGCAGTTGTATCTGCACTTCGTAACTAAGATTCCCGATTTCATCGAGGAAGATAGTACCTCCGTTGGCAGCAACGAAAGCACCGGTTTTATCAGTCAACGCACCTGTAAACGATCCTTTCACATGACCGAAAAACTCGGAAGCCGCCAGTTCTTTCGGGATAGAGCCACAATCTACGGCAATAAACGGCTTATCGCTTCGTTTGCTAAGTTGGTGAATACGGTGTGCCACATACTCTTTTCCAGTTCCGCTGGAGCCGTTGATAAGTACGGACATATTGGTCGGAGCTACCAGACCTACATAATTGTAGAGTTGCTTGGCTGCGTCACTTTCTCCTTCCAGATAGGCACGGTTGTTTTCTGTTGAATCTTTCGATGAGGTAGAAGAGCCTTTTTTAGAAGAAGATTTAGCTGTGTGATGAGTAGCGGGAGTTTCTCCGGACTGCAAACATTCAGAGATTTTCTTCAGTAACTCTTCCGGATTCACCGGCTTGGCGATATAATCACGTGCTCCCAGTTTCATAGCTTGCACGGCAGATTGTATATCCGCATAGCCAGTCATGATGATTAAAGGAATGTCCATGCCTTGTTCATTCATCCATTTCAGCAGATCGATACCTTCGTGGTCGGGTAGTCGCAGGTCTGATAAAATCAGATCGACGTTTTGGCTTTCGATATGTTTTCGGGCGCGGGCAATATTACTCACTGATGATACTTCAAAGCCCTTTTTGCCTAGCCAGGTTTTTAGCATCATTCCAAAAGTGATATCATCTTCAACGATCAATATGGAGCTCATCATGTCAGGTTTTGATTCTTTTAAGTCACAAAGGTAAGAGGATTTAGGCGAAAGTGGTATATTTGCAAACTTAAATTAAATAAAAGTGTTATGAAAAAGATTCTATTGATAATATTAACCATATCGTTTTGCGGACTTACTGCCTGCAAAACCGGAACAAAAAAAGGAGGAGACATGGATAAAGAAACGTTGGTAAAGATTGAGACAACTGTAGGAGATATCGAGGTGAAACTATATAATGAGACACCGAAACATCGTGATAATTTTATCAAACTGGTGAAGGACGGAGTTTATGAAGGTACACTGTTTCACCGTGTTATCAAAGATTTTATGATTCAGGCCGGTGATCCGGACTCAAAAAATGCGCCGAAAGGAAAAATGCTGGGTACCGGAGACGTAGGTTATACCGTTCCCGCTGAATTTGTATATCCTAAATATTTTCATAAGAAAGGTGCCCTGTCCGCTGCCCGCCAGGGGGATAACGTGAACCCGAAGAAGGAATCTTCCGGTTGCCAGTTCTATATCGTGACAGGTAAAGTGTTTAACGACTCTACTCTGCTGGGAATGGAAAGCCAGATGAATGAGAATAAGATAAATGTTATTTTCAATACACTGGCACAGAAACACATGAAGGAAATCTATAAGATGCGGAAAGCAAACGATGAAAACGGTCTTTATGATTTACAGGAAAAACTGTTTGCACAGGCACAGGAGATGGCTGCCAAAGAACCGGAATTCCATTTCACTCCGGAACAGATTGAAGCCTACACCACGGTAGGTGGTACTCCGCATTTGGATGGCGAATATACCGTGTTTGGCGAAGTGGTGAAAGGAATGGACATTGTGGATAAGATCCAGCAGGTGAAAACAGACCGCAGCGACCGTCCCGAAGAAGATGTAAAGATAACAAAGGTGACAATACTTGACTGAATCGTATGAAAATCAACAGGCATATTCTTGATAATGGGTTACGTTTGGTACATTCGCAGGACGAGAGTACGCAGATGGTTGCCCTTAATATATTATATAATGTGGGAGCTCGCGACGAAGATCCCGAGCATACCGGCTTTGCCCATCTGTTCGAACACCTGATGTTCGGAGGGTCGGTGAATATTCCCGATTATGACATGCCGCTTCAATTGGCGGGTGGAGAGAATAATGCCTGGACGAATAATGATATAACCAATTACTACCTCACTGTACCTCGTCAGAACGTAGAAACCGGCTTTTGGCTGGAATCCGACCGGATGTTGAGTCTTGACTTTAGCGAACGGAGCCTGGAGGTACAGCGGGGAGTGGTAATGGAAGAGTTCAAACAGCGTTGTTTGAACCAGCCTTATGGAGATGTCGGACATCTTTTGCGCCCTCTGGCTTATCAGACGCATCCTTATCAATGGCCTACGATCGGAAAAGAGTTGTCGCATATTGCCAATGCTACGCTGGAAGAAGTAAAAGCATTCTTTTTTCGTTTTTATGCTCCTAATAATGCAATATTGGCTGTGACCGGCAATATCTCTTTCGAAGAGGCAGTTGCTTTGACGGAAAAATGGTTCGCTTCTATTCCTCGTCGGGAAGTTCCTTTGCGGAACCTGCCACAAGAACAGGAACAGACAGAAGAACGGCGGTTGACGGTAGAGAGAAATGTGCCTCTCGATGCTTTGTTTATGGCCTATCACATGCCCGACCATCGGCATCCGGATTATTATGCATTTGATATTTTGTCGGATGTGTTGAGCAACGGACGTTCCAGTCGGTTGAACCAGCGTTTGGTACAACAGAAACAATTATTTTCGAGCATAGATGCCTATATTTCAGGCAGTGTAGATGCGGGGCTATTCCATATTAGTGGAAAGCCTTCGGCTGGTGTCACTCTGGAACAGGCGGAAGCGGCAGTAAGGGAAGAACTGGAACTGTTGCAACAAGAGTTGGTTGACGAACAGGAACTGGAAAAAGTGAAGAACAAATTTGAGTCCACCCAGATATTCGGCAACATCAATTATTTGAATGTAGCAACCAACCTGGCTTGGTTCGAACTGCTTGGCCGGGCGGAAGACATGGAAAAAGAAGTAGAACGTTATCGTTCTGTCACGGCGGAACAATTGCGGACAGTAGCCCAATCTGCTTTCCGGAAGGAGAACGGAGTTGTACTTTATTATAAGAAACAACAAAATTAAATTTTCTCTTTTTTATAATTTATCAGTGAAAGGGGAAAGTCCCTTTGCCTGAAAATGGAGATACGTTTAGGTAACGGAAAAGTAAATGAGACATATTTATAGTACATATAAAGAGCATTATAAAGCACTAATTTTTCTCGGACTACCGATTGTGATCGGGCAAATAGGAGTGATCGTTCTCGGATTTGCGGATACGTTAATGATCGGACATCATAGTACGATTGAGCTGGGAGCAGCTTCCTTCGTAAATAATGTGTTTAATCTGGCGATTATTTTCAGTACAGGGTTTTCGTATGGACTGACTCCCATTGTAGGAGGGCTGTATGGGACTCATCAGTATGCTCCTGCCGGACAGGCATTGCGCAACAGCTTGTTGGCAAATCTGATGGTTGCATTGCTGCTGACTATATGTATGACTGTTCTTTATCTGAATATCGAGCATCTCGGACAGCCGGAAGAATTGATTCCTCTGATTAAACCGTATTACCTTGTTTTGCTTGCTTCATTAGTGTTTGTCATGCTTTTCAACGGATTCAAGCAATTCACAGATGGAATAACGGATACCCAAACCGCCATGTGGATATTGCTTGGAGGAAATGTCTTGAATATCATAGGAAACTATATCCTGATTTACGGTAAACTCGGATTGCCCGAATTAGGTTTGTTGGGAGCAGGTATCAGTACGCTGTTTTCGCGTATTGTGATGGTGATTGTATTTATAATCATCTTTATGCGTAGTCCGCGTTTCGTCCGTTATAAGATTGGCTTTTTCCGTTTGGGATGGTCACGCGCTGTATTTGGACGCTTGAATGGACTTGGATGGCCGATTGCTTTCCAGATGGGAATGGAGACGGCCTCCTTTAGTTTGAGCGCTATTATGATCGGTTGGCTGGGTACTATTGCTTTGGCTTCTCATCAGGTGATGTTGGCTATTTCGCAGTTTACCTTTATGATGTATTACGGTATGGGGGCTGCTGTTGCTGTTCGTGTCAGCAATTTCAAAGGCCAGAATGACATCGTCAATGTACGCCGTTCAGCCTATGCCGGTTTTCATCTGATGATGACATTGGGTGTCGTGCTTTCCTTGATTGTCTTCCTTTGCCGCAATCACTTGGGAAGCTGGTTTACCGACAGCCAGGAAGTGGTTGCTATGGTGACATCTTTAATTTTTCCTTTCCTTGTCTATCAGTTTGGCGACGGGCTTCAAATCACTTTCGCCAATGCTTTGCGTGGAATTTCAGATGTAAAACTGATGATGGTTATCGCCTTTATCGCCTATTTCGTTATTTCGCTTCCCGTAGGATATTTCTGCGGCTTTGTAATGGGATGGGGGATAGTAGGTGTCTGGATGGCATTTCCTTTTGGTCTGACGAGTGCGGGACTAATGCTTTGGTGGCGTTTCCACTACATGACAAAACTCCCCGAACCCCACCCCAAAACCTAATACTTAATACTTAAAACTTTTATCCCAATGGCTTCCTTCCGTTTTACAAAGTTGAAAATAACCGCCGGTTACACTTTGTTACTGGCGATCCTCCTTTTCTCGCTGGTGTTTGTACATCGTGAGATGGAAGCATTGTCGGCAGCCGACGATCAGCAGAACTTAAGAACTGATAGTCTATTGACCCTTCTCCACGAGAAAGATCAAAACACGATTCAGATGTTGCGGGTGTTAAGTGAAGCAAACGACAGCCTTCTCTCTGCTTCGGAGATTGAAGAAATCATTTCCGAACAAGATTCTGTCATTACCCAGCAACGGGTACAACATCGGGTCATTACCAAGCGTGACTCGTTAATAACTACTCCTAAAAAGAAGGGATTCTTCAAACGGCTCGCCGAAGTGTTTTCCCCTTCTAAACAAGACAGTGCCGTATTAGTTAATACATCGCTGGAAGTAGCCACTGATACCATTCTCCAACCGACTACCTCTAAAGATTCTCTTCAACAGAAAATCCGCATGGCTACCGAAGAAAAACGGCTGCAACGGAGGAAAACCATCCGGCGTACCAGTACGAAGTACCAGCGGATGAATACGCAGTTGACGGCACGAATGGATAGTCTGATTAAACAATATGAGGAAGAAATGACCCTGCGTGCCCGTCAGGATGCCGAACTTCAACAGGAAGTGAGGATGCGGTCGGCACGTATCATCGGCGGTATCGCGGTTGGTGCCGTACTATTATCTGCTTTTTTCCTGATATTGATTATGCGGGATATCTCTCGCAGCAACCGTTATCGTCAGCAATTGGAGGTGGCGAATAAACGCGCGGAAGATTTGCTTGTTGCCCGTGAGAAATTAATGCTGGCCATTACCCACGACTTTAAGGCGCCGCTGGGGTCAATCATGGGATATACCGAACTTCTGTCCCGGCTGACAGAAGATGAACGGCAACGTTTCTACCTCGACAATATGAAAAGCTCTTCGGAACATTTGTTGAAACTAGTCAGTGACTTGCTCGATTTCCATCGGCTCGATCTCAATAAAGCGGAAGTGAACCGTGTAACCTTTAACCCTTCCCAGCTGTTCGACGAAATTTATGTCAGTTTCGAACCTTTGACCGCTGCCAAAGGTTTAGCCTTGCAATGTCACGTCGCCCCGGAACTAAACGGAAGATACATCAGTGATCCTTTGCGACTCCGGCAAATAGTGAACAACCTTTTGTCTAATGCCGTAAAGTTTACTCAAAAAGGAGAGATTAGCCTGACAGCCGGTTATGATTCTTCTAAGTTAACCATCGCCATCGCTGATACAGGAAAAGGAATGGCATTAGAAGATCGTGAACGTATCTTTCAGGAGTTTACACGTCTTTCCGGTGCGCAGGGGGAAGAAGGTTTCGGACTCGGACTCTCTATTGTGAAGAAATTGGTAACCTTGCTTGAGGGAACTATTGACGTGCAAAGCACATTAGGAAAGGGAAGCTGTTTTACTGTAACTCTGCCTCTTTATCCGGTAGGTAACTCTGCCATAGAAAATGGAGAGTTAGAAAACAAAAAGATTGTGGCTCCGTCAACAGAATCTATTTCTGTAGACGAAGTTAATATGATTCCTTCTATGAAAGTTATACGTATTCTTTTGATTGATGACGATAAGATTCAATTGAACTTAACTGCTGCTATGTTGAAACAGCATGGTATTGATGCGGTTTGTTGCGAACAGTTGGAAGAACTTATAGAGCAACTTCGTCTTTCTACTTTCGACATTTTATTGACTGACATACAAATGCCTGAAATAAATGGCTTTGATTTAGTTCGACTATTGCGTGCTTCCAATATCTCACAAGCCCGTACTATACCTGTCATAGCAGTTACTGCACGTAGTGAAATGGATAAAGTTGCTTTGCAGGAACATGGCTTTGCTGGATGTCTACATAAACCTTTTACTGTAAGAGAATTATTGACAACAGTGAATGAAGGACAAATGTCTGCTGATGAGGCGCATATAGATAATATACGATTGATAGAAAATATGGGAACTGTCGAGAAAGTGAATAATTCAATGGTTGATAATGATCATTTCGCACTTAATTTTGCAACTCTTACTGCTTTTTCAGGAGATGACTCGGAGGCTGCACATGCTATTATCCTTACTTTTATAGAAGAAACAGAAAAAAATGCTGATAGTATGAAACAAGCATTAAAAAGTAGGGAGGTGGATGGAATTGCTGCTATGGCACATAAGCTCCTTCCCCTTTTTACATTGATTGGTGCTTCTGATATTCTACCTTTATTAAGTTGGTTAGAAACCAAGCGTGGAGAGTGTTTTTCTGAAGAGATAAGCTCAAAAACCGAAGTTGTTCTTCAACAAATTCAAATAATTTTAGAAGAAGCCAAACGGTATAGTAAGATCGAATGAACTTTGATTTGAATGTTATTTATTGTTTTTTCTTATTTTGGCAGTTGTTTTTATAACTTATTTCTATATTTGTCGCTTAAAAGCTTGCTAAATGATACATGAGTCAGGATTTTCTATTAATCAGAAAGAAATATTCGAGAAGCTGTTTAGTGATTATTACGGAATGTTAGTATGCTATGCGCAAAAGTATACTAAACGTGAAGATATCGCTGAAGATTTGGTACAAGACCTGTTTGTATCTTTGTGGGAGGAACATCGTATGTTTCCTTCTCAAGCAACTTTTCGTTCTTTTCTTTATATATCTATAAAAAATGCCGCTTTAGATTATTTAAAACACCAAAATGTAGAAAGCCGTTATATTGGGGAGGTATTGAATACAAATTCCTTTTTTTCAGATGATTCTCCTCAAAAAGAAGAAGTCTTTCGATTGTTATTTAAACAAATAGATAAGTTGCCGGAACGTTGCCGTGAGATTTTCCTATTACATTTGGAAGGTAATGATAATGAAACAATAGCTAAAAAATTATCATTGTCTATTGAAACTGTTAAAACACAAAAGAAACGTGCTATGAAAACTCTTCGAGACAATCTGAAAGAGGAATTGCCCAAAAAATATCCAGATATCTCATTTTTTCTACTTTTCTTGTACCTCGATTTGTCTATCTAATCGTTTGTTTATTACAAATGATATTTAGACTGTATGGAGATAGAAAAATTAATTGTTAAATACTTGGTCGGGTGTTTATCAAAAGAAGAAGACCAAACTTTAAAAAAGTGGTTGCAGGAAGATGAATCTCATCAACTGTTCTTTCATGAAGTCTGCTCGAACAAAAACTTTTTGGCAGCTTATCGCCAATATAATCAAGGTAATTTAAAATCGAGAAAGGCTTTCCATAAAGTGTGGTCTACATTGCATAAGGATGATGTGGATTCACTAAAACAAAGGAAGATAAAGCTCTTTCATTATTGGCAAAGGATTGCCTGTTCGTTACTGATTTTATTTTTATTTGTAGGAGAGGGATATTTCTTCTATGATTCTTCGCGTATAATACCTGGAGAGTCAAAGGCGTTTTTGACTTTAGAGGATGGAAGTGCTCGGCAATTGAAAAAGTCAGGTCAGGAACACTGGATCTATATAGGTAATACGCCTATTGCTAAAGAATATGATGGGATGATTGTCTATCATATTACGAATGAGTCTCCTGATATCACTTATCAGTTGAATACACTGTCTGTTCCTCGTGGAGGAGAGTATCGTTTGACTTTGTCAGATGGAACAAAAATACATTTGAATTCAGAGTCCGAATTGAGATATCCTGTGAGTTTTAAGGGGCAGGAGAATCGAATGGTAGAATTGAAAGGGGAGGCCTATTTTGAGATTGCTAAAGATTCTTTACATCCATTTAAAGTGATAACACAGGGGCTTTTAATACAACAGTTGGGTACAGTTTTTAATGTGAAATCCCGTGCTGAAGGGAAGGTTGAGGTTGCTTTAGTTGAAGGGAGTATTGGAATTTATCCCTGTTCTCAAGAAATGCAGACTATATTGCCTGGACAATTAGCGGTATGGAATGAATCTAAAAATATTCTATCTGTTGAAAATAAAGAATTGTTGTCACACACTGCTTGGCATTTTAACCGTTTTGTTTTTTATGATGAAAGTTTAGGGCATTTGATGGAAGAACTGGCTCTGTGGTATAATGTAGATATTGATTTTCTGGATGAATCATTGAAAAAACTTCATTTTACAGGTAGTTTATATCGTTATGATGATATAGCTGTCATTCTGAATGCAATTGAAGAAACTGTAAATGTCGACTTTAAGATTTCAGGATTGCGTATAAAAATTGATCGGAAAAATAAATAATAAGATACCAAATGCTTATGAGAATTCTAGTTTTTATAGTGTTGTCGTGTACAACACTAATTTCTAATTGTTTATATGCTTTTTCTTATAATGAACCAAATGCAGGGTTTGTTGTAACTGAGTATACACAAGTAGATTATAAAGTTACATTAAATTTGAATGGTGTTTCTGTAAGTACATTGTTTGATGAGATTCACAGACAGACCAAACTGGATTTTGTTTATAATACAGAGCTATTGGAGACTGTAGCACCGGTTTCCGTTACAGCAGAAAAGGAATCGGTTTTTGATGTTTTGAATCGTTTGTTTAATGGAACAGGTTTTATTTTTAAAAAGTCTGGCAATATTATCACTGTTAATAAAAAAGAAGAGCCACAACAAGATGATAAATATTTAGTAACAGGAGAAGTGAATGATGATACCGGTGAACCATTAGTTGGGGTAACTGTACAACAAAAGGATACTCGCAATATTACTGTAACAGATATGGATGGGCGCTATTCAATTCAAGTATCTAATAAGGCTGAAGTTTTTTTAACTTTTTCATTTGTGGGAATGAAAACAAAAACAGTATCTGTTAAAGGAAGAGTACTTAATGTAAAACTTGTTCAGGATGCGATCGCTATTGATGATGTAGTAGTTGTAGGAGCGTATGGTACAGCACAAAAAAGACTAGACCAAGTAGGTAGTGCTTTTCAAGTGAATGCTGACCAGTTAAAAGCATTACCAGCTTTACGAGTGGATAAAATGTTGGATGGCTTGATTCCGGGAGTGAAAATTGATCCGAATACAGATTCACCGGATAATACACGTGCGCGTTACAATGTAAGAGTTCGTGGAGATGCTTCTCTATCTGCTTCGAATGAGCCATTATGGGTTGTTGACGGGACTCCTATTTATACAGGTGAACATACTAATTTGATTCCTGGAATGAATACGACTATTAGTCCATTGTCTTTTATCAATCCTGATGATATTGAGTCTATAACAGTACTAAAGGATGCTACGGCAACTTCTATTTATGGAGCTAATGGTGCTAACGGAGTTATATTGGTAACAACTAAAAAAGGGAAAGAAGGTGATTTGCGTATTCATTTAACGGCTCAATATGGAGTTGCGAAGATTGATAAGAGCACTAATCCTAAAGTTCTTAATTCCAATCAATACTTAATGTTAGCTAAGGAAGCTTATCAAAATGCAGGGAACGATTTGAAATACTTTCCTTATACTGATAATGAAATGAACAAATACAGTCTTGCAAATACAGATTGGACAGATGTCTTTTATGATACTGCTAATACTTTTCAAACAAATTTATCTTTAATGGGAGGTGCTCGGAATACGGCGTATTATTTATCAGCTTCTTATTTAGAGAATACAGCAACAGTGAAAGGGAACAAACAGCAACGTTTTTCTATTCGCTCTAATTTGGATTTTACTTTTCTTCAAAAATTTAAGGTCTCAGTTGATCTTGCTACTTCTTATAATGTGAACGATTTGTTTAATCCGGGAAGGGACTATTATGAATACTTACCTATATTCGAACCATATAATGACGATGGAACTTTCCGTCTTTACAATAAGGTTGTCTCTGGAAAGGAAACGGATGGAAGTCCTAAATGGTCGGAGAACCGTTTTTTAAACAGTGTAGCGGAAAGAGAAGAGAATATTTATAATCAAAAGGCTTTATATACGAATGCCAATTTAATGTTGGGATATGATATTTTTCCAGGATTATCTTACACAGGACAGTTTGGCGTTGATTATCAGTCTGGTAAGGAAGAAATTTATTATGCTCGTACTAATTGGTCTGGAATGACGACTGCTGATGGTCCGATAGGTTATTCTACTAGAAACTCATTAAACATGATGAACTGGACTACTGTACACCGAATTAATTATAAGCAGTCTTTGGGCAAACATGATGTAAGTGGATTATTGGGGATTGAGGCTGGTTCACAAGATTATGTGACACTTGGAGTTACAGGGTCAGGTTTCATAAATGATCATATTCAAGATGTGTCTTATGCAAAAGAACGTAAAGGGACTAATAGCAGTAAGACAAAACGCAAAGCTTCTATGTTAGGACAGTTTAGTTATTCTTACGATCATCGATATTATGTGACATTAAATGGACGTAGAGATGGAAATTCACAATTTGGGTCAGATGTACGCTGGGCTAACTTTGGTTCTATAGGAGTTTCTTGGAATATTCAGAATGAGAGTTTCTACAATATTCCATGGATGAATATTTTGAAAATAAAAGCTAGTTATGGCGCAAATGGAAATTCCCGTTTAGGTTCCCAAGAGGCTCTTGGTTTATATTCTTATGGAGAAAGTTATTCTTATGCAGGAGAAATAGGCGGTGTTATGTCAGGGTGCCCAAACAACCGTTTGAGTTGGGAAACTACTTATATGACAAAGGTATATAAAAAAACAGATTTTTTACGCCCGGTAAATAAGAAAGTCAAGACCGCGACTATCTTTGTGGTAAAAACGAGGTCATAGGGTTTCCCCATCCTCATATGTCCAACGGGCTTGATGTCCCAATAAAAAAATACTTCTATGAAGGTAGTCTGCGGTCTTGACGTACACAAAGATAGTGTTTTTTGCTGTATTCTGTGTGCTAATGGAGAAAAAATCCAGCATAAATTCGGAGTTCTTACCGAAGAGTTGGTCACACTTCGCGACCTTATGGTCTCTGAAGGTGTTGAAGAGTGTGCAATGGAGAGTACCAGTATCTACTGGATACCCATATGGCGAGTGCTTGAAGGGTCAGTGAAACTTCATCTGGTAAACCCTTATTTTATAAAACAGCTTCCTGGCAAAAAGAGTGATGTGAATGATGCCGAATGGATAGCTACTTGTCTGAGTAAAGAACTGATAGCATCAAGCTTTGTTCCTGATGATAAAATTCAACGTCTGCGTCAATATGACAGAAGGATATTTGACCTGAATGCTTCCATAAGCCGCAATTTAGTCAAACTTGACCAATGCATCCAGAGGTGCAACATCAGAATCAGTAATTATATATCCACAACAGATTCCAAAGGGTACCGTTCAATAGTTAAACTTATATCCCAAGGTGTGACAGATGCGGAAGTCCTTGTGAAGGAACTGCATGGAAGAACAATCAACAGGCATGGCAGAGAAACATTGGTGAAAGCACTTACCGGAGTGGTCAGCGAGACCGACATAGACATTATAAAACAGCTTGTAGAAGAGATTGAATTGCAGCAACGGCACAAGGACGAAGCACAGCAAAAGATGACTGCACTATGCATGGAGTGGTTTCCTCAAGAAGTTGAAAACCTTCAGACTATACCGGGAGTGAAAGAACGTAGTGCGACCTCAATAATAGCAGAAATAGGAACAGACATGACACATTTCCAGACACCAAAGAAATTGGTGTCGTGGG
>OMCH01000903.1_pt1 | contig 12984 bp, 10 predicted proteins | sample 1674341 | NCBI WGS metagenome assembly OMCH01 (sample SAMEA103958164, study PRJEB25191) | human gut metagenome | biome: human-associated habitat [ENVO:00009003]; feature: intestine environment [ENVO:2100002]; material: feces | place: Germany | collected 2013/2015
TTAGCACTCCTATCAATTTCAATTCCCTTCGACCCACACCAACCCTTCCAAAACCTCACTATCCCTCGAAAATTGCCAACACCCTCGCCATATGAACGCTCTGTTTGTTTCGCATCCTTGCGAAACTCTGGGCGTTCAACTTCAGGCATCCATGCCCGTCCCTCGCTCCGCACCACATTCTTGCCTCCCTTGTCAAAGGTGAGCTGCTGTCCGACAAATAGCACTATCGGTAGCTTGAAATTATATATAAATGCTTAAATATATATCAAAATGCTTATCTACAAACAATTAGTATACCTCGTATGTTACATAACAAATTTACGCATTTAATTACATTCAAACTATCATGTTACACTACCACACCATATTTTAATATTCTCTCATTTAGCCATCTGTTTTATAATCATTATTATTCATCGTCATTTAAACATATTTGCTTTAATAAATCTCGCTAATATATTTTAAAACACCTAAAATTACCTTTATCAAAAATGTTGCTATTTTTGCACTTTTGTTGTATAATGATAAAAAGACCGATTTTAAGATTAAGGAGGAATATTATGGCAAAAAATGCTCCGAAAACCACCGCAAACACCGAAAATAACCTTTACAATCAGCATAAAACTACAACCTGTCGCATCACTGATGAAGATGAAAAAAATGATAATACCGAACCCGAAAAACTGCTCTATGTACAGCAGGCTCAGGAATTTTACCACGAGCCTATCGAAAATGAAAACTCGGTATTCGCTCTTATTGCATCAGGTGATATTAACCAGTTATTAGAAACTAAGTTAAAATATGACGCTGATATTGAAAGCGGAAAAGGTCAGCTTTCGGACGATCCACTCCGCAATCAGATTTATCACCTTGTAGTCTGCGCCGCTGTAGTCGCCCGTACCTGCATAGCCGCAGGTATGTCTGAGGAAACCGCATATACTCTCAGTGATATATACATAAGACGAGCAGATATATGTACTTCTATTGAACAGGTTATAGAGCTTAATAACGAAATGGTAATGGATTATGCCGTCCGTATGCAACGGCTAAGACGTACAAAACGGCTCTCAGTGCCGGTTCGCACCGCTATAAAGATGATTTCCGAGAACACAGGAAAGCGCCTTACCGTACAGCAGATAGCCGATGAAGCAGGCTATGACCGCTCCCATCTGCACCGCCTTTTCAAAGCTGAGATAGGCATGGGCATCCACGAGTACATCAATGCCTCCCGTATAAATGCCGCAAAAGGTATGCTTAAGGATGGCACTCACACCATAGCTGACATCGCATCATTACTGGGTTTCTCGTCACAGAGCCATTTCTGCCGTGCGTTCAGCGAGGCGGTCGGCGTTACCCCGAAGGAATACAAGAACGGTAAGCTGCCTTGACATGATTTACAAATATTCCGGCTATATGCAGACAAAATTTCAACACATTTTCCTTTATCTATTGAATTTCACTTTTGGATTTGTTATAATTAGCTTATACGGATTAAATTCCGCCATAATCAAGATTAAATTTAGCTAAAATGAAAGGATTTTTTCAATGAAAAGAACGCTTGCGGCAATTTTAGCCGTGTCAATGATACTGTCAGTGACAGCCTGCAATGACAGCACAGCATCAGGAAACGGGGATAATTCCGGCAATACCACCTCGTCTGCAACCGACGACGCAAACACCGAGCAGAAGCTCCGCTCAAATCCCATTGCTGTCGACGCTGACGGCAACATAGATATGGATGTTGCGTTAAAGTACGAAACCGATGTTGACGCACTTATCAAGAAGCTCGAAGCAAAGACCCCGGACGGCTCCAAGCCTGTATCCGAGAACACAAACGAGGAAACACTGGAGCTTTTCAACTACCTTAAGAGCGTCTACGGAAAGCAGATTATCGCCGGTCAGCAGTATTCCGACGCAAGCCAGTTCGAGAATATAATGTACTACAATACAACAGGCGATATGCCCGCTATCATGGGCTTTGACTTCCTTTACGCTCAGGGTACGGACACGCCCGATTACACACAGATTGAAGAAGCGATAAAGTGGCACAACGAGCAGAACGGCATCGTTGCTTTCTGCTGGCACTGGAAGGTTCCCGTTGATATGAGCGACAAAAGCGTCAAAGGCACAGCGTTCTACAGCGATGAGATACGGGACTTCAGCCTTGAAAAAGCCGTAACTCCCGGCACCGATGAATATAAGGTAATAATCAAGGATATTGATACTATTGCACTTTATTTACAGCGCCTTGAAACAGCCGGCGTTCCTGTTATATGGCGACCTCTGCACGAGGCAAGCGGCGCTTGGTTCTGGTGGGGCGTTAAGGACAGGGATACCTATGATAAACAGCTTTATCAGAAGCTATGGTATATGTTATATGACCGCCTTGAGAATTACCACAAGCTGACAAATCTTATCTGGGTATGGAACGGTCAGTCGAAAAAAGCAACGGTCAATGCTAACACCTATGATATAGGCGGTATGGACGTATACCCGTCCTCAGAGGATCACTCGGCGCAGATTGCTTCATACAACACGCTTTCCAAGTATACCGATGGCATAGGAAAAATGTCCGCTCTGTCTGAGGTAGGATACATACCTGACCCCGAAGAAGTGTTCAAGGCTGACAGCAAAGTAAAATGGCTTTATTACGCTCCGTGGTGCAAGGAATTCGTATGCGCCTCAAACGGCTCGGGAGCTGTTATAACACAGCTTGGCGGCACTCCGTCGGTAAATACGGAACGTATGTCTGAGGAATTCCTCAAGAGCGTATATTCAAGCGAAAAGGTTATCACACTGAGCGAATTACCCGATTTTAAGGGTACGACAAAGAAAATACCCGAATTTATCAAAAGCTGGAAGTTCAACAATCCGAAACTGACGATCGAAAATGATAAGCTGACAGCTTACGAGCAGTAAAAGACGAGGTACTTAAATGACAACTGAGCTGACAACAAAAAACGCCAAAGCCTTAATAGCCTCGGAGGGCGCAGAGCTTAAGTCGCTCGTAATAGGCGGCAGAGAGATAATGTGGTGCGGCGACCCTGCTTTCTGGGGAAAGACTTCACCCGTGCTTTTTCCTGCGATAGGAAATGTAAAAAACAACAAGACCATAATTGACGGGAAGGAAATCTCTCTTACAAAGCACGGATTCGCCCGTGACAATACATTTACAACAGTAAGAAAAAACAGCAACTCGCTCATTCTGCAGTACAAGTACGCACCCGTGAAAAACGGCTATCCTTATAGCGTTGAGTTTAGCTTACAGTACAATCTGTTTGACGACAGGATAGAAATCTGCTACAGCGTTTTCAACCCCGGGTTTCACAGCATACCGTTCTGCATCGGAGCGCATCCTGCCATAGCCTGCGATGATCTTGACAACTGCACGCTGGTATTTGAAAAGCGTGAGAAAGCGTCGACTCCGGTTATGGATCTTGATACAAGGCTGTTCAGAAGCAAGGAACGCATACAGCGTCTTGACGGCTCGTCAAAGCTGCCGCTGAGCTACGATATGTTTGATAACGATGTGGTTTATTTTGATAACATAAAGTCAAGAGCAGTAAAGCTCGTTCAGGGCAAAAAGACGCTTGCCTGCATAGCTTTTGAGGGCTTCGAAACGCTCGGGCTGTGGACACCTGCGGGAAAACGTGCAGGATTCATCTGCATTGAGCCGTGGTGCGGCAGTGACGATTATGATGATGACAGCGGAATTTTCAAGGAAAAGAAGGGTATACAGATACTTGAAGGCAAAAAATTCGCAAGATACAAGATGGTTATCAGCGCACAGTAAGCTGTTGCCGTAATCTCTGCGGTTAAAGTCATAATGCCACAGAACTAAGCACAGGAATATGTTGCCGTAAGCAATTATATCGGACATTTTAAGCAGTACAGAGCATATCGGAACGGATAACCGATATGCTCTGTTTTTTCTGCCTGCGAAATCCGGCTTTACGGTGCTTTTACGCACAAAAAGCCCACGCACCGAAATGCGTGGGCTTTTGCTACATATTAATGTTATTTACCGTGAACAGAAATTACTTTCTCTTCTTAGCAACTACTACAGCGCCGGCTGCGAGAAGTGCAACGCCTGCAACTGCTGCAACGCCTTCAACACCTGTGTTTGTGTTGGGCTTTGTAGAATCGCCTGTTGTGGGAGCTGTTGTATCAGCGGGAGCTGTTGTGTCAGCGGGAGCAGGTGTAGGAGCGGGCTTAATGTTTCCACCCGTGATAGCGTCGATACCTGTGATTGTGAATGTAACATTCAGGCTATCATTGAAGAAGATGTCCGAAGTATTTAAAGGAGCATCCTTCGATGTGTCACCGAACTGGTTGTAAAGCTCGATACGGAGCTTGCCGTTATTTTCGATATCACCGAAGAGGATCTTGCTTGAATCAACAGCAACTTCTGTTGTTTCGCCGTCCGTAACCACTGAGATCTTAACGTCGGTTACGTTAACGCCCTTAGACTTAGCAAATGCCATCTTTTCAGCAGGTGTCATATTCGCATCAAAGCCTTCGCTGTTTCCGCCGATGCCTAAAGTTGTAGCGAGGTCAGGGATATCAACGTTGAATACTGCAGCGCCTTCGCACGCTGCAGGAAGCAGTGTTTCTTCGCCTGTTTCTTCATCAACACCGGTACCCTTGATGTTAGAGAGAGATACTGTGTATGTACCGTCCTTAGTAACTTCTGCAGTGCCTGATGTCCACTCTGTGACTGCTTTTGTATTAGGGTCCTCAAAATGACCGCTGGCATCCGCAATAAGTGCGGGATACCAGTTGCCTGATGCGTACATAACGAATGCATCATACTGTGCTGATGCTGCAACAGCCATTGTACCTGCTACTGATGTAGCAACAATACCTGCCATAATTTTTCTTAACTTCATTTTAATGTCCTCCGTTAATTTCGTTTTGCGATTTCGCAAATATCTTTATTTGCTATCTCAATTATAAATGAAAACGATTTTATAATCAATAGGCAATGTTAACAAAGCAAATTCAATTTTTTGTTAGTTTTGCACAAACTGCACACAACATTTTCCACATATTTACCTATTGTAACATTGTTACACGGCTATTTAGCCGTAAATAAAGTAAATTTAAATAAAAATCGGTTGTATGCCGTAAGGGATAATCTATTTTAAAAAGTATAAAACCGTAATTAAGAACTGAAGCAAAAGCGAAAAGCAAAAAAATTTAAAAAAGGTTTCAAAAAGGTATTGCAATTACGGCGGGAATAATGTAAAATATAATAGATAGAATATGGGGCTGAGAGATAAAAAACAAAAACGGCTTTCAGCGGCGGTATTTTTCCGCATAAACCCGATAAAATATACGGAGGTATTTTAAAATATGATCACAGCAGGCGATTTCAGAAACGGTATGACCTTTGAAGAGGACGGCAACGTAATGCAGATCATTGAGTTCCAGCACGTAAAGCCCGGTAAAGGTGCCGCTTTCGTCAGAACCAAGATCAGAAACGTAATTACCGGCTCGGTAGTTGAAAAGTCCTACAACCCCACAGCTAAGTTCCCCACAGCTTATGTTGAAAGAAAAGACATGGAGTACACCTATAATGACGGCGATCTCTATCACTTCATGGATTCAGAGACATACGAGGACGTGCCGATAAACAAGGCAGAGCTTTCGGACAACTTCAAGTTCGTAAAGGAAAATATGGTATGTAAAGTTCTTTCATATAAGGGCAAGGTTTTCGGTGTAGAGCCTCCCAACTTTGTAGAGCTTGAAATCACAGATACAGACCCCGGCTTCAGAGGCGATACAGCTACAAACGTAACTAAGCCCGCTACTCTTGAAACAGGCGCTGAAATCCGTGTTCCTCTGTTCGTTGAGATCGGAGATATAATCCGTATCGATACAAGAACAGGCGAATATATGGAGCGTGTAACAAACAAGTAATCATATAACGGTTGCTTGAAGTAATTGCAGACAGTAAAAGGAGGATTTTTACTATGACAGTTGCAGAAAAGGTATCATACATCAAGGGACTTGCAGAAGGTCTGGGTGTTGATGATTCAACTAAGGAAGGCAAAGTGCTTGCAGCTATCGTTGACGTTCTTGACGATATTGCACTGACACTGGGCGATATTGACGAAGAACTGAACGATGTTGCAGACGTTATGACCGATATGGAAGAAAGCGTTGACTGCCTTGAAGATGTCGTTTACGGTGATGAAGAAGACGATTACGATGATTGTGATTGTGACGAATGCTGCGATGAGGACGATTACGACGATGATATGTACGAAGTAACCTGCCCTAACTGCGGAAACACTATCACAGTTGATTTCGACGTTATTCAGTCGGGTGAGATTCCCTGCCCTAACTGCGGAGAAAATCTTGAATTTGATCTCAGCTGCTTAGAGGACGAGGAATGCGACTGCGGTTGCCACCACGATTAATTTAAAGCGATCTGAACCGCCGGACCGTTCCGGCGGTTTTGTTTTGTTCAAAAACGGACTGATTTACTCTTTTAAGGCAATACCGCATAATTATTGTCGTGCGATTGCTTAGTAGATTTTTCGTCAGATTGTATAAATTGAGTGCGGGCAGGCTGACGCCTGTCAAGCGAAATTTGTGCAAGATGGCGGAAAATATGCAAGCTTAGCGTGCGGCAAAGGCGACAGCCGTTAATTGTGCGGTTTTGCCTTGATATCCGCCTTGATTTTTGAATGCGATAGTGGTATACTATCAAATAACAAATAAAGCCGGATAAAGCGCAGAATAAACGGCTTTCGCCGATTGAAAGGAAACGATTTTATGAGCGAATGTACTCACGATTGCAGTTCATGTTCACAGCACTGCGGTGAAAGAACGGCACCTCAGAGCTTTCTTGAAAAGCCCCACGAGCTGTCACATATAAAGAAGGTTATAGGAATTGTCAGCGGTAAGGGCGGCGTAGGTAAGTCTATGGTCACATCTCTCCTTGCCGTAGCTATGCAGAGAAAAGGCTTCAAGACGGCAGTTCTTGACGCAGATATAACAGGTCCGTCTATCCCGAAGGCGTTCGGTCTTCACGGAAAAGCTACCGGCGACAACAACGGCATCTACCCCGTTATGACAAAGACCGGCATTGAGGTCATGTCTGTTAACCTGCTTCTGCCCGATGAAACCGACCCTGTTGTATGGAGAGGTCCTGTTATCGCAAATACCGTAAAGCAGTTCTGGACAGACGTAATCTGGAACGATGTTGATTATATGTTTGTTGATATGCCTCCCGGAACGGGCGATGTACCGCTTACCGTGTTCCAGTCACTTCCCGTTGACGGAATTATTGTTGTAACCTCTCCTCAGGAGCTGGTTTCGATGATTGTCGGCAAGGCTGTTAAAATGGCTGAAATGATGGACGTTTCTGTACTCGGTATAGTTGAAAATATGTCATATTTCGAATGCCCCGACTGCAAGTCACGTCACAGCATATTCGGTGAAAGTCATATAGACGAAGTTGCCGCAAAATACGGCATAAAGAATATAGCAAGAATGCCTATCAACCCGAAATTAGCCGCCGCCTGCGATAAGGGTCTTATCGAGCTTTATGACGGAGATTGGCTTGACGGAACAACCGATATGCTCGAAAAGCTGTAATTGATACCTCTGACCGCAGATATATTCTGCGGTTTTGAGCATCCGTATTGTCAACCTTAAAATCCGCAGGGTGACAGCGAAAGGTAAAACTTATTATGAAATTGAAAGAACAAGTCCTGCTTATACTTATGAGCAGTAAAGGGAAATTCGTTTCCGGCGAAGAAATATCAAAGCAGCTTTACGTCAGCCGTAACGCTGTCTGGAAAGCCATAAACTCTTTAAGGGCGGACGGGTTTATAATTGATGCGGCACAGAACAAGGGCTATCTGCTTTCGGGCGGCGAAACGGACGATTTCACACGCTACGGTATACTTCGCATAAGGCAGCTGCTGAAAAAATCTGCCGCCGACGCCGATATTACGATAAAGGATACTGTCACATCCACAAATACTCTGCTCCGCATATCTGCTGAAAACGGCGCACCAAGCAAAACCGTTCTTATTGCAAACGAGCAGACCGAAGGTAGAGGCAGACACGGAAAGAGCTTCTACTCGCCTGCCGACACAGGCATTTATATGTCTGTGCTTCTCCGCCCCGATTTCAAAGCAGACAAAGCGTTCTTCATTACCGCAGGTGCGGCTGTATCGGTTGTAAGAGCCATCGAAAAGGTATGCGGAATAAAAGCCGGTATCAAGTGGATAAACGATATAATGCTGAACGGCAAAAAAATCTGCGGTATCCTCACTGAAGCGGTCACCGACTTTGAAAGCGGAAGCCTGCAATATGCCGTAATGGGACTCGGCATCAATATCAGCCGTCCGAAAGGCGGTTTCCCGTCCGAGATTTCCGATATTGCCTCCAGCCTTTATTCCGAAGAAGCGGCAGGAAACGAGCTGAAATGCGCTCTTGCCGCCGAAATACTGAACAACTTCTTCGATATATGCGAACATATGTCTGTTGAAAAGCTGACAGAAGAATACAAAAGCTATTCGGTCGTGATAGGAAAGCGGATAAAGGTCATATCGTCAAATGCGGAATATTACGCTACCGCCGTTGACATTGATAAAAATGCAAGATTGATAGTAAGAGATGAAAACGGGGATATGCACACGTTGTCATCTGCAGAAGTTTCCGTCAGAGAGGGTCAGATATAATTATGAACAAATTGCTTAATCATCTGCGTATCCGCAGTGAAAGGCTCTACATAACGCTTAAAACATTTTTCAAGTGGCTTTTGCTGTCGGGGATAACGGGCATTTGCTGTGGCGTTATCGGCTCGCTGTTCCATCTTTGCATGGAGTTTGCGACAGAATTCCGCACAGGGCATTCTTTTATGGTATACTTCCTGCCGGTCGCAGGTCTTGTAATAGTTTTCCTCTACAGTATCTGCGGTCTGAAAAACGACCCAGGCACCAATATAATAATCACCTCAATCAGAACCGAGGGAAAAATACCGGTCAGAATGGCTCCTCTTATTTTCATATCCGCCTTTATCACCCACCTGTTCGGAGGTTCGGCAGGTCGTGAGGGTGCGGCGCTCCAGATAGGCGGAGGGCTGTCGGCAGAAATAGCGAGAATTCTCAAGATGGATGAACGCAACGGCAATCTTCTGGTAATGTGCGGAATGAGCGGACTTTTTTCGGCACTGTTCGGTACTCCTGTCACCGCAACATTCTTCGCTATGGAGGTTATCAGCGTAGGAGTGTTCTACTACTCGGCTATCGTGCCGTGCTTTTTCTCTGCGGCGGTTGCACTGGGAATATCGCACCTGTTCGGAATAGTGCCGGTGACATATAAAGTAGTAATACCTGATATTTCCGTTATGAACATAGCGTTTGCGATGATACTCGGCGTAGGCACGGCATTGCTAAGCATTGTTTTCTGTTATTCGCTCCATAAGCTGTCAAAGCTGTTATCGGCAAAAATCAAGAACAACTATATCAGAATTTTCGTATGCGGCTGTGCGATAGTAATACTTACCGCTGTATTCGGAACGGATTACAACGGAGCGGGAATGAATATCATTGCTGACGCTATGTCAGGCACTACACGCCCCGAAGCATTCGCACTGAAGCTGTTGTTCACTGTGATAACCATTGCCGGCGGCTACAAGGGCGGAGAGATAGTTCCGTCATTTTTCATAGGCGCTACATTCGGAAATTTGTTCGGAACACTGGTCGGTCTGCCGCCTCAGTTCACTGCCGCACTCGGACTTGTTTCGCTGTTCTGCGGCGTGGTAAACTGCCCTGTAACCTCGCTTTTACTCAGCATTGAGCTTTTCGGCGGAGAGGGCATAATATTCTTTGCCGCCGCCTGCTCGGTAAGCTACATTTTATCGGGCTACTACGGACTTTACACGGGTCAGAAGATAATGTACTCAAAGCTGCACAGCAAGTACATAAACAGGCATACGAAATAACAGCGGCAAGCTGAGCAACGATAAATATGTGCAGAATAAACAATTTCACGGTGTGTTTTTTATTGCAGTTATGAAAACTGCCGTAGAAAATGCTTCAGTTATTTGACTTTACTCTTATAATGTGGTATGATTTAGTAATAACATACAACATAACAAATCCGGGAGGACAGGCTAATGTCAGCTAAAAAGGATATATCAAAAGAATTTGAGAAAATCTCCGACGGTGCAAAGCAGGTGCAGAAAAAGCGTAAATCGCTCACAGGCAGGATATTCAAATGGATGTGTCTTGCGGTAGGCGGCTCGCTCCTTATCGTCGGCGGTGTGAATATAGGCATAAACTACAACTTTTTACAGGAGTCGCTGAAAAATCAGCTGACCGAGGTTGCGGATATGTCTTCGAATACCGTTTCCAATCAGCTAAGCTCCATCACTGCGGAGCTGCAGCAGATTGCGTATGATTCGGGATTTGACGATCTGACGGATACGGGTGCTCTTTCCACTAAGTGCCTCTCGATACTTTCAAAGAACCCTATGCTGACCGATATAAAAATCGTGAATACAGACGGCAAGTGTTTCTATTCCGAAACGCTTGATTACTCGGAAAACGAGAGCTTCAAAAAAGCTGTGGAAACCAAAAAAACAGCACAGGGAGAGCCTTATGCCGCAAAGGATCTGAAGCACGTTCTTATGGATGTTGCGATACCTATGTTCGACAGTGACAATACAACGCTCAGAAGCGTACTTATGGCGTGTGTTGATATGAACACATTCTCAGCCGTGATAGGTCAGACGAAAATAGGCGAAACAGGCTATACCATGGCGATAGACCAGACGGGTACAATAATTGCTTATCCCGATGAAACCAAGCTGACAGAGCGTATAAACTACAAGACGCTTGCGCAGGCGGACAGCTCATATCAGGGCATAGCGGACTGCATAAGCAATGCCATAAAAGGCGAAAAAGGCTTTGCGGAGGTTACGCTTGACGGCGTGGATAAATATGTAACCTATGCTCCTATTGCGAATACGGAAGGATGGAGCTGTCTTGTTGTCGCTACCCCGTCGGAATACACAGACAGCTTAAAGATGCCGCTGTATATAGGAACTGCGGTAGCCGTTATCTGCTTTGTCATATCGGTTCTGGTAATCCTCACGATAGTCAAGAAGGTAATCAAGCCCGTAAAGCTCTGCTCTGACAGGATAGTGACGCTTTCACAGGGAGATCTTCATGCCGAGCCGCTCGACTTCGGCAAAAATATCGACAATGAAATAAGTCAGCTCAGTGAAAGCACGAATCAGATAACAACACAGATAAACGCAATTATCACAGACCTTGACAATATGCTCGCCGCACTCGGAAACGGCGATCTTACATATTCTCCCGCCGATGTTTATATTGGTGATTTTGCAAAGCTGAGAGCTTCATACGAAAGAATAATGCTCTCACTCAACAAGACGATGAGCGGTATCAGCACAGCAGGCGTTCAGGTATCGAACGGTGCGGAGCAGGTATCATCTGCCGCCGCAAATCTTTCGGAGGGTGCTACAAGGCAGGCGGCTTCAGTGGAAGAGCTTTCCGCTTCGCTTGCGGAAGTATCCGAAAAGGTAAACCGCAATGCCGCAAGAGCCGGCGACGCAGCCAAGAATTCCGAACAAGCCGCAAAGCTGGTTGATTCGGGAAATGAGAAGATGAATATTCTGCTTGAAGCTATGCACAAGATAGACGATACTTCAAAGCAGATAGCAAATATCATAAAAGCCATCGACGATATTTCGTTCCAGACGAATATTCTTGCACTTAATGCCGCCGTTGAAGCGGCAAGAGCGGGAGAAGCCGGCAAGGGCTTTGCCGTAGTTGCGGACGAGGTAAGAAATCTTGCAGGCAAGGTTGCACAGGCGGCAAGCGATACCACAACGCTTATCGGAGATTCTATCAAGGCGGTAGAGGACGGTACCGCAATCGCAAACGATACGGCGCAAACGCTCGCTCTTATCGTTGAAACCACCACGCAGACGGCTGATCTGATTGAGGATATTTCAACAGCCTGTGAAGAACAGGCAACGGCTATATCTCAGATAACAGCAGGTGTCGATCAGATTTCCTCCGTTGTACAGACAAACTCCGCTACAAGCGAAGAATGTGCCGCATCAGCAGAAGAATTATCTTCACAGGCGACTATCCTTGACGGTATGGTAAACAAATTCAAATTAAGCCAAAAGGCGATTGCGGAAGAACCTGCGAAAGCCGCAGGCAAGGCTGACGAAAGCGAAAAAACAGCTTCGGCAAAACCGGAAAAAGCCGATAGACCGGAAGCTAAAAAGCCGTCCGAGCCAAAGCGTGACAAGGAAAAAACGGTAAAAAGCAAGCAGGAAATAAAGAAAACCACTGCGGAGGCTAAAGAAATAAAAGCCGAGAAACCTGCTGTCGCAAGCAAGCCTGCGGATATAATCACAGATAAAAAGGCACCTGAAAGCAAGCCGCTTGCAAGTATGCCGATAAAGAAAAACGAAAGCAAGCCGGTTGCAAGTATGCCGATAAAGAAAAACGAAAGCAAGCCGGTTGCGAATACGCAGATAAAGAAAAACGAAAGCAAGCCTGTTGCAAATACGCAGATAAAGAAAAACGAAAGCACAGCCGAAAACAAGAAGAAAAACAGTGAATCGGCAATAAAAGCCATATCTGCCGACTTCAAAACGGAGGCTCCTGCACAAAAGAAAACGAAAGCTATAGGAATCTCGCATTTTGACACGGCTGTAAATTCGGAAAATGAGTTTACAGAGGACGCAAACGATAAATATTAAGAATTGAGGTGCCGTTTTTGCGGCACCTCGGTTTGTCGATAAACAGATTATTATTAAAGACACAAAGTGAAATATATCGCCAACACCGCCAAAAACACTTTCCGTACTGACAAGGCATTAATATTTTCGTGAGTGTATCAGTGCAACTGCACTGACATTGACCCTTCAAAAAAACGCCACTAACCTAAGATATATGTACTAACCTGCGGACGTGT
>OMCH01000917.1_pt1 | contig 12857 bp, 8 predicted proteins | sample 1674341 | NCBI WGS metagenome assembly OMCH01 (sample SAMEA103958164, study PRJEB25191) | human gut metagenome | biome: human-associated habitat [ENVO:00009003]; feature: intestine environment [ENVO:2100002]; material: feces | place: Germany | collected 2013/2015
TCTGCATCGTGCAGAGCCTTTGGGCATACACGCCCGGCGTCCGTGCCGGGGCTGAATGTGGGGCTACCGCCCTCACCCCGCTTGGGGCTACGCCCCTGCGACCCCTTTTTTATCAACGATAGAGGTTTTTCGACAGACTGAAATAATAACATTATTTCTGCTTTTTGTCATCCGTGTTTTTGCTGTCGGAATTTTTGTTCTTGACGAAGATTTTCTTTATATCTTTAAACTCGTGCTTTTCCTTTTCCTTTTTCATATAAGGAGGGTGAGGGAAGTAGACCGGCTCGTTTGTTTCGTCATCTATATGGTGGATGTCACGGTACTCGTTTGAGTCGGAGGGAAGGTCTTTCTTTTCGAGTCGGTTTTTGACCCTGTTTTTTGTGAAGCTGTATACAACGGCGAACAGGGGTATACCGATGATAAGACCGACAAAGCCGAACAAGCCCTGACCGACAAGCATACCGAAGATGACCCAGAAGCTAGAAAGTCCGGTCGAGTCGCCGATAATCTTCGGGGCGAGGACGTTACCGTCAATATTCTGGATGATAACGACCATAATGGTGAAATAGATGCACTGGATCGGGTCAACGAGGACGAGCAGTAGCATACACGGGATATATCCTATAAACGGTCCGAAGTAGGGAATGATGCAGAATATACCCATAACAACGCCGCAGAGTACGGCATAGGGCATATTGAAGATGCTCATAAGCAGTACATAGACCATACCGATAATAAAGCTGTCGAGTATCTTACCTGTGATAAACTGACCGAAGGACTTGTTTACCTCACGGGTGCTGTTGATAATCTTTGTAGCGACCTTAGGCTTGAACAGGCAGTAGAGGATTTTTTTGAACTGAGCGGCAAAAAGCTCCTTGCTGTTGAGGAAGTAGATAGCAATAACGAAGCCGAGCAGGAGGTTCATGAACACGCTGATTATGTTCATGACGTTGGACGAAATAAGATTCCATATATTGTTCATCTGAGGAAGAAGCTCGGTTGACAGCCAGTTGTTGAGCATATCGGAAATGCCGCCGGTGAACTGGAGGACATAAGCCTCTACCTCGGGGTAGTTTCTGAGGGTCTGCGATACCCAGTTGCTTATCTGCGTAACGTATTCGGGCATATTGTTTACGAGCATAGTGATAGTGTCGATAAGCTGAGGGAGAAGTACCCAGATTATACCTGTGAGTATAAGCAGGGCAAGAATCATAGTTATAGCCACGCTCATAACTCTTGCGACCTTGCGGACGGGGAAGGTCTTGGGCGGCGGTTCTTCGCCGGGGTGTTCACGCTCGAACTTTTCACGCTTTTTGTCCTGTATTATATAGAACAATCTGCGCAGGCACGGCTTTTCGATGAAAGTCGCTATCGGGCAAAGAATATATGCTATAACAAAGCCGTACAGGACGGGTGTCAGTATAGACAGGAACGAGAAGACGCTGTCGAGTATTTCTTTAATCTGTGACAGACCGAGGAAGAACACGATAGCGGCGGCGATAACGAGGAATGCGGTCACTCCCCAGTAGAGATATTTTTTATCCCATTTGAAGTTCATTACATCACACCTTTATGTTGATATGGAAGTTACTGCTTTTATTATAGAATTATCGGCGGAAGTTGTCAAGGGTATACAGGGAGGAAATGAATGTCGGATGGGGAATAATGAGAAATTGAGGGGTGAGGGGTTTGGGAGGGTTGGTGCGGGGTGAAAGGATAGTGATGTGCTTTTGAGAGGGTTGGTGCAGATGCAAAACCAACAGAGCGTTCATAAGCCAAGGGGGATAGTGCTTTTCTTGGGACAGCACTTCTCGGGTTCGCTATTCGAATCAATGCACCTGTCAATATGAAAGAGGGAGACAACCAAAGGGATCAGGACAAGGGACTTGACAGCCCCTCTCCCTGTCCCTTAGGTTTTCTCCCTCTTGGCTCCCTCTTTCCTTACCCATACCCACACCCCGTCGGGGTGTTGGCGAAACTCGTAAAACTACCTGCACATTGTATATCTTGTCAATACAGGGACGCTTAACGCTACACGTCCGCAGGTTAGTACATATATCTTAGGTTAGTGGCGTTTTTTTAAGAGTCAATGTTAGTGCAGTTGTAATGATGCGCTCACGAAATTATTAATACCTTGTCAGTACGGAAAATGTTTTCAGCAGTGTTGGTGTGAAAATTCCTCAATAGTTGGCTGAGCAAAGCTCAGCAACAGAAGCTCGCCTTTGACAAGGGACGGGCATGGATGCCCGAAGTTGAACGCCCAGAGTTTCGCAAGGATGCGAAACCAACAGAGCGTTCATAAAGGGGCATGGATGCCCGAAGTTGAACGCCCAGAGTTTCGCTAGGATGCGAAACTGGCAGAGCGTTCATATGGCAAGAATGTGGTGCTAAGCGTGGGATAGTGCGGTTTTGGAAGGGTTGGTGAGGGTGAATTGTGGCAAAGCGAATGCTTTGAAGTTTTAGGGATAGAAGTTCTATCAAATTCAATCCCCACCGTCTTGACGGCAGAGCGACTCGGTAATTATAAAAGTCGGATATATCACATAAAAACGCTGTATAATTTAGGCTTGTGCCTTGCCGTCAAGCCACCTCCCCTTTTTCGAGGGGAGGCAAGAGTGATGGCGATTTTCGTGGGATAGTGCGGGTTCGGGAGGGTTGGTGAGGGGCGAGGGATAGTGGTGCGGCAATCCCTCCGGTAGTCGCCCGAATTTTTTCGGGCGACAGCACCTCACCTTTGACAAGTGGAGGCAAGTGTGGTGGTGCGGGGCGAGGGATAGTGCAAAAGTGAAAGAAACGACAAAAATCCCCCGCAGTTTCTGCGGGGGATAAATTGCTTATTTATTGCTTAAAGCCGAAATTACTTTCTCTTCTTAGCAACGATAACAGCGCCTGTAGCGAGAACTGCGATGCCTGCTACTACTGCAACGCTCTCAACACCTGTGTTTGTGTTGGGCTTTGTAGAATCGCCTGTTGTGGGAGCTGTTGTATCAGCAGGAGCTGTTGTATCAGCGGGAGCTGTTGTGTCAGCGGGAGTTGAAGCGCCGCCGATTGTGGGAACACCCTTTTCATCGAATGAAACGAGAACGTTACCGCTTGCATCCTTAACGTCAAGCTTTGTAACTGTTACTGCTGCGATACCGCTGCCCCATTCCTGAAGACCAACCTGCATGCAACCCATATCTTCGATAGAAGAAGCATCGCCTGCTGTGATGGGGTTAACGAGAATGTCGTTTGTGACAGCGTATGTGTAATCACCGACTTTTTCTACCTTACCGGGCTTTGTATCATCGTATGTTGAGCCTTCGCCTACAGGACCAAGTAATTCTTCATCAAGAACGCCCCAGAATTCGCAGCTGGGCCAGTTATACTTATCGAAGAGTGCTGCCTTTGCAGCGTCTTCATCGTTCTGAACGCCAAGCTTTTCACCGTTGCATGAGAATACAACAGAACCGCCGATTGTACCGTCCCACAGTTCCTTATCTTCTTCATTTACCTGGAAAGTAAATGTAAGAGCAGCGATCTTTGAGTAGTCGATGTCGAGCTTTGTTTCGGGCTTGCCCTCAGCTTCATTGCCCTTGCTGTAGAGCTGGAGAAGCCACATACCTGTGCCTGTGCTTAATGTTGATTCTGTACCTTCAACCTTTGTGAGGCAAGCAGCGCTTGCTGCTACGGCTAATGTGCTTGCTGCGAGAGCAGTAGCTACAACGCCTGCCATGATTTTTCTTAACTTCATTGGAAAAATCCTCCTATAAAACTTATTTTCGTTTTGTTACATACTTATGTAACTTTACACAATTATTGTAACATTTCATTTTTTTAATGTCAATGTGCATTATGCCTAAAATGTATATGAAAATTTATTGAAACTCACGGCATTACACAGCAATAAGGCTATAATTTAAGTAAATTTAAGATTAACGGTGAATTATGTTATGTTTTTGTGATTAAGAGGGTGGATAAAACGGTGCTGTAATTTCAGCTTATAGGATAGAAAAGCCTGTTTATGAAATAAACTTCTGATTTATTATCCCTATCCCCTTTAGGACACTCTGATGGCTTTGCGTCCTGCAAAGCTTGGTGTGTCCTTATTTCGGCATCCTTGCCGAAAACCCCTTCCCCGTGGGAAGGGGCTCAGTTTGTAGAAAAAGTCTGTTTTTTATAAGATAATGCGAATTCTCTATCCCTAACCCCAAACCCCTTCCCCGTGGGAAGGGGCTATATTACTGGGGCTACCGCCCCTAGACCCTGTCGGGGGCTTCGCCCCTGCGACCCCATTTTTAATATTTACAAGAGGTTTTTCGACAGCCTGACCCCTTCCCCGTGGGAAGGGGCTATATTACTGGGGCTACCGCCCCTAGACCAAGCAAGGATGCTTGCAGTCAGCCACACAAAGCCACTGCACGATGCAGTGGCACAAATGGCTGACGACCTGTACGGGGGCTCCGCCCCTGCGACCCTTTTTTATAGCCAAGAGCTTTTTCGACAGACTGATAATTTATCTCCTATACAACGGAATTGTTTGGGGGATTGCTTGAGGATTGTTTTGCAAAAATGAAAAATGCTTAAATTTTTACTTAAAAGGATTGAGAAAAGCCGTGAAATATGTTATATTAATTGTATATGGGAACTGACCGTATACCCGAAAAATTAAAAGGACGGAAAAAATTATGTCTATCGTATTTGACGAAAACAAGCGTGTATTCAAGCTCGACACGGAAAAATCGAGCTACGCATTTCATATCACCGACAGCAGAAACCTGCTCCACCTGTACTACGGCGGTTATATTCCGGAAACGGATATAACTCATATGCTCCGCATACCGAATGACGAGCCGTTTGTACCTGCGGTACACGACGCTATGGGACCTCACAGCTTTGACTGTGCGCCTATCGAATTTCCGACATCGGGCGTTGCGGATTTCAGAGAACCGGCAATGCAGGTAATGGATATAAACGGTATGTCCGCCTGTGAATGCTACTACAAGGATTACAGAATTTCAAACGGCAAGCCGAAATTAAAGGGGCTTCCCGCTACATATGCCGCAGATGATGAGGCGCAGACGCTTGAGGTGTTCTGCTACGATCCGCACAGCGGTCTTGATATTACGCTTATGTACAGCGTATTCCCGAAATTTGACGTTATTACAAGAAGCGTAAAGGTCGAAAACAACGGTCTTGCCGCTATCGACCTGCGCCGTATCATATCAATGAGCCTTGATCTTGACAGAATGGACTACGATATGATAACACTGCACGGAACATGGGCAAGAGAACGCCATGTACAGCGTTTTCCTATACGTTTCGGCAAGCAGTCTATTGATTCCAACAGAGGTGCTACAAGCCACGCTCACAACAACTTCTTTGCGCTGTGCGACCACACCGCAACAGAGGACTTCGGCGAAGCATACGGCTTTGCTCTGGTGTATTCGGGTTCGTTCCTCGGAATGGTAGAGGTAGGTCAGTATGAAAAGACAAGGGCGCTTCTCGGTATAAATCCGTATGACTTCTCGTGGCACTTAGAGCCGGGAGAGGATTTTCAGGCACCGGAGGTCATCATGACCTATTCCGGCGAGGGCTTAGGTCAGATGTCGAGAAATTTCCACGATGTAATAAGGAACAACCTTATCAGAGGAAAATGGAAGGATATGCGCCGTCCTATACTTATTAATAACTGGGAAGCGACCTATTTCAACTTTGACACGGACAAGCTCCTTGATATAGCAAGAGAGGCTAAGAAAGCCGGAATTGAGATGCTCGTCATGGACGACGGCTGGTTCGGTCACAGAAACGATGATAAATCTTCCCTCGGCGACTGGTTTGTGAACGAGGACAAGATAAAAGGCGGTCTTAAGCACCTTGTAGACGAGGTAAACAAGATAGGTCTTAAGTTCGGTATATGGTTCGAGCCTGAGATGATAAGCCCTGACAGCAAGCTGTATGCGGAGCATCAGGACTGGTGCATACACATTCCCGGCAGACACCGCACAACTGTAAGAAGTCAGCTTGTACTTGATTTTTCAAGAAAAGAAGTGCGTGACTATATCTATGAGCAGATGAAGGCTATCCTTTCAAGCGCAAACATAGAATATGTAAAGTGGGATATGAACAGACAGCTCAGCGAGGTCGGCAACGAGGTATTCCCTCCCGAAAGACAGCGTGAGATATGGCACAGATATGTCCTCGGCGTATATGAAATGCAGGAAAGACTGCTGACAGACTTCCCTGATCTGCTCCTTGAAAACTGTGCGGGCGGCGGTTCACGCTTTGACGCAGGTATGCTCTACTACTCTCCTCAGATATGGACAAGCGATGATACCGACGCTATAGAAAGGCTCAAGATACAGTACGGCACATCTATGTGCTATCCCTGCTCCTGCTTCGGCGCTCACGTTTCGGACAGCCCGAACCACTGTGTAGGCAGAATCACTCCGTTTGAAACGAGAGGGCACGTTGCGATGTCGGGTACGTTCGGCTATGAGCTTGACGTTACGAAGATCTCGGACGATGACAAGTATGCGATAAAGGAACAGATAGAAGAATTCAACAAGTACAATCCGCTTGTGAGAACGGGCGATTATTACAGAATCGGCGATCCGTTCGCAAACGACCGCTTTGACGCATGGCAGTTTGTCGCAAAGGACAAGAGCGAAACGCTCCTTGAATATGTACAGGTCCTCAAGGAGCCGAGCGTGTTCCTGCACAGAGTAAAGCTGAAGGGGCTTGAAAAGGGTTGTTATTACAGGCACGAGCAGACGGGAAGGGTTTATTCGGCAGAGCTTCTGATGAACAGCGGATTTGACATTCCGTCGTTGTGGGGGGATTTCAGGTCGTTTATTGCACATTTTGTAAGGGTGAAGTGAGATATGCAGGGTGTTTTCCCTGCTGTAAAGGTGAAATATTATGAAAAAACTCGGTGTTATACGGCTATTTATCTGCCTTGCGGCGATAATAACAGAGCTTTTGCCGCTCGGCGCAGTGCTTAAGTACGGATTGATGTCCGACAACGGTCATTTGATTTTCAGATTTGAAAATTACTCGTATTTCGATGTCACGCCGTTCGGATACGCAATGTTCCACTATATGATATGCGCTGTGACAACTACTATTACGGCTATGCTTTCTCTGCTGTGGATATTCTTCGGGAAGAAACGGCAGACGCCGATCACGGTGCTTTCCGCCATTGCTCTTGTGATGTCGGCTGTACCGTACATTATAATGACGTTCAACGTTTTTACCGTGATAATATCCGCATTGCTTGCGGCGGTGCTGGTAATATCGGTTGTAATGCAGATAAAGCACGAATAGAAAGGACTTATGTTATGGCACGTTCATCCAACCAGAAGCAGAAAATTCTTTATATCGAAAAAATGTTCCGTGAGGAATCGGACGAGCTTCACGCTCTGACGGTTGCCGGAATACAGGAAAAGCTGGAAAGGCTCGGAATAACGGCGGAACGCAAGGCGCTCTACTCCGACATTGAAACGCTCCGTGACATTCTCGGAATGGATATATGCTCGGATAAGAACGGAACGTATTATCTTGCCTCCCGTGATTTTGAGTTTGAGGAATTACAGCTGCTTGCGGACGCTGTAGCCTGCTCGAAATTCATTTCAGAAGAAAAATCAAGGGCGCTTATCGGCAAGATCGCCCACCTTACAAGCAACTTCCGTGCAAATGAGCTTCAGCGGAGCGTTATTGTCGCAAACCGTGTAAAGACCGTAAACAAGAAGATATACTACAGCATAAACAAGATACACGAAGCCATTGAAAACGGCAGGAAGATAACCTTCCACTACTTCAACTACGATATAAAAAAGAGAAAGATTTTCAGAAATGCGGACGGACGTTATACTATGTCGCCGTATCATCTTGCGTGGGAGGACGAAAACTACTACTGCATAGGCTTTTACGAAAAATACAACTCGGTTTCAAACTTCAGGGTTGACCGTATGGAAGACGTTGAGGTGTCAGATGAGCCTGCGATAATCTCGGAGGACTTCAACCTTGCGGAATATACACGGAAAATATTCGGTATGTTCGCAGGCAAGGAAACGATAAGAATAAAGCTGAGATTCGACAACTCGCTCACAAGCGTTGTTATGGATAAATTCGGGTCGGATATAACCATGCACAAGCTGGACGAGAATAACTTCTATATATCAAAGGATATAAACGTAAGCCCGACCTTTTACGGCTGGCTGTTCCAGCTGGGTGTAAAGGCGGAAATAATCGAGCCGTTGTCGGCAAGAAACGACTTTGTCGCTTTTATCGACAGCCTCAGAGAAATGTATTGATCCGAAAGGCTGTGATAACATTGTCAGCGACAATCAAAGCGTTTTTTAAAAAGCTGCCGAAATGGCTGTATTATGCCATTCCTGCGTTCCTGCTGTCGCTTGCTCTCACACTGCTTGCGAAGAACACGGCAGACTTTGCGCAGTGGTACAGCACAACGATATACCCGTTTTTTGTGGGTACTGTAGGACGAATCTCGTCCGTACTGTCCTTTTCGCTGTGCGAGATACTGCTTTATGCGGTTATCATACTTGCCGCTATCGGCGTTGTCTTTACCGTGATACGCTTTGTAAAGGGCAAGGGCAAGCGGAAAAAGCTGTTGATGAGGGTGCTTGCGGTCGTGGTGTGCTTTGCGGTAAGCGTGTTTATGGTGTTTACGCTTTTCTGCGGAATAAACTATAACCGTTTTACATTTTCCGAGGTTAGCGGATTTACCGTTGAAACATATACGGCGCAGGAGCTTGCGGATCTTTGCGTGTATATTCTGAAGAATGCAAACGACGCTGCCGGAAAAATAGAAACGGACGAAACGCTGACGGTATCGCTTGACGGTAAAATCAATCTCGATGAAGAATGTAAAAAGGCAATGAACCGGCTCGGCGAAAGGTATGACAGCCTGTCGGGGTTTTATCCGGACGCAAAGGCTGTAATTGCGTCAGAGGGTATGTCTTATATGAAAATACTCGGTATGTATGCGCCGTTTACCATAGAGGCAAATTATAACGCAAATGCGCCGGACTTTGCGAAACCGTTCACGGTGTGTCATGAACTGTCGCACCTGAAGGGCTTTATGCGTGAGGACGAGGCGAACTTCATCGCTTATCTCGCCTGCACAGGCTCGGATAACGTGTATCTGCAATATGCGGGGTGGGTATATGCTCTTATCTATGCCGCAAATGCGCTTTATTCAGCGGCAGGGGCAGAAATATACAGCGAGCTTATGAGCTATGCGGACAACAGGATAAAGGCAGAGCTTAAAGCAAACAGCAAATACTGGAAGAAATACGAAACGCCGGTCGCTGCTGTCGCCACAACGGTGAACGATACCTATCTTAAGTCGCAGGGGCAGACGGACGGCAAGAAGTCTTACGGCAGATTCGTGGATCTGATGATAAGCTACGAAAAAATGCAGGCAAGTGAATAAAACGCTGTGGAGCGTTATCAGACTGTCGATAAACCTATATAATTTTTGAAAATGGGGTTTGGGGCGCAGCCCCAAGCGGGGTGAGGGCGGCAGCCCCACATCAGCCCCTTTCCGGGGGAAAGGGGTTTGGGGTTAGGGATAGTGAAATTTCACTATTCTTAAAAAAACAGACTTTTTCTACAAGCTGAAAACGCTGTACAGCGTTATAAATATAATTATCATTTGTTCCCGACCGTTACGCAAAGCTGAGGTAAGCACCTTGTTTTCACAAGGTCGGAATTTGAGGCGGCACATTGCCGTTGATTGTATATTAAGGCAGTAACATTTGTTCCCGACCGTTATGCAAAGCTGAGGTAAGTGCCTTGTTTTCACAAGGTCGGAGTTGTCAGCGGCGACCCGCCGCAGGTCGGAATTTGAGGCGGCACATTGCCGTTGATAGTTTATAAAGGCAGTAACATTTATTCCCGACCGTTATGCAAAGCTGAGATAAGCACCCTGCTTTCACAAGGTCGGAATTTGAGGCGGCACATTGCCGCAGGTCGGAGTTTGGGGCGGCACATTGCCGCAGGAGATTTTATGGCAAATAAGAAATTGTACAAGAAAGAAAGGTTTTCGGGTTGTATTGTAGGTGCCGCCGCAGGCGACGCTCTCGGTTCTCCCGTAAAGACATTGACAATAAGCCAGATCAAGGATCTGTACGGCAAAAAGGGCATACTTAAGCTAAGTCCAGAGAAGCGACAGAAAACCGCCCGTATATCAGACGAGACACAGATGATGCTGTTTACGGCACACGGTATACTGTGGGCTGATGCGGCAGGGCTGAGAACGGGAGAAGCGAACTGTGCGGATTATGTTTTCCTTGCGCTTCAGCAGTGGCTTTATTCGCAGACAGGCGGTACTTCTTCAATCGACCTGCAGTGGATACTTGACGACAATGAAACCGGTTTTCCGTGCGATCTGCTCGGAATATCCGCATTCTGCAAGAAGCGTAATCCCACGAAACAGCTTGTACAGACGCTTGCAGGGATAAAATCCGAAAACGACTACGGCAGGAAGCGCCGTCCGATAAATCAGAACAAGCTGTTTGACTGTCTGCCGAGAGCGATTCCTGCGGGGCTGTATTTTTACAGCGACCCGGAGCTTGCTTTCTCGGTAGGCTGTGACCTTGCCGCAATTACACATTCGCACCCGACAGGATACCTTGCAACAGGCTGTCTTTCTGCCATTATCGCATTTATCTGCAAGGGAAATACCATTGAACGCTCGGTACTGAACACGATGAAGATACTCAAGGAGCATGACGGCTTTGAGGAGTGCTTTGCGGCGCTCGACAAGGCTCTTTCACTGCTTGACGAGGAAACCTCGCCGCTGACCGATGTAGCGGAGCTTGGAAACGGCAGTACGGCGGACTCTGCGCTTGCCATAGGCGTATACTGCGCCTGCGTGCATTATGACTATCTCAGTGCGGTACAGCTTGCCGCAAATCAGGACGGTATAAGCGATATATGCGCATTTATAGCGGGTGCGCTGAAAGGCGCACTGCTCGGATATTCGGAGATTCCGTCTGGATTTGTGAAAAAACTGCAGTTTGCGGAGCTGATAAAAGACTATGCGGGAAGGATGACAAAAGCCGCTCCAAAAGGTTTTATGAAAAAATAAGGAAGCGATTATAAAAGAATGGTCACGGATATGACTAGCGGCAGGACCTTTTCCGTTCTGCTGAAATTCTCTCTGCCGATGCTGCTCAGCGTTGCATTTCAACAGCTTTATAACATTGTTGACAGCGTTATTGCAGGCAACTTTGTAAGCGATATGGCGCTGGGTGCAATAGGCGCAAGTTACCCCGTCACAATGATATTCATGGCAGTGGCAACAGGCGGAAGCGTCGGTGCGTCGGTCGTTGTAGCACGACTTTTCGGTTCAAAGAACTATACATATATGAAAACGGCGATAAACACGGCGCTGGTTTCGTTTGCGGCAATCGCCGGAGTGCTTACCGTGATAGGCTGTGCCTTATGTTCACCGATGCTGACATTGCTCGGCACACCGGATGATATATTTGCGGACAGTGATATTTATCTGAGGGTATATGTACTCGGACTGCTGTTTCTGTTTATCTATAACGCCTGCAACGGTATATTCACCGCCCTCGGCGACTCGAAAACACCGTTGTTTTTCCTTATAGCATCTTCACTCGGAAATATCGGGCTTGACCTGCTGTTTGTAATAGTATTTCAGATGGGCGTCGCAGGCGTTGCATGGGCTACATTCGCCGCTCAGGGTGCGGCAGGTATTGCGGCGTTCTTCGTACTTTTAAGACGTGTCGGAAAGATACAGTCGGATACTCCCGAAAAGCCTAAAATATTCTCTTCTGACGCACTCAAGCAGATAAGCCGTATTTCCGTTCCGTCAATATTACAGAGCAGTTTTGTATCGGTAGGAAATCTGTTCGTACAGAGTCTGGTAAACAGCTTCGGTTCATCGGTAATAGGCGGTTATGCGTCTGCTATCAAGCTGAATACTTTCGCAATAACCTGTTTCTCAACGCTTTCAAACAGCGTGTCGAGCTTCTGCGCTCAGAACATAGGCGCAGACAAGACCGACCGTATTAAAACGGGTGTGAAGTCGGGTATGCTGATGTGTCTTGTTATAGCGATACCTTTTGTAGTGTGCTTCCTGCTTTTCGGCGGAACGCTTGTAAACCTGTTTGCGACACAAGCAAATGCGGAGATTATAGCAACAGGCAGTAAGTTTCTGACTATCGTTTCCCCGTTCTATTTCTTTGTCTGCATAAAGATAGTAATTGACGGCGGTGTAAGAGGCTGCGGCGTTATGACGCCGTTTATGATAAGCACCTGTCTTGACCTTGCATTGCGTGTTATTTTCGCCTATATTCTCTCTCCGTTCTTCGGCTCGGACGGAATATGGCTGTCGTGGCCCGTAGGCTGGGTGCTTGCGCTGGTTGTAGATCTGTTCTTCTACAATTACTACATAAGAAAAGGCAAAGCCTTTACGGCGAGTGGCGGCGAGTCGCCACAAACTGTTCGCCGTTCTGACGATCAGCGATCGGCTTAAACTCCGTTACCGGCGGACAGCACACTTTAATTTTACATTAATTTATATCAAAGTCCGTTGTCCGAAAAGACGGCGGACTTTTTGTATAATGAATGATGAATAATTGTGGTGACCGCCGTTGGCAGAGAATCGTGTTTTCCGTCACTGTGACTAAGTGATTGTTAACGGAGGTGTCTGAGAAACGGAAAGGGTGCGGTAGAAAAGCAATCACTCCGGTAGTCGCCCGAATTTTATCGGGCGACAGCACCTCACCTTTGACAAGGGAGGCAAGGATATAGTGCTTTTCGAAGTATAGTGCGGTTTTGGAAGGGTTGGTGCAACGATCCCTCAGTCTTGCGACAGATAA
>OMCH01000938.1_pt1 | contig 12611 bp, 7 predicted proteins | sample 1674341 | NCBI WGS metagenome assembly OMCH01 (sample SAMEA103958164, study PRJEB25191) | human gut metagenome | biome: human-associated habitat [ENVO:00009003]; feature: intestine environment [ENVO:2100002]; material: feces | place: Germany | collected 2013/2015
CGTTGACGGACTGTCCGCCGACGATCTGCCGCGCGACGACCATCTCCACGCCGATGTCCTCGGGCCGGAGGTTGGCGATGTCGAGCGTCACGGCGAACTGGTACTTCTCGCCGACGCAGACGGCCTCCTTGTCGATCTTCACGCGCTGCACGTCGACGATGCACACCTGGTCCCATGCGGCGGAGACCTTGAGCTTCCAGGCCGCGATCTCGCGGGCCATGCGGTAGGCCTCGGCGCTCATCTCGCGTTTGCGCGCGGCGAGCTTGTCGTAGAACCGGTTCTCGTAGTCGGTCAGCATGCGGTTGGTCGTGAAGTTCGAGGCGATGTCCGCCACGCACCTCTTCACCGACGAAACCCACTCGTGCGGGATGCCGTCCGTGTCGCGGGCGTAGTATTTCGGGGCGATCTGCTCCTCGATGGTGTTGTAGATCATCTCGGCGTCGAGTTCGTCCTGGTAGTGCTGGTCGGCGAAGGTGCGCTCCATCGGAAGCATCCATCCGGCGCCCTCCTTGTAGCCCTCGACCCACCAGCCGTCGAGCACCGAGAATTGCAGCACGCCGTTCATGACGCACTTCTCTCCCGACGTACCCGACGCTTCGAGCGGGCGGGTCGGCGTGTTGAGCCACACGTCTACGCCCTGTACCATTTTTCGCGCCAATTCCATGTCGTAGTTTTGCAGGAAGAGAATTTTCCCGACGAATTGCGGCATGGCCGCCACCTCGACGATGCGTTTGATGAGATCCTGCCCCGGCTTGTCGTTGGGGTGCGCCTTGCCCGCGAAGATGAACTGCACGGGCCGCTCCTTGTTGTTGACGATCGCCGACAGGCGGTCGAGGTTCGTGAAGAGCAGGTAGGCGCGCTTGTAGGTGGCGAAGCGGCGTGCGAAGCCGATCGTCAGTACGTCGGGTTTGATCCCTTCGACGATCTGCACCATCTGGCGCGGCGAGTCGATGCGCACCTGGGCGGGGTCGCTGTACCGTTTACGGATATGATCCACCAGCTTGCGTTTGAGGAAAATGCGCTCCTGCCAAAGTTCGGCGGCGGGGATGTCGTGCACCTTCTGCCAGGCGGGGATGTCGTAGTCGTGCCCCGAAAACCCTTCGGGGAAGTAGCGCATGTAGAGCCGCCGCAGATTGGAGGCGCACCACGTGGGGAAGTGTACGCCGTTGGTGACGTAACCGATGTGCAGCTCGTTCTTGAAGTAGCCCGGCCACATGTTGCCCAGGATCTCCTTCGAGACCTCGCCGTGGAGCCACGAAACGCCGTTGACCTCCTGCGAGAGGTTGCAGGCCAGCACCGACATCGAGAAGCGCTCTTCGGGGTCGTTGGGGTTGGTCTTGCCCAGGTTGATGTACTGCTCCCAGGTGATGCCCAGCACGTCGGGGTAGTGCGACATGTACTGGCGGATCATCGACTCGGGGAATGCGTCGTGGCCTGCGGGCACGGGGGTGTGCGTCGTGAAGAGCGACGACGAGCGCACCACCTCCAGCGCCTCGGAGAACGAGAGCTTGCGGTGGTTCACCAGATCGCGGATGCGCTCGACGCCGGTGAATGCGGCGTGGCCCTCGTTGCAGTGGAACACGTCGTGCTTGATGCCCAGTGCGCGCAGTGCGCGGATACCGCCGATCCCGAGCAGGATTTCCTGCTTGAGGCGGTTCTCCCAGTCGCCGCCGTAGAGGTAGTGGGTGATCTGGCGGTCTTCCTCGAGGTTGGCCTCGAAATCCGTGTCGAGCAGGTAGAGATCCGTGCGGCCGACCTGGCATTTCCAGACGCGCGCCGAAAGCGTACGCCCCGGGAAGGCGATGGTGACCGTCAGCCAGTTGCCGGCTTCGTCGCGCACGGGCGAGATCGGGAGTTTATAGAAATTCTGTGCCTCGTAGGTCGCCTCCTGCGCCCCCTGTGCCGAAAGGCGCTGCGTGAAGTAGCCGTACCGGTAAAGCAGGCCCACGGCTGCCATCGGGACGTTCTTGTCCGAGGCCTCCTTGAGGTAGTCTCCCGCGAGTATGCCCAGGCCGCCCGAGTAGATCTTGAGCGACGAGTGCAGGCCGTATTCCATCGAAAAATACGAAATCGTGGGGGTCTTCGGGTCGGGTTTTTCGTTCATATAGTCGCGGAACTGCGCATATACGGCGTCGAGCTGCCCGAGGAAGGCCTCGTCGCGTTCGAGCCCCTTCATGCGTTCCACGCTCAGTTTGTCGAGGAAAGCGATCGGGTTGCGCTCGCATTCGGCCCAGAGTGCCGGGTCGATGCCTTCGAACAGGTCGCGGGGCCCGGGGTTCCAGCACCACCAGAGGTTGCGCGAAAGTTCTTCCAGGGCATGCAGGCGCTTGGGCAGGGTCTTGTCGACCATCATGCGGTTCCAGTTGGGCTTCTCGGCGAAGAGCTGCTGGCGTACGAAATTGATCTGTTCGTTGCGGGCGTTGCTCTCGTCGAGCACGGCGCGGTTGGTACGGATCACCGAACTTTCGACAGCCTCGGAGTAGGCCTGTTCGTAGGCGGCGAAAAGGTGCTCCCAGAGCGCAGTTTCCGATATCTCGTAGGCCGAAACGCGCATCTCGGAGACATGTTTCTCGTCCAGCGCGCTGAAGCGCAGCAGCGAGTCGGCGATCTTCTCCTCGACCTCCTTGTCGTTGTAGTCGTCGCGGCGGATGACCTCCACGCCCAGGTGCTCGCGCTGCTTGTCGACCCACAGCCCGAACCCTGCGAGGGTCGTGGTGATGGTCGGCACCGAGAATGCCACCGATTCGAGCGGCGTATAGCCCCACGGTTCGTAGTAGGAGGGGAATACCGTGATGTCCATACCGACGAGCAGTTCGTAGTAATCCTTGTTGAAGATGCCGTCGGCCTTGTTCAGGTAGGTCGGCACGAAGATCACCTTCACCTTCGAATCGTCGGTCGTGAGGATGCTGCCGTTCAGGGCGTTCACGATCGGGTCGCTGTTCTGGTATTCGAGGTAATGGGTCGAATACTTGTATTGTCCGCCGTCGATCGGGCTGGCCGGGTCGGCCAGGTGTGCCTGCAAGTCCGCACGCGGGCCGCGGTTGGCGGCCGGAACGGTGACATAGGCCAGGACTTCGCGTTTGAGACGGTCGGAGGCGGCCAGCTTTTTGAGCGACTCGATGAATACGTCGAGCCCCTTGTTGCGGAATTCGTAGCGGCCGCTGGTGCCGACGATCAGCGGTTCCTTCCGGAACTTGTGCCCGAGGCAGGCTTCGGCTACCGAGATCATCGCCGTGCGGGCTTCGGCACGTTTGGCGTCGTACTCCTCGCCCGTCCATACGAAGTCGTTTTCGAACCCGTTGGGGGTGATGCCGTCCGGTTCACGCCCCAGCAGGTATTTGCATTCGTTGGCCGTGATGTCGCTGACCGTGAGGAAGGCGTCGTGGTACGTGGCGGCCATCTTCTCGATCGAGTGTTTGGCCACGACGTTGAACTGCCGGGCCAGTTCGTCGGCATTGAATTTCGCCAGGTCGTTGTAGAGCGGCAGGCCGTTGCCGGCGATGCAGCGCCCCATGACCGTGGCGTGCGTCGTGAAGAGCGTGGCCACATAGGGGGCGTGTTTGCGCAGGTGGAGTCCGCCTGCGGCGGTCATCCACTCGTGGAAATGCGCGGCGATCTTGTCCGTCGCGTTACAGAAGTTGTCGACATACGAGGCGATGACCATGCCCGCGGCATAGCCGAAGAGCACGGGCTCGATGTAGTCCCACTGTCCCGAGAGCGAATCCACGTGGTACGTCTCCCAGAGTTTCTTGAGTATTTCGTCTTTGCGGGGGATCAGCGAAGTAAAGTCCACCAGGATCACCGTCGGCTCGCCCTTGATCTTCCAGTGTCCCACGCGGATCCGGAGGCCGTCGCTGTATACGCTCTGGCGCCATGCCTTCAGCATGTCGGGGTCTTCCTCGAATTCGGGGTTCGCCCCCTCGTGCTGGAGGTCGGGCCCGATGAGGATATAGCGGTCGGCGAATTTACGGGTTACGGTCTGTGCTTTGGTCGAGATGACGGTATGGATGCCGCCGACCTTATTGCAGACCTCCCAGCTCACCTCGAAAAGGTAGTCGGGAGTCAGTTTTGCATTACTCATATTTGTCGTGCTTGTTTGTAATTTACTCGATGAATCGGTTGAAAACCGCTGCAAAGGTAATACTTATATTTATATAAAACAACCTTGTTCGATTAATTAGTAAAAATATTTAATAATAACTTAACATTTCTGTTTCACATCGTTGCATGTCGTGTTATGTTTCGAAAAGTGCCCCGATCACGGCATCCGAAATCAGGAATTTTTCCGGCGGGAGGGCCATCCGCCCCCGGGCTATGCGGAGCGTACCCGAACGGAGGAACGGTGCTGCCTCTTCCTGCATCCGCGCCAGCCGTTTTGCTCCGAAACGTGCCGCGGCCTCTTCCAGATCGATCCCCTCGACCGTCCGGAGCGCCGTCATGACATATTCGTTGAACCGGTCGCGTCGGGTCAGCACTTCCTTCCCGGCGGGAGCGCCTGCTATGTATTTTTCCACTGAACTGGCGTTCCAGTGCCTTTCTTCGCCGTCGAACGAGTGGGCTGCGGGCCCGATGCCGAGGTATTTCGTCCCATGCCAGTAGGAGGCGTTGTGACGGGCTCGAAATCCCGGCAGGGCATAGTTCGAAACCTCGTAATGCTCGAATCCGGCGGCCGTAAGCGTATCGTGCACCGTGAGGAACTCCTCCTCGCTGACCTCTTCGTCCACGGCGCGGAACTCGCCCCGTGCCGCACGGCGGCCGAAGGCCGTATCGGGTTCGATGGTCAAATGGTATGCCGAAATGTGCTGTACGCCGAGCGACAGCATTCCGTCGAGCGATCTTTTCAGCGAATCCCCGCCGAAGCCGGGAATGCCGAAGATCAGGTCGGCGGTGATGTTCCCGAACCCGGCGCGTTGTGCCGCCCGCACCGCACCGATGGCCTGTGCCGCCGTATGGCGGCGGTTCATCAGCTTCAGGCACCCGTCGTCGAACGACTGGATGCCGATCGACAGCCGGTCTATGCCCGCTTCGCGCAGCCCGTCGAGGTAATTTTCCGTCAGGTCGTCGGGGTTGGCCTCGAGGGTGGTTTCCGTGGTGCCGGAGCAGTCGAACAGCAGCGCGGCATGATCCAGCAGTCCTTTCAGCGCGGCGGGTGCGTAGAGCGAAGGCGTGCCGCCGCCGAAATAGCGGGTCGTGACCGCTTCGCCGCGCAGGTAATCCTGCCGTTCGTCCAGTTCGCGGTGCATGGCGGCTGTCACGCCGTCCATCTGCTCCAGCCGGGCGCTCTTGTAGAAGTCGCAGTAGGCGCAGATGCGTTTGCAGAACGGTATGTGGAAATAGAGTCCGGCCATGGCCTATCCGAGTTTTCGGGGAGCAGGAGTTTCCGCCGGTTCGGCGGCGAGCGCCTTTATCGCCTTTACGGTTTTCCGTCCGTATCTGTTGAACGTAAATATTCCCCCTGCGATGTTATACCACGGATCGTAGACCAGAGCCCACCGGATTTCATCGTTTCTCCAGCTCAAGATCAGCAAGTCGCAGTCCAGATAGGGGATGCCCTTTCGGTTTGTGGCCTGCAAATAACGCTGATTGTCGTATTCGATCCTCCATCCCTCGTCGGACAGCAGTTTCCGGATCTGATCTTTCAGTCCGTCGGGTTGCCCGGAGAGCGGGATACTCTTGAACTTCAGTTTCCTGCGTTGTAACACATGGAGAGCAAAGCCCGCGCCGAACAGCAGGAGCGCGGCCAGCCAATACCGATCCCGAAATCCCTGAATGAGGTCGCGGATAAAATAACAGGAAAAGAATATCCCGGAAATAATTAACAGGATGGAGAAACAATGGTAGTTTACCCATTCGATCGAAAACGGTTTCAGGCAGATCCTGTCGTGGCGTATTTTTATCGGGCGCATTATAATGATAACGATGTTTTGTATAAGGGCTGATTAATCAAAGATAGGAAAAATTCCCGGATGTCGTCCCTTTCCGCCCCGGTTTTTTCGGTGCCCGTGCGTCGGGTCTGGCTGCCGGATCGGATTTACGGAAAATACCTCCGGTTTCCTGATTTCGATGCGGTTGCTCCGGAAGCGCCCTCTCCCGTCATTGTTTTTGTCCGGGCGGCGTTCCGTCGGGCGGGAGTGCCGTGCGCCGTCGATGGGCATTTCGACCGAAGTGCGGCCTGTGCGTCCGCCTCGAATTCCATCCTGCGGAGCCCCGGTGCGGATTGCGGCCGTATGTTTGCAGCAGGATATGGAGCCGGGTTTTCCTGCGGCTTTGGGGGATACGATAGCTGCTTATAAATGAATCATATACAGGCATCGGGAAAAATAATGGATATTTTTTGCTTTTTTCACTGTTAGTTTTTTCACAAGTGTAAAAGTTTTTCTACCTTTGTGCGGTTAAAGTCCGGTCTTGCGGATTTTCGACGTTAGGTTAATCAAGGATTTGATGTTTTATTAAAATAACAATTATTATGGACAAAATGGATTTGAAAAAGTACGGGATCACGGGTGTGACCGAGATCGTGTACAATCCGTCGTACGACGAACTTTTCCGCGAGGAGACCAAGAAGGGGCTCCGCGGTTTCGAAAAAGGCCAGCTGACCGAGACCGGTGCCGTGAACGTGATGACCGGCGTTTATACCGGCCGTTCGCCCAAGGACAAGTTCTTCGTAATGGACGAGACCACCAAGGATACGATCTGGTGGACTTCCGATGAATATAAGAACGACAACAAGCCTGTTACGAAGGCTGCCTGGAAGGAGCTGAAGAAACTCGCTACCCAGGAGTTGTCGGGCAAGAAACTCTATGTCGTGGACACTTTCTGCGGCGCCAACGAGAATTCGCGCCTCAAGATCCGTTTCATCATGGAGGTCGCATGGCAGGCCCATTTCGTAAAGAACATGTTCATCCGTCCGACCGACGCCGAACTGGAGAAATACGGCGAGCCCGATTTCGTGGTGCTCAACGCTTCGAAGGCCAAGGTCAAGAACTATAAGAAACTCGGCCTGAACTCCGAGACGGCCGTCGTTTTCAACCTCACCGAGAAAATGCAGGTTATCCTCAACACCTGGTACGGCGGCGAGATGAAGAAGGGTATGTTCTCCTACATGAACTACCTGCTTCCGCTCAAGGGCATGGCTTCGATGCACTGCTCGGCCAACACCAATGCCAAGGGCGAGACCGCTATCTTCTTCGGCCTGTCGGGCACCGGCAAGACCACGCTTTCGACCGACCCGAAGCGTGAGCTGATCGGCGACGACGAGCACGGCTGGGACGACGACGGCGTATTCAACTTCGAGGGTGGCTGCTACGCCAAGGTCATCAACCTCTCGCAGGAGAACGAGCCCGACATCTGGAACGCCATCCGCCGCAACGCGCTGCTGGAGAACGTGACGGTAGACAAGAAGGGCAAGATCGACTATGCCGACAAGTCGGTAACCGAGAACACCCGCGTTTCGTACCCGATCTTCCACATCGAGAATATCGTGAAACCCGTATCGAAAGCCCCGGCTGCCAAGAAGGTGATCTTCCTTTCGGCCGACGCATTCGGCGTGCTGCCCCCGGTTTCGATTCTCAACTCCGAGCAGACCAAGTACTACTTCCTGTCGGGCTTCACCGCCAAGCTGGCGGGTACCGAGCGCGGTATCACCGAGCCGACTCCGACTTTCTCGGCTTGCTTCGGCGCGGCATTCCTTTCGCTGCACCCCACCAAGTACGGTGAGGAGCTGGTGAAGAAGATGAAGAAGGCCGGTGCCAAGGCATACCTGGTGAACACGGGCTGGAACGGTACCGGCAAACGTATCTCGATCAAGGATACGCGCGGTATTATCGACGCCATCCTCGACGGTTCGATCGACAAGGCTCCGACCAAGACGCTGCCTATCTTCGACTTCACGATCCCGACGGAGCTGCCGGGCGTAGATCCCAAGATCCTCGACCCGCGCGATACCTACAAGAACGCCAAGGATTGGGACGTCAAGGCCGAAGACCTCGCCAACCGCTTCGTGAAGAATTTCGTGAAGTTCACGGGTAACGAAGAGGGTAAGAAGCTCGTAGCCGCCGGCCCGAAAGTGAAATAATCTCTGAATAAAGTTTTGAATGGTAGAACCCCGCGCCGGAAGGTGCGGGGTTCTTTATTTTGCGGCATTGCGTATGCTGCGATGGGAGGGGGCTTCCGTATGCCGCGGTGCGGCTCGGGGCTGCTTACGGTGATTTCCGGTCGCCGCCTGCCGCGATTCCGGGTTGCGGCCTGGTCGGGCGGGCTTGTTGCGGGTGTGCCTCGGAAGGGCCCGCTGCAATTTACCCCGGGTTTAGGTTCCCGGGCCGGCCGCTGTTTCCGGTTGCCCGCATTCCGGGAGTACTGCTCCCTTTGGTTCCGGAGTTGCGGACTTTCCGTGCATGGCTGCCTACCGCAGTCCGCAACTGCTGTTTAGCGCACGTCCGCTGTCCGCTGTTTGTTGCGGGGCGTGAAGATACGATACCCGATCGAGACGCCGATCTTGTTGGGATACCACTCCGAAGAGCCGTTGAACGGGTCGGGGTGTTCGGGTTGTACGGGGCGGTGGGGGTACATGTCGACCTGGCCGTCGAAACTGTACCCGTTGTAATGGCTGTCCATCCATGCCCAACCTAGGAAAGCGTCGAGCAGCCAGCGTTTCCCGAACTGGTATTCATAACCCACGCAGAGGCCGATCATCATGCCGTATCCTTTGCAGTAACGATCTTCGAATTTCAGTTTCCACCCTTCGATGTAAGGTTTCGACATGTCGAAGGCCATCATGCCGATGTTTGCCCCCAGATACCAGCCCCGGTTATGCTCCTTGAAATAGCGGCGGTATTCGCCCATGAAGATGGCGAAGAGCATGTGCTTTTCGTTGATCGACTTCCATGGCGAGATGACGATGTCGGTCTGTAAGGTCGATTTGGGCGAGATGGCGAACTCCACGGCGGGATTCACCACGCCCACCAGAGCATAGGGGACATTGAGCTTGACATATCCCTGCGGGGATGCCTGCTGCGTGCAGAACAACGCGAACAGGAATGCCGGGATGCAAAGCCCGAAGCGGATGTTTTTCATAGGCGGATCGTTACAACGGACAAAGATATGAAAAAATCCGGCCAACATACTGTGCTGGCCGGATTTTAACTATGTGCTGGACGGATTTATACCGTCATGATCTCCTTCTCCTTCTTTTGGAGCGCCTCGTCGAGGGTCTTGGTGAATTTCTCCAGCAATTTCTGGGCCTGTGTTTCGCCGTCCTTCGACTCGTCCTCGGGCATACCCTCTTTCTGGGCTTTCTTGAATGCCTCGACTGCGTCGCGGCGGGCATTGCGCAGGCTGATGCGGGCGGTTTCTGCCTCGTTGCGGATTTGTTTCACCAACTCCCTGCGGCGCTCCTCGGTCAGGGGCGGGATCGACAGGCGGATCTGCTCGCCGTTGTTCGAAGGCGTCAGCCCGATGTTCGAGTCGATGATGGCCTTTTCGATCGCACGCAGCATGTTCTTGTCCCACGGCTGGATCAGGATCGTCTTGGCGTCGGGTACGGTGACGCTGGCGGCGCCCGATATGGGCACCTGCGAGCCGAAATAATCGACCATTACGCCGTTCAGGGCATTGGGCGACGCTTTTCCTGCGCGCACGTTCAAAAGTTCCTCTTCGAGGTGGTCGATGGCCTTCTGCATACGGCCGGAGGCATCGTTGAGAATCGTCTTGGTATCCATATTATTCGAGTGTTTTTTCGATGGTTTTGATCATTTCGTCGAACTCTTCGGCGTCGTAGCCCACGGTTGCCAGCATGACTTTACCATCGGCGCCGATCAGGAAATTCCGCGGGATGTAATTCGAGGCATAACGGTCGTAAATGGCCTGCGAGGGGTCGAGGCCCATCGGGAACGTATAGCCCATCTTTTCGCGGAACGCCGCCACGTCCTCCCGCTTTTCGCCGCGCGATATGGGCAGGAATACGAAGTTGCGGCCGGCGAAACGGTCGATGATGTCCTTCTGCACGCGGGTCAGTTCCTGCCGGCAGGGCGGGCACCAAGTGGCCCAAAAGTTCAGTAACACGACTTTGCCTTTGAGTTCTGCGAGGGAGGTTTTTGTGCCGTCGAACATCTCCACGGTGAAGTCGGGGGCTTTGTCGCCGGCCTTCACGAGCGTCGTCGATTCGACGTCGCCTGCCTTTTTGCTGCTGTTGCCGCCGCATGAAGGCAGCAGCAGGATGACGGCGATGATCGCGGCGATCAGCGCCAGCATCACCCACAGCGATTTGTTGCTTTTCTTGGTTGCCATAGTCTTACAGTTTTACCAGCGTTCCGATCTTCTCCCCGGCAAGGACCTTGCCGAGGTTGCCCGCGGTGTCCATGTCGAAGACGATGATCCGGAGACCGTTCTCGCGGCAGAGCGTGAATGCCGTGAGATCCATGACTTTCAGCCGGCGGTCGAGCACCTCTTCGAAGCTTATTTCGTCGAATTTGACGGCTGCAGGGTCTTTTTCGGGGTCGGCCGTGTATACGCCGTCCACGCGGGTGCCCTTCAGCATCACGTCCGCCTCGATTTCAATGCCGCGCAGCGCCGAAGCCGAGTCGGTCGTGAAATAGGGGTTCGACGTGCCTCCGCCGATGATGACCACATACCCCGCCTCGAGGTATTCGATGGCACGCGCCTTGGAGTAGTATTCGCCGATGGGCTCCATGCGGATCGAGGTCAGGACTTTGGCTTTCACGCCGTTGTCCTCCAGGGCCGATTGCAGGGCCAGCGAGTTGATGATCGTGGCGAGCATGCCCATCTGGTCGCCTTTCACGCGGTCGAAGCCTTTCTTTGCGCCCGTGAGGCCGCGGAAAATGTTGCCGCCGCCGATGACGATGCCGATCTGGACGCCTGTGGCCGCTGCCGCCCTGATCTGTTCGGCGTAGGACTGGAGTACTTCGGGGGAGAGCCCGTATTTCTGCGAACCTTGCAGCGATTCGCCGCTCAGTTTCAGTAGTATTCGCTTGTATTTCATTGTACGATGGGTTTACCGTAACGCGAAGATAAAAATTTTTATTGAAAAAAACGCAAGAATGACTATCTTTACAGAAAATAGGCGGTATGGCGGCTATGCCGGAAAAAAACCGGCGCCATGTCCGGTCTGAGCTGTTTTACGGAACACAGGCTTCGCTTTGGCAATGTCCGAATAAATTTGGCATTTTGCTCGGCTTGTGCTATCTTTAACCTCGTTTCAGATAGGCTGCGGTTCGGACAAACTCAAACAAGTTTGGTTTGTCGCTCTCCTTGCGCTATCTTTGTGCTGCCATGACGTTGGATGAATACAAATTACTCCGAAAAATAAATTCTCCCCGCGACCTCAAGCAACTCTCGGCGGAGGAACTGCGTACCTACTGCGACGAGCTGCGCAGCTATATCATCGACGAGTGCTCGGTAAATCCCGGGCATCTGGCGTCGAGCCTCGGCTGCGTGGAACTCGCCGCCGCACTCCACTACGTTTTCGATACGCCCGCGGACAAGATCGTCTGGGACGTGGGGCACCAGACCTATGCCCACAAGATTATCACCGGGCGCCGCGAGGCGTTCAAGACCAAACGCCTGCTGGGCGGCATCAGCGGTTTCCCGCGCATGTCCGAGAGCCCCTACGACGCTTTCGGGGGCGGGCATGCCTCGGTGTCGATTTCGGCGGCGTTCGGCATGGCCAAAGCTGCTGAAATGCGGGGCGAGAGGCACCAGGTCGTGGCCGTCATCGGCGACGGTTCGATGACCGGCGGCCTCGCGTTCGAAGGGCTCAACAATGCCGGGGCCAGCAAACGCACCAACATCCTGGTGATCCTCAATGACAACAACATGGCCATCGACCAGGCCACCGGCGCATTGAAGAACTACCTGCTCAAAATCTCCACATCGGTGCACTACAACCGTTTCAAGCAGCGGTTGTGGGGCATCCTTTCGCATACGCCGCGCCTGCTGCGCCTCTGCCAGAAGGCGGGCAACGCCGTGAAACAGGGGGTGCTGAACAAGAGCAACCTCTTCGAGAGCTTCAATTTCCGCTATTTCGGCCCCGTCGACGGCCACAACCTCAAGGAGTTGGTGCGCACGCTTCGGGCATTGCGCGACATCGAAGGGCCCAAGTTGCTGCATGTCATGACCGTGAAGGGCAAGGGCTACCTGCCTGCCGAGCACGACCAGTCCACGTGGCATGCCCCCGGACGTTTCAATCCCGATACGGGCGAGCGGATCGCCTCGCCGGGCGCCGCGGCGCGTTACCAGGATGTCTTCGGCGAGACGCTCGTCGAACTGGCCGGGCTCGACCCGCGGGTCGTGGGCGTCACGCCTGCCATGCCGTCGGGGTGTTCGATGAACATGCTCATGCACGCCATGCCGTCGCGTTGCTTCGACGTGGGTATCGCCGAGGGCCATGCCGTGACCTTCTCGGCCGGGATGGCCGCTGCGGGCATGGTGCCTTTCTGCAACATCTATTCGTCTTTCATGCAGCGGGCTTACGACAATGTGATCCACGACGTCGCGATCCAGGATCTGCCCGTGGTGATGTGCCTCGACCGGGGCGGCATCGTGGGCGAGGACGGCGTGACCCACCACGGGGTCTTCGACATGGCTGCATTCGGTGC